>Ga0116134_1001605_pt1 | contig 11368 bp, 10 predicted proteins | sample June2015DPH_19_5_FD_89737 | JGI IMG/M metagenome (GOLD analysis project Ga0116134, IMG submission 89737) | Peatland microbial communities from SPRUCE experiment site at the Marcell Experimental Forest, Minnesota, USA - June2015DPH_19_40 | ecosystem: Environmental > Terrestrial > Soil > Wetlands...
ATTTTTTATGTGTCCGATTTGTCCCCATGTTGGATCCGTGTTAGCTCGCGTGTCAGGACCCGGGCGCAGCGGGCTTGTCACATCTGGACGGTTTCGAGCGCAGCGGGGCGCCGTGCTGCCCGAGTTGGCTGGACAAGTCTAGATCAATGGTCTAGACCTCTGACGTCAGCCCTGGAGCCGTGGTCCTGGACATCCCTGCCGATGGTGTCACGGAGCGTGATAACTGCTGCTAATGCGCCCTCGTGACTGCCATGCAGACCGGGCCGGGCACGGCTCGCCAGCAAACTCATCCATGTTCGCGTGGGGGCGGCAAGGTGTTCCGGGACAACAGTGATAGCGGCCGGGTGCGGTCCGGTGCATCATCGGTGGTACGGGCGCCGTGACCATGCCGCCCGTGTTCCGTGCCCGGAGGTGATCGGTTATGTCCCGCCGCCCCGCACGCCCGGCGGACGAGGCCTCGCCGCTGCGGCGGGCACGGCTAGCCCGGAACTGGACGCTGGAAGACGCGGTTGAGGAGATCGACTTGCGCAGTCCCGGAGGCCATTCGGGTGTGACCCCGAGCATGGTGTCCGGCTGGGAGCTTGGCCGGCACACCACCAGCATCGGCCATCGCAAGATGCTGTGCGAGATATACGCCCAGTCCCCTGATGCGCTGTTCGCTCACCAGGATGAAAGCCTCACGGGCCGTCCCGCTCCCGAATTGCTGGCCAGCTTCGCCGAACTGCGCCGGGCGATGCTGGCCACCGTAACCGGTGCACGCGAATGTCTGGTGGTGACGGGATCGCGGTCCCGCGACACCGGCTACCTGGAGGCAATCGAGACATGTCTGCAGGAGCGGCCGGCCCTGGCCTGCTACAGGGTTCTGTTCGGGCCGCCCCATCACCAGGTGCTCAAGGATCACCTGATCCGGTTGCTGCATCTGCGTGACCCGGGCGACCGTAGCCTGGGCTTCAAGACCCTGCACATTGGCATAGTTGAGGACACCGAGGGGTCACCGGAACGGTTCTTCTGCGCGAGTGAGCGCATGGCTGTCGTCCCGATCCCCTCTCTGACCTCGCATGAAGCTTTCGACTCCGGTGTGGTTTTAGGTGCGGCTCCGGCGATGCGCCTGCTGGATCACGGGCGGCAGGCCTACGCAGCCGCGCGCCGGATCGAGACATCTGAGCAGGTAGGCGACCTGGAAGTCGTCCGCGGCCGGAGCGCGCGGGCATGACAGCGCAGGAGGCGGCCGTCATCGAGGCTCTGCAGGCGGCCCGCGAAGACCGCGACGCGGTGGTGAAGCTGATCCGTGAGCTCGTGCGCATCCCCAGCCGCGGCGGCATCGACCCTTACGACGCGGTGCTGGACTACATGTCCGCCTGGCTTTGTGAACATGGCCTGCCTTGCCGGCCGCTCGCTGGCCCCGGCGGGCCGACGGTCGCGCTGGCCTGCGAGATCACGGGCATGGGGCCTGGTCCCCGCTACGTGCTGGACGCCTGCCTGGACACCGCGCCGTTCGGTGACCAGACCGCCTGGACCTACCCTCCGACCTCGGGTGAAATTACCGGCGGGTGGATGCACGGCCGCGGATCGTCGGATTCCAAGGCCGGCGCGGCCATCTTTGCTCACGTTGCGGCCCGCCTCCACCAAGCGGCCAGCCGCTGGCACGGCAGCGTGGTGCTGCTATTCGACGTCGACGAGCACACCGGCGCGTTCGGCGGCGCGAGAGCCTACTTCGAGGGGCCCGGCGCCCCCAGCCGGGTCGACGGGGTGATGATCGGCTACCCGGGCCTGGACCACCTCATCGTCGGGGGAAGGGGCGTCCTGCGCGCTCGCGTGCAGGTCCACGGCATCGCCGGTCATTCCGGCGGGAATAAGACCACGCCCAGTGCGGTCGCCAAGGCCGTCGCGCTCATACAGGAGCTGCACAGCGCCGGGCTGCCTGGCCCGGCCGGACCGGCATTCCCGCTGCCGGCCAAGCTGACCGTGACGGCGGTCAGCGGGGGCGAAGGATATTCGACTGTCCCGGATCTGTGCACCTTCAACGTCGATGTCCGGCTCACCCCCGCCTTCGACGCCACCGCAGCGACGGACCTCCTGGGATCCCTGGCTGCCTCGGCTGATACGGCCTGGCCGGGTACCCAGCCGACCCAGGTCCAGATCACCACGCGCTGGCCCGCCTTCGCCCTGCCCGGCGACTCGCCGCTGCGCGGCGCGCTGCTCAGCGCCACCGCCGCCGCGGGGCTGAAAACGACAGCGAAGATCGCCGGGCCGTCCAACATCGGCAACTACCTCGCCGGGCTCAGCATCCCGGCCACCGCCGGGTTCGGCGTCGACTATCACGGCCTGCACGGCACCAACGAACGGATCCGGCTGGACTCGATCCCGCCGGTCCAGGCCGTCTATCACCAGGCTCTCCTCACCTTGCTGCGCGCCGCCTGACCTGGGACGAGGTTCCTGGCGTCGACAACGCGCCGGCAAACGGGCAGCAAAGGCACGCAAGGCAGTGCGCTGGCCTGCGGTCTGCCGCTGGGTGATGGTTCAGGCACGAGCCATCGCCTGCCGGGAGGACGACAGACAGTCATGGACGCCTCCTCTGCACACCTGACCGCTGAATCCCCGCAGGAGGACTCATTCAGGCCCGGATGACCACGCCCGCACCCAGCGATAAAAGGAGGACTGAGCGATGAGGGTGGCGCTGCTTTATCCCGAGGTCTACGACATGGCCCGCTTCAAGGACAAGCGCAAAGAGTTCCCGCCCTTCGGCGTCCTGTACCTGGCGGCAGTCATCGAGCAGGCAGGCCACGATGTCGTCATCGAGGCCGTGTCCCCCTCCCGCACCCGCCTGGACCTGACCGGCTACGACGCGGCCGGGTTCAGCCTAGCCTCCTCAGCGACCTACGGCCTGATGCTCCAGGCCCGCCGCCAGTCCGCATTAGCCGGGCATGCCCTGATCATGGTGGGCGGGGTGCACTGCAACTTCTACCCCGGATCCAGCCTCGCCGATTTCGGCGCGGACCTGGCCGCCTACGGCGAGTCGGAAGAGACGATCCTGGAGATCCTGGAACGCGGCGCACGGCGGGATTTCACCGGCATACCCGGGATCTTGTGGCGCAGCCCGGATGGGGAAATCCACCGCAATCCCGCCCGGCCGCTGATGCGTGACATCGACCAGCTGCCGTTCCCCGCGCGGCACCTCCTGCCCGCCGGTCACGTGGTGCTGGCCGACCGGCTCGCCGGCACCGACCTGCGCATGGCCCACGTCATGTTCAGCCGCGGCTGCCCCTTCCCATGCAGTTTCTGCGCCGCCGGCCAGACCCGCATCCAGTACCGGGGCGGCGCGTCCGCCCGGCTCGAACTCGAGCACCTCATCACCGCGTACGGCATCGAGGGGTTCGCGATCGTCGATGACAACTTCATCGTCAACAAGCCCAAGGTCGGCGACATCTGCGATCACATCACCGGCCTGGGCCTGCAATGGTCGGCGCTGTCCCGGGTCGACACCATCGACGCCCCGCTCCTGGCCAAGATGGCCGCCTCCGGCTGCATCGAGGTCAAGTACGGGATGGAATCCGGCAGCGAGGACCTGCTGAAGGCCATGCGGAAAAACACCAAGAGAGAGCAGATCCGCCGCGCGGTCCGCGCCACCGCCGAGGCCGGCATCGCCGCGAAAGTGTTCGTCATCCACGGGTTCCCCGGCGAGAATGACCGCACCACCGATGAGACCATCAGCCTCCTCGCCGAGCTTGCGCCCGAACTGGCCCGGGTGTCGCTGTTCCGGTTCGTGCCGCTGCCCGGCACCCAGGTATACGCCAATCCTGACGCCTACGGGGTGACCGGCACCCACCTGCAACCCGGGTGGGACGGCGACTGGTCGGCGTTCCACATCCACCACAACACCCGCCGCTGGTGGGGCACCGACGCCCAGTGGGCGCAGGTCGAATCTTCCTACGGGCGGCTGCGTGACTTCACCGAGGCCACCTGGGGGCCGCAAAGCTAACCCCGCCCTCACACATCCGGCCAGGATCGGGAACGTCCCGGCACACTCGGCTACCCTGCCACAGTGGCCTCACCGATGCTGCCAGCGCCTGCGGCTGGCCCGGCGCTGCGCGCCCTGGACGAGATAGCCGCGACACGGACCTGGAATTGGATCCTCTCCCGGCAGGGCCTCGCCGACTCGCGCCGACTCTCCAGCGCCTGGCAGGTCGCCGACACCGCCCTCGGGCTGCACGCGTCCCGGCTGCCGTCCCCGTACGCCATCGTCGCCGCCCGTACCGCCGATCCCGCCGTGCCAGCCAGCCTGTTCACCGGACCGGTACGAGCATCGCTGCTGACCGTCCGGTGCATGCGCAAAACCTTGCACACCCTCCCGCTGCCCCTCGCCGCCGCCGCGCACATCGCGACCCTCCAGTTCCGGGAACGCGACGCCCGCCGCGCCGTCCTCAACGCCGGCTGCACCATGGCAGCGGTCGACCGGCTAGCCGCCCAGCTATGCGCGCTACTGCGGGACGGCCCGCTACCGCACCGCCAGATCGAGACGGCTCTGGCCGCCCGCAGCGGCGACACCCGCGCTGGGCGCCTGGCCATCAAGGTCGCGTGGGAACGCGGGACGATCGCCTACATAAACGCGGCTACCGCCTGGAATCGCGAGACCAGGACCTTCGCCCTGACTTCCGTCGCTTACCCCGCCCTGGACCTGTCCCTCACCCGCGACCAAGCCATCATCGAACTGGTCACCGCCTACTTCGACCGCTACGGGCCAGCGACCCTGCGCGACGCCACCTGGTGGTCGGGTCTATCAGCGACCGACATCACCACCGCACTGCTGGCATGCGGCCGTCCCCTCGTCGCGGTCGCCACACCCTGGAGCGAAGATCCTTGCCTGATGTTCGCCGACCTCGCCGGCGAAAGCGCCGGCAGCGAGGTAACCACGGGAGTGCAGTTCCTCGCCCACGAGGACACCGCCCTGAAGGCCTACTCCCAGACCCGCAGCCGTTACCTCGGCGACCTGCCGCAGCGACGAGCGTTCAACCAGATCGGGGAGGCCCTGCCCACCGTCATCATCGACGGCATGGTAGCTGGCACCTGGTCATGGGATACCCGCACCGCCAGCGTCCACGCCGAGCTGATCCCGGGCCGAGTCCCCCTGCCGGTCCAGCGCCAGGTCAAAGCCCGCGCCGCCGCACTGACCGAGACGCTCCGCCCGGCATGGGAGCCCCGGCCGCCATCGCGGCGCGTCCTGGCCGGCTAAACGCAGCCTGTTCGCAGCCGTCTCCTGCGAACAAAGCGGCGGCGGGGTAGCAGGCTGCTAACCTCACAACCCCTGCCCGCCGTCGAGTGCGCGAGGTGACCAGCGGATGGAGCCACTGAGCCAGGGCGTCTCCCTGCCCGGAATCCAGGACTACGTCGCCAAGATGGAAGCCGAGCGGGGACTGGACAAGCAAGACCTGCCCTCCCAGTGCCTCAAACTCGGCGAAGAGGTCGGCGAGCTCTACCGGGCCGTCCGCAAGCTCCAGGGACAACCGCAGGACCCGGCCGGACGAGTCGCCGACGTCGGCGACGAAGCCGCCGACGCGCTGATCCTGCTGATGTCGATCGTCAACCGGTGCGGAATCAACCTCGAAGACGCCTTCCGCGCCAAGGAAGCCCGCAACGAATCCCGCGTCTGGATATAGGAAGCTCCCATCGGCGGATCAGGGCTCCGGCGAACCCCGGTGGAGCCACTGCCGGGCCGGCGCTCTGACCGCTCGCGCAATGCGGTGCCCGACAAGGCGCCCGGCCACGGCGAGCGGGTACCACGCGGCACCCCGCACCTCGCACTCCTGGATGCGCCCCACGTCCGCCTGCGCCGTCACGAAGGAGTACCTGTGGGTGCCGAAAACCTATGCCACCAGGCGATATTCATGGATCACGTCACCACCGCGGTCACGCCGCTGGACCCGGAACTGGTCCAGGCTGGTGATGCCGTCGGGCAGCGGGCGGAGCGGCGCGGCCTGCTTCAAGGCTCGGTGCGGCCGGTGCATGCTGTAGAAATCCTCGTACTCCCGCAACACGATCATCAGGTGCCGCTGGTTCCAGACCAGCGTCCGGTCCGGCAGCTCCCGCCGGCAGCTGCCGATCCAGCGTTCCATGACCGAGTTCACCCGCGGCGCCTGGACCGCGGATCGGATGACCCTGGCGCCCCCCGCCCGGAGAACGGCGTCGAACGTGGCGGTGAAGCTGGCGTCCCGGTCATGGAGCACGAACTTCACCCGCGTGCCGGCATCCTCCAGGTCCATGAGCAGGTTCCGGGCCTGCTGGACCGCCCACGCCTGGACCGGGTGCTCCGTGGCGCCAAGGATCCGGACGCGGCGGGTGCCGTGCTCGATCGCGGCCAGGACGTAGACCATGGTCCCGTTGAGCAGGTCGGTGGTGAAGAAGTCCAGCGCCAGGATCCCCTGCGCCTGGGACCGCGGGAACTCCGGCCAGCCCGGCCCATCTCGGCGCGGCGCCGGGTTGATCCCGGCGCTCTTGAGGATCTGCCAGACCGTGGACGGTGCCACGGTTATGCCGAGCCCGGCGAGCTCGCCGTGGATCCGCCGGTATCCCCACGACTCGTTCTCCCGGGCCAGCCGCAGCCGGCACCGTCCCCGCCAGCAGCGCCAGCCATACCCGGTCCGGCCACGTCAACCGCGAATGAGCGCGAGGCCGCTCGCGCTCAGCCACAGCGAGCTGATGGCGCAGCATAAGGATCCCGGCGTCCTTCCACCACCATTCCCGCCGCGACAACCCCAGCAGCGACACGGCACGGGTGACAATCAAGAAGATCAGCCTCAACCCCACAAGCCGGAGATCATCCCACGCCCTGGCAGGCAGCGCCGGACCGGGCAGCCAGGGGTCAGCAGAGCATCCGGCCAGGTGGCACAGGTTTTCGGCACCCACAGGTGAACTGGCCGAACAGGCGGAGGGTGTCATCCGCGTCGGGATCGGTCAGGAACCGCCGCGGCCGGTACCCAGCGCCGTGGTATCGACCCGGATGGATTCCAGCTGCAGCAGGGGCCCGAGGTAGGCGCGCAGCGCGGGCGCGGGCATGGTCAGCAGGCCGTCTCCGGCGAACTGCACGCAGGTCACCTCGGGGCGGGTGATCAGCCAGCCAGCCGTCTCCCGCATGCCGCCGGGGGCCATCGCCCGGCCGGGTGCGCGCTCCGGGGTCATGAGCATGACGGCGGGGCGCGGTGATGCTGCGGCTGCAGGGGCTGGATGCGGCAGGCGAGCCAGACGGTCTTGCCGGGCATGCCGGGCCCGGCGCCGGGATACCAGCCGTAGGCGTGCGCGCATGACGCCACGATCAGCAGCCCCCAGCCTCGCGGGACCTGTCCTCCCGCGGCCGGGGCACGCAGTACCGGCGGGGCGGGGTTGCCGTCATGCACGGCCACGGTCAGCCACCGCGTGTCGTCGGCGTTACGCCACAGCCGCATGGTGATGCCCGCCGCGCCGCCGAACCCGTACGCTACCGCGTTGGCCGCCAGCTCCGACAGGCCTGCCAGCGCCGCATCGGCGTGGCCAGTCAGGTCCCAGGTGCCCGCCATGGCGCTGGCCCACTGCCGCGTGGCCGGGATCTGCCCTGGCCGTGACGGCAGCCGCTGGCAGGCGTGGCGCAGCAGCTCTCCCCGGGCGGGGGGCCGACGCCGGCGCATCCGCGGCAGCCGTCCCGGCCAGGGCGCGGCGTTACCGGCTGCCAGGACGGCGGGCACGTCCGCGATAACCTCCAGCGCGGCCAGCCGCGGCTCCGTGCGCCGCAGGTGGGCACCCATGGCGTTCAGCGCCATCTGCCCGCCGCGGGCGGCCAGATACGCGGCTACGTCGGCCAGCTGGCGCTGGCCGCTGTCATCCCAGCCCCGCAGCCCGCTGACGTCGGCGATCAGCAGGTCCGGGTCGGCGGCGAAAGCGCAGCGCAGTGACGCGGCGACGCGGCAGGTGCTGGCTTCGCCCAGGACACCGCGCAGCCGCAGCACCGCGACGCCGCGGCGGGCCAGTCCCGGGATGTACAGCCCCATCGTCACTCCCTCGTCTCCCCCGTGCCTGGCTGCCAGGCGTCTGCGGGCCGACGGCGCTGATGCGCTATTGCTAAAGTTAGCAACTGTCGGCGGCCTGCGCGGCCATGCGCCGGGCCTGCCGGGCAGGACCGCAGGTGCGGCCCTCCGCCTTGATACCGCCGTCTCCGGCGTGCCAGCGCGGCCGGGGTACCGCCGCCACATACGTCCAGGGGCCTGCCCTGGCCGGGCTGAGGCCGGCGCCGACTTGAAGGCAGTTCGCCCTGGCGGGGATCCGGGGCAGGCCTGCCGGCCCGGGTGATGGCGGGCCGCCTGTTCCCGCCGTGGCTGGCCTGCCGGCATGCCGCCAGCCAGGCCGGAGCGATATGGGCTAAAGGTCGTTGCCGGCGTAGGAGAGGTTGAAGCTCTTGTTGGCGAGCGGGAAGTCCGGGACGATGGTGCCGGCGAGAGCGACGGACAGCGCGGGCCAGTTGAGGAACGAGGGATCGACGATCTTGCAGCGGGTCAGTTCACCCGAGGGACTGACCTCGACCCGGTGGACGGTGCTGCCGCGCCAGCCTTCGGTGATCCCCAGCCCGGCACCGGCGCGGTGCGGCACCGGCGGGGCCGTGGCGCTGAGCGCGCGGGCCTGCCCAGCGAGCTCGGTGATGAGGCTGAGGGAGGCTCGTGCCTCCTCGGCCCGGACGGTGAACCGGGCCATGACGTCCCCGCCGGGCTGCTGCGCGGGGCGGAATCCGCTGCTGGGATCGGTGAAGGGCTGCGCGATGCGGGCGTCGAGGGTGAGCCCGGAGGCGCGGGCGACGACGCCGAGGGTGCCGATGGCGGCAGCGTCCTGGGCGGAGAGCACGGCGGTGCCCTTGAAGCGGTCCATGACGACCGTGTTGGAGGTGGCGAGCGTGACGATGTCGTCGAAGCGCTGCCTGATCTCGCCGAGCTCAGCGGGGGCGGGGAGGCGCCGGACTGCGGTGTGGCCGGGCCGGATCGCGCCGCGGAGCAGACGGTGGCCGGTGATCTCGGCGTTGAGGCGCAGGAGCTTTTCGCGGAGGGTGAGTGCCCGTGCCTGGGCGAGGCCGAAGCCGACGTCGTTGCACAGCGCCCCGATGTCGGCGACGTGGTTGTAGAGGCGCTCGAGTTCGAGCAGTATCGCCCGGAGCGGGGCCGCGTCCTGGGGGACCGGGATCTGGCAGGCGTCCTCGACCGCGAGGCAGTAGGCGAGGTTGTGCGCTACCGCGCTGTCGCCGGAGACGCATTCGGCGAGCCGCACTGCGGCGTGGGGGTCCTGGTCCTCGAAGAGGCGCTCGATGCCGCGGTGCAGGAACCACAGCCGGGCCTTCATCTTCAGGATCGTCTCGCCGACGACGGAGAACCGGAAGTGCCCCGGCTCGATGAGCCCGGCGTGGACGGGGCCGACCGGGATCTCATACACTCCGGGTCCGTCGACAGTCACGAACGGGAACGGCCCGGCATCGGTGCGCATCGGCGGCGGCGGCCCGGCCTGGCGGCGCATCGGGTGCCACCCTTCCGGCCAGTGCTGGTGCAGGACCAGGGGCCGCAGGAAGGGGTGTCCTTCGGGGATGATCCCGAACAGGTCGTGGTTCTCGCGCTCAAACCGGCTGGCCGGGAACGAGAGATGGGCGAGGGAGGGCACGACGGGGCGGGCGGGATCGAGCCGCACTTCCAGCTCTGCTCGCCGGTCCGGCGGCCCGGCGCAGAACACGTAGACGACCCGGAGGGTGCGGTCATCGTCGTGGGCGGCGACAGCGGCGAGCCGGTAGCCCTCGGCGAGCAGCCGCGCCGCCTCGGCGGGCAGCTCCCCGGCCGTGACCGGGATGGCCTGGCGCGCGGCTTCGGTTCCGGATGCCGGGTTCATGAGGCGACGACCTGCGCCGCCGCGTGCAGGAGCGGCTGAAGGGGCCAGGCGGACACGCCGAGGAAGGCGCAGGCGAGCAGGCCGGCGACGAGCGGGACGGCGACGATTCGCGGGGTGGCCGCGCGGCTGCCCTGGGCCGGTGCCTCGCCGAGGAGGAGATGACGGCCATGGGCCATCACCGCGGCGAAGATGACCGCCATGCACACCAGGGCGATCGCCGCCGCCCAGCCGAGGCCGGCGGCGACCTCGGCGCGCAGCATGTTCAGCTCGCTGGCGAACAGGCTGAACGGCGGCAGGCCCAGCAGGGCCACCAGGCCGAAGCCGAAGATCCCGCCGAGCGCCGGCCGGCGGGACAGCAGGGCGGGCACCCCCGCGATCTCGCTGGTGCCCTCGGCGAGGAGGATCTCGCCGGAGGCCAGGAACAGCACGCCCTTGGCGAGCCCGTGGCCGAGGATGTGGAGCAGGACCGCGGCGATCGCCAGCGGGCTCCCGGCCGCGGCGCCGAGCGCGATCAGGCCCATGTGCTCGATGCTGTGGTAGGCGAGCATCCGCTTGTAGTCCCGCTGGGTGATCAGCAGCGACGCCGCGACTGCCAGGGACGCCAGGCCCGCCGCGACGAGGAGGGCCCGCGGGTACCCGGGCCCGAGCGCGCCGTCCGCGATCGCCTTGAAGCGCAGCATCGCATAGAACGCGACAGTCAGCAGGACCCCGGACATGAGCGCGGAGACGGGGGCGGGGGCCTGGCTGTGGGCGTCGGGCAGCCAGCTGTGCATCGGGGCGAGCCCGGTCTTCGTCCCGTACCCGAGGACGATGAGCCCCATCGCCAGGCGCACCACGCCCGGGTCGAGGCGATGGGAGGCGGCCATCAGCGTGGTCCAGTCCAGCGACCCGGCCGGGTGACCGCTGGCGTGCAGGGCCGCGAAGTAGAACAGCACGGTTCCCAGGAACGCCAGCGCGATGCCCGCCGAGCAGAGCACCACGTACTTCCAGGACGCCTCCAGCGCCCCGCCGGTCCTGCGGTGGCCGACCAGGAAGGTGGTGGCGATCGTGGTGGCTTCCACCGCCACCCACATCACGCCGAGGTTGGCCGCCAGGACCGCGAGGAGCATGCAGGTCACGAACGCCTGGACGAGCGCCGTGTAGAGGGAGGCGTGGCGGGCGGTGCAGGTGCCCCGCCCGGTCTCGGCGCTCAGGTAGCGGACTGACTGCGACGAGGCGAGGACGGCGATCACGCCGATGACGACGACCATGAACGCGCTGAGCGCGTCGGCGCGCAGCACCCCGCCGCCGGCTACGGCCGGGTGACCGCGGGTGGCGCCGACGGCGAGGATGGCGCCCAGGACCAGGACGGCTCCGTTGGCGGCCACTGCGACCCACCCGGCCCAGGGCCGCCACGGCACGGCGGCGGCGGCGGTCCCGGCGGCGAGCGGGACGGCGAGGATGGCGTAGATGAGCATCAGTCGTGCAGCTCCCGGAGCTGGTCGAG
>Ga0116134_1001609_pt1 | contig 11333 bp, 9 predicted proteins | sample June2015DPH_19_5_FD_89737 | JGI IMG/M metagenome (GOLD analysis project Ga0116134, IMG submission 89737) | Peatland microbial communities from SPRUCE experiment site at the Marcell Experimental Forest, Minnesota, USA - June2015DPH_19_40 | ecosystem: Environmental > Terrestrial > Soil > Wetlands >...
CGCCGGTCTGACGATTGCTGCCCAGGCCGCCGCGCAAGCGGCGCCGACGCCGATCCGGATCGGCATCACCACCATTCTCAGCGGGCCGATGGCCGACCGCGGCCAGTCGGAGCAATATGGCGCGCAGCTTGCGCTCGACAGCATCAACCAGGCCGGCGGCGTGCTCGGCCGGCCGCTCGAGGCCTACTACGCCGATAATGCCTGCAATCCCGAGATCGGCGTACCGGCGGCGAAGCGGCTGATCGAAGAGGAGCACGTCCCGGTCCTGATCGGCGCGCTATGCACGCCGGTGACCCACGCCATCATGCCGCTTGTCGCGCAAGCCAAGGTGCCGCTCGTGATCGCGACCTCGGCCGGGCAGGATTTTGTCGATGCCTCCGGCGTCGGCGGCAATGATTATCTGTTCAAGACCATCCCCTCGGAAGTCGACATCGCCCGCGCCTTGATGCGCTTTCTAACGGCGCAAAAGGTGAGGGCCGTCGCAATCGTCGCCGCGTCCGACCCTTTCCCGCACGCCAACGCCATCGCGATGGCAAAGGCGGCGCAGGATGCCGGCATCCGCGTCACCGACGAGGTAACGCTCGACAAGACCACGACCGATTTCGGCGCCGTGATCGAGAAGCTCAAGGCCGGCGCGCCGGACCGCGTCGTCACGATCCTCGGCCCCTACACCGGTGCTTTCTTCAAGGCCTACGAGGCGTCGGGCTGGACCGTGCCGCTGACCGGCCGGATCGATTTTGCCGCGGCGCTCGGCGCGGTGTCGCCGCAGTTCAAGACCTCCGCCGCGGCGGCAGCCCTGACCAGCATCACCGTGTTCACGGTCGACCAGCAGACGCCGGGCGTCCAGGAATTCGTCGCCGCCTACCGCGCCCATTACGGCCTGACGCCGACCCAGCGCTCCTTCTTCGTCTATGAAGCGACGCTTCTGGTCGCCGACGCCATTCGCCGCGCCGGCTCCGACACTCCCGCCGCCATTCATGAGGCGCTCAAGACGACGACCCTGCCGTCGCGCCTCGGCGGCACCTACGCGCCCGACGCGCATAACCACGCGCATACAACGATGCAGATCGTGGGATTGCGCGAGGGGCAGGCGACGGTGATTGGGACGGAGTAGGCGGGCGAGGGGAGCGCCGCCGTTTCAATGGCTAACGTCAGAAGCTGCGGCCTGGGCTTCCGCTGCGGGGCGATCAGAGAAAGCCGTCGATCGCAACGGCCACGAAAGCTTCCGAACAAATCAGGATGTCAAGGGCAAAGCCGCTACGCGGCGCCGAAGGCGCCCTTGACATCCTGATTTGTTCGGAAAGAAGGGTAGCCGTTGCGATCGACGGCGCCAAATGACTACGTGCGAGCGCCAAGCAATCGACGCAGTGGCGTGGGTCTATCAACATCGAGGCGTTGTAGCTACTGCCCCCGCCGCGCCGCGCTGGCGAAGCGCTTGGCTTCTTCCGCGGCGCGGAACAACGCTTTGGCCTTGTTGACGCATTCCTGCTGCTCGGCCTCTGGGTCCGAGTCGGCGACGATGCCGGCGCCGGCCTGGACGTACATGACGCCGTCCTTGATCAGCGCGGTGCGCAGAACGATGCAGGTGTCCATGTCGGCGCCGGCGGAAAAGTAGCCGACGCAGCCGGCATAGAGCGCGCGCTTTTCCTTCTCCAGTTCGTCGATGATCTGCATCGCGCGCACTTTTGGAGCACCGGACACGGTGCCGGCCGGGAAACCCGCCGCCAGCGCGTCGAGCGGATCGCAATCCGCGCGCAGCTTGCCCTCGACGTTGGAGACGATGTGCATCACCTGGCTGTAGCGCTCGATATAGAACTGGTCGGTGACGGTGACGGTGCCGATCGCGGCGACGCGGCCGACGTCGTTGCGGCCGAGATCGAGCAGCATCAGATGCTCGGCGCGCTCCTTGGGATCGGCGAGCAGTTCTTGCTCCAGCGCCTTGTCTTCGTGCGGCGTTGCCCCGCGCCGCCGCGTGCCGGCGATCGGGCGGATGGTGACGGTGCCGTCGCTCGCCTTGACCAAAATTTCCGGGCTCGAGCCCGCGACCGCGAAGGCGCCGAAATCGAGGAAAAACAAATAGGGCGACGGATTGACGCGACGCAGCGCGCGATAGAGCGCGAACGGCGAGAGCGAAAACGGCGCCTCGAAGCGCTGCGACAGCACCACCTGAAAAACATCGCCGGCGGCGATGTACTCTTTGGCGCGCAGCACCATGCGCTTGTAATCGTCCGGCGTCGTGTTGGAGCGCGGCGTGACCGCGAGCGCGCCGGCATCATCTTCCGAGCCAGCTTTTTTAAGGGGGCGGTCGAGCGCGTCGACGACCGCCGACAAGCGCTCGGCCGCGCGGGTGAGCGCCGCCTTGGCGCCGACGCCGGACTGCGGCCGCACCGGCGTGACGACCGTGATCATGTCCTCCACCGCGTCGAAGGCGACGACGATGGTCGGGCGGATCAGGATCGCGTCGGGAATGCCGATCGGGTCTGGACCCGGCTCGCCGAGCGTGTCCTCCATCAGCCGCACCATGTCGTAGCCGAGATAGCCGAACACGCCGGCCGCCATCGGCGGCAAGCCGTCCGGCAGCGCGATGCGGCTTTCGGCGATGAAGGCGCGCATCGCTGCGAGCGGCGGCTGTGGCGTCGGCGTGAAGGCGTCGGGATCGTCGCGCGGCGCGCGATTGATCGCGGCGCGCCGCCCGACGGCGCGGAAGATCAGGTCGGGCTCGAGCCCGATGATCGAATAGCGCCCGCGCACTTCGCCGCCTTCGACCGACTCGAGGAGAAAGCTCATCGGTGCGCCGCCGGCGCGCGCGCCGGCGATTTTCAGAAACGCGGAGACCGGCGTTTCGAGGTCCGCGACGAGCGTCGTCCACACCACCTGCGGCTCGCCGGCGGCGTAGCGCTTGGCGAACGCCGCCTCCGAAGGCTCGATGTGCATCGACTACTCGGTATCCGCCGGCGCGCCGCCGCTCACCGCCTGCGCCAGCGCCGCCTGATTGAGGCTGGTGCCGAGCTCGTCTTCGAGCGCGGCCATGTATTCACCGAGCACATCGTCGGCGATCTGGCGCCCCACCACCTCGTCGAGCCGCTTCGCTTCGGGCGAATTGGCGTCGGGGGCCGGCGTCGTCACGTCGGTGACGCGGAACACGATCCATTCGTCGGGTTTGTTACTGGCGCTGCCGAAACCGTCCTTGCCGGTACGAAAGACCGCTTCGATCGCGCGCGGCGACAATGCTCCCGGCTGGCCGCGCTTGAGCTTATCAGCGGTGGCAACGGTGAGGCCGTCGGCCTTGGCGAGCGCGTCGAGCGCGGAACCGCTCTTGAGCTTGCCGACGAGGTCGGCCGCCTTGGTCTGCAGCCGCGCCGCGATCTCATCCTGGCGCCAGCCTTGTTCGACCTGGCTCTTGACCTCGTCGAGGGCGCGGTCGTGCGCGGGCGAGACGCTCGCGACGTCGTACCAGATGTAGCCGCCGTCGGCCGCCACGGGATCGTTGTCGACGCCGACATCGGAGGCGAAGGCGGCGCTGATCACATCGCCGCCATGGGGAAAGTCGGCGACGACCTTGCCGCTGTCATCGCGGCCGGAGCGATCGACGGCCGCAAGCGTGACGACCGGCACCTTGAACTTCGCCGCCACCTGCTCGAGCGAGGCGCCGCCGCCGCGCTCGTCCTCGATTTTGTCGTGCAGGCTGCGTACCTCGGCCTTGGCGCGTTCGAGCGCGATCTCGTTGCGGATCTGCGGCGCTGCGTCGGCGAGCGTCTTGGTCTCGCCGGGTTCGATCTTGGGCACGGTGACAATGACGGTGCCGAACCGGCCTTTGACCGGCGCGCTGACTTCGCCCTCCTTGAGCGCGAAGGCGGCATCGGCGACGGCCGGATCGACCAAAGCGGACTTCGTCACGGTGCCGAGATCGGTGTCCTCTTGCTTTAGTCCGCGCTCGGCGGCGAGCGCGGTGAAGGTCAGGCCGCTTTTGAGGCTCGTTTCGGCGGCGTCGGCGTCCGCGGCGTTCGGAAACACGATCTCCTCGACGTGACGCCGCTCCGGCGTGCCGTATTTGTCGGGATGGGCGTCGTAGACCGCCTTGACGTCCGCCTCGGAGATTTCCATCCATTTCGCCAGGGCTTCCGGCGTCAGTTGGACGGTGAGGATCTTGCGGTATTCCGGCGCGCGGAACAGGAATTTGTGCGCCTCGAAATATTTCTTCAAATCCTCGTCGCTCGGCTGCGCAATTTCGCCCGCCTGGGCCGCACCGAGCGTCACATAGGCGATGGCACGTTCCTGATTTTGGAACGTGCCGATGGCGTCGAGCCACGCCGTCGGCACCGGAATGGCGGCAGACAGCGAGTCGGTGATGGCCTGGCGCAGCATCACCTGCCGCTGCTCGGCGACGAAGCGCTGCTCGGTGTAGCCCGCGCCGTGCAAGATCTGCTCGAACCGGAAGCGGTCGAACTGGCCGGTCGGACCCTGGAACGTCTTGTCGGCGGTGATGCGCTTGACGATCTCGGCGTCGGGGATGGCGAGCCGCATCTGGCGCGCCCGCTGATCGAGCGCGGCTTCGGCCACCATCCCGCTCAGCACCCGCCGATCGAGGCCGATCGCCTTGGCCTGTTCGGGCGTGATCGGCCGGCCGGCCTGGCGGCTGAGCTGCTGCGTACGGTCGTTATAGGCCTGCCGGAACGCCTCGATCGAGATTTCAGTGCCGCCGACCTTGGCGACCGTCGAACGGCCGAAGCCGCGGAAAATATCGTTGATGCCCCAGACCGCGAAGCTCGCGGCGAGGAGGCCCATAACCACGGTCATGACCGTGCGGCCGAGCCAATTGGCGGAGGCGTTGCGGATACCTCGGAGCATTCGTCCCAACGTTGAAGTGTGATGCCGGCCGCAACGGCCGGACGGAAGCCGCGCATCATAAGGATCGCGGCGCGGCGCCGCAACCGATGGGCTTTTCCGGCAAAACGCCACTTTTCGGGGTTGGAGTGGTCTGCTAACGCCTCTTTGTCGCCACTGCCCGAGATCGAGCCCGAACCATTGAGCCGACAATGACAACGCGCCGTCCGCTGGTCGCCGGCAATTGGAAAATGAATGGGCTCAAACGCTCGGCGGCGGAACTCGAGAAAATCGTTGCGGCGGCGCCGGCATTGCCCCAGGTCGAACTGATGGTGTGTCCGCCTGCGACCTTGATCGCGCAATTCGCCCAAATCGCGCGTGGTTCGGCGGTCGCGATCGGCGGCCAGGACTGCCACGCACAGCCCGCGGGCGCCTTTACCGGCGACATCTCCGCCGAGATGCTCGAGGATGCCGGCGCGACCGCGGTCATCGTCGGCCATTCTGAACGCCGCCAGTATCACGGCGAGACCGACGCCGCGGTGCGCGCCAAAGCCGAAGCGGCGGCCCGCGCCGGCCTTCTCGCCATCGTCTGCGTCGGCGAGACGCGCGCCGAGCGCGAAGCCGGGCGCGCGTTGGCGGTGGTCGGGGCGCAGCTGGACGGCTCGGTGCCGGATCACGGCAATATCGTCATCGCCTACGAGCCGGTCTGGGCGATCGGCACCGGGCTGACGCCGACACCCGGCGATGTCGCCGAGGTGCACGGGCATATTCGCGCGCGGCTCTCCGCGCGCTTCGGCGCGGCCGGGCAGGGCGTGCGCATCCTTTATGGCGGCTCGGTCAAGCCGGCGAACGCCAAGGAGCTCCTGACGATCGCCGACGTCGGTGGCGCGCTGGTCGGCGGCGCGAGCCTCGTGGCCGAAGAGTTCTTGGCAATCGCCGGCGTGTACGGCTGACATCGATCATCCGCCGCGGTCGAAAGCGGCGGCTCGGCAGCAGAGCATTAAAATTTGTGTCGGTCGCCCTGACCCACTGCCGTCATTGCCGCTTCCGATTACTCAAACCCTAGAACGACAAGACGTCAGTTTTTCAGTTCGGCTGCACCCAAAGCCTTGCTGGAACACGTGGCACGCGGTCGCAGCTACTGGCCTTGACAGCCAGAGATTGCGCAATCTAATGTTGTATATAAATAAATTTAAACCAGGAGGAAAGGATGGCGGATCCGAATACAAACACGAGTCTGCGCGTGCGTATCAAGAACATCAAAAGCGGGCGTTATTTGAGCATCGAAAATCCGCCTGATAACTGGAAAAACTACGACGCCAGTCTTGCAATCAACGATTGGTCGGGCATCGAGATCCTGAGTTCGCCGCAGGTGTGGACAATTCTCCGCTATAGAGCCGATGACTATATCCTCATCAATCAGTTCAGCGGCAATTTAGCCTCCATCAGAGGAAGATCGACTGATAACGGGGCCACGGCCATGCAGTTCTTTGGCCAACTGCAAGTCGCTTCTGAAAAGTTTCAGGAGTGGACGTTCCGAAAGCTGCAGAATGGGAACTATCTCATCGGGAACGTGAATTCCGGCAAATATATTGGACCGCATGATCGCAGCACGGCACCCAACACCTTCCTTGTCCAGTGGGAAGACCAGAAGGGGGAAGATTCCTACCAGGAGTGGGTATTCGATGAAATCTGAGTGTGAGGTCGCTGAGGGCGGCCGCAGCAGGGTAGGCGCCGAGAACGATCACACAATGAAGCGCTATCCCCGCGGCAAACTCGAAGGCATTGTACCGGCGGCACCGTCGTCGGCACCGACCTGAGGACGAGCATAGTCAACTGCTATCTGCGGGGCCGCATGCCGACGGTCTGCTCATCCGGCGCGCGTCGGTGTTCTCCTAGCGCCATGGTCACAATCTGACCGGAAGGGCACAATCTGACCGGAAGGGCAGACGCGATGCCCTCCGCGTCGGTTGGCGAACGCGATTACTCGGCAATACCTCAACAATCCCGGCGTGTGCTAACCAAAGCGGCCCACCCGGCCAGAGCGGCCATCGGGCGTGGACCCAACCGTGGCGAGATCAGCCATGGAAAACCCACGGCGGATCGGGTAGAGACGGCCGCCGTCTCCTCCTATATGGGGACGTGACGGGTCGTCGACGTAGTTGCGATCCGCGGCCGCAAACGGATAATCCTCGATGCTGACTGTCATTATCGTCATCCACCTCATGCTCGTCCTCGGCATCATCGCGGTGGTGCTGCTGCAGAAATCCGAGGGCGGCGGCCTCGTCAGCTCGACCTCCGGCTTCATGACCGGCCGCGGCACGGCCAACGTGCTGACCCGCGCGACCGCGCTGCTGGCGGTGGGATTTTTCATCACCAGCCTCGCTTTGTCGTGGCTCGCCGGCATGGGCCGCAAGCCGACGTCCATCATCAATACCGGCGGCGCACCGGTGACCCAGGAAGCGCCGGCGGGGCCGGCTGGCCCTGGTGCGCCGTTGAGCCAAAGCGGGCGTGGCGTGCTCGACCAGTTGGGCGGCGCGCCGGCGGCCAATGCGCCGGCACCGGCGCCAAGCGGGCCGCAAGTGCCGCAGTCGAAGTAGCCAAGCAGCTCCAAGGCGAACGTGCCGACTGTGGGGCTTGCCCGGCACGCCTCGCCGACCCACTTTCGTTCCAGCGTGAGGATTGCGGCGTAACGGATTGCCGTTGCGCCGTTTTTGAGTGGCTTTGGCCGAGCGCGCGGCAGCTATTCACGAAAATCGCTCGTCGAATCGAGCAAGCCGCGTTAGAGGTTAGGTCCCATGGCGCGGTACATTTTTATCACCGGCGGCGTGGTCTCCTCCCTGGGCAAGGGTCTTGCATCGGCGGCGCTCGGCGCGCTGTTGCAGGCGCGCGGCTACAAGGTGCGGCTGCGCAAGCTCGACCCCTATCTCAACGTCGACCCGGGGACGATGTCGCCCTACCAGCACGGCGAGGTGTTCGTCACCGACGACGGCGCGGAAACCGACCTCGATCTCGGCCATTACGAGCGCTTCACCGGCCGCCCGGCGACGCGGGCGGACAACATCACCACCGGCCGCATCTATCAGGAAATCCTCACCAAGGAGCGCCGCGGCGACTATCTCGGCGCCACCATCCAGGTCATTCCCCACGTCACCAATGCCATCAAGGATTTCATCCGCGACGGCAATGAAGGGTTCGATTTCGTGCTGGTCGAGATCGGCGGCACCGTCGGCGACATCGAGGGGCTGCCGTTCTTCGAGGCGATCCGCCAGTTCGGCAACGATCTGCCGCGTAACCACGCAGTCTACATTCATTTGACGCTGATGCCGTTCATCCCCTCTGCCGGCGAACTCAAGACCAAGCCGACCCAGCACTCGGTGCGCGAACTGCGCGCCATTGGCATTCAGCCCGACATCCTCCTTTGCCGCACGGATCGGCCGATCCCGGAAAGCGAGCGGCACAAGCTCGCGCTGTTCTGCAACGTGCGCGAAAGCGCGGTGATCGAGGCGCGCGACGCCGACAACATCTATGCCGTGCCGGAGGCCTATCATGCCGGCGGCCTCGACGACGAAGTGCTCGCCGCGTTCGGCATCGAATTTCCGCCGGCGCCAGATCTCGCCGTCTGGCACGGCATCAATGCGCGCATCCGCAATCCGGAAGGCGACGTCACCATCGCCATCGTCGGCAAATATACCGGCATGAAGGACGCCTATAAGTCGCTGATCGAGGCGCTCTCGCACGGCGGCATCGCCAACAAGGTCAAGGTCAAGCTCGACTGGATCGAGAGCGAGGTGTTCGAGAACGAGGACCCGGCGCCGTTCCTCGAGCACGTCGACGGCATCTTGGTGCCCGGCGGCTTCGGCCAGCGCGGCGCCGAAGGAAAGATCCGCGCCGCGAGGTTCGCGCGCGAGCACGACGTACCGTATTTCGGCATCTGCTTCGGCATGCAAATGGCCGTGATCGAGGCGGCGCGCAATCTGTGCGGCATCGACGCGGCGAACTCGACCGAGTTCGGCCCGACCACGGAGCCGATCGTCGGCTTGATGACCGAATGGATGAAGGGCAACGAGTTGCAGACGCGCGGCACCGGCGGCGACCTCGGCGGCACCATGCGGCTTGGCGCCTATCCGGCGATCCTGCAGCGCGGCAGCCGCATCGCCGAGATTTACGGCGCGCTCCAGATTTCCGAGCGCCACCGCCACCGTTACGAAGTCAACACGGCTTACAAGGACCGGCTCGCCCAGCACGGCATGCGCGTCTCCGGCATGTCGCCCGACGGGCTCCTCCCGGAGATCGTCGAATACGTCAATCATCCGTGGTTCGTCGGCGTGCAATTCCACCCCGAGCTCAAATCGCGCCCGTTCGCGCCGCATCCTTTGTTCGCCTCGTTCATCGGGGCGGCAGTGGAGCAGTCAAGGCTGGTGTGATATACGCCGACCGCGGTACCGGGGCTGGGACGGACGGAAAATAGAACCGGTCGGAGAAGTTCGATGAGCGGTCCCACACTTTATGATGATGATATTTTGCTTTGGTCCGAGCAGCAGGCGGCAGTGATCCGCAAGCTCGGCGAAACCGCGCGCAATCTTCCAAATGACCTCGATATCGAAAATGTGGCGGAGGAGATCGAAAGCGTGGGGCGATCGGAACTCGCTGCAGTCACCAGCTATCTTCGCCTGATTTTGCTGCATCTGATGAAGCTCGCGGGGGATGAGGCGTCGCAGGATGCCGTCCATTGGCGAAGCGAGATTGTTGGCTTTCATTCGGACTTGATGGATCGCTTTGCGCCTTCGATGCGGCAGCGCATCGATATGGGCAAGATTTGGCGATCGGCGCGTGAGCGTCTGCGGGCCGCGGACGAGAGCGCACAACGGCAATTTCTCGCCAATCTTCCTGAGCAATGCCCGTTCGATATCGATGATTTTATTGCGGAGCATATTGACAGTTTCGCCTTGGTGAAACGCCTACGAGCCGGCGTGGCGACCGGCAGTTGACCGCTGCGGTCGCGGCCGTCATGGTCGCCCGCGATGAAGCCGATGCCGCAAAAGCCGAACCAAGTCGTCGCCGTGGGAAACGTGCGCTTCGGCAACGACCTGCCGCTCGCGCTGATCGCCGGCCCGTGCCAGCTCGAGAGCCGCGATCACGCCTTCGAGATGGCCGCCGCGCTCAAGGACATCACGGCGCGGCTCGGCATCGGCTTGGTCTACAAAACCTCTTTCGACAAGGCGAACCGCACCTCGGCGCGCAGCGCCCGTGGGCTCGGCCTCGCCAAATCGCTGCCGATCCTGGCGGAGCTGCGCGAAGCGCTCGGCGTGCCGGTGCTGACGGACGTCCATGACGCGACGCAGTGCGCGCGCGTGGCGGAGGCCGTGGATGTGCTGCAGATCCCGGCGTTCCTGTGCAGGCAGACCGATCTCCTTATCGCTGCGGCCGAGACGGGCCGCGTGGTGAACGTCAAGAAGGGCCAGTTCCTGGCGCCGTGGGACATGGCCAATGTAGTGGAAAAGGTGACCTCGGCCGGCAATCCCAACGTGCTCGTCACCGAGCGCGGGGTGTCGTTCGGCTACAATACGCTCGTCTCCGATATGCGCGCCCTGCCGATCCTGGCGCGTACCGGCGCGCCGGTGATCTTCGACGCCACCCATTCGGTGCAGCAGCCGGGCGGGCAGGGCACGTCCTCGGGCGGCGAGCGCGCGTTCGTCCCAGTGTTGGCGCGCGCGGCGGTCGCCGTCGGCGTTGCCGGCGTTTTCATCGAGACGCATGAGGACCCCGACTACGCGCCGTCGGATGGGCCAAATATGATGCCGCTCAAGGCGATGGAGCCGCTTCTTCGGCAATTGATGCAATTCGACGCTTTGGCCAAGCAGCCGGCCAAAGCTGCGGCAAAACCCTAATCGCCGGACCTCTTGTCGCGTCGAGGGAAAACCACCATCATTACATTCAACGGCCAGGGGTGCCGTGCGCCGCCAAAAGCGTACGGCTGAGATCACACCCGTCGAACCTGTCTGGGTCATTCCAGCGAAGGGAGCCGCGTTTTGAGCGCCGCCGGTCCTGCTATCTTTCGTCCGCACGTCGCCATCATCGGCGCCGGCGTGATCGGCCTTGGCATTGCCTGGCGGCTCGCCGGTCGCGCGACCGTGACGGTGTTCGACCGCGGCCGCGCGGGGATGGGCGCAAGCCATGCCGCCGCCGGCATGCTGGCGGCCTGCTGCGAGGCGGAGCCGGGCGAGGAGGCGCTAGTCGCGCTCGGCCGCGACGGCCAGGCGCGCTGGCCGGCGTTCGCGGTGGAGCTGTCGGAGGCGAGCGGCATCGACGTCGAATTGCGCCAGGAGGGCACGCTGGTGTTGGCCTTGACCGCCGACGATCAGGCCGCGATCGCGCATCGGCTGGAGTTTCAGCGCCGGCTCGACCTGCCGCTCGAATGGCTGTCGGCCGCGGCGACGCGGGCGCGCGAACCGCATCTTGCCGGCACAATCGCCGGCGCGCTGTTCTCGCCGCAGGACCACCAGGTC
>Ga0116134_1001610_pt1 | contig 11333 bp, 10 predicted proteins | sample June2015DPH_19_5_FD_89737 | JGI IMG/M metagenome (GOLD analysis project Ga0116134, IMG submission 89737) | Peatland microbial communities from SPRUCE experiment site at the Marcell Experimental Forest, Minnesota, USA - June2015DPH_19_40 | ecosystem: Environmental > Terrestrial > Soil > Wetlands...
ATCATCTCTTCAAATTCGCGAAAGATCGGGCGGGAGGGCCATTTGTCGACGCAAATCTGCCCTTCTATGGCTTGCACGCGTTGCAGTGGTTTCTCATCGGCGTCGCGCGCGCATCAACCGAATTCCCCGCGACGCTGACGCCCTTTGGAGGCCAGCTCGTCGGTTGGGCGCTGAAAGACCAGCCGCACGTCATGATTGCAGAGTTTGCGGCGCGTGCAGCTCTCGCGCTCCTTGAGCGCGGGATTCTGCCCGATGAAAACGGCCTCAAGGATCGCCTTGCGAAGGTGAACCAGTCACCCCTTCCGGTAATTGAATCTCCATCACATGAGCGGATTCGGGCTACCAAAAAGAAAGCCCCGCCCGTCAGTGAGGAGGATCGCTACTACTTCGGCATTGATATCGGCCCATATTGGTACGCGCCGTTAGGGCGGGTCTTTGCCGTTACGCAAGACGAAATCGAATCCCAGGCGCTGAAGGTCATTCGAGACGATTTCGGCTTTAGAGCCAAAGGCCGATGGGACGAGGATCCGCGGGGTCAACGGAAGCTCTACCAAGAGGACCATACCTACCATTCTCACGGCTCGCATCCGCGCGCCGACACGCTTCATCTTTATCATGCCTATCACGCGATGATGGTCGTCGCTGGTAAGCTGCTCGGGAGCATCCCGACGCACCGCAATTCGGACTATGGGGAAAACGACGAGTTTGCCGACTGGTTTGATCGTTATGACCTATCACGCAAGGATGGTCGCTGGCTCTGGGATCGGCGCGACCCGTCGCCCCTGTACCCGGCATCATGGCAAGGACACAAGCAGGATGACGAAACGTGGCGCAACATCACGCTAGATGATTTCGAAGATGCGTTGCGCATCGGTGACCTGCTGCACATCTGGGGATATTGGACGACTGCCGATTCCGATCGTGAGCAATCGATACATATCCGCAGCGCTTTGGTGCCACCCGACAAGTCTCCTGCATTACTCCGGGCTCTAAGCAGCGCCGAGAATATCCACGATTACGCGATCCCTTCAGCGGAAGACGATATGGAAATCGACGAGCCCGGCTACTCGCTCAAAGGCTGGATCGATGACCACAGTCAGGATCGCGGGTTGGACGGCGACGACCGGTGGGCAGGTGGTATCAATTTTCCTCCGCCGATGCCGGCGCGGCGCATCATTGACTTGATGACCCTCACAACCGATTCGGATCGCCGGGAGTGGAAAGACCCAGGAGACACAGTTGTTCTGGCGTCGCAGGTGTGGGGCCACTATGATGAGGACAAGCGCCACGATCACCACGATCCCGAGCGCGGTAGCCGAATTCAAGCGACCACTGGGTTTATGCGCGAGCTGCTGTCCGAGCTCGGCTGCGATCTGATCATCAAATTGGAGATTGATCGCCGTCGTCGGTATCGATCATATGAGAGCCACATTGACGATGACAAAAAACGAGTCCCGACAAAAGCCAAGCTCTACCTCCTCGGATCAGATGGACGATTCCGCACGATCTGAATATGTCTTGGGGTTGGGGCGAAAGCTCGTGAAAGAGCTTGGATTGGAGCCCTCAACGGACACGCTTGGCCGTTGGATGGCCCACTTTGTCGCCGAGCTAATCGCGAAGGCAGAGACCGCTACCGGTTACAATAAGGCTTCCGCCGAGCGAGAGTGTTTCGATGCGATATTGGCTCTCTGGAGACACCGCGGCGAATTGCCGAGCGGTAAGCGACCCTATGAAGAGCTTGAACCGGTAATTCGGGCTATCGAAAGTCTTGATCCGGAGGATGACACACCCCGGTATTACAGGACGGTGCGCGCCCCGAAGGCGCAAGGGGAAGAAAAATCCGAATCCGAGTTTTGGCTAGATATGGTGAGTGGCCTTGATTATTCCGCAAAATTATTGATTGGCTATTGCTTGTCCCAGGCAGCCGGGGCGGCGATCGACAATTCAAACGAATGGGTCAAGTTGGCAGAACAAGCGGGGGCCGCGGACGAAAGTCCGGAGATTCTGATCCGTTTTATTTCCGATAAAGCCGATCTCGGAAAAACGTCTGATCCAAATTCAGCAGTCCGTCGGCAATTGCAGGACCGCATCAAACGGCTGGAAGGGTTCGCCGCGCTGGCCGGCACCTTAGTGGGTGAATTAAAAGCTCATTTGGAAGCGCTACCGCCAGTCGAGGACAACGAGGATAACTCTACTAGCCAAATGATCCTGTCTGCGGCCCCGCCGTTCGGTGATGAGCTATAGAAGTTAGCGGGCGTAGCCCATTCGCCGTCTAGCGTATTGGCTATACCGATTGCCAGGAATTACGCAGCATCTCGAACGTCAGGCGAATTTCCGCTGGTGGATCAAGGCAAATCGTTCTAAACGCTTGGATGAACCCCAGCCACATCGTTCCCCAGCCACATCCGAAATTTTAACGTCGATCCGGCGCCACTGACGCGCGGCCGCTTTCGCGGCGGCGACGGTCCACGACAGCGGTCCACATACGACGCATCATAGGGATTTGGACGCCCCTTCCAGGTCTTCTCGTAGTTTAGTCCATCTGATTAATAAACATATGCTGACGACCATACCGACGCCTCGTTCGGCAGACGCGGCAGCTCAAGCATTCAACAAGTGCCAAATCATCTGCCTATCTTATATCTCCCTGTCAATGCCGCATAACACATTGATAAAATTTGATATTATAGTCAAAATTGATCTCTATCCGCGTGCGCAGGCGTCTCCAAGCCCCTCGTCCAGATTCCGCTTGACACCATTTTGAAACTGGCTTTTGATGTTTAGTAAATAATACTGAACATCGCGCCTGGAGGCAACGACAAGGAACGGGACGGCAGCCGGTCGCGCAGCCAAAAAACCCGTCATCCGTCCTTGAACCAACAGCCTCAGCCCGTTTGGGCTTCGATGCTCGCATCGTCTCCGGCCGAGGGCGCTCCGGAAACGAAATGAAAATACGGTCAAGGAAAATACGTTCAAGGGAGGACATCCACATGCGAAAATCTGCGATCGGGACGTGGACGAAATGGATGGGCGGCGCGCTCGGCGCCGTCGCCGCCATGGCGCTGACAATGCTCGCGAGCCAGCCGGCCGCGGCCGCGGACAAGCAGCTCACGCTGTGCTGGGCGGCCTGGGATCCGGCCAACGCGCTGGTCGAGCTCGGCAAGGACTTCACCAAAGAAACCGGCATCGAGATGAAATACGAGTTCGTCCCGTGGACGAGCTATGCCGACCGCTTTCTCAACGAGCTCAATTCGCACGGCAAGCTGTGCGACCTGATCATCGGCGACAGCCAATGGATCGGCGGCGCGGCGGAAAATCATTGGTACGTCAAGCTCAACGACTTCTTCGCCAAAGAGCACATTTCGATGGACGACTTCGTGCCGGCGACCGTGCTCGGTTATTCGGAATGGCCGAAGAACACCGACAACTACTGGGCGCTGCCGGCCATGGCCGACGCGGTCGGCTGGACCTATCGCAAGGACTGGTTCGCGCGGCCGGAATTGCAGGCCGAGTTCAAGAAGAAATACGGCCGCGATCTCGCGCCGCCGAAGACCTATGAGGAACTCAAGCAGATCGGCGAGTTCTTCGAAGGCCGCGACATCGACGGCAAGAAGGTGTACGGCGCCTACATCTTCACCGAGCGCGGCTCCGAAGGCATCACCATGGGCGTGACCAACGTGCTCTACAATTACGGCTTCGAATACGACAACCCGAAGAAGCCGTATCAGATGGCGCGCTTCGTCAACTCGCCCGACGCCGTCAAGGGACTGGAGTTCTACAAGGCGCTGTACAAGTGCTGCACCGCGCCGGGCCTGACCAACGCCTACATGCAGGAAGGCCTCGACGCCTTCAAGTCCGGCCAAGTGGCGATGCAGATGAACTGGTTCGCCTTCTTCCCCGGCCTCTACAAGGATCCGAACGTCGGCGGCGACAAGATCGGCTTCTTCGTTAATCCCGCCGGCCCGAAGGGTCACTTCACCCAGCTCGGCGGCCAGGGCATTTCGGTCGTCGCGACCTCGGACCATCAGGACGATGCGCTGCGCTACATCAAGTGGTTCGCCCAGCCCAAGGTCCAGCAGAAATGGTGGGAGATCGGCGGCTACTCGGCGCTCAAGGCCGTGGTCGACGCGCCCGGCTTTCCCAAGAGCGCGCCGTTCGCGCCGCAGTTCCTGGAGTCCATGGCGATCGTGAAGGATTTCTGGGCGGAGCCGTCCTACGCCCAGCTCCTGCTCGACATGCAGAAGCGCGTGCATGACTACGTCGTCGCCGACAAGGGCACGGCGCAGGAGGCGCTCGATCTTCTGGTCAAGGATTGGACCAAGGTGTTCAAGGAAGCGGGCAAAGAGGTCGCGGCCCGCTAGCGGGCGCCCGACAACCACGCAACAGGTCTCCCCGGTCCTATCGTTCCGGGGAGACCGCCACTAAACGAAGCAGACGCCCGAGCCACACGCCCAAGCCAAACGCCCAAGCCAAACGCCGATGACCGCCATCCTTCATCCCGACGCTCCCATCGACCGCATCGGCGCCCAATCGGCGTTCGGCGTGCCGCGGCGCGTGCGCAGCCTGTCGGACCGCACCGTCGCCTGGCTGTTCGTCGGCCCGACCATCCTGCTTTTGCTTGCGATCAACATCTTCCCGTTGATCTGGATGATTAGGCTGTCCTTCACCAGCCTCAATCTGAGCATGTCGTATTTGCCGCTGCGCTTCGTCGGCCTCGACAATTACGCCGACATCCTGAGCGACGACGACATCTGGAGCCGCCTGCAGACGACCGCACGTTTCGTCGTCTCGACCGTCGCGCTGGAGGTCGTGGTCGGCTTCGGCCTGGCGCTCCTGATCAACCGGCAGTTCCGCGGCCATGGTTTCTGGACTACGATCATCCTGTTGCCGATGATGCTGTCGCCGGCCGTGGTCGGCAATTTCTGGACCCTGTTGTTTCAGCCGCAGATCGGACCGTTCAACTATGTCGTTGGGCTGATCGCCGGCGTGTCGCCGAGTTCCTTCAGCATGACCGGCTCGGTTGCGCTCGCGCCATGGACCATCGTCCTCGTCGACACCTGGATGTGGGCGCCGTACGTGATGCTGATCTGCCTCGCCGGACTGCGCTCGATCCCCGATTACATCTACGAGGCGGCCGAGGTCGACCGCGCCTCGGCGTGGCGCCAGTTCTGGTCGATCACGCTGCCGATGGTGATGCCGTTCCTGATGCTCGCCGTGCTGTTCCGCGCCATCGAAAACTTCAAGATGTTCGACATGGTCAACCTGCTGACCTCCGGCGGTCCCGGTTCGACCACGGAGCTCGTGTCGATCACCTTGAAGCGGGCCGCATTCGAGAAATGGCGCACCGGCTATTCCTCCGCGCTCGCCATCATCCTGTTCGTCACGGTGTTCGGCGCGGCCAACATCTACGTCAAGACGCTCAACCGGGTGAAACAGCGATGACGGCAATCGCCAAATCCACCGCCCATTCCATCGTCGATGCCTCGCCGCTGGTGAAGACGTTCGCCGGGGCCATCGTCGTCGCCTACGCCGTCATCGCGATTCTGCCGCTGTTGTGGATCGCGGCGACCGCGTTCAAGTCGCAGAGCGACGCCATCGCCTATCCGCCCAAGGTGATCTTTGCGCCGACGCTCGAGGGCTACGTCAATCTGTTCACGGTGCGCACCCGGCAGACGCCGGACTTCATTTCCAGCCTGCCGCCGGCGACGAGCTGGTACGACACCCTGGTGCGCAAGCACGACATGGTGATCGCCGGGCCCTCGAAGGTCGTGCCGCGCTTCATCAACTCGCTGGTGATCGGCTTCGGTTCGACGTTCCTCGCCGTCGTGCTCGGCACGCTCGCCGCCTACGCCTTCTCGCGCTTCCGCATCCCGCTCGCCGACGATCTTTTGTTCTTCATCCTGTCGACGCGGATGATGCCGCCAGTGGCGGTCGCAATCCCGATCTATTTGATGTATCGGCAGCTCAATCTCACCGACACCTGGACCGGCATGATCCTGCTCTATACGGCGGTCAACGTGTCACTGGCGGTGTGGCTGCTCAAGGGGTTCATCGACGAGATTCCCCGCGAGTACGAGGAAGCGGCCTTGGTCGACGGCTACACGCGCCTGCAGGCGCTGCGCAAGGTCGTGCTGCCGCAGGCGGTGACGGGGATCGCGGCGACGGCGATCTTCTGCCTTATCTTTTCGTGGAACGAATACGCGTTCGCGGTCCTGTTGACGAGCGGAGATGCGCAGACCATGCCGCCGTTCATTCCCTTCATCATCGGCGAAGGTGGCCAGGATTGGCCCGCCGTCGCCGCCGCCACGACGCTGTTCGTCATCCCCATCGTCATGTTCACGATCCTGCTGCGCCGGCACTTGTTACGAGGCATCACTTTCGGGGCGGTGCGCAAATGACAGCGGGCGCGATCGACAGGGCGATTTTGGCGCGCTGGTTCCGCCGCGGACCGTGGGAGACCGCGGCCATGAGTTTGATCGGCTGCGGCATCGTCATGCTGGTGCAGCCATGGTCGATCGATCTTTACGGCTATTCCTTCGTGACCATTCTTGCCGGCACGCTCGGATATGTCGTGGTGAGCCACTTTCCGGAGTAGAGGCGACGCCATGGCACAAATTCGCGTGGAGAATCTGCACAAAGCGTTCGACCAGTTCGTCGCGGTGCACGATTCCGATTTTACGATCGAACACGGCACGTTCTTCGCGCTGCTCGGACCTTCCGGCTGCGGCAAGACGACAACGCTGCGTATGATCGCGGGCCTCGAACTGCCGACCAGCGGACGCATCCTGCTCGACGGCGACGACGTCACGTTCCGTCGCGCCGCGGCCCGCGACATCGCGTTCGTGTTTCAGCTGTTCGCGCTCTATCCGCATATGAACGTCGCGCAGAACATCGGCTTCCCGCTCAAATGCCAAGGCATGTCGCGGCGCGACGTTCGCGCGCGGGTCGAGGAGACGGCTCGGCTTCTGCGCATCGAGCATCTGTTGTCTAGTAAGACCTCGAAACTGTCCGGCGGCGACCGCCAACGCGTGGCGCTCGGCCGCGCCATCATCAGGCGGCCGAAGGCGTTCCTGATGGACGAGCCGTTGGGCGCGCTCGACGCCGAATTCCGCCAGCTCATGTGCGGCGAATTGCGCGACCTGCACGATCGCATCGGCGCGACGACGGTCTATGTCACGCACGATCAGCACGAGGCGATGGCGATGGCCGACCGCATCGCCGTCATGAACGCCGGCAGGGTCGAGCAGATCGGATCGCCGCAAGAGATCTATGACCGGCCGGCGAGCATGTTTGTCGCCGACTTCATCGGCTCGCCGCCGATGAATTTCCTGCCGTTCGAGGCCGGTTTGCAAGCAGGCGGGAACGTCGTGCGATTTCGCGACGTCGACATTGCCGTTCCCGAGATCGGTGAGCAGCGCGCCCCAGGACCGCTGGTTCTGGGCGTGCGCCCGGAGCACATCCGTTTCGCCGACGCGGCGCCGCTACGCGGTCGCGTCTTCGGCGCAGAATATCTCGGCACGACGCAGATCGTCACGGTCGAGACCGAACAGGGTCGCGTCAAGGCGCGGTTGCCCTCGAGCATGCCGGTCGGCTTGGGCGAAACGGTGGGGCTCACTTTCCGCCCTGAATGTCTCGCCTTGTTCGACGGGCGAACGGGTGCGGCCATCAAGACGGCAAGCCAGCGGAGCGGCGCCCATGGCTAACGTCGTCCTGCGCCATGTCAGCCAACGCTTCGGCGCTATCGAAGCCGTGCGCGACCTTTCGATGACCATCAACAATGGCGAGTTCGTCGTGCTGCTCGGTCCGAGCGGCGCGGGCAAGACGACGACGCTGCGGCTGATCTCCGGCCTGCAGCAACCCGATGCAGGTTCGATTCTGATCAACGGCCGGGATGTCACGCGCGACCCGCCGGGAGCCCGCGACATCGCGTTCGTCTTTCAGCAATACTCGCTCTATCCGCACCTGAGCGTCTACGACAATCTCGCCTTTCCGCTGCGGTCGCCCGCCCGCCGGGTGCCCGAGCCGGTGATCCGCAAGCGCGTCGAGGCGACCGCAGAACTTCTCCACATCGCGGCCAAGCTCAACAACAAGGCGACGCGCCTGTCGGGTGGTGAGATGCAGCGCGTCGCCATCGGACGGGCGCTGGTGCGCGACCCGGCCATCTATTTGATGGACGAGCCATTGTCGTCGCTCGACGCCAAATTGCGGGCCGAGTTGCGGCTGGAATTAAAACGCATCCAGGTCGAACTGGGTGCGACCATCCTCTATGTGACGCACGACCAGATCGAGGCCATGACGATGGCAACGCGCATCGGCGTCATCAAGGACGGCAGCCTCCTGCAGTTCGGCACGCCCCGGGAAATCTACGAAACGCCGGACGATCGCTACGTCGCCGGCAGGCTCGGCACGCCGGCGATCAATTTCCTTCCCGCGGCGCTCGTCCCCGAGCTCGCGCTGCCACCCGGAACGGAGACGCTCGGCATCCGCACCGAGCATATGCGGATCGCCAAGGCGAACGGCGGCGGCATCGTCGGCCGGGTGCGTCGCGTGGAGCATCTCGGCGATCAGAATCACGTGCACCTCGAATACCGGGGCGAGACACTGGTGACGCTGGCCGATCCGCATCAGCCGCTTGCCGCGGGGGACGACGTTGAGCTTCAACTTATCGGCCCGCTCTATTTCGACGGCGCCGGGCGGCGCATCTCGGCGTCCGTTCATTGAGGATGAGCCCGATGCCACTTCAGCCCGAACAACTAAAGACGATGGTGAAAGCCGCTGCCGAGCAGGTCATCGCCTGCACGGCGGAATTGACCGCGCTCGACCAGGCGATCGGCGATGGCGACCACGGCATCAACATGAAGCGGGGATTCGAGGCCGTGCTCGGCAAACTCGACGCCATCGGTGCCCAGCCGGTCGACGAAGCGTTTCAGACCATCGGCAAGACCCTGGTCATGACGGTGGGCGGTGCTTCCGGCCCGCTTTACGGGAGCTTCTTTCTCGCGGTCGGCGAAGCGCTGCGCGGCAAACAGCTCCCCGACGATCTTGCCGACGTGTTCGGCTCCGGCGTCGGCGCGGTCAGCGCGCGCGGCCGCTCGCAGGCCGGCGAGAAGACGATGCTCGACGTTCTAGTCCCCGTACAGGAATTGCTGCGCAACGCCGCCGGACAATCCGACCTGGTCGAGCGGGTCCGCACGACCGCAAGCAAAGCCGCCGCGGCCACGGCGCCAATGCAGGCAACCAAGGGTCGCGCGGCCTTTCTCGGAGCCCGCAGCGTCGGCCACGTCGATCCCGGCGCGCGCTCGAGCTGCGTCCTGCTGCATGCCGTCTGCGACACCCTGGAGAAGCTGCCATGAACGACATGGTTGGGATCGTCATCGTGTCCCACTCCAAGGACATCGCCAAAGGCACCGCGGACATGGTGCGTCAGATGGTCGGCAGCGAGGTCAAGGTCGCGTTCTGCGGCGGCGATCCTGACGGCGGTCTCGGCACCAACGTGTCTTTGATCATCGACGCCATCAATGCCGCCTGGTCGCCCAAGGGCGTCGCCATCCTGGTCGACCTCGGCGGCGCCGAGACCAATAGCGAGATGGCCGTGGAGATGCTGCAGCCGGAGCGCCAGGGCCTGGTTGTCGTCTGCAACGCGCCGATCGTCGAAGGCGCCGTCATGGCCGCGACCGAGGCCGCCGGCGGCAGCTCGCTCGACGAGGTCAGAGCGGTGGCGGAGGAACTGTCCGCCAGCTAAAGCGCGGCCGTACACAGGAAACGAATCAGGACGAAATGTTGGAAACCTCGAAGCCAAGCGAACAGATCATCACCGGCAACGTCCGGCTCGTTCATGCCGCCGGCATGCACGCGCGTCCGGCCGTCAAGCTGACGAAGCTCGCCAAGAGGTTTCAATCGCAGATTTCCGTCCGCGTCGCAGATGCCGCCGAATGGATCAATGCCAAGAGCATCGCCAAGGTCATGGGCATGCGGGCGCAGCGCGACGCCATCATCGAGTTCAAGGCGACCGGGATGGACGCCGAGGCCGCGGTGGCGGCGTTGGTCGAGCTGGTCGCCGGCGATTTTCAGGACGCCGAACGGTGAACAAGCAGCCGCGGATAGCAGGGACAGCCTACCGGGGCAGAACCGCTTCGATCGGTTTTGTCAGCGGGCCGTTCGTGCGGGTCGGCGTCGCACTCAACGGCGCGCGGGTGACGGGGACGCCTGCGGAAGAGGAGGCCGCATTGCGCGGCGCGCTTCGCGTCGCGGGCCGGCAGATCGGCGCGCTTGCCGACACCGCCGGCGGCGAGGCGGCGCAGATCCTCGAGTTCCAGGTGGCTCTCATGGAGGATGAGGAGTTTCTCGATCCGGTGTTTGCCGCGATCGCCGCCGGAACGCCGGCACATGCTGCCTGGTCGGCCGCCCTCGACGCGCAAATCGCGGACTATGTTGCCGCGCCCGATGAATATCTTCAGGCGCGGTCGGCCGATCTGGCCGACTTGCGCGACCGCGTCATCCGCAGGCTGCACGGCGCGAGCGGCGAGGCTATCAAGATACCCCCCGGCGCCGTTGTCTGCGCCGAGGATCTGCCGCCCTCGCAGTTCCTGGAAATCGACTGGTCGAAGGGCGGCGGTTTGGCGCTGACGCGGGGCAGTCCGACCAGCCACGTCGCGATGCTGGCGCGCGCCCGCGGCATTCCCATGGTCGTGCAGCTCGGCACGGTATCCGATGGCGCGCGCACCGCGCTCCTTGACGGCGAAGGCGCCACGCTCGAGCTTGATCCGAGCACCGAACAGATCGGCCTGTTCGAGGAGCGCCGCGAAGCTCATCGCAAGAGCCGCGCCGCCGCGCGCGCTATACTGCGCCGGCCCGCGGCGTCTTGGGACGGCGAGCACGTCCGGCTCTTCATCAACATCCAATCCGTCGGCGACCTCGATCACGCCGACGCGCAATACGCCGATGGCGTGGGATTGATGCGCACCGAATTCCTGCTCGGGGGCGCCGCCGGCTTGCCCGACGAGGAGACGCAATATCTCGCCTATGACGCGGTGCTGCGCTGGGCCGGCGAACGTCCGGTGACGATCAGAACGTTCGACGCCGGCGGGGACAAGCCGGTTGAAGGATTCACCGAAGCGGGCGAAGCCAATCCGTTCCTCGGCGTGCGCGGTCTGCGCCTTTGCCTGGCGCGGCCGGACGTTTTCACGGTTCAGCTGCGCGCGCTTGCGCGGGCAGCTACGCGGGGCAATCTCAAAGTGATGTTCCCGATGGTGACGACGCCAGACGAACTGGAAACGGGCCGCGCGCTGTTCGCCGATGTGGTCGGCCGCCTGAAAGACGGCGGTGTCCCGGCA
>Ga0116134_1001613_pt1 | contig 11325 bp, 7 predicted proteins | sample June2015DPH_19_5_FD_89737 | JGI IMG/M metagenome (GOLD analysis project Ga0116134, IMG submission 89737) | Peatland microbial communities from SPRUCE experiment site at the Marcell Experimental Forest, Minnesota, USA - June2015DPH_19_40 | ecosystem: Environmental > Terrestrial > Soil > Wetlands >...
GCCGGCACGTACAGCGCGGCGCGCTGGTGCGGGTTCTCGCCGTACCGCAGTACCTCGGCGCGGGACCAGAAGGCGCCGGCGACGTCCGGCCAGCCCGCATCGCGGGCGGTCTCGTCGGGCGCGTACACGGAGGCGAACCAGGATGCCACGGCCACGTCGTAGCGGGCGGTGAGCGCGAACGCGCGGGCGGCCAGCCGCCGGCGCTGCTCCAACGTGAAGCCGCCGGCGCGTACCGCGGCCAGCACGTCGCCGTACTGGGACGGCCCGGTCACCACCGCGACGCTGGCGTGGTTCTTAGCCGCCGCGCGGACCATGGCCGGGCCGCCGATGTCGATCTCCTCCACGCACTGGTCGGCCGGGGCACCGCTCGCCACCGTGGCCTCGAACGGGTAGAGGTTGGACACGAGCAGCTCGAAGGGCGAGATACCGAGGTCACCGAGCTGGGCCCGGTGCTCGGGGCGCCGAGTGTCCGCGAGCAGCCCGGCGTGCACCCGGGGATGCAGGGTCTTGACCCGGCCGTCCAGGCACTCAGGGAAGCCGGTGAGCTCCTCCACCTTCACCACCGGCACGCCCGCGCCCGCGATGACCGCCGCAGTGCTGCCGGTGGAGATGATCTCGACACCGGCCTCGTGCAGCCCCCGGGCGAGCTCCTCCAGACCGGCCTTGTCGTAGACGCTGACCAGCGCGCGCCTGATCTCGATGGTGCTCAATTCCCGATCCTCACCTTCCTGCTGTGCACGGACCACCCTTCGCGGACCATCCGGCCCACGGTCTCCACGAGCAGCGCCCGCTCCGCCACCTTGATCCGCTCATGCAGCGCGGCCTCGTCATCGTCGTCCTGGACCAGGACGGCACGCTGCGCGACGACCGGCCCCGCGTCGATGCCGGGATCCACGATGAACACGGTGCAGCCCGTGACCTTCACCCCGTAGCCGAGGGCGTCCCGGACCCCGTGCATGCCGGGAAACGACGGTAGCAGCGCGGGGTGGGTGTTGAGGCACCGACCGCCGAAGCGATCAAGGAACCGTGGGCCGACGAGCTTCATGAAACCAGCCAGAATAACCAGGTCAGCGTGGTGTGCTGCGCACGACTCGGCCAGGGCGGTGTCCCAGTCCGCGCGGGAGGAGTAGTCCTTGACGCGGCGGGTGAACGTGGGGATGCCGGCCCGGGCGGCGCGGGCCAGGCCGGCGATACCCTCGCGGTCGGCGCCCACCGCCACCACGTCCGCGCCATAGCCCTCATCGGCGCATGCATCGATGAGGGCCTGAAGATTGGTTCCCTCACCCGAGACCATGACGACCAGGCGTGCCCGCATGCGGCTACCTTAGCCGCGCGGGCCACCGTCATTCCCCGAGCACGGTGCCCGAGACGGCAGAATGAGAACCTATGCCCACACCGACCGACCGCCCGCCGAGCCGCCCGCCCAGTACGCCACGGCCGGCATTGAACGGACGGCCCCCGTCGCCCCCGGATCCCGCGCTGCAGCAACGGGCGTGGACGGCGCTGTCACTGGGCATGCTGAGCCTGCTCGGGCTCTCGCTGGCCGGTGGCCTGCGCCGGGCGGTCTACGTCATCGCCGCGGCGTTCGTGCTGGGGGCGCTGGCGGCCTGGCTCGGCGGCACGGCGATGTCGCGGGCGCGCCGCGCGGGGTCAGCCCGGCCACGCGGCGCCGTGGCCGGGCTGATCCTGGGCATCCTGGGCCTCGCGTTCAGCGCGATCGCGCTGATCGTCTTCGCGATGTTCTGGAAGGAGCTGTCGGCGTACTCGAACTGCCTCAACGCCGCCAACACGCTGACCGCGCAACAGGCCTGTCAGCACCAGTTCAGCCAGACCATCACCAACGAGATCCGCTCCCTGCAGCCCGCCAGCTGACAGTGCTGGCCCAGTGCGGGCTGTCACGGCGAGGCGCTCGTTACCGGCCCAGCGACCCCAGGCCGAAGGTCCGGGTGAGCGGCCGGTGCTATCGGCGAGAACCCCAGCGGGTTACGGCGAGGCGATCGCTACCGGCCCAGCGAACCGGGCCTTCAGGCCCGGTGAGTGGCCGGTGTGTCGGCGACGTACCACCGCGGGGCGCGAAGCGCATGCGGGGGGCCCAGGGGGGTCGCCCCCCCGGACATTACGGCTCGCGGTCGGCGGCCCAGGGGTCCAGGTATATGCGGTGACCGCCGGCGTCGTCGGTCTCGTTGACCAGCACCGGCCCATGATGTTCGTCCGCGCGGTCGTCCCCGGCCTGATCCGGGGCGGCCTTGGTGCCGCGGCCGGATCGCCACCCGCCCGCGGCGCGCCCCAGCAGGAGCCAGTTCGCCGCGCCGGCCGCTACGGCGGCCGTCACGCCCATCTCCAGGACTGCGACGAGGGCGACCTGCCAGCCGGACGGGCCAACCGCAGTCAGCCGGCCGCTGCCCAGCGGGCCGCCCGCGAACGCCGCGAGCACGCCGACCACGCAGCCGGACGCGGCTCCGGACACGAAACCCCACAGCGGTGCGGCCTCGAGCATCGGCGTCGGCATGATCCGGACGGTGAGCACACCGCCGGCCGCCGCCGCCAGGTACGGGATGGCCAGCACGAGCAGGGACAGCCACGCGGGGACCCCGCCCCCGGAGGGCAGCGCGGCCAGCATGGGGAAAGCGGGCATCGCCCCGAGCGCCGAGCCGGTCGGCGCCACGAACGTGCCCGCACCGAACGCGAAGCCCGGGCCGAGGGCGAACGCGATCGCCCAGACGATCGCGTTGGGCACGTAGGCCAGCTCGGCCAGCAGCAGCAGCGCCGATCCGGCCGGGCCGGGAGACAGGCTGTCGGTGAGGGTGCGGATCTGGCTCAGGTGCAGGGCCAGGGAAGCGCCGGCGAGCAGCGCTCCCGTCGCGATGAGCAAGCTGAGGGTCAGGAGCGAGCCCATGGTCACCGAACGGGACCGGTCCGGGAGCAGGGCCGCCAGCCGGCGCCACGGCGCGAGCGCGTGCGCGCCGCCCAGCGCGCCCGCGACCAGGGCCGCGAGGAAGGACCCGATGACGGCCTGCGCCAGCGACGGTGCGGCCAGCGAACTCCGGGCGGCCAGGGCGAGCGCACCGGAAAGCAGCGCGTACGGCAGCGCGAGGGCCAGCGCCGCGTAACCCACGTGCCGCAGGCGCGCCACCTCACCGGAGCGCACCACCCAGCGGCCCGCCCGCCACAGCAGCGCGCCGGGGATGAGCAGCAGGCCCAGCGGGAGCATGCCGATCCGCCCGGCGCCGTGCAGGGTGAAGGCGACGTGATGGGCGGCGAGCCAGATCGTGATCGCGGTCCGCAGCACCCCGGGCAGGCCATTGCCGAGGCCGGCGTGCGGGGCGGTGATCCAGCCGATCGCGGTCAGCGTGGTGAGCAGCGCCACTCCGGTGCCGGCGACCGCGCACGCCGCGATCGCGCCCGTCACCACCAGCGGACGGCCGTAGGCACCGGCCGGGGTAACCGGGCCGGGCGGCCCACTGCCGCTCTCCGCACCGGAACTCATCCCGGGCGTGCCCGGGTTCGGCGGGCGGGGCCGACCGGGAGCGTGCGCGGAAGCACTCACAACGCCCAATCCTGGCAACACCCGGCACCGATGGCCTGGAGGCGCGCCGGGGAGAACCGGCGCGCCTTCAGGCGGTCAGCGTGGCACGACGGGCGGCCGGCCCGTCCGATCAGGCTGCACGGTCAGATGCGGCGGATGGCCTCGCGGGCCAGGCGGGCGGTCTCGCTGGGGGTACGGCCGACGCGGACGCCCGCCTTCTCCAGGGCTTCCTTCTTCGCCTGGGCGGTGCCGGACGAGCCGGAGATGATGGCACCCGCGTGGCCCATCGTCTTGCCCTCGGGCGCGGTGAAACCCGCGACATAGCCGACGACCGGCTTGCTGACGTGCTGGTCGACGTAGTCCGCCGCCCGCTCCTCGGCGTCGCCGCCGATCTCCCCGATCATCACGATCACATCGGTCTCCGGATCCTCCTGGAACGCCTGGAGGCAGTCGATGTGCGTGGTGCCGATGATCGGGTCACCACCGATCCCCACGGCCGTCGAGAAGCCGATGTCGCGGAGCTCGTACATCATCTGATAGGTCAGCGTGCCGGACTTGGAGACCAGCCCGATGCGGCCCTCGGAGCTGATGTCGGCCGGGATGATGCCCGCGTTCGACTTGCCCGGCGAGGCGATGCCCGGGCAGTTCGGCCCGACGATCCGGGTCGTGTTGCCGTTCGCGCAGGCGTAGGCCCAGAACTCGGCCGAGTCGTGCACCGGAATGCCCTCGGTGATGACGACGGCCAGCGGGATGCGCGCGTCAATCGCCTCTATGACCGCGTCCTTGGTCCCGCTGGCCGGCACGAAGATCACCGAGACGTCGGCACCGGTCTCGGCCATCGTGTCGGCGACCGTGCCGAAGACCGGGATGTCGCTGCCGTTCAGGCTGACCGTCTGCCCGGCCTTCCGCGGGTTGGTGCCCCCGACGATTTTGGTGCCGGCGGCCAGCATCCGGGTGCCGTGCTTACGGCCCTCCGACCCGGTGATCCCCTGAATCATCACCCGGCTCTGGGCGGTGAGAAAGATGGCCATCTATCTGCTCCTCATCCGGCCGCGGACGCCAGCTCGGCGGCGCGCCGGGCGGCATCGTCCATGGTCCCTACCTGCTCGACCACGCCGATCCCGGCTTCGTCGAGTATCCGCCGCCCCTCGGCCGCGTTGTTGCCGTCCAGCCGCACCACAATCGGGTGGCTGACCTTCTCGCCGCGGTCGCCGAGCATGCCAATGGCCGAGACGATCCCGTTGGCCACCGCGTCGCACGACGTGATGCCGCCGAAGACGTTGACGAAGACGCTGCGCACCGACGGGTCGGACAGCACGATCTCCAGGCCGTTGGCCATCACCTCGGCCGAGGCGCCCCCGCCGATGTCGAGGAAGTTGGCCGGGCGGATTCCCCCGAACTGCTCGCCGGCGTAGGCGACCACATCGAGGGTGGACATCACCAGGCCGGCGCCGTTGCCGATGATGCCGACCTGGCCGTCCAGCTTGACGTAGTTCAGGTGCTTGGCCTTGGCTCGCGCCTCGAGCGGATCAGCCGCGCTCTGGTCGGCGAACTTCTCGAAGTCCCCGCCCTGGCGGAACGCGGCGTTGTCGTCGAGAGTCACCTTGCCGTCGAGCGCCAGCACGCGGCCGTCCGCGGACAGGATCATCGGGTTGACCTCGACCAGGGTGGCGTCCTCGTCGGCGAAGACCGCCCAGAGCCGCTCGGCGAGCTGGGCGGCGCCGTCGAGCGCCTCGGCGGGCAGCCGGCCCGCGCTGATGATCTCCCGGGCCTTGCCGGGGTCCACCCCGGTCAGCGGGGAGACGGGGATGCGCGCGACCGCCCCGGGGCTAGTGTGCGCGACCTCCTCGATCTCCATGCCGCCCTGCACCGAACAGATCGACAGGAAGGTCCGGTTGGCCCGGTCGAGCAGGAAGGACAGGTAGTACTCCGCCGCGATGTCGCTGGCCTCTTCGACCAGGACCTTGTGCACGGTGTGGCCCTTGATGTCCATGCCGAGGATCTGCTGGGCAATCTCGTAGGCGGCCTCCGGGCCGTCGGCCAGCTTCACCCCGCCGGCCTTGCCACGCCCGCCGACCTTCACCTGCGCCTTGATGACAACCTTTGGCCGGCCCGCGGCCGCGAACTCCGCGGCGATGTCACGCGCCTCGGCGGCCGTGTGCGCGACCTTCCCGCCTGGCACGGGAACGCCATACTCGGCGAAGAGCTCCTTCGCCTGATGCTCGAACAGGTCCACCTCTGCCCGCCCTCGGTCCTCTGTCTCGCTTGCGGCCGCCACCAGTGGCGGGCCCGCCCTGCCCGCAGCCTAGCCGTGATCGGGGCCCCGCGGGCCGGCTGGTTCCCTTGCGGCCTTGTGAAGTGCCTCTCAGACACCGTTTCCCGGCCAGGACGCTGTCCCGGACGGTGCCGCTCAGGCGTGCTGGGACGAGGGGGCCAGGTTGGAGTGGACCCAGTCCACAATCGCGTGGGTGGACGCGCCGGGGGTGAAGATGCGCGCAACTCCCATCCGGGTCAGCTCGGTGATGTCTTCCTCGGGGATGATCCCGCCGCCAAAGACCGTGATGTCCCCGGCGCCGCGCTCCCTGAGGATCTCCAGGACGCGGGCGAACAAGGTCATGTGCGCTCCGGACAGCACGGACAGCCCGATCGCGTCCGCGTCCTCCTGGATGGCCGCCGCCACGATCTGTTCCGGGGTCTGGTGCAGCCCGGTATAGATCACTTCTACACCGGCGTCCCGCAGGGCGCGCGCCACGACCTTGGCTCCCCGGTCGTGCCCGTCCAGGCCCGGCTTGGCGATGACGATACGGGTAGTGCCCATAAATGCATCCTGCCCAGCCGCGGCCGAAGGCTTTGTCCGTCGGGTGCCGACCGCATTACCTCTGGCTAACGCTACAGCTTTTCCAGCGGAGCGTACCGGAGCACCAGGTGCTTGACCCCGTACTCGGCGCCGAAATCGATCTTCGCCTCGGCGCGGTCGCCCACGCCGTCCACCGAGACCACCGTGCCAAGACCGAATTTGTCGTGGGTAACCATGTCCCCCGGCCCGAGCGCCGGCACCTGCCGGTTGCCGGGTGAGTTCACTCCCGGCCGCTGCGCGGCGCGCTGCATGGCCGGCGCGGTGGCGGTCCCCTCGTCCCGCCGCCACTCGATCAGCGACCCGGGGATCTCGCCGAGGAACCGCGACTGGCGGTGGAAGGACGGGCGTCCCCACCACATGCGGCCCACCGCGCGGGTCAGGTAGAGGCGGCGCATGGCGCGGGTGATCCCCACGTAGGCCAGCCGCCGCTCCTCCTCCAGCTCCTTCTCGTCCGTGGCGGACCGCTGGTGCGGGAAGACGTCCTCTTCCATGCCGGTCAGGAACACCACGGGGAACTCCAGGCCCTTGGCGGTGTGCAAGGTCATCAGGGTGACCATGCCGCCGTGCTCGGCGCCCTCGGGGATCTGGTCCGCGTCGGCGACCAGCGACACCTGCTCGAGGAAATCGGAAAGCGACCCTCCCTCGTCATGGCCCTCGTTCTGGCCGTCGAACTCGCGGGCCACCGAGACCAGCTCCTGGATGTTCTCCACCCGGCTGGCGTCCTGCAGGTCGCTGGACTCCTCCAGCGACGCCTGGTAGCCGGAACGGTCGAGGGCCGCCTCGGCCAGATCGGCCACCGGGCGCTCGGCCGCCATCTCCCGCAGGCTGCCGATGAGCGCGTTGAACCGCTCGATGGCCTGGACGGACCGCGCGGCCAGGCCGGGCACGTCGCCGGGCCGGGCCAGCGCGGCGGCGAAGCTGATCCGCTCGCGCGCCGCGAAGGCGGCCACGTACTCCTCGGCCCGCTCGCCGATGCCCCGCTTGGGCACATTCAGAATCCGGCGCAGTGACACCTCGTCGGCCGGGTTGGCGATGAGCCGGAGGTACGCCAGCAGGTCCCGCACCTCACGGCGCTCGTAGAAGCGGACCCCGCCGATCACCTTGTACGGCAAGCCGACCCGGATGAACACTTCCTCGAACACACGTGACTGCGCGTTGGTCCGGTAGAAGACGGCCACGTCGCCGGGCGTCGCGTCGCCCGCGTCGGTGAGCCGGTCCACCTCCTCGGCCACGAACGCGGCCTCGTCGTGCTCGCTGTCGGCCACGTATCCGGTGATCAGCGGCCCGGCACCCTGGTCGGACCACAGATTCTTCGGCTTGCGGCTCGCGTTCCTTGACACCACGGCGTTGGCCGCGGACAGGATGTTCTGGGTGGAACGGTAGTTCTGCTCCAGGACGATCACCCGGGCGTCGGGGAAGTCCTGCTCGAACTCGACGATGTTCCTGATCGTCGCGCCGCGGAAGGCGTAGATCGACTGGTCCGCATCACCGACGACGCACAGCTCGGAGGGCGGGTCGTCGTCCGGGCCGGGGCCGTCCGGGCTCGCGTGCGCGGCACGGTGCGCGCCGACCAGCTCCCGGATCAGGACGTACTGCGCGTGGTTGGTGTCCTGGTACTCGTCCACCAGCACGTGCCGGAAGCGGTGCCGGTAGGCGGCCGCGACCTCCGGGAACGCCTGGAACAGGCAGACCGTCACCATGATCAGGTCGTCAAAGTCCATCGCGCCGGCCGTCATGAGCCGGCGCTGATACTCGGCGTAGGCCTCGGCGAGCGCCTTCTCCCGGTGCGTCCGGGCCCGCGCGGCGAATGTCTCGTAGTCGATGAGCTCGTTCTTGAGGTTCGAGACCTGGGCGTGCATCGCCTTGGGCGGATACTGCCGCGCGTCAAGCTCCAGCTCGCGGCAGACCAGGGCCATCAGGCGCTGTGAGTCGGCCTGGTCGTAGATCGAGAACGACGACGGATAACCGAGGCGCTTCGCCTCCCGCCGCAGGATACGGACGCACGCGGCATGGAACGTCATGACCCACATGGCCCGGGCCCGCCGGCCGACCAGCGCGGCCACTCGCGACGCCATCTCGCCGGCCGCTTTGTTGGTAAAGGTGATGGCCAGAATCTCGCCCGGCAGGACGTCCCGCGCGGCGAGCAGGTAGGCGATCCGGTGGGTCAGGACCCGGGTCTTCCCGGAACCGGCGCCCGCCACGATCAGCAGCGGGCTGCCCGCGTGGATCACCGCAGCACGCTGCTGCGGGTTCAGCCCTTCCAGAAGGGAATCAGCAGCCGTAGCGGTCACTGGGCCAGCCTAGGCGGTCCTGCTGACAGCCGGGCGCAGGACCGGTCCCACGGGGCCGCGGGAGTTTCGGTCACCGCGTAAAGAGGCACGTGAGGCGACAAATCCGGGGGCCGGGTGACTACAAGCCCGAATCGATCCGATACCCTTAGTTTCTTTTGGGGTCGATGCCGTCTTTATTTATGAATGTGTGTACGGGTAAACGCCCATTTCGATACTTTAAGCGGGCCTGCCGGTGACGCGATCCTGCCTGCGGGAGGGCGGCACCGGAAGATCTGATCGCACGCCTCTCGCCAAGGGTAAGGATGCCTAATACCAACGGTCAGCGCGCCGGGGGACGGCGCGGCCTCTCGATCCGCCGCCTCCTCTACTTCCTCGTAGCCGTTCCGCTGCTGACCGTGATCGGGCTGTACGCCTTGGTGCTGTACACCACGGTCGGGGACGCCGTGAACCTGGACCGGGGGCCGAACCTGATCAACGCCACCTCCCTGCCGGCGGCCCAGTTCAGCCTCTTCATCCAGGCCGAGCGCCGTGCGTCGATGATCTATCTGGTCGCGCCCACCGCCGCCAACCGGGCGCAGCTCACCGCGGCGCAGGACGCGACGGTACAGAACTTCGCCACCTTCCGCAGCCAGATGACCTCGGCGGCGACCACCCAGGCCGCCACCACCGCCGAGACCAATGCGATCAACAAGATGATCGGCGAGGCCCAGCAGTTGTCGGCGTTCCGGCCGCAGGTCATCGCGCGCGCCGTCCTCCCGGCGACGGTGATGGCGACCTACAGCGGCATCCTGACCAGCGAGCTCAGCCTGTTCGTCGACGAGACCCTGAGCCTGACCAACGCGCCGACGGAGGCGCAGTCGGAGGCGAACACCATCGCCGTGGCCGGCCACGAGGCCCTCTCCCAGGAGGACGCGGTGGTCTCCGCCGCGCTCGCCGCGCATCAGGTGACCGCGGCGACCCGGATACAGGTGGCACAGCTCGCGGGCGCCCGGCAGGGGCTGATCCAGAACTCGGTGGCCTGGTTCAACGCCAATGACACCGCCGGCTGGAACAGCGGGGTGAACCGGTACGCCCCGCCCGCCACGCTGGCCCAGCTGGGTCTGCTGGAGGATGCGTTCGCCGCCGACACGACGCCGTTCCCGCCGTTCACCGCGGCGCAGTGGGACCCGGTGGCCAACGCCGCGCTGGCCGGCTACTTCGCGGGCGGCGTGAACGTGGCCCACGCCCAGGTCCATGAGGACGGCGTCATCACCAACGCCGCCTGGCGCCGGGTGGCGCTGTCCGGTGGTCTCGGCCTGCTCGGCCTGCTGCTGTCCATCGGCCTGTCCGTGCTGATCGGGCGGTTCATCATCCGGCGGCTCGGCCGGCTCGAGGAGTCCGCGGTCACGCTGGCCGAAGTGGAACTGCCCGGCGTCGTCGCCCGGCTCCGCCGCGGCGAGGACGTTCCCGTCGAGGAACTGACCGGGACGGCCGAGGACTTCGGCGGGGACGAGATCGGGCGGGTCGGTCAGGCATTCGAGGAGGCCCGGCGCACGGCGATCGAGGCCGCGGTCGGCGAGGCCAGGATGCGGCGCGGGATCAACGACGTCTTCCGCAACCTGGCCCGGCGTAACCAGTCGCTGCTGCACCGTGAGCTGACGGTGCTGGACGGCATGGAGCGCCGCACGACGGACCCGGAGACCCTGGAAGACCTCTTCCGCCTCGACCACCTGACGACCCGCATGCGCCGCCACTCAGAGGGCCTGATCATCCTGTCCGGGGCCGCGCCGGGCCGCGGCTGGGTGCACCCGGTCCGCATGATCGACGTGCTGCGTGCCGCGGCCGCCGAGGTCGAGGACTACTCGCGGGTGTCGGTGACCACCCCGTCCCAGGCGGCGCTCACCGGCCCGGCCGTGGCGGACGTCATCCACCTGCTCGCCGAGCTCATCGAGAACGCCACCTCGCTGTCCCCCCCGTATACGCCGGTGCGCGTCTCCGGCGACGTGGTGGCCAGCGGCTTCGCGGTCGAGATCGAGGACCGCGGGCTCGGGATGAGCGAGCAGCGCTACGCGGAGCTCAACGGCCGTCTGCTCGAGCCGCCGGAGTTCGACGTCTTCAACAGCGAGCAGCTCGGCCTGTTCGTCGTCGGCCAGCTGGCCAAGCGGCATGGCATCCGGGTGACGCTGCGCCCGTCCCCGTACGGCGGCACCAGCGCGATCGCGCTCATCCCGACCACGCTGGTCGGGATGGAAGACGGCTTCGTGGAGGGGCTCCCCGCGGGGATGACCGCCATCTCCTCGGCCTGGCCCGCGGGGCGCGGCGACATGCCCGGTGCGGACACGACGGCGCCGCCGTCCTCCTCACGCGGACAGCTCACCGGCCAGCCGTGGAGCGCGCTGCCGCAGGGCAACGGCTCATCCGGCCCGGTCAACGGGGACGCGCGGGTGGCCGGCGGCCAGGATCCGTTCGGGTCCTTCGCGGCGGGCCAGGCCGCGGGCACCGAGCCCTATGCCGACCAGTCCTACGGCGGCCCCGCCAACGGCGTTCCGTCCATGGGCGCTGGCGGGTCGTTCGGTGAGCAGCCGTACGGCACCGATCCGAACACCGGTCAGCCGTACGGCTGGAGGTCCCCGGCGGACGGCCCGTCGATCGGGGCGCCCGGGGAGCCCGAC
>Ga0116134_1001614_pt1 | contig 11325 bp, 11 predicted proteins | sample June2015DPH_19_5_FD_89737 | JGI IMG/M metagenome (GOLD analysis project Ga0116134, IMG submission 89737) | Peatland microbial communities from SPRUCE experiment site at the Marcell Experimental Forest, Minnesota, USA - June2015DPH_19_40 | ecosystem: Environmental > Terrestrial > Soil > Wetlands...
CCGTCTCCAGCAGCTTCAGCAGCCGCCGTTGCACCGAGTCCGGCATGGCATCGAATTCGTCCAGCAAAATCGTTCCCTTGGCGCACTGCTCAAGCTTCCCTGGCGTCGATTCCGGCCGCCCGTTGGCGGAAGCGTGCTCGTAGCCGAACAGTTCGTTCTCCAACAGGTCGGAAGTGATCACGGCGCACTTGACCCGCATGAACGGGAAGCTGGAACGAATCGAAAGAGAATGGATAAGCCGGGCAGCGGTCGTCTTCCCGCTTCCCGCTTCTCCGGTAATCAGCACCGGGACGTCCGTCTGCGAGAGTAATTCCGCTTGCGTGCGCAGCCGGCGTGTGGCCGGGCTGGCCGCAATGAAATACAGCTCTTCGCTGATTCGCTCGATTTCTGGTTGATACATGTTTGAGGGCCCGATGGAACGTGGTAAGAAAATCCTGGATCGTTATCGTTTAGGAGGAACTGGTGGCTCGGCGGACTGCAGGTATTTCTTCAGACTGGCTCGACGTCGTATCCGTCAATGCGCACGGCCATCGAACGCTGAATCGCATCGACAGAGATAATCAGGCTGTGATCGCCGTTCTCCGACAGAAACACGCCTTCGACTCCGTCCATCGCTCCACCGCGTACGCGGACGCGCTGCCCCACCTTGAGAAAGGGAAAAGAGCGCCAGGGCGCCGTCTGCGTCAGAACCTTCTGGATGCTTTCTATCTGTTCGTCGGGAATCGGCAGACTCGCCCCGCGACTGCCGACAAAACCGTGAACGCTGTCCACCCGGTACACCCGCGTCCGGTCTTCCGCGCTCAAAGCGCAGCGCAGGAACACATAGCAACTGAATAGTGGCACTTCTACTTTCTTCTTGCGATCGCTCCAGCGATGCACTTCCATCGTGGTCGGCACAAACGTTTCCATGCCTTGATCTCGCAGTCGCCGCTCGACCGCTTTTTCGTGGCGCGCTCGCGTGTGCAGCGCGTACCAGCGCAGTTCTTCCTGCAATGGAAGCTGGCTCAGCCCGCTGCTCACTTCGTAGCTCTGATTGGAACTACTCATAGCTTCGCCCTCTGGGTCCCATGGAACTGGTTCCGCCTAATCCGCACGCACGAACGCATGCGACGTCTTTTCTACAGCCTTCAAGGGGGAAGAAAGCAATTCGAACAACTAGGGGGAGTTTCTGACTGCTTCAAGTTAACGTCACTTGCAAGATCGTGCAAGTGGTAGGGCTTCCTAGGACATATCGACCCCATCCATGCATGAGCCGTTGTTCTCATGTCCAAGGTATTTGGCATGGAGACGTTGTTCTTTGGCACAGGCGTGGTATATGTCCGCTCGAAGGTCGAACGGCTTTCTTGTGCCATCAATGTTAAGACCCAATTAGTATGACGTATCCAATTGAATATATTGACGATATTGTTCTTGATCGGTGACTTAGCTGGCACCAGGGAATGGTCCGCTTATGAAGAGAATCCTCCGCTCGCCCTGTAGCCGTTGAATCGGCACTGGAGGGTGTGACCGAGGGTGCACTTTTTTGCACAGGTTGCACGCCGTTTGCTTGCCGGTTGGTGAGTTTGGTGGTACATTTCAGCTGTAGTTAAGAGACTCTGGTTGGTCTTCTTGTCTCAGATTTTCCTCCCCTTGACGACGGAGACCATAGTGTGTGCCGGTGGAGTGCTTGCCCCCTTCCGCTTCGCATAGCCAAGTTGTCCAGGAGACACGATGCCATCCCATGAAGAGATGGGCTCGGACTTTGTCAGTATCGTAGTTGCCGACAGCACTCGCATCCACACCCAGCTCTTAGCCGACGCTCTGCGCAGCGATCGCGGCCTGCAAGTCGTGGCAGCGGCATCGAATTCCGAGGAACTGTTGGCCGCCATCACTCGCGTGCCCATCGATGTCGTGGTCATCAGTCACAATCTGGACAATCAGGCTGGCCATGGCACCCAGGTGTTGCGGGAGATGCGCGCACTCCGGCCCCAGATTAAGGGCGTCATCTTGCTCGACACCTCCAAGCCGGAAGAAGTTCTGGAGTGCTTTCGGGCTGGCGCCAGAGGAATTTTTTCCAAACAAGAGCGGTTGGAGAGTCTGTGCAAATGCATTCGCGCCGTCCATGAAGGGCAAGTCTGGGCGCGCAGCGTCGATCTGGATCATGCGCTCGAAGCTCTGGCCAACTCGCCGCTGGTCCGCGCCACCAATCACAAGGGAATCGAACTGCTTTCCGAGCGCGAGCGCCAGGTCATCCAGCACCTGGCCGGGGGGATGACCAACCGCGAAATTGCTCAGGCGCTCGAACTAAGCCCGCATACGGTCAAGAATTATCTGTTCCGTATTTTTGACAAGCTGGGCGTCTCCAGCCGCACCGAGTTGCTTTACCTCACCATGAACAACTCGCAAGCTCGGCCCCTGAGCGCGGGCAATGGAGATAGCCACTCATTCTCCACGATTATCGAAGCCGCCGAGGCCGGCGACCCCTCAGCCCAACTTCGCCTGGCCGATCATTTTTGCGAGAGCAAAGAGGTTCAGAGTAACGGCGATGGACAAGTCACGGGCTTTCAACCCGCCTCCGTTTCCGCTTATATGTGGTATCTGCTCGCAGAAAAGACGGCGGCCACGATGCTCGAACAAATCGAAGTGGGCAAGAAAAACATTCGCCTGACGATGTCGCCTCAAGAACAGGCGGAGGCGGAAAGCAGAGCGGCCTCGTGGTTGAGAAGCACCAAGAAACATTCTGGTTTCGCCGTGGGTGTTCGAAAGGACGTCCGAAAGAGGGTCGAACTGCAGCCTCTCAAGGTTCCTGGGACTGAAAAAATGTCGGTGAAAACTTGAAAATGGCCCCGGCGAGAGAGTTTGAACTCCGCATCCTGGTCCCGAGCTACGAAGGACAAAATCCAGCTGCTTTGGCTGGCTATGCCGATTCGATCCCGTGTGGGTCGGTCACAATGGTACGAGCTGGCGCAGCTTTCGCCCATTCGGCGTCGGGATCGGGCACGTCCAATTGATGCACGCCATTGGGGAACGCATCCAGTAGCATCCTATACTGGAGTGCCTGATCTTGGCCGCGCATCCCGCTCCATGCGTGCATGTAATTAATCGATACGATTCCAGCCTGTAGCATTTCCTTGAGGCAACCAAAGCAGGGTTGAGTCGTCGTGTACACAGTCCCTCCCTGCACGCTTATCCCGAACCTCGCAGCGGCGAGGATCACATTTTGCTCTGCATGGACGCAGATACAAATATCGTAGGCCGTGCCGGACTCGTACTTCCTATCCCGATTGGCGCAACGATAGCAGCCGCCATCGGAACAGTTTTGCATTTTCGTCGGCGTACCGTTGTACCCCGTCGAGACGATTCGATTGTCAACTACGACGATCGCTCCGACTTTCTGGCCCCTGCAATCCGCGCGACGCCGCACCGCCATCGCGATTCCCATGTAATAGTTGTCGCGATCGGGGCGCTCGCTGCTCGTGGTCATTTCATGATCTCCTTGCAGAAAGCGACAGCTAATTCTCGCAGTCGGTAGTCCCGGCTATGCCACAGGCTCCGGCGCTCACGAACCCGTACTCCCAAACCCACTTGTTTGGCGCTCTGTGCCCGGGAGTTCCGATTCCTCTGTGAACGCTGCTTCGATTCGATGGACAATTCGCAACTGCGCAATTCGATCGCCCTTATGGATCATGGCAGCAGTCTCTCCCAGGTTAATCATGACGACTTTTATCTTACCGCGATAGCCGGTATCGATTACTCCAGCCAACGTCGCTAAACCCTGGAGTGCAACCCCCGATCGGTCTTCCACAATCGCGCCAAATCCATCTGGAATCGCTAACGCGACCCCGGTTGAGATCGGCACTACTTTGCCTGGCGGCAACTCGACTTCCTGCACGGAGTAGAGGTCTGCCGCAAGATCGCCGCTGACTCCAGAATGGGCATAGCGAGGAAGCTTGGCATCGGGGTGCATTCGTTGAATCGCGATGTGCACTTGCATGATCGTTGCTCATTGTGCACCAGCCCTGCGGGACAGGCAAGCCTGGAAGACGTTGTCATAGCCGTCCGAAAAGGCTCGCGCCATTGCCCTCGTGTCGCGGAGAGGCTTCAAAGCTCTTTCGCAGAGAATCGGAAGCTATATTTCGATTCGCCGTTAGAGTGGTCAGAAATTCCGGTAACCTTAGGATTACCGAGCTTGCTTTTGGTCCATTGTGCCCAGCACAATTAGGCAACTTGTTTTTTTGCATGGTTCCTTGAACGACAGGGAGGTACCCACAGGATGGGCAAGCGGCGCGAGCCACGCAAAGAAATCCAGGCATCTGTGCGCATCTTCGGCACCGACCGCAGTGGCCAAGTCTTCTCCGAGAAAGCGGTTACCGTCAACGTTAGCCAGCAGGGGGTCGAGTTGAGCGGGGTACAAGCCCGGCTTAACCTCGGCGAGATCATCGGCTTATCCTATGGCAAGAACCGAGTGCACTTTCGCGTCAAGTGGGTTGGCGAACCTGGCACACCAAAAGCCGGCCATGTGGGCTTGCTCAGCATTTCCCCGGAAAAGCCTCTCTGGGACTTTCCACTTCCCTCATCGACACCGGACAATCACCAGTCACGATTTGTTGAGCAGCGGAAGTACACACGGTTCAAGTGCCAAAATTCAGTGGAACTTCATACCCAAGGCGGAGCCTCGTTTTGGGCAACGATCGCAGATCTCAGCCTAGGTGGATGTTACGTTGAAATGGCGATCCCCTTGCCACCGGGAACCAAGGTGAAAGTGGGTATCTGGATCGGGGAAACCAAGTGCTGGGCGGATTGTGAGGTCGCCTACAGCACACCAGGATTCGGAACTGGCGTGACGTTCAGCCTGATTTCTGAACCGGATCTCGAGCGCATCCGCCAATTCCTCGGGACTCTCGCACCCTTCGCAAAGAAGCCGACTTTCGAGCAATGAACTCTGGGGCAAGAAGGGCGGGGCTGATCTGACCTCTGTCGTCTTGGCCTATGTATCCAATGGGAGAGAAACGCCCACCAGTTTCACCCGCTTCATTTCGCCAGGGTCACAGCGGCAACGGCGAATCCGCCCAGGGTAATCTGGTTACCCTTCAGCGTGCTCGAAGCCGGCGGCTGGAAGCTCGTCGTTTGATCCACAAGCTGAACTTGCGCTCCCTCCGCCCCCGGCAGCGCTACATCAAATGCGCGGTTTCGCTTGTTCAATAACAGGATCTTGCGCTTGCCCTCTGGCGTCACAAAAGCCTGCGCGTAAACATAGGGAGGGCTGGAGTCAGTCTCCACCAGTTTGTCACCCGGGCCAAAGTTATCGTGCAGCACCTTCAGCACCCAGAAGCGAGCATTCGGCTGGCCGGTTTCCCAGTCCACCATGGACACGCTCGGGTACTGCGTGGGGTAACCCACTAACTGAGATTCGCCCGCAACCTCGACGCCTCGCTTGGCAAGCTCGACGTAAAGGTAGGCGTACATACTCCCGCAAAGGTTCCAGTAGGAGTTAGCAATCGGCTTGAAGACGTGGCCCGGCTTGCCCTGTTCGGTGTCCTCAGCGGAGATCGAACCTAACTCGTCGGCATCGGTCTGGGTTTCGGGCGACAGCCGCTCGCGTATCCCCTGGATGTAGCTAACCACATTCAGAAAGCGATCCGCCTGCTCCCAGTAAGTGTGCTCCATCACTTCCGGCGTCTCGTCCGAGCTCGGCACGGCATAGAAATGATAAGAAATCATCGCCAGGGGGATGCCGGGCTTGTGATTCTTGTGATCCAGAAAGTATTCGATGAATTCTCTAGGTTCACCGTCCAGCGCCATCCCCACGCAAGTAATCCTCGGATCGGCGCGGTGGATAGCCTCCACAATGGCGTCGTAGACTCGCGTGTAAGTCTGGGGCGTCATACTGTGTTCGCCATCGACTTCGTTGAGGACTTCCCAATAATCGATCTTGTAATGATGACCGGAGTCGTGGCGCTTTCCGAATTCATCCGTGAATCCGCCCTGCGTGTACCAACTCACCAGCCGCGCGTAGTAATCCGCCACTTCCTTCAAACTGGGATCGCGAAACTCCGTTCCCTGCTCGTAGTTCCAGGTTACTTGGTCGGGATCGCTGGGATAAGCCACGGGTTTGTCGGTCTTGAACATCCACTGCGGAATCGTGCTGAAATTAATGATCACCGAGTGTCCGGCTTGGGCGTTCATCAAGTCTTCCATCATGGGATCAATCAGTGAAAAGTCCCACGACGTCTTTCCGTCGTTGGGAGGGTCGAGTTCGGCAACACCGAGCTTCGGGTAGGGCAGCCAAGGTACGTAACGAACGAAATCGGCTCCCAACTCATGCAGCGCCTGAAACACACGATCGTGAATCTTCGCGCCCCGCCGCAAAGGAGGATTGACGACCACTTGGAGTGTGGGAGTGGACTTAGAGACAGTTATCACCCTGTCCCACTTCACAGTTACGCTGACCTTCTCCGGTGCAATAGGTTGCGCCACAGAATCCTTCAGGCTGCAAGCGGTCAAGCACATAATTGCGGATGCGCGTAAGAGAGCAGTTAGTCGAACCGCTGCAGCAGATTTCATGGTGTTACCTCCCAACAGCAATCGATGGCACTCTATGTCCGCAACGCGTCCTTACCCAGTTCCCGAGCAAGCGCGACCGCTGCGGTTGCGTTCTCACCGTAACCATCCGCTCCGATCTCTCTGGCGTACTGCAGAGTCACCGGAGAGCCGCCGATGAGAACCCTGACCTTATTCCGGACGCCAGCGCGCTCCAACGCCTCGATCGTAGTTTTCATCGCCGGCATCGTGACCGTGAGCAGGGCGGAAAGGCAGACGATGCCGGCGTTCTTCTCTCCGATCGCAGCGACGAACCTGTCGGGAGAGACATCGCTGCCGAGATCGGTTACATCGAAGCCTCCGCCCTCCAGCATGGAGGCCACGAGGTTCTTCCCTATATCGTGCAAATCCCCTTTCACAGTGCCGATGACAACGCGGCCCACTGGTTGAGCCCCGCTCTTTGCCAGCAGTGGGCGCAGGAGTTGCATCGCAGCCTTCATTGCTCTGCCGGACAACAGCAATTCTGGAACGAAATAGTCCTGACATTCGAAGAGCCGTCCCACCTCGTCCATGGCTGGAATCATCGTGCCCTCAATAATGGTCATCGGGTCGATGCCTGCCTCAAGCGCTTGCGCGGTCTGTTCAGCGGAAAGCGTCGCGTTTCCTTCTAGAATTGCCTGGTAAAGTTTCTTGAGTTCGGTCATTTCTTCCTCTCGAATGCGGCTCCAGACAAAGGACGCCCGAACAGGAACTTATTTAGTGAAATGATAGTTAGACTCATTTGAAAGACATCGCCTCTGGACTCAAGCCCCGGCTAATCATAGACTCCGCACTCCTTCACCATTTCAATCAGTGCGTAAATGTTCTCAGACGGCGTAGTCGCCGGGATAGCGCAGCCGGAGTTCAGGATGAATCGCCCTCCCGGCTTCCAGACGGAGATGAGGTTCCGAGTTGCTTCATGAACCTGCTCGACCGTCCCCTGGGCCAGAACGCCGCTGGGGTCGATGTTTCCGAATAGCACGTGGCGCTTTCCGGTGGTTTGCTTGGCTTTCGCGGCGTCGGTTTTGTAGTCGAGCTCGAAGCCGCAGGGTTCGTATTCTGCCAGCATGTCGAGGATTTTGCTGGTATTGCCGCAAATGTGAATCACCACGAAAATGCCATCGGCGGTAAGGTCTTTGACCAGCCGTTCCTCATACGGACGCGCGAAGCGGTTGAACATGCGTGGGGAGACGACGTCCGGACCAGCAAAGCTATCGCCCAGCGAGGTGAGATGGGCTCCGGCCTTGGCCAGCGCTCGATGAACGGCGAGATGGCTTTGGTAGCAAATCTCCAGGAGCTGGGCGATGCGCGGATTGTCTGGCTGTTCACCGAGGTCCATCAGGAAATCCTCGACGCCGCGCACCAGGCATGCGAGATCGAAAGCGGCCTGGTCGGCGTTGCCCCGAATGGCAATTTCGCCGCCCACCTGTTTGCACATCAGCCGGATAGCCTCAAGCAGAGCGGGAATGCGGCCGTCCGTCTCGGGGTTAATCACTTTCAAGCGATCAACTTCATCCAGGCTGCCGATGCCAGGCTTCACGATGCGGCCCGGTTCGTTCGGGGCGCATTCCGACTCGGCGCCCATGGCTTCGGCCAGCATGGTGGTGTCCGTATCCACCATAATGCAGTCGTGCCCGTACTTCTCCACCGCCTGGAGATGGACGCGGGCAATGACTTCAGGATCGACGCGGTAGTCTTCCATGCGGGCACCAGCCTCACGCACGGCCAGCATAAAATTGTGCAGGCACACGGGCACACGATCGGGGATCCCGCCCGCCAGGACTGTCCTCACGCGCTCAAGAGAATTCATGTCGTCGCCTCCGCGAAATGACGCCGCCGTCGCAGTTCGCGACCATCGCACCCCCGCCTCGTTTGATCAAGTCCATGATCATCAGTCCACGGTCATCATGATAATACCGTCGAGCGGGGTACGAAGCGGGTCATGTGACGGGACGCCGCTCCCGTGGCGTTGCCGTCGTGATATAAATCGGCTGATGGCGAACCTGCGCAGCTACTTCCAATACATCTTCAAGCGCCTCCGCGAAATCGGCAGCGCTAGCCTGGCGCGCAAACTGGTGGCGGCGTGAGCCGGCTAAGCGAGTGGCTGGCAAGCGGCCTGCTGATCACGGATGGCGCGTGGGGGACGGAACTGCAGGCGCGCGGTCTAGCCCCTGGCATGGCGCCGGACATCTGGAACCTGACCTATCCCGAACGTGTGGAAGCAGTGGCGCGCGCCTATGTCGAGGCAGGCAGCCAGATTATCCTCACCAACACTTTCCGCGCCAACTCGGTCGCGATGAAAGGCGAGGGCGACATCGAGGCGATCAATCGTGAGGGCGTAGCGATCTCGAAGCGGGCCGCAGCGGGACAGGCACTCGTGTTTGCCTCGATCGGTCCGACCGGCAAGATGCGAATCGCGGGCGAGATCAGCAAGGAGCAGGCGAGTGCAGCCTTTGCCGCGCAGGCTGCGGCGCTGGCGGCGGGCGCGGACGCACTGCTGGTGGAAACCATGAGCGACATTGAGGAAGCGCGCCTGGCGGTGGCCGCGGCGAAGAGCACGGGGCTCCCAGTAATCGCCTCTTTCGCGTTCGACTCGGGCAAGAATAAGGACCGCACGATGATGGGCGCGACGCCCGAGGCTGTTGCCGCGGCGATGGTGGAAGCGGGCGCGGACGCGGTCGGCGCGAACTGCGGCGTTGGCATCGAGTATGCCGCGCTCCTCTGCCGGCGTTTGCGCGCGGCCTGCGATCTCCCCATCTGGATCAAGCCGAATGCGGGTTTGCCGAAGATGGAGGGAACCGCGATTCGATATGACGTCTCGCCCGAGTTCTTCGCTTCGCACTACGCGGCCTTGCGCGATGCCGGCGCCGCGTTTGTGGGCGGCTGCTGTGGTTCCACTCCAGACTTCATTCGTGCCCTGGTGAGCGCCCGATGCGCCTCAAACTGATCAGTTGCGAAGTTCTGTTCCGCGAGATGTGCGATGCCTGCGCGCATTCACCGCATCAGGTGGACTTGGAATTTCTGCCCAAAGGATTGCACGATCTGGGCAGCAAGCCAATGGCGGCGAAAATTCAGGAGCTCGTGGATCGCACGCCGGAAGGCGTCTACGAAGCGATTCTGCTCGGCTACGGGCTTTGCGGCAACGGGCTCGACGGGCTGGCCGCACGGCATACGCGAGTAGTGTTACCCCGCGCGCACGACTGCATTGCGCTGCTGATGGGCAGCCGCGAACGCTACCAGACATACTTCGAGGCCAACCCCGGCACTTACTACCGGTCGACCGGCTGGCTGGAGCGCGGTCAAGGCTTGCAGCAGTTGACGCACAATACGACCGGGTTCGACGAGCCGCTGGAAGCGATGATTCGCAAGTACGGCGAGGACAACGGACATTACCTCTACGAAAAACTGACGCGCTACCGTTCGCAGTACCGCAAGCTCACGTTCATCGAAACGGGGCTGGAAGCAGGCGGGAATTTTGTCGCCGAGGCGGCCGCTGAAGCCAAGCAGAAGGGCTGGAATTTCGAACGGCTTTCAGGGAACCTGGCGTGGCTGCGGCGCATGGTCGAGGGCGAGTGGTCGGAAGCTGAATTTGTGATCGCCGAACCGGGCCAGCGCATCGTGGCCAGCTACGACAACAGCGTGGTAAAGGTGAAGCTATGAAAGTGAAGCCATGACGCGGTTTGCGCGCAGCCATTCGTGAAACTCGAACTCTATCCCCAAGCGCGGCAGACGCTCGCGGATCAGCTCTTTGCGGCGGGCGTCGAATTCCCCTGAGGTGGCGAGAGCGCCTGCGGCAGTTGTAAGGTTCGGCTGGTCGCAGGCGACGTGCCGGTCACCACGACGATGCGGGAAGCGCTCACCGAAAAAGAGATCCGCGAGGGCTGGCGCCTGGCCTGCTGCGCGTCCGCGGCGGGACCGGCTGTGGTCGAAGTGGAACAGTCGTCCCTGCGCGTGCTTACCGACGACGCGCAGGTGCCCATTGAGATTGAGGCGCGCGCGGGACGAGGCGCGGTGATCGACCTGGGCACGACGACGCTCGTGGTCCAGGTGGTCGATCTCAGCAGCGGCGAAGTTCAGCGTGTGGAGACCGCGCTCAACCCGCAGGCGCGCTATGGGGCCGACGTGATGAGCCGCCTGCAATATGATCTTCATCGGCCGGGCGAATTGGGCCGCCTTATCCGCGAAACGCTCGGAGGAATGCTGCGCGTCGAACCGCTCCGCGAAGTGTTGGTGGCGGGCAATACGGCGATGCATCATCTCTTCTGCGGCCTCGATGTGGAGCCGCTGACGCACACCCCTTTCGCCTCACCCACACTCGGCGGCTATCGCTTCGAGAATTCGGATTTCGGATGGCCGGGGCCGGTTGAGTTCCTGCCCTGCCTGGGCGGATTCGTGGGCAGCGATCTGCTCTGCGGCATCGTGGCCACACAACTCGACGAGCAGAGGCGGCCATGCGCACTGTTCGACATCGGCACGAATGGTGAGGTAGTGGTCGGGTCCGCCGAGGGAATTGTCTGCGCGTCGACCGCGGCCGGCCCGGCTTTTGAAGGTGGCCGCATTGGCGGGGGGATGCGCGCGGGCACGGGTGCGATCGATACGGTGCATGTGCGCGACGGCGGCCTCGACTGCCACGTCATCGGCGGTGGCACGGCGCGCGGCATCTGCGGCAGCGGACTGGTGGATGCAGTTGCGGCGGGCCTCGACCTAGGATCGATCCTGCCGAGCGGGAAGTTGATGAACGGGATATCTGAATTCGTCGTGAGTGAA
>Ga0116134_1001615_pt1 | contig 11325 bp, 9 predicted proteins | sample June2015DPH_19_5_FD_89737 | JGI IMG/M metagenome (GOLD analysis project Ga0116134, IMG submission 89737) | Peatland microbial communities from SPRUCE experiment site at the Marcell Experimental Forest, Minnesota, USA - June2015DPH_19_40 | ecosystem: Environmental > Terrestrial > Soil > Wetlands >...
AGCGCGCGGATGCTGGCGGGCGTCCCGTCCAGGTTGTTGCCGCCGTGGTTGGACACCGAGATCGCGCTCACCCCCGCGTCGACCGCGCGCCGGGCGTCATCGATCCGGGTCACGCCCTTGAGCATGAACGGCCCGTCCCACTGCTCGCGCAGCCAGCGGACGTCCTCCCAGCTGGGCAGGGGGGTCTGCATCCACTGGCCGTACGCGCCGAAGAACGTCGGCGCGGGTGCGCCCGGATCCGCCATGTTCGGCACGGTGAGGTCGGGGAAACGGCCGGTCTTCGCCCAGGAGAGCAGCCACGGCAGGCGGGTCACGCACTCGGGCGCGAGGCGCACGGCCGTCTTGAGGTCGGTCTTCTCCGGGATGATCGGGCTCCCCCAGTCCCGGCCGTTCGCGAACGACCAGTCGAGGGTGGCGATGAGGCCGACGGCGCCGGCGGCGCGGGCCCGCTCGATCCGCTGGACCAGCTGATCCCGGGTACCGCACCAGTACATCTGGAAGAACGTCTGCGGGTTGGCCGCGGTCACTTCCTCCACGGGCTTGCTCGCGAACGAACTGAGGCCCATGACCGTGCCGCGCGCCGCGGCCGCCCGGGCCACCGCCACTTCGCCGTCCGGGTGCACGGCCTGCACACCGGTGGGCGAGATGATCACGGGGAGGGCAATGGGCTGGCCCATCACGGTCGTGGCCAGGTCGCGCTGGCTGCTCGCGCCGGCCACGTGCGGCGCGAAGCCCAGTTCGCCGAACGCCCGGATATTGTCCTCGACGGTCAGCCCCCGCTCAGAGCCGGCCACCAGGGCGCCGTACACCGACTTGGGCAGGTGCTTGCGCGCCCGCCGGCGCGCCTCCGCCACGCTCTCGAACCACTCACCCATCAGTCCGGGTCCTGCCGTGCGGTACGTGCTGTCATGGTTGCTCCTGCGTCTTGGAGAGAGCGCGTGATCCCAGTGGCGGTCACGCGGCCCCGAACATATTTGTCACTGCGTGACGAATATGGCTACGTTAACGGGCGGGCAACGGCGCGGACAAGGGTAAAAGCGCCGGGTCGATGGAACTCGTGCCCGGGCCAGCGGTCTCGGGCCTTAGGCTGGGCCGTTCTTGTCCGTGCGCATGGCGCTGTCCAGGGACGTTTCGACGAAACGGAGGGACTCCATGGCGGCGGCCTCCTGCGGGCGGCGCATCAGCTCATCGGGGTCGACGTCCTCGACGTGGGCCTGGATCCACCAGATGTTGCCCAGCGGGTCGCGGACCCGTCCGACGCGGTCGCCAAAGAACAGCGCCGTCACCGGCGTAACCGGGGCAGCCCCGGCGGCCAGGGCCCGCTCGTAGACCGCGTCCGCGTCCTGTACGTAGAGCCGGAGGAACCCCGGCGTATCCGGCCAGCCGTCCGCGCTGTCGAACATCATGACCACCGAGTCGCCGATCCGGACCTCGGCGTGCCCGATGCGCCCGTCCGGTCCCGGGACCCGCCCGAGCTCCCGGGCACCGAATGCCTTTGCGGCAAAGTCAATGAGGCGGGCCGTGTCACGGGAGATGACCCACGGGGTGACCGTGCCGTAGCCCTGCGGTGCGGCACGGCCGATGGCTTCGGCTCCGGCACCCGGCCCGGTGCCGGGCAGTTCGCCGGTGGGAGGGGCCGGGATGTCACTACTCATACCGGCCAGGGTAGGGATCGGCTCCGACATTCCGGCCGGGCTGGACGGAGCGAACTCACGCCCGGCGCTGCGGCACGGCCCGCACGGTGCGGCCGGGTCAGATGGAGAAGTCTTCGCCGTGCCAGATCCCGGCGTCGGGCAACTGGATGGGGTGACCTTCCAGGTGGCCGTTGGCCAGCGACTCCAGGCGGTCGACCCGGCTGAACAGTGACTGAAGGCTGACCCCGACGAGGTCCGGCAGCAGCGCGTCGTCGACGCGGGGCAGGGCCGTGGCCGCGCGGGGGCGGCTGCGCGCGATGACCTGCCCGGGGACGCCGACGACTACCGAACCCGGTGGCACCGGCTTGACCACGACGGCATTGGCGCCGATCCGGCTGTCGTCGCCGATGGTGATGGGGCCGAGGACTTTGGCGCCGGCCCCGATGATCACCCGGTCGCCGATGGTGGGATGGCGCTTGCCGCTGTCCGTGCTGGTGCCGCCCAGCGTGACGCCGTGATAGATCGTGACGTCGGTGCCCACCTCCGCCGTCTGCCCGATCACCACGCCGGTGGCGTGATCGATGAACAGGCCGGGGCCGAGCCGGGCCTCGGGATGGATATCGACCCCGGTGAACATCCGGGTGACTTCCGCGGACGCCCGGGCCAGCAGCCGGGCGTGACGGCGCCACAGCCATCGGCTGACCCGGTGACCCCAGATCGCGTGCACGCCCGGATAGCAGACGATGACCGCCAGGGCTGAGCGGGCAGCCGGATCCCGTTCCCGGGCCGCCCGCACGTCCCGTCGCACGGCTGCCAGCATTGCTATCCGGCCAGGTCGGCGAACAGTACGGTGCTGAGGTATCGCTCCCCGAAGTCGGGGAGCACGACGACGACCAGCTGGCCGGCGTTCTCCGGCCGCCGCGCCACCTCCACGGCCGCCCACGTGGCCGCGCCCGAGGAGATGCCGACCAGCAGTCCCTCTTCCCGCGCCAGCCGCCGGGTCACGCTCAGCGCGTCCTCGTTACCGACGGTGATGATCTCGTCTACCAGGCTCGCGTCGAGCACCGGCGGGACGAATCCGGCGCCGATGCCCTGGATCGGGTGGGGCCCCTTGGCGCCACCGGACAGTACCGGCGATGCGGCCGGCTCGACGGCGATAAACCGGGCGGACGGCTTCCGTTCCTTGATCACCTGGGCGACGCCGGTGATGGTGCCGCCCGTGCCGACCCCCGCGACGACGATATCGACCTGCCCGTCGGTGTCCCGCCATATTTCCTCGGCGGTGGTGGCGCGGTGAATGGCCGGGTTGGCCGGGTTCTCGAACTGCTGCGGCACGAAATACCGCTCGTCGGTCTTGGCCAGTTCCTCCGCCCTGGCGATGGCGCCGGGCATGCCGTCCGGGCCGGGGGTGAGAATGAGCTCCGCGCCGTAGGCACGCAGCAGCATGCGGCGCTCCATGCTCATCGTCTCCGGCATCGTCAGGACGCACCGGTAACCGCGCGCGGCGCACACCATGGCCAGGGCGATACCCGTGTTACCGCTGGTCGGCTCGAGGATGATCGTGTCCGGCCCGATGAGGCCCGCCTGTTCCGCCGCGTCGATCATGGCCACGCCGATGCGGTCCTTGACACTGGCCGCCGGGTTGAAGCTTTCCAGCTTCGCGACCACGTCGGCGCCGGCGCCGTCGGCGATCCGGTGCAGGCGCACCAGCGGCGTGTTACCGATCAACTGGGTGATGTCCTCGGCGATTCTCATTGACCCTCTCCTCGGCTAGCGCCGTGCATGATCGGCTGGCCAGGCCCTCTCCGTGTGCCCACAGGAAGGATTTATTACGGACAAGAAAGGCCCGCAGGGCCGTAAGTCCTGTTGTTCACGGACTTACGGACCTGAAAAGTAGGAATCTATTGCGGACACGAAAGTCGCAGGGCCGTAAGTCCTATTGTTCACGGACTTACGGACCTGAAAAGCCGGAATTAGGCACAGTGACCTGGAGGGTGCACGACGATAGACGCATCCATCTGAGGAGAAGTCCGATGACAACTGTTCAGGCCCCGCTCACATTGGGCGATGGCTCAGCCCGGCAGCTTGCGAACGCAACCAAGACCACCGCGCAGATGACCACGATCACCCCCCGGTGGCTCGTCCATCTGCTGCCGTGGCAGCCGGTCGAGGCGGGTATCTACCGGCTGAACAAGGTCCGGCATCCGGAGACCGTTGATATCGCCTGCCCGGCGCCCGGCGAGTCGGAGCTGCCGCTGTCCTTCGTCGACTACGAAGACCATCCGCGCGAGTATCTGCTCAACGCGGTCTCGACCGTGGTCGACATCCACACGCGGGTCTCTGACCTTTACAGCAGCCCCTACGACCAGATCGGGGAGCAGCTGCGCCTGACGATCGAAACGATCAAGGAGCGGCAGGAGTCCGAGCTGGTCAACAATCCGGGCTACGGCATGCTCGCGAACGTCGCGGACCAGCAGCGCATCTCGACGCTCACCGGCGCGCCGACACCGGACGATCTGGACGAGCTGATCACCAGGGTCTGGAAGGAACCCGCGTTCTTCCTCAGCCATCCGCGCGCCATCGCGGCCTTCGGCCGGGAGTGCACGCGGCGGGGCGTGCCACCGGCGACGGTGAGCCTGTTCGGCTCGCAGTTCATCACCTGGCGCGGCGTCCCGCTGATCCCGTCGGACAAGGTGCCGCTGGAAGACGGGAAGACCAAGATCCTGCTGCTGCGGGTCGGCCAGGAACGCCGCGGCGTCGTCGGCCTGTACCAGCCCGGCCTCACCGGCGAGCAGAGCCCCGGGCTCTCCGTCCGCTTCATGGGTATCTCGCGCAGCGCGATCGCGTCCTACCTGATCTCGCTGTACTGCTCGCTCGCCGTGCTGACCGACGACGCCCTCGCAGTGCTCGACAATGTCGAGGTCGGCAAGTTCCACGACTACGCACACACCTACCGGTGACGTCATGACCGAGAATCACGACGGGCGACTGGACGAGGCCACGCTGACGCGTCTGGTCAATGAGTACTTCAGCGCAGTGCCCGGCGGGGGCACAGACTTTGACGGCCACCCCGGCGCTCCCCCGGAGCCACCACCGGAGCCGCTGCCGGGGGAGCCACCCCGGCCGGAGGTCACGCTCCTCTCGCCGGGGCCGGCGCCCGCGTCATGGGAAGCCGTGACCGGCCCAGCGCGGCCGGCCACGGGCCTGCCGGGAGGCGGCGGCCTGGCCGCGCTGGCCGCCGCGGCGATCAGGGCGGCCGAGGCCCTGGCCAGCGCTCCGTTCCTGCCGAAGCAGCCGCACGACTCCGCGGAGGTACCGGCCACCCCCGGAGGGATACCGGCCACCCCCGGAGGGGTACCGGCCACCCCCGGAGGGGCGCCGCCCAGCGCTGAGGGGGCCGCACCGGTCGGCCCACGATCGGAATGGGATCTGCGCGTGCCGATCGCGCTGCCCACAGCGGACCCCGCGGTTCCCACGGCGGGACCCGTCATCCCCATCGCGGACGCCGCTAGCGCGCTGGGCAGCCCCCTCGCGCCCGCGAGCGGCCAGGAGTTCTACTTCATCGGGATCGGCGGGCCGCCAGCCGTGTCGGCCGCAGAGCCCGCCACGGCCGTCCCGGCCGGCTGGGCCCAGCCCACCACGGCCGTCCCGGCCGGCGTGCGCGCGCAGGGCATGCCCTCCTCGTTCGACGTCGACGCGATCCGGCGCGACTTCCCGATTCTCGCGGAGCGCGTCAACGGGCACCAGCTGGTCTGGCTCGACAATGCCGCGACCACACAGAAACCGCAGGAGGTGATCGACCGCCTCACCCGCTTCTACTCGCACGAGAACTCCAACGTCCATCGCGGCGCGCATGAACTGGCCGCGCGGGCGACGGACGCGTACGAGGGCGCGCGGGCCAGCGTCGCGAACTTCCTGGGCGCCCCCTCCCCCGAGGACATCGTCTTTGCCCGGGGCACCACCGAGGCGATCAATCTGGTGGCGCAGAGCTGGGGCCGGGCGCAGGTCGGCGCGGGCGACGAGATCGTGGTTTCCTGCCTGGAACATCACGCCAACATCGTTCCGTGGCAGCTTCTCGCCGAGGAGCGCGGGGCGAAGCTGCGCGTGATCCCGGTTGACGACAGCGGCCAGATCATCCTCGATGAGTACCGCCGGCTGCTCACCGAGCGGACCCGGCTGGTCGCGATCACCCAGGTGTCCAACGCGCTCGGGACGATCGTCCCGCTGCGCGAGGTGATCGACGCCGCGCATTCCGCGGGAGTCCGTGTCCTGGTCGACGGGGCCCAGGCGGTGGCGCACGCGCCGGTCAATGTGCAGGAGCTTGATCCGGACTTCTACGTCTTCTCCGGCCACAAGGTCTACGGGCCGACCGGCATCGGCGCCCTGTACGGGAAGGCTGATGTGCTCGAGGCCATGCCCCCGTGGCAGGGCGGCGGCAACATGATACGGAACGTCACCTTCGAGCGATCGTCCTTCCAGCCGCCGCCGGACCGCTGGGAGGCGGGGACCGCCTCCATCGCGGACGCCGCCGGCCTCGCCACGGCGCTCGCGTACGTCGAGCGGATCGGCCGCGCGAACATCGCGGGCTATGAGCACGAACTGCTCGGCTACGCGACGCGGGCGCTGACGGACGTACCGGGCCTCCGCCTGATCGGCACCGCGCCGGACAAGGCGGCCATCCTGTCCTTTGTGCTGGACGGGTACCGGCCCGAAGACGTCGGGTCGGCGCTGAACTCCAGCGGGATCGCGGTCCGCGCCGGTCATCACTGCGCACAGCCCATCCTGCGGCGTTACGGGCTGGCGGCGACGGTGCGGGCCGCCCTGGCGATGTACAACACGCGAGCGGAGGTCGACGCCCTGGCGCGTGTGCTGCACGGTCTCGCCGCCCAGCGCGCGCGGTAGCGACGCCGGGAGAAGGTGCAGGCGAGGCATACGGGATGAGTAACGCCGCCCAGAATCCGCGGCCCACGGTCACGTCGATGCTGGCCCCGCGTCCCACCCGGCCCCGCCGGGCGGGACGGCCCCCTGCCAGCAGCCGGCCGGACCCTTGTCGAGCCATCGCTGGGCGGGAGTCCTCATGGGCTGGTCTCATTCTTACCGGATTGTCCACCGGGATCGCGATCGCCGTCACCGTGGCGGACGTGACCGGGCCCTGCGGCCCGCGCACGTCTGCCACCTGTCGCTGTGCCCCGGCCTGATCGCCGGATCGGTGACGGTCGTGATCAGCGGTGAACTCGATCTCCTCAGCACACCGTCCCTGGCCGAGCATCTGGACCAGATCCTGGCCTCATCGCCCCGGCACCTCGTCTTCGACCTGTCGCGGGTCAGTTTCATCGATTGCGCCGCGGCACGCCTGATCGCCGGGACGGAAACCTCGCTGCCAGGCGACCAGCGCCCGGTGCTGCGCCGGGCCGCCCCCGAGGTCCGCCGCGTCCTGGAGCTCACCGGTCTGGGCGCGCGCTGCGAGCTGGACGCCGGGACGGATAGGTTAGGCCGGCACGCAGCCCGCACGGGGCCGCCGTGCCCGGACCCGGCGGGCGGGCCCGGAGATGAGGTCCCGCAAGCGGGCCCGTGATCGAGGACCCCGGAGGCGACGTGCACAGCCACAGCGACGATGAGCTTGCCGAACTAGCCCGGGATTACCTCGATGATCAGGCAGAACGGCACCCGGACGCCGCGACCGAACTCGGTGACCACCGGTTCGACGGCCACCTGGCTGCTCTGTCCGCGGAGGCGCTCGCCAGCGAGCGGCAGGCCCTGGACCGCTGGTCGGCCGCGGTTGGTGCGCTGGACACCGCAACGCTCGCCCCGGAGCACCAGGTGGACGCGGCCATGCTGGCGAACGACGTGGCCCGGCGGATATTCGAGCTGGACGAACTGCGCGAGCATACCTGGAATCCGCTGCTGGCCAACCCGGGCCGCGCCATCTACCAGTTGCTGGCCCGGGACTTCGCCCCGCTGCCCAGCCGGCTCGCCTCGGTCACGGGACGGCTAGCTGAGGTGCCGGCGGCACTGGCTGCGGCCCGGCAGTTGCTCGGCCCGATGCCGAAGGTGCACCTGGAGACCGCGATCGCGCAGTTCGCCGGCACGATCACCCTGGTCACCGAGGTCATCGACGCCGCCCTGCGGGACGCGCCGGGATGCGAGGCCGACATCGGCCGGGTACGCCCGGCTGCCCTGGAGGCGCTGAGCGGGCACGGGTTGTGGCTGTCCGCCCGGCTGGATGAGGCCGCCATGGACGGCGGCTTCGCGGACCCGCAGATCGGTGCCGACCGGTTTGCCCGCAAACTGTCGCTGACGCTGAACACGCAGGCGAGCGCGGACGCGATCCTCGCCCGGGCACACGCCGACCTGGACCGGGTGAGCGAGGAAATCGCCGGCCTGGCCGCCGAGATCGCCGGGACCCGCGGCCCGTCCGGCCGGGGCAGCGGTCCCGGGCAGCCCCCGGCCGACGGCGATCCCGTGGTCCGGCAGGTGCTGGACCGGCTGGCCGCGGACGCACCGGACGACCGGAACATCCTTGCGCTCGGCCGCGCCGCACTCGCCGCCCAGACCGCCTTCGTGCGCGAGAACCGGCTGATCACCCTATTCAACGATCCGGTCGAGGTGATCGAGATGCCCGAGATCGACCGTGGCGTCGCCGTGGCCTACTGCGACTCGCCCGGGCCACTGGAAACGGCGCCGACGCCCACCTTTATCGCCATCTCCCCCGCCCCGGCGGGCTGGCCGCCTCCGCGGGTCGCCTCCTTCTACCGCGAATACAACCGGCACATGATGCACAACCTGATGGTGCACGAGGCGATGCCCGGCCACTACGTGCAGCTCCAGCACTCCCGGCGGTTCACCGGCTCGGCCACCGCCATCCGCGCCGCGCTCCGGTCCGGGTCCTTCGTGGAAGGCTGGGCGGTCTACGCCGAGCAGGTCATGGCCGAAAAGGGCTACCCGGGCGAGGGGGATCCGCGCGCCGTCCGGGTGCAGCAGCTCAAGATGCAGCTCCGCATGATCATCAACGCGATCCTGGACGCCCGGGTCCACGGGCACGGCATGACCGAGACCGAGGCCATGGCGTTGATGACCGGGCGCGGGTACCAGGAGGAGGGCGAGGCGGCCGGCAAGTGGCGGCGCGCCCAGCTCACCTCGGCCCAGCTGTCCACCTACTACGTCGGGTACACCGAGGTGAACGACCTCGCCGGTGAACTGCGGGCCGCCTCCCCCGGGCAGCCGGACCAGGCGATCCACGACCGCATGCTCGCCCATGGATCACCGCCGGTCGGGCTTCTCCGCCCGCTGACCGGCACCTGACCGGCACCTGACCGGCCCGGGCCTCGTGCCGTTCTCGTTATCCGGTTTATTTGCTGGGCCGATCAGCGATCCGTTGCGCCTCCAGATCCGTAGATAACGGTAGGGGCAGCCACCCGGGCTGCTGCCGACCACGGATAGCCGCGGCGCACCAGGGGAACCATGATCTCACTGCCGGCCAACGCCACCACCGCCACCGTGCCCAGCAGGAAAGAGGTCCGGAAGGAGCTCGCCGTGTTCCTGCGGGGCCGCCGGCCCCGGCCCGACGCACGCGGCAGCGAGCCTGGTATCCCCGCGTTGCTGCCCGCCCTGCTCCGCCAGGTGGAGCCGTTCCCGGCCGCGGTCCTCACCGCGCGCTGGGACATCCTGGCCTTCAACCGCAGCTACGATGCGCTGTTCGGGCTGGAGTCGGTCCCGGTCCGGCACCGGAACGCGATGCTGCTCTACTTCGCCGACGGGAGCCAGCGCGACCTGTGGCCGGACTGGGCGGACGACGCGCCCCGGGCGATCGGCCAGGTCCGCACGGCGATGGCCCGGCACGACGCCGATCCGGAGTGGGCCACGCTGCTGGAGCGGCTGCGCCGGGCCTGTTCGGACTTCGACCGGATGTGGCAGCAGGCCGGGCTCGACGGCCACGGCAACCCGCCGGAGCGCTTCCGTCACCCGGTCGCCGGGGCGCTGCGGCTGACCCGCTTCCCGCTGTGGGCCGAGCCGGGGGAGGACGGTCTCGTCGCGGTCGGCTACACGCCCGCCGACGCCGCGACCGCGGCCAAGCTGCCCCGCCTGCAGGCTCTGTCCACTCTCCCGCCGCAGCCATAACCGTCTCCCGCCGCCGCCATAACCGGTGCGCCTCAGCGGCCCACGGCGCGGCGAAATCTCGCGCTACCGCCGTTGACGGATGCCTGCACTTTATGAGAGTGCACAGAAAAATCTGAGAGCCGATTCTTACTTCCGCCGGCTTTAGTGTTGGACATGAAGTTATCTCGCTGTGATAGGGAAGCTGACCCTCTGGCAAGCGACCAGAAGCCGCATTCAGCATCGTAAACAGTGACGATAATCACGCGCCAGAAAGGCCCCGCCGAATGCCGGGCCGATGCGCATGTCAGCGTTCGATACCGAGGAGGAAACTTCCGTGACCTGGCTCTGGGTAGACGTACCGCTCTGTGTACTGTTCTTTCTGGCCGTCTCCGGGATTCCGTTGTGGATGGTCATCAAGCACCCGGACACGGGGCCAGACAGGGACGGGAATGGCGGCCAGCATAAAGGCCTGGCCCAGTCCCTGTCAGGGAGCCCGCAACCGTCCCGTAACCTGTCCCCGGCCCGGACCCCTCAGCCGGCCCGGCACCCCCAGTCGGCCCGGCGCGCACAGCCGGGGCTCATTTCCGAGTCCTAGCCGCGTCTTATCCGGCAAAATCCCGTTCCTTAGCAGGGAAAACGCTTCAGCCGGGAGTCAGGCGAGCCGCACGGGCAGCGAGGACAGGCTGTGCATGAGCACACTGCCCCGCCAGTGCAGCTCACCCGGCTCAGCAGGCTCACCCGGCTCATCGGCACCGCCGGGCAGAGCGAGCGCCGGGAACCGGGCCAGCAGCCGGCCGATCGCGATCTGCCCCTCGAGCCGCGCCAGCGGCGCGCCCGCGCAGTAGTGGATGCCGTGCCCGAAGGCCAGGTGCCCGGGGTCCTGCCGGGTGATGTCGAGTACGTGCGGGTCGGTGAACCGGGCCTCGTCGCGGTTGGCGGCCAGCAGCGAGATCATCACGAGCGCGCCGGCCGGGATCTCCGTGCCGCCGACCGGCACCGGCTCGGTGCTGAACCGCATGGTGGCCACGTGCAGCGGGCCCTCGTAGCGGAGGAACTCCTCGATCGCGCCGGGGAGCAGCGACGGATCGGAGCGCAGCAGGCTCATCTGGCCGGGATGGCGCAGCAGCGACAGCAGGCCGTTGCCGATCAGGCTCACGGTCGTCTCAAACCCGGCCACCAGGAGGAGGAACGCCATGCGGACGAGTTCGTCGGGCCACAACTGACCGGGCTGGCCGGAGATGTGCACCAGATCGGACAGCAGATCATCGGAGGGCGTGACCCGCTTGGCGTCGGTCAGCGCCGTCAGGTACGCCATCACGCTGCGCTCCGCGTCCCTGACCACCTCCGGCGGCACGGCCGACACGAACGCTTTGGACCAGGCCCGGAAGTTACTGCGGTCAACGGCGGGCACGCCGAGCAGATCGCAGATCACGGTGCTGGCCAGCGGCACCGCGTACGCCTCGATCAGGTCCACCGGCGGACCGGACGGCAGGCCACCGAGCAGTTCGTCGGCAACCTGCTCGATCCGGGGCCGCAGCCGGGAAACTGTGCGCGCGGCCAGGGCCTGATTAGCCAGCCGGCGCAGCCGGGTATG
>Ga0116134_1001616_pt1 | contig 11311 bp, 9 predicted proteins | sample June2015DPH_19_5_FD_89737 | JGI IMG/M metagenome (GOLD analysis project Ga0116134, IMG submission 89737) | Peatland microbial communities from SPRUCE experiment site at the Marcell Experimental Forest, Minnesota, USA - June2015DPH_19_40 | ecosystem: Environmental > Terrestrial > Soil > Wetlands >...
GCGGCGTGCATCCTGCCAACCCCCCCAGGGCCGGAAGGCAGCAAGGGTACGCGGGCTCTGACGGGTGCGCGGGGGACCCTTTCCCGTCCCAGGGACGTTCACGGGTATCCCGGCCTGGCGAGGATGGAGTCATGGCACAAGCTCCTTCGGATCCGGCGCAGCCGCAGGCGGCTGGGAGCTCGCCGCCGGCCGGGTCAGTGGCGACCCCGGCCGGGGCCGCGGCCGGCCTGGCGCTGTACCGCAAGTACCGGCCGGCGACCTTCGCCGAGGTCAAGGGCCAGGAGCAGGTCACCGAGCCGCTGCGCCAGGCGCTGCGCAGCGGGCGCATCAACCATGCTTATCTTTTCAGCGGGCCACGAGGCTGCGGCAAGACCTCCAGCGCGCGCATCCTGGCCCGCTCGCTGAACTGCGTGAACGGGCCCACGCCGGACCCGTGCGGAGTGTGCGATTCCTGCGTCGCGCTGGCGCCGTCCGGGCCGGGCAGTATCGATGTGATCGAGATCGACGCCGCCTCCCACGGTGGCGTCGACGACGCGCGGGAACTGCGCGAGCGCGCGTTCTACGCGCCGGTCGCCGGGCGCTACAAGGTGTACATCATCGACGAGGCGCACATGGTGACGCAGCAGGGGTTCAATGCCCTGCTCAAGCTCGTCGAGGAGCCGCCGCCGCACCTGAAGTTCATCTTCGCCACCACGGAGCCGGAGAAGGTCATCCCGACCATCCGCTCGCGGACCCACCACTACCCCTTCCGGCTCGTGCCGCCGGCCGTCCTGCGCCGTCTTCTCGAGGACATCCTCGCGCAGGAAGGCGTCGGGTTCGAGCCCGATGTGCTGCCGCTGGTGGTACGGGCGGGGGCCGGGTCCGTCCGGGACTCACTGTCGGTCCTCGACCAGCTCGTCGCCGGCTCGGATGAGGCGGGGCTCACCTACGAACGTGCTATCGCGCTGCTCGGCTACACCGACGCCACCTTGCTTGACGAGATCGCCGAGGCGTTCGCGTCGGCCGACGGCGCCGCGGTCTTCGGTGTCGTGAACCGGATCGTTGAGGGCGGCCACGAACCGCGCCGGTTCGCCGCCGACATGCTGGACCATTTCCGTGACCTGATCGTGCTCGCCGCCGTTCCGGACGCGGGCCAGACGGGGCTGATCGACGTTCCACCGGACCGGCTGGATCTGATGAGCAGGCAGGCCGAACGGTTCGGGGTGGCGAGCCTCACCCGCGCGGCCGAGCTCATGAGCAACGGTCTGGACCAGATGCGCGGCGCGACGTCGCCGCGGCTGCTGCTCGAATTGATGTGCGCGCAGATCCTCCTGCCGTCCGCGAGCACCGACGACAAAGCCATTCTGGCCCGGCTGGAACGGCTGGAACACGGGGGTGCCCCGGCCGGTACGGCGCAGCATCCCCCGCGGACCGCACCAGAGTCCCCGGCGCCGCCACCGTCCCGGTCGCGAGGTACCGCCGAGACGGCGGAGAGCCCGGCCGGCTGGCCGGGAGCGGGCCCGTCGCTGGCGCCGGATGCGCTGCCCGCTGCGCGGACCGCCGAGAGCCGGCCCGCCGAGAGCCGGCGGCCAGGCACCCCGGCCCGGCCCCGTCCGGCGGGCGGCGATGCCGTCAGCGGTTCCCCGTCCCCCACCTCCCCGGAAGCCGCCCCGTCAGCGGAAACGGGAGCACCGCAGCCACCTGCGCCGGCCGTATCTCCCGCCGCGGCACCGGCCGGGGCCGAAGTGGTCAGCGGCAACTGGGACGCGATCCTCGATGCCATCAAGCGCGAGCGCCGGGTCGCGTGGATGCTGCTGAGCAACGCGTCGGTCGTTTCCCTCGATGACGGCATCCTTACTCTGCGATTCGCGCGCGATGGCGACGTCAAGGGCTTCACGACCAGCGGGTGCGACGCGGACCTGCAGCGGGTCCTCGCGTCTTCGTTCGACCTGAACGTCCGGATCAGGGCACTGTCCGGCAGCGGCCCGGGAGCGGCGGGCGACACACGCGCGCGGCTGAACGCCGTCCCCGGCGGGCCGGCCGATGCGGGGCAGGGCCGTACACCGACGGCGGGGGGAAGCGAGGGCGCCGCCGCCCGCGACAGCGGAACGGCCCGGGAGGCCGGCCGCCCCGTTCCGGCCGGGGGGGCGGGGCGCCCCAGTGGCGGAGGCCCGCGTAAACCGGCCTCGGGGGAAGACGGCGAAAGCGCTCAGAGTCAGGAGCGCCCCCGCGATGCGGGCACCGGAAGTCCCGCCCGCGGCGCGGGCCGCCAGGCCACCCGGGTTCGCGCCAATGGCACTCCGGCGGGTGACAGCCCGGTCCCGGCTGCGCCCAGAGCGAACGCCGCCTCGGCCGCGTCCGTGCCGCCGGTCGTCGTGGACGCGATCGAGACTCCGGACGCCGAGGACATGGCCTCACCCGGCCAGGCCGAAATCACCGGAATGGACCTGATCCAGCGAGAGCTCGGGGGCCAGATCATTGGTGAGATCGAGGACTGACGCGAACGGGCCGACGGCCGGCGAGTGGCGTCGGCGTTCAGGGAACACGCCGGGCGGGTGCAGACTAGCCATGCGGCCGCAAACCAGCCCGCCCGGCCACCCGTCACCGGCGGAACAGCGGCCCGGGACCAACGCAACCGCACACACGCTGACGACACCCATTTGGGGGCAACGTGAACCCTGACGGCCAGCTGGACATGCAGCAACTGCTCGCCGCGGCGCAGCAGATGCAGGAACAGCTCATGAATGCCCAGCAAGAACTCGCCGACACGGAGATATCAGGCACCGCGGGCGGCGGCCTAGTTACGGCCCAGGTCAACGGGCAGGGCGAGCTGGTGGACCTCAGCATCGCCCCGTCCGTGATCGACCCGGATGACCTGGAGGAGACGGCTCAGACCATCGCTGACCTGGTACTCGCCGCCGTGCGGGACGCCTACGGGCGAGCCGGTGACCTTCAGCAGGAGAAGATGGGCCCGTTCGCGACCGCCCTCGGTGGCGGTATGCCGGGTATGCCAGAGATGCCGGGAATGCCCGGCGGGCTGGGCACACCGGGCGCCTCCGGGCTGGGCGGCCCCGACCTGCCCGGCACCAGCAGCGACGAGCCGCACGGCGAGTGAGGAAAGCCGCTCATCCGGGCGGCCGTTGATCTAGCGAATCAGGATCTGACGTGTACGAAGGGGTCATACAGAACCTCATCGACGAGCTCGGGCGGCTCCCCGGCGTGGGGCCGAAGGGCGCGCAACGGATCGCCTTTCACCTGCTGGCGGCCGACCCCGACGACGCACGGAAGCTCGCGGCGGCGCTGCTGGAGGTTACCGAGCGGGTGAAATTCTGCCGTACCTGCGGCAATGTGGCCGAGGCGGACCAGTGCCGGATCTGCCTCGACCCGCGCCGTGACCCGTCGATCATCTGCGTGGTCGAGGAGCCGAAGGACGTCGCGGCGGTGGAGAAGATCCGCGAGTACCGCGGGCGCTACCACGTCCTCGGCGGGGCGATCAGCCCTATCGACGGGATCGGCCCGGAAGAGCTTCGGATCAAGGAGCTGATGACACGCCTGGCCGACGGTACCGTCACCGAGCTGATCCTCGCGACCGACCCCAACCTCGAAGGGGAAGCGACGGCGACCTATCTCGCCCGGCTCATCAAGCCCATGGGGGTGCGTGTCACCCGGCCAGCTAGCGGACTGCCCGTCGGCGGCGACCTGGAGTATGCGGACGAGGTTACGCTCGGGCGAGCGTTCGAAGGACGGAGGTTGCTTGATGTCTGAGTCAGCCGGGGGCCCGCGAGGGGACAGCGCGCTGCAGTCGCCGGGATCCTCGCGTCCCCGGCAGCCGGAGGAGCCGGCCACCGAGCTGACCCCGCTCGCGGACCAGATCGCCGGGAACGTCCGGCTTTTCCTCGACGGTATCGAACGGCTGGCGGCTGGTGACGGTCACGACGAGGCGGTGCCGCTGCTCCTCCTCGAGGTGTCCCAGATCCTGCTGGCGGGGGCCCAGCTCGGCGCCACCACCGACGTGATCCTGCCCAGCAACCTGGAGCCGGAGGTGGGTGACGACCCGGACCTGGATGCGCTCCGCGCCGGCCTCGCCCGCCACCTCCCGGACTGCGACGACTACGCGGAACTGTTCGACCCCTACGCGGACACGCAGGCAACGCCATTCCGTCTGTCCGATGACATCGCGGCCGTCGCAGCCGACCTCGTGCACGGAATCAAGCACTACCGGGCCGACCGGAAGCTGGAGGCCCTGTGGTGGTGGCAGTACTCCTACTTCAATCACTGGGGAACCCACGCCGGGGCCGCCCTGCGCGCCCTGCACGCGGTAGTCGCGCACGCCCGCCTGGACGTCACCGACGACCGTAGTGCTCTCTAGAAAGCCCATTGAGCCGGACGAGCGGCTGGTGGACGCATCACCACTATCGGGCTACGGAGAGGTGTTTGTACCGGCCCAGCGAGTCCGGGCCTTCAGGCCCGGCGAGTGGCCGGTGTGTCGGCGAGTTACCGCAGCGGGGCGCGTAGCGCAGCACTGGGGGTTGGGGGGGGTCGTCCCCGGGCCAGCACAGCGACCCGGCCCTGTGCCGGATGAGCGGCCGGTGTTATCGGCGAGCAAGCAGCACAGGTTACGGCGAGGCGATCGTTACCGGCCTAACGAACCGGGCCTCGTGCCCGGTGAGCGGCCGGTGTGCCGGCGAAGTACCACCGCGGGGCGCGAAGCGCATGCGGGGGGGTCCGGGGGGTCGTCCCCCCGGGTCAGCACGGATAAACTCTGGGCGTCCGCCAGTGATCCCGTGAGGAGCGGCTCCCCGTGGCCCTTGTTGTGCAGAAATACGGTGGCTCGTCTGTCGCCGACGCCGATGGCATCAAGCGGGTGGCCCAGCGGATCGTCTCCACGCGCAAAGCCGGCGACCGTGTCGTCGTGGTGGTCTCCGCGATGGGCGACACGACGGACGAACTCATCGACCTGGCCAACCGGGTCAGCCCGCTGCCGCCGGGGCGGGAGCTCGACATGCTGCTCACCGCGGGCGAGCGGATATCGATGGCGCTGCTCGCGATGGCGATCGCCAACCTGGGCCTGGAGGCCCAGTCGTTCACCGGGTCGCAGGCGGGCGTCATCACCGACTCGGCGCACGGCAGGGCGCGCATCATCGACGTGACGCCCGGCCGGATCGCCACCGCGCTGGACAGCGGGGCGATCCCGATTGTGGCCGGCTTCCAGGGTGTCTCCCAGACCAGCAAGGACATCACCACGCTGGGCCGCGGCGGCTCCGACACCACCGCGGTCGCGCTGGCCGCCGCTCTGCGGGCCGACGTGTGCGAGATCTACACCGATGTGGACGGCATCTTCACCGCCGACCCCCGCATCGTCCGCACGGCGCGGAAGATCCCGCGGCTCTCCTACGAGGAGACGCTCGAGATGGCCGCCTGCGGGACCAAGGTGCTCATGCTGCGCTGCGTCGAGTACGCGCGGCGCTATGACGTGCCGATTCATGTCCGTTCCTCGTTCAGCAACAAGGTGGGTACCTGGGTCAGCGGGCATGCCGGCCACAAGACGGAGACGGGTCAACTGAGTACGGCGCTGACCGGCGCCGGCGAAGACGTGGAGGAGTCCGACGTGGAGCAGGCGATCATCTCCGGGGTGGCGCACGACCCGAGCGAGGCGAAGATCACCGTCGTCGGCGTTCCCGACCGGATCGGCGAGGCGGCGGGGATCTTCCGCGCGATCGCGCACGCCGGCATCAACATCGACATGATCGTGCAGAACGTCTCGGCGGTGGCCACCGGCCGGACCGACATCTCCTTTACGCTTCCCCGCGATGACGGCCAGGCCGCGATGTCCGCGCTCCGGCAGCTGCAGGAGACCATCGGCTTCGGGTCGCTCCTCTACGACGACCGGATCGGCAAGGTCTCGCTGATCGGGGCCGGCATGCGCTCCCACCCCGGGGTCACGGCCACGTTCTTCGGCGCGCTCGCCGACGCCGGTGTGAACATCCAGATGATCTCGACGTCGGAGATCCGGATCTCGGTGGTGGTCGACCAGAAAGACCTGGACGAGGCGGTCAACGCCACGCACAGGGCGTTCGAGCTCGACGCGGACGAAGTCGAGGCGGTCGTGTACGGGGGGACGGGACGATGACCACCAAGCCATCTCTGGCCGTTGTCGGGGCGACCGGCGCCGTCGGCACGGTGATGCTCGACCTGCTCTCGACGCGCGAGGACATCTGGGGTGAGATCCGGCTGATCGCCTCCCCACGGTCGGCGGGGCGCATGCTGCCCGTCCGTGGTGAGGGGTGCGAGGTCGTCGCGCTGTCCGAAGAGGCCTTCGACGGCATCGACGTGGCCATGTTCGACGTCCCGGACGAAGTCTCCGCGCAGTGGGCTCCGGTGGCCGCCGCGCAGGGCGCCGTGGCCGTCGACAACTCCGGGTCGTTCCGGATGGACCCGGACGTCCCGCTCGTGGTCCCCGAGGTCAACCCCGGGGACGCGAGGAAGCGGCCCAAGGGCATCATCGCCAACCCGAACTGCACGACGCTGTCGCTCATCGTCGCCGTGGCCGCGCTGCACCGCGAATTCGGCCTGCAGGAAATGGTCGTCGCCTCCTACCAGGCCGCGTCCGGGGCCGGTCAGGCCGGTATCGACACGCTGTACGCGCAGCTGGAACGGGTCGGGGGGAGCCATGTACTCGGGCAGCGCCCGGGCGATGTCCGCGGCGCCGTGGGTGACCTGGGCCCGTTCCCGGCACCGCTGGCGCTGAACGTGGTGCCATGGGCAGGGTCGGTGAAGGACGACGGATGGTCCTCCGAAGAACTGAAGATACGCAATGAGTCCCGGAAGATCCTGGGGATGCCGGACCTTCGGGTGTCAGCTACCTGTGTCCGGGTGCCGGTGGTGACGACGCACTCCGTCGCGGTACACGCGGTCTTCGGGCGTGCGGTCGAGCGCGCCGCCGCCCAGCGGGTGCTGCGGGAGGCCCCCGGCGTCGTGCTCACCGATGACCCGGAGCGGGGGGAGTTCCCGACCCCGGCGGACGCCGTGGGCACCGATCCGACGTGGGTGGGGCGGGTGCGCCGGTCGCTGGACGATCCGTGCGCGCTGGATCTGTTCGTCTGCGGCGACAACCTGCGCAAGGGAGCCGCGCTTAACACCGCGCAGATCGCCGAGTTGGTGGCCAGGGAACTGGTCTCCGCCGCTGCCGTTTAGGGCCCGTTCAGGCCGCGCCGGGCGGCCCGGTTCGTTCGGCCCGCGTGGCTTCGGGCGCTACCCGGACATTGCCCTGTTTACCGGAATCCGCGCGAAGGGTGCCTGTATAACGGATGTGGGCGGGGGATACGGCGAAGGAGGAACGTGTCCCCGTACCCGAGTTCACGCTGGCTATGCGGGACCCGGTCCCCGGGCGCACCGGTTCCCGAGAGGGAGGTCGGCCCCGCCCGCCGGAGGCTTGGCGGCCGATCACCCCGGACCGGCGCGATGGCCGTCGCCGCGCTACGTGCCGTGTCTGTCAGTGATCGCCGGCACGGCGCCGATACCGGCCAGCCGCTCCTTTCTTTCAGATTCCTTTCAGGTCGGCCGATGGCTGCAGCAACTGCCTCCCGTGCGCGAAGCTGGCCGGGTAGCAGAGATGGTCCGGACGAAACGGACGAACGGACGAAACTGGTTTCACAGGAATGTAATATACCGTTTCGTGCTCAAGCCGTGACCAAACCTGCTACGGTATCGGATCGACTGGAGAAACTGTCATATCAGCCCTTTTAACCGTTTCAACAGCATATGAATCGTGTGCCGCTCTCAGATCTCTCCAGATCCTTGTGATCTAGAGGAGGATGTCGTGACAACGACCCGCACCCGCTCGCGCGGCCATACGGGTTCCCGTGCCTCGGCCGCAACCGCGGGCGCAGAACGCAAGCCGATGATCATCGCGTCCGCCGCCGGCGGTGCGATCTTGCTCGCCTTCGCCGCCCTGGTGACGCCGATCGGGCACGTTGTGCTGGCGGCCTCGGACCATTTCATGCTGAAGTACAGCGGTGTCTTCGCGCTTATCTTGCTGACCGCCGCGTCCTGCATGGGCGTCCTGGCCACAGACCGGATCATCCTGAACCCGGGCCACCGTGTTATCGCCCAGGCCGTGCACCGTGCGGTCGCCTTCGGGACGCTGGCGTTCCTTGTCGTCCACATCGTGCTGGAGATAATGGCGCCGCACCTGGAAGAGTCTAAAACTCTGCATGTGCACGTGCTCGATGCTTTTATACCGTTCCTCTCCCAGTACCGCACTTTCTACATGGCTGAGGGAACAATAGCTTCGGACCTAATCATCCTGCTGATCGTTACCGGCATATTGCGGCGGCGATTCAGCGTGAATGGTAATGCATGGAAATGGCGCGCCATCCATTACTCGAATTATGCCGCGCTTATTCTCGGCGTGCTGCACGGTCTGCTGGCCGGCCGCAAGGCGATTGGCACCTTCGTCTACTGGAGCTACGGGGGCGTCCTGGGGATGCTCGCTATCGCCGTGCTCGTCCGGATCCTCGCCACGTCCCTGCGGACGAAGGAGATGGTGGCCGGCGCGGCGCCATTGGCCGATAACCGTGGCTCGAGTTCGTCGCAGTCCATGCCGATCCGGGCCGCGGCGCTTGGCCTCATGGGGCAGATGAACGGCGGGATGGCGCTGGGCGGAACGACCAGGGCCGTGCCCGCCCTGCAAGGCGGGCCGGCGCTACCGTTCCCCTCGGCGTACGCCCCCGCGGCCGAGCCCCCGCGCGCCATCGCCGCGCTGCCAGATCCAGCCCGGCCCGGGTCAGCCCCCGCTGCACCGGGACAGGCCGGCCGGATGCCGCGCTACGAGCCCGGTTACGAGGGGCCGCCCCGGTACGAGGGCGCCCCGGCGCCCCGGTCGGCCGACCAGCCGAGCCGGGGACCGGACAGCGGCTACCGGACCGGACCTCAGCCCGCGTACGGGGCCGGGTCCCGGCCATCGGGCCGGACAGGCCCCCAGCCGGTCTACGAGAGCGGCCCGCAGCCTCCTTACGGGACGGGCCCGCAGCCTGCCCAGGGAACCGGACCGCGGCCGTCCCGCCGGACGGGGCCGCAGTCTGCTTACCGGCCGGTTCCGGAGGGCCGCCGCGGGACCGGGCCTCAGTCCGCCTACCCGCCTTCGGGCGGGACCGGGCCTCAGTCCGCTTACCCGGCTGGGGCCAGGCCTCGCCCTGGGACGCGGGGACCACAGCCTGCCTACCCGCCTGCGCCCGCCGAGCCGGAATTCCCGACCGCGGCGTACGGAACGGGGCCACAGCCCGGTTACCGGACCGGACCGCAGCCCGTGTACGACTCCGGCCCCCGGGGTGGCCGTGAGCGGGATTACGGCCAGGACCATCCCTACGGCGCGGATCCCGGTTACGGCCAGGGCTACGGTCCGGATCCCGGCTTCGGGCGCGACCAGGACTATGACGCTGACTCCGGTGATTACGGCCCAGATCCCGCCTATGGCGCGGCGCCGGGGCGGCCGCAGGACGGTTACGGTGGGCCTCCGGGCTACCGCCCCGGCCCCGGTCAGCCGCAGTCGGGCCCACGGCGCCGGCCGCAGCCACCCAGCAGAAACGCAGGCGAACGTACCGGCGCCCTTCCCCGAGTTCCTTCCTACGGCGGTGACGAACGACGATGATCTCCAATTCGGAGATGCAACCGGGACCTGCGGCTGGCCCCGCCGCCCCGGCCATCATGCGGATCGGAGCAGCCCGGATGACCGCTGGGCTCGACCGGTACCCGCGGCTGGACCTGGAGGCCCACCGGGATCTGTTCGGGAGGCTCCCGAGGCTGTCGGAATCCGAGCTCATCGCGATGGCGCAGCAGGTGGATCTGCGCGGTCACGGCGGCGCGGCGTTCCCGTCCGCCCGCAAGCTGAAGGCGGTCGTCGACGCGGCGCGCAAGAGTGGCCAGCCGACGATCGTGGTCGTCAACGCCACCGAGGGCGAGCCGGGCAGCTTCAAGGACAAGATGCTCCTGATGAGGTCGCCCTACCTGGTCCTGTCCGGCGCCGCCCTGGCGGCGGAGGCGATCGGCGCCGAGGAGATCATCATCGGGGTGGCCGGCAACGAGCTGGCCAACCGGTCGCTGGATGCCGCCATCGCCGCGGAGCCGGGCCTGCGGGACCTGGTGCGGGTCGTCGAGGTGCCGGAGCGGTTCATCTCCGGCGAGAGCGGCGCGCTGGTCCGCGCCATCAATGGGAAAAGCCCGGTTCCCCCGGGCCGTAAGACCCTCGCCGCCGAGAGCGGCGTGTACGGCCTGCCGACCCTGCTGTCCAACGCCGAGACCTTCGCGCAGCTCGCCGTGCTCGCGCTGCTCGGGCCCGAGCGCTATGCGTCGGTCGGCATGCCGGAGGAACCCGGCACCGTCCTGCTCAGTGTGAGCGGGTCCGCCGCGCGCCCGGCGGTCGTCGAGGTACCCACTGGTGTGCCGCTCGGTTCGGTTCTCGACATCTGCCAGGCTCCCGCGGGTGACGGTGTGCTGGTCGGCGGCTACCACGGCATGTGGCTGCCGGCCGAAAACGCCTACGTCGTCCCGGTGTCGCGAGCGGGGCTCGAGGCGGTCGGCGGGACGCTCGGAGCGGGCATCGTTCTGCCGCTGGGCGACGGGACGTGCCCGCTCGGTGAGGTGTCCCGGATCGCGAGTTACCTGGCCGGGGAGTCCGCCGGGCAGTGCGGGCCCTGCAAGCTGGGCCTGCCGCGCATCGCCCGGGCGCTCGCCGCGCTGATCGATGGCTCGGGCGGCATCGAGGCCCTGGACGTGGCCCGGCGGTCCGCCGCCTCCGTGTCCGGACGTGGCGCCTGCACGCACCCGGACGGCATGACCAGGTTCGTGCTGTCCGCGCTGGATGTGTTCACCGAGGACCTCGCGGCGCACGTGTTCCACTCCTCCTGCGGCCGCCCGGTCCGGGGCATCCTGCCGCTGCCCTCAGGCCCGGAGGTGCAGGCCCAGCAGCGCCTGGTCGTCGACTGGACGCGGTGCCAGGGCCACGGGCTGTGCGCTCACCTGGTGTCGGAGATCGTCCACCTGGACAGTCACGGCTTCCCGGTGATGCTGGACATCCCGGTGCCGGACTGGCTGCAGAAGGACGCGCAGCAGGCGGTGGACATGTGCCCCGCGCTCGCCCTGAGGCTGACCAACATGCCGCAGAAGCAGTCCCGGCAGTCCGCGCCGGTGCCGCTCCCGATGCCGGTCGGCCGCACCGCGCTGATCGGCGGCGGTCCCGGAGGGCCCGGAGGCCCACCCGGACCACGGCAGATCACCGCGTAGCGGCCCGCAGGCCGGTGGCTATTAAGCCTCCAGGAGCACGTCTACTTGCAAC
>Ga0116134_1001621_pt1 | contig 11297 bp, 10 predicted proteins | sample June2015DPH_19_5_FD_89737 | JGI IMG/M metagenome (GOLD analysis project Ga0116134, IMG submission 89737) | Peatland microbial communities from SPRUCE experiment site at the Marcell Experimental Forest, Minnesota, USA - June2015DPH_19_40 | ecosystem: Environmental > Terrestrial > Soil > Wetlands...
CCTGTGTGCCGTGCGACGAGAGGTTCATCATCGTCATCAGGGCGACCAGGTAGATGAAAATAGGCCAGTGGGCGACAAGTCCGCGGCCGAGATGGGTCCACGATTCCGCCTTGTTTTTTTGCCAGACTTCCGATTCCCGCACGGCATAGCGGACGAAGACGGCGAGCAGGGCCGGCAATCCGCCGATGAAGAATAGCGGTCTCCATCCCCAGTGGGGGAAGACGAACCGATAGGCCAGCGCCGCCAGGAGATATCCGACGGCGTATCCCTCCTGGAGAAATCCCGACAGCACGCCGCGCCATTTCGCCGGGACTTTCTCCATGGTGAGCGACGCCCCCACGCCCCATTCGCCTCCCATGCCGATGCCGAACAGCGCCCGCAGGATCAGGAACGTCGAAAAATTCGGCGACAGCCCGGTCAACACTTCCACGACCGAATAAAAGACCAGATCGATCATCAACGGCAGACGGCGGCCGTAACGATCCGCCAGCAAACCGAAAATCAGCGCCCCGACCGGCCTGAAGGCCAGGGTCAAGGTGAGGCTCAGGGCCATTTCCGCGTCGGTTTTGTGGAATTCCTTGCCGATGGCGGTGAGGGTCATCACCACCAGGAAGAAATCGAAGGCATCGAGCGACCAGCCCAGGAATCCGGCCAGTACCACGGCAAACGGGCGCTGAACCGATTGTGGCAGGGCATTGCTCATCGTCCCCGGCAAGACTACCCGCCGACGGCATTCCCCCGCAAACCACGGAATCCGCTATACTATTTCTCTTAGCGAATGAACTTATCCGAAATGCAGTCGCAGGTGGCGGCAGGGGGAACGATGGATTCGGGAACCTCAAGCAGCCTCTCCATCGCGCCGGCTCGCAGCGGCGCGGTCTTCTGCCAAACCATCCTCCGGCTTGCCGACCGCTGGCGCAAGCCGCTGTTTGTCGCCATCGCCGCCGTCTATCTTTTGGGATTTAACGGCCAGTGGCGAATGGGCCCGGATAGCGGGCTATATCTGATCCTTGCCCGAAGCCTGGCGAGCGGCAACGGCTACACCTATCACGGCATTCGCCACGAGACGGTATATCCCGGCTTCCCGCTGGCGCTGGCGGCGCTGCAGCGAGCTTTTCCCGGTCATCTGATCTTCGCCGCCGACGCGCTCATCCTTGCCTGCGCCATGGCGACGCTTGGGCTGATCTATCGGCTGATCCTCCTGGCGTACGATCGTCCGACTGCGGTCCTCATCACGGCGGGGGTCGCCTTCTCACACCAATTCTTCCACTACAGCTTCGAGGTCCTCAGCGACATGCCGTTCCTCGCCGGAGTGATGGCCGTTCTGGCGGGGCACGAGGCGATATTCGGCTCAAGCTCGCGCCGCGCCAGATGGTGGGATTGGGCCATCCTGGTGGTCGGGCTCATCATCGTCGTCAGCACCCGGCCGACGATGATCGGCCTATTGATCGCGTGGATCCTGGCGTTGATCTTCAACGCCGTCGCTCGGCGAAACTGGCGCGCCGCCGCCGTGCCGGCTGTGCTTTGCCTCATCACCGTCGCCTTGTTTCTGCTGTTCGATCCGCGCCGGCTTCCCGGGCATGGCCCGGCCGGCTTGTATGAGCAATACGCCTTTCGCCAACTCACGCACGATTTGCCCCGAGAGCTGCGGACGACAATTCTGGGCAATCTCCGCAACCTGCTGCAAGTCACCAGCCCGCGAGCGATCTTCGGAATGGACCTCGGTTACGATTGGCTGAACGTGGTTTTCGGCGTCGTTATCTTGCTGGCCGGCGTCGCCCTGATCCGCCATCATCCGTTTTGGGGATTGTGGGTCATCATGACGCTTTTGACCCTGATTCTGCTGATCTCCGATTACCGATACATCCTGCAAATCCTTCCGCTGCTGGTGGTGGGCTGGTGGAACCTGCTGCGGGCGATCAACGTTCGTTTGCCGCGCCGCATCGGCAACGGAGTTTTCGCGATTCTGTTGCTGGTGGGCATCGTGCTCAACATGGGGCAGGTCGTCGCTTTCATCGTGCACCAGCGGGCACGCCCATTCCTTGGCGATTATCAAGACGGCCAATTCCAGCCGTATGCCGACATCGCCGAGCAAGTTCCCAAATTCACAACCGACCAGGACGTAATCCTCTGTCCCACCAAGCTGGCCCGCATCATGACATTTCTGGCGGATCGAACCTTCTCCGAACCCAACGAGCCCATCGCCGCCGCTCCGGGCCATCTGTTCGTCATTATCGACCCGAAGGACGTAGATTACGGCCGCTGGCTGGCCGCAATGAATGTGTCGCCGCGGGGCGAGGCCCTGGCGACCGGCGCTCGGCTCCACAGTCCGCTGGGCATTTGTCTCACGCGCGCCCGCATCGATCGCGAGCCGAGATAGGTCCCTTGCCGATGCCCGCCCCGTCGATCTCCATCATCACGCCATCGTTCAACGGCGGCGCTTTTCTGGGCCATGCACGCGACAGCATTCTCGGGCAGGAGGGAGACTTCGAGCTGGAATGGCTGGTGATCGACGGCGGCAGCAGCGACGGCAGCGTCCAACTCCTGCAATCCATTAGTGACGGCGATCCGCGCCTGCGATGGAGCAGCCAAGGCGACCGCGGCCAGGCCAATGCCATCAACAAGGGCCTGGCCATGGCCAAGGGCGACATCGTCGCCTGGCTGAATTGCGATGATGAGTATGCCCCAGGTTCTCTGGCAATTGTCGCAAAAGCATTCGAGGAGGCGCCGTCCGCGCAGTGGTTGGTGGGACGTTGCGATATCATCGACCGCGACGGCAACCTCGCGCGCAGCGGCGTCACCGATTTCAAAAATCGTCGATTGCGCTCTTTCAGCTACAAGTCGCTCTTGCGGATGAACTTCATCAGCCAGCCGGCGGTTTTCTGGCGGCGGCCGTTCGGATTGTCCGTCGGCGAATTGGACGAGTTGCTCTATTGGACGATGGATTACGACCTATGGCTGCGGATGGCCCGGCGCTGCCCGCCGTTGGTGATCGATCGGACGCTGGCCCGCTTTAGAGTGCACGATTCCAGCAAATCGCGCGGCGGATATCGCCGGCAATTCGCCGAAGGATATCGCGTGGCTTGCCGGTACGCCGGCGACGACCCGCTAAGCCGATGGCTCCACCGTCTCAACGTCGAAAGAATCGTCTGGGGATATCGCGCTCTGCGGGCGTTGGGGCGATAGGCCCTGTCTGACAATTGATACGAATTCCAGACAAAAACCGCGCCACATCCTGCCCAGTTTACCCGCGTCGCTTGCCTACACTGAGCTTGCCGAAGTGCGACGCGTTTGATTCGTCCAAGTTTGGTCCGCACGCACTCCACGCGGCGGTCCGACCTGCCAAGATGGGCAGCTTGCCAAAAACGTCGCTATTTCGGCGCTTGTTCGCTTGTTCTGCGCGTCGTAAAAATCCTTGCAATTTACCGGGCTTTTCGTTAAGATTTGGTTTGGGGTTGGTTCTGAATCGCTTCTCTGGAGGAGGGGATAGTGTCGATTTGTCGGCTCTTTGCGCAGCCTCGCTCTGTGCGATTGCGGGTTACACGCGAGTTGGCCGTAGCGGCCATTTCTTTGGCCTGGACCTACGTCGCTTCTGCGCAGACCGTTGATGGCAATGGCATGGCCCTTCAGAGCAGCGGATCGCCCAGCGGAACCGGTTGGACTCTAAACAGCGACGGATACGTCGGGACGTACATCCAGGTTCCTTCCTCCGCAGGGGGGCAAGTCACCTTCACCATCAACGCTTCGGGCGCTCAATCAAATTCCATCTGGCCGGATATGACGCTCTCTGTCGCGGGCCAGAATACGTCCTTCTCAGTTGATTCCACCAACCCGAATACGTATAGCGCAACGCTCAATCTCGCCGGCGACACCAGTACCAATGCTGACGGCACGTACTTCGTTCGGCTTCAACTTGACAATCAAACCGGCAGCGCGACGCCCGATCTGACCATCAACAGCATGAACGTCAGCGGTGCCGGCACCGTGGTAAACCAGAACAACCCCACGCTCGCAATGGAGGCGGCGCAAACCTATATCGACAAGTATCGTCAGGGCCAGATGAACGTCACGGTCCTGGGCGCGGGCAATTCGCCGCTGGCCAATGGAACCCCGGTGCAGGTGAAGCTGGTCAATCGCCCATTCAGCCTCGGCACAGGCGTCTATGACAACGACGAAATCAATAACTTCTACAACAACTATCCCTGGCTGACCGCCACCTCCAGCTCTACCGGCAACGCCGCCCTCGCCTACAAATACCAGCAGTTCGTCCTGAACAATTTCACCACCATCGAACCCGAAACCACCGGAGACTGGTCCAGCGACGAACCCATTCAGGGCAACGTCTCCATGAGTTTCCCCGATCAGATCGCCAATTATGCCGAGGCTCACAATCTGAACCTTCGCATGCACGCCCTGGCCGACAAAGGCCAGCAGCCCGCCTTTATCAACAACGATTTCGCCGCCGACAACGTCTCAGCCATCAATTCCGCGGTGACCACCCGGATCGGATATTACGTTTCGGCGAGCAACACGCAGCCCGGCGCGGCCGACGGCAGCCCCCGCACCCTCGCCTACCAGCAGTTGGAAGTCCTGAACGAATCGCTCCACGCCACCGGCTCAGAACCGAATTACATCGGAACGCTCGGCTATTCCGGCGTGGCCAACATCTTCAGCCAGGTCGCCAGTGCCGTCGCGGCGGCTGGGGCCAATACCAAGCTATACACCAACGATTACAACGTTCTTCAGTACTCCACCGACCCCGCGACCAACATCAGCGACCCATACGCCAACTGGTATCTCAACGAAGTCCAGTCGATCAACAATGCCGCCGGCTCAAAAGTCGTCAGCGGCATCGGCTCGGAGTTGTACGCCACGAATCAGCCCGTCACCCCGGCGACCATGCAGGAGGCGATGCAGAATCTCGCCGTCACCGGATTGCCGTACACACTCAATGAATTCGGCATCGCGACCGGCACATCCGCCGCAACCGCTGCCGCCGATTTGCAGGATGCCTTCACGATGGTTTACGGAAACCCCAACGCGACGAATTTCGATTTCTGGGATTTCTGGTCCACCCTCCAGGCCAACGATGGCTTCCTCAGCGGCTACGAAGCCGGCGCCCTAATGGACGCCAATGGCAATCCCACTTCCCTCTACACGAGCACGCTCCTGCCCATGCTCGAAGCTGACGGCTACGTCCTCCCCGGGAACATCACCCCCATGAACCTGACAGTCGGGGCTAACGGCCTGGTCAGCTTCACCGGCGCTTATGGCACTTACGACGTAACCGTGGACGGTCAGAATTATGTACTCACCTATAGCCCGACCGAAACAAGCATGACCCTGATGAACGTTCCCCAGCCCACACTCACCTGGAACAACACCGGCGGCTCCGGCAACGGGGCGACCTGGGATACGACCAGTCAAAACTGGAATAACGGCAGCGGCGTTATCACCTACGGCGACGGCGCCAACGTGATCTTCAACGATTCCAACAACGGCCATTATGCCGTGACCCTTAACACCATCGTGCAGCCGAGTTCCGTCGTCATCAACAACAGCTCCGGGAATTACACGTTCAGCGGCCTCGGCGGCATCGCCGGAACGGGATCGCTGACGAAATCGGGAACGGGAACGGCGACGCTCTCCACCGTCAACCGCTACACCGGCGGCACGAATGTCACGGGCGGTACGCTGATCATCGGCGTAAACGGAGCGCTGCCCAGCAATCAGGCGGTCACGCTCTCCGGCGGCGCACTGCAACTGGCCCCGAACACCGGCGGCGAAACCGTCTCGTCCCTTACGATTACCGGCGGAGGCAGGTTCGACCTGACGAACAATCACCTCGTCGTCAACTATGGCAACCCCGCCGATCAAGCGACCGTGGATTCAACTATTCTGGGATACATCACCTCGGGCGCCATTTTCAGTTCCCAGGCCAACGGTTCCTACGGAGTCGGCTGGGCTGACGGCAACGACGCGTCCGAATCCGGCATCGTTGCCGCCAACAGCGTATTGGTTGCCTACGCACTGCTCGGCGATGCGAATCTCGACGGCTCGGTCACCGGAAGCGATTTCACCATCCTGATCGGCAACTTAGGCAAGTCGTTCCTGGCGAACGGGAATCCGGTGGGCTGGGATGACGGTGACTTCCTGTACAGCGGCTCGGTCACCGGCAGCGACTTCACTGCCTTGGTCGACAACCTCGGCAAGTCGGCCGACGGGGCTGATGTGGCGCTGCCCGCCGCCGACCGGGCCGCAGTTGACGCCTTCGCGGCCGCCAACGGTTTGATGGCCGATGTGCCGGAACCGGCAACGACTGGACTGTTGGCTTTGGGCATCGTTGGCGCGCTGGTCCGCCGCCAGAGATAAACACCGGCGCGTCACGCCGGTCTGCCGCGGCCTTCCGCGGCGGCGGGGGACGGATACTCCTCTTCCGATTCCTCGGACCGCGGACGGTCCGTGATCCCTTGCTTCTCCATCATGATCCCCACGATCTGCGCCAGCGTCGAAATCTTCCGCTCCTGTAGACTCAGGATCGTCAGCATCTCGAAGATCACCAGGATCAGAAACGCCGCGATGCACAGCATCGATATCGTGTGATAGTCAATTCGCAATCGCTGGGAAACCCACCACAATCCCGCCGGCCAGATGGATAGCGCCAAAAATGGCAATCCGGTCAGAATGAACATCAGCATGTGCCGTTCCTTGAGCCGGTACGTGCGCATCCGCCGCACGGCCACGATCAGCACGGTTGCTCCAAAAACAAGAAGAATGATCCGGGGCATCATTTGAACACCTCACGTCCGTTCACGGCGAGCCGATCGCTCACGGCGAGCCGATCTTGCCGCTGGGCCACGGCTGGCGAACCATGTCCAGGAAAAGACAAACGCTCACTTTTAATACGTAAAACAATCCATGGGCCAGGCTGATGCTGCTCCGACCGTACATCCGCCGGCGCATGCGCACGGGAATTTCGATGACCTTGTATTTCGATCGATGCAGCAGGAGCACGACTTCCGGCTCCGGATAATCCTCCGGATACCAGTGCGCATAGGCGCGGATGACCTTTTTGTTCACGGCTCGGAATCCGCTGGTGCAATCGGTTATTTTCAATCCGCACAGACATCGAATCCACGCGCTGAGCACGCGGATGCCGGTCATGCGCGACAGCGAAGGCACGAAGCTGGTCGGCACCAGGAAGCGCGATCCCACGACCAGGTCGGCCTCACGGCTCACCAGCGACTCCACCAGCCTTTCCACTTCCCGCGGCCGATGTTGGCCGTCGCCGTCCACCTGCACCGCCACATCGTATCCGTGCATCGCCGCGTATCGATATCCGGTCTGCATCGCTCCGCCGATGCCCAGGTTGAACGGCAGGCTCACCACTGACGCCGTCGAGGGGATTTGCCGAACCGTGTCATCCGTCGATCCATCGTCGATGACCAGCACGTGGCAGTCCGGCAGCAACTGGTTCAGCCGGCGAACCAGCTTGGCCACCGACCGGCTTTCATTGAAAGCCGGAACGATGATCAAACACTTCAGCCGTTTGAAAACCGGCGGTCTGATGGGCGCGACGACCGGCGCGGCCGGTGCGGCCGGCAATGTCACTTTGACGGCAAGCCGCCGCTCGATCGGCTCAAGGATTGTCGCTTTCAAACGCATTGCCCGCCCGTCTGCCTCTCACCTCTCCGCCGACAATAGTCTAAACGAAAGTCGCCCCATTTTGCACCCCAGGAAATCGAGAGGAGGAAATTTTAATCGCGGACCGCCGATTTCCGTCTGCAGGTCCCATGCCCCAAAGACTTTATGGCTGCAAAACCAGATACATCGCGACTTCAGACAAATGCAATTTCACGTCCGCGCTCCCCAGAATCGAATGGGCGATCCATCCCCGCGCACAAATCCGCCGCCGCGGCACGCGCCCCCGAGCAAGGCGGCAGGTGGGCCATTGCGAGAATCGGAGATGCTTTCAAAGTCAAATATCGCTCTACAGGTGCGTCTCCAATTCCGGGACCATGGAGGCGGAGGAGGTCAACAGCAGCCTTTCCGTGGGCCGCCACTGTGTCACGAAGCCAATGACGCGGCTCAGTTCCGGCTTCCAATCGGCGGCGGAACGTCCACTGATCCCGATGCGCCAGACCGGGCTGCCACTGAGCCCGTGGGGATCAATGAACTCGGCGATACCCCCCTGGGGCAGGTGCATGTTGGCCGGGTCAAAATCGACCGCGAACTGAAACGGCTGTAAATCCTGCGGCAATCCTTCCAATCGCTGCATGACCCCGTAAGGCAGCGATCTGCTCGCAACCCCTTGGAACAAGCTCAGGAATTTGCTGCGCGCTTGCGGAAAGCCGTGTACAAACAGGTAATCGGTGGAAATCCGCTCGGTCGATCGTTGGATGTGGTCCTCGGGCCAGAAGGCAATTCCTTCGACATCGTGAGGATAATCTTCCGGCAAGAAGTAAACGGCCAGGTCCGCCATCGGTTCGAAGTGGATCGGCCCACTTACGACGAACGGTTTCCTCCCATAGCCGGTCGATAATGAGAAACCCAATGGGAATTCGTCGACTGCGGATTGGATCACGTGGAGCGCCGTCACCATAGCCCGTCGCCCTCCCAGTACGCACCGCAAGCCACACCCAACGTGCTGCCCCCTCTGCGAATCACTCACGCCGATGATGCTGGTGAGATATGGAAAGGTGTACTCCGCCATCGGCTTAATGGTGGAGAGAATGAACTGCACTTTATCCATCATCCGTTCCTTTGCTGCCTGGATCGGTGATTCAACTTTGTCGTCGCGGATCCTCCAGGGCCGCGGCCACGATCTTGCCTTGTCGCGCAAGCTGCTCTGAAACGTCCCGCGCCGTCTTCAAGATATCCGATTTCTCGATGATCTCCCGGGGCGATACATCAAACAAAACGTCTCCCAGCGTTTCCCCGGCAACATCCCCATGAACGATGGTTCCATGGCTGCCAGGCGTGAAATTGATGCCGACGACCACCGGGTCCACATTGGCGCCTAGGGGCGGGTGATACACGCGGTAACTGAATAAGTGCAAGCCTCGGGCGGCGTTGCTTCCCATGGAGGCGACCACGCCCGCGCAGGCGTCGCTGACCGGCTCATCAAGGCCTTGGAGGACCAATTGGATGGCGTCATGTACCTCTTCCCAGTCCAGGTCCTGAAGGTCCAATCGCTCCACTCCTTCAACGCTATGTGAGGGGGGGAGCATGGTTTCCATTGGGCTCATATCTAACTCCTCACATCTCGTTCGATGATGGCATCTAAAACAGCTTGTGTAAACCGATGCCGCTTTCCTGTGCCGCGATACGATGCCCATTCCTTCAGAAGGGCCTGATCGACTTTTCCCGAGGCATCAACCGGGGAAATGACACCATGCCCTTCTCTTCCGCCAGAGGACGGATCATCCACGAAGAAAGCCAAACCATTTTCAGCGAGCACCGTCACATCGACCTTCTGTGCCTTTTGACCCGGTCCTGGTCCAACCACCTCGACCGACAAACCGGGCTTTTGGCCCGGCAGCGTCTCGATATCCTTAACACGCGGAGTTAACGCATCATCCGTTGCCGAACCCAAGCGATAGACCGTTCGAGCGGTTGCCATCACGCACTATTGGCACATTATACGACGATCAACCCGCTACGACGAATCAGCCAGCGCCCATTGCCCCTGACCCCACGGACATGATTCAATTCTCGCCGGCCCTTATGTTCCGGCCATTGCATTGACGATTTTTGTTCGCTCATTGCCGAACGCCTCAATCCCCGGCGCCAGTACTTTGAACAGCGGCTCATAGAGCGCGGGATCGCCAACCACGGGCGTTCTGTTCGCGTCGTAAAGAACGACGCGCCCATCGACGATTCCATAATCGAATTTGCCATAGTCAAAGCCCAGGTCCCGCCGCATTTGCCGCAATTCATCCGGCACCTCGGCAGGTTCCTTGCGTACGGCGACGCGCGACTTGATGATCGGCTGGTTCGCGTACATCAGCGTGTTCGTTTCCGCCTCGCCAAGAAACAGCCATGACCTCATGCAATATAATCCGTCGCGGCGCTCGGGGAGAAAGCGTTCCACCACCAGGTCACGGTTGTGCCAGACGGCCCACGGAACCTGGGCGACGGAATCAAAGATCGGATAATCCCAGACGCCGATCTCCGCCCGCCAACTCCACGGCAATCGGCGGCGCACCGCGCGAACATATTTTCGCAGCAGAGACGTTTTCTGCGCCACCTCCCCTTCTCTTCCTCCGCCGAAATTCAGGTTCGTTTTCACGATCACCGGGCCGTCGTAACCGTCCCCGCGGCGAACCAGGTTGCGGCTGATTCGACGTTTGGAAATGTCCGCCACCGCGGCATTGATCGCCGCCGGATATTGTCGCATGAACTCCAGATACTCCCGCGGAACCACCGTCAGATCGACGTGCAGGACCGCCAAATCCGCATCCACGCGCTTCCCAAGGCCCCGAAGCGCCGTCACCTTCAGCCCGCTTTCAACCCAGGCCTGGCAAATCCCGCGCATGATGTAATTCGTCTTTGCGAATTCGTCGTGTTCATGGGTGACGATTACGATGTGACGCATAGGGCACCTTCGGTCAGGTTAAGCGGCGGCTTTGCCATCCATCGGCAACCCCGGAATTACACTCCACCGCGTCGGCGAAGAAATGTCCAAAGTAACGCCCCTGCTGCCAAAATGCGCGTAATATCGGGCCTGCCAAGCGCCGTCCGCGGCGGCGATTCTCGAACATGCGAAGAACGCGCTCCCCTTCGGGTCGCGGCTAAACTAGATGATACTTCCGTCCGCGGGCGAATCCGCCGGGTTGGATTCACTTTCGGACGGCGTCACGATTTGCACCGCTTCCGTCACCATGACATCCGTCGTCGCCACCTCCACGTTGTCGGCAAGCGCCGCGACCGGCTTGGCGGAGCGTCGGGCAACAACCCGTTTCGCGGCCCGCGGCTTCCGTTTCGCTTTTGTTGCAATTTTTCGCACCGGCTTGGCGGCTTTCTTCTTCGGCCGTTTTTTTGCCGCCGCGGGCTTGCGCGATTTCGGCGACTTTCGTGATCCCTTGCTCGTCCGCTTCTTGGCCATGGCGTCTCCCGGGTAATCCGTTGCTTGTTTCATACCCGACAACCCACGCTCCTGGCGAGAACAAAATCGGATTGTGCCGATCCGTTCGTCAGTTCCACTCCAGCGTTTCCAGGTGCTTCTGAATATCCCCCGCACTGGAAAATCGCTCCAGGACCAGCGAATCCTTCTGACCGCGAATGATCTCCTTCAC
>Ga0116134_1001622_pt1 | contig 11292 bp, 14 predicted proteins | sample June2015DPH_19_5_FD_89737 | JGI IMG/M metagenome (GOLD analysis project Ga0116134, IMG submission 89737) | Peatland microbial communities from SPRUCE experiment site at the Marcell Experimental Forest, Minnesota, USA - June2015DPH_19_40 | ecosystem: Environmental > Terrestrial > Soil > Wetlands...
ATATCGGGAGAAGTATCGGTCGTAGATGTCGAAGTAGTGGGCCCACTTGTCCATCATATTGCCGGTGTTTTGATTGAAGAATTTCTCCAGGTCGTTCATGCGGGGCGGATCCTTTCCATGACAGCCGGCAAAGACGGGGGACACGCGAACCCGAATGGAACCGCGTTCCGCGAGCGTCGAATGTTAGACGGAGATGGTGTGCGACTCAACGACGGGGAAAAGGCGGGGCCTTCCGGCAGAACCGGGCCGTGTCGGCCCGGACCGGGGCGACGGCTCGACGGCGCTCGCCGCTGGCTCGCACCGGCTTATTGAGATCAAAAGGACCTATTACCCCTCATCCAAGCCCGCATCCCCCGGCGAGACCTCCGAAATCTGAAGTCCCGCGGTATCCTTAGTCACATGCAGAAAGCGACTCTTGCAAATCCGGTTGGTAATGAACATCAGGCTCACTCCGGCCGGCTTGCCGGTCGCCCCGATGGTGTCGGGCGTCCACCAGTTGCATCGGTAATAATCGCGCGTGATGCGGCGGCAGGTGACGTGCTCGCCCGATTTCTTCACGACGGTCAATACGATCTCGGAAGATAAATCCTCGTCGCCCGTTTTGGGTCGCATCTCGCCTGGAACCGTATCCTCTTGCGTCATGTTTCCATTCTCCATCGTCGCCCGAGCTACTGTGCGGCACCGCGGATCAGCGGGCTGACTCGATACCACTCCGGCTCGGCAATCACCGAATAATTGTGATCTTGCGTCGCATCCACCCGAGGCCCCAGCTCCACGGGCCGCCCGCTCCGAACGTCAAATCCCCGTATCACCACGTCGGCATTGTCGTGCAGGGGGGCATGGCCCGGCAGCTTTCCATCGCGTTGCCCGGCGATGCTTTGAACCTGCGCGCACGCGTTGCTCCAACTGCGGTGTTGCACCCAGAACCCGGCACGATTGCCGTTGTCGACGTACATCCGGTAAAGGGTCATCGGCGCCGCTCCTGACGAATGCAGAAGAAGCCCGCCGTGGGCCTCAACTGTGATTGTCCGCTGGCCGGCAATAGACCATGTCGGCGGCTGAGCGCTTGCTTCCCCGGTCAGTGCGCGGCCGGGGCGATCGTCCATGTCGCCATACGCTCTTGCTCGGTCTCTTCGCTCAACTCGCTGGATTCCCAGTCGATCAGATCAGAAGAACTTGAATCCAGCGCCGCATCAATGGTATCGACCAACTTGAACCAATTCGGGTAGGGCATCGGCTGTTCACCGGTGTAGATCACATGGAGTCGCTGGCGCGGCTCCGGCTGGTTCTGGTCGCCGCCGGTGAGGCGCTGCTCCACCGCCACCGATGCCCCGGCCAGCTTGCAGACCTCCTCGATCACCTTTCGCACTTTGTCGGCGTTGGCGTTTTGGGCCGAATCGGCGCGTCGCCCGGTCTCATGGTTCATGTGAGCCATCGACTTCCTGCCGCCCCACGTAGCGGCTTCGAAAGACATTGGAAATCAGGTTTCGAGATCGCAGCTCGTGGAGGAGCGGAGGCGCCTCGACGGTCAGCGCCTCGGTGGCTGGATTCCAGACGATGCAATCCAAATCCGCGGCCACCAACTCCCGGCCCAGTGCGCGCTCAAGTCGCGTCACCAGGTTCTGTTGCCACTGGAGCAGGGCGGATCTCCACATTTTCAACTCTTTTGCGAGGGGTTCGCCGGCATCAATACCGGTTTCGTCCGCCGCCGCCAGAGCCTCCGCGGTCGCCGCGGCCGCCGCCGCCGCCATAACCGCCACCGCCGCCGCCGCCCGAGGGGCGACTTTCGCGTGGCTTGGCTTCGTTCACGGTCAGTGCGCGACCGCCGTGGTCCTTGCCGTTGAGCGCGGCGATGGCAGCCTGGGCCTCGCCGTCGCTGCCCATTTCGACAAAGCCAAAGCCCTTGCTCCGGCCGGTGTCCCGGTCGTTGATGATTTGAGCGCTGGTCACCGTTCCATGGGGGGTGAACAATTGTTCCAAAGCCGAGCTATCCACATCGTAGCTCAGATTTCCGACATACAGCTTCTTACCCATTTGATTCTCCTTTGAGATTTTGGGTAACGGACCCGTATTTTACTTTCCAGGTCGAAAGAAAAGAGGCCATCGTTTAGGCCCAAAAGGTGGGAGGCAGGGAAATAAGACTGCGGGCAGAAACACAACTGTCTCGTAATCCAATTCTTCTGATATACCAACCGCAGGTATCGTAACCGCCGGTCGGCGGTTTGTCCATGGCCTTCCGCGGACCGTGTTGGCCGGGTTGGATCACGGAACTGGACGCCTCTGAATGGCCGAGGACGCGCTCCCCTTCGGGTCGCGGCTAAACTAAAGGTCCGGCCGCAGAATAATTCGTCCGCCACGGGCGGCTTGCTCATACGCCGCGACCACCGCGGCAAGAGGATAAGACTGGCCCGGGTTGGCGGTAAATCGTCCGCTGGCAAATTCGGACGCCATCAGCGAGAGTAGCTTAGCGGAAAAGACGCTGTCCAATTGGCGCGTATCGATGCCGAAGATGCGCTGTGTTTTGCGATAGAGGCTGCGGAGATTGAACGTCGTTTTTCCGTCGGCTGGGGCGGTGATGACCGGGATTCGCCCATTCATTCCCGCGATTTCAACGGCCTCGGCGAACATCGTGCCGCTGGTGTCAAAGACCACATTCGCTCCGCGATTGTTCGTGATTGACATCACCGCATCGGCGATGTTGGCCGAGCGAGCGTTAATCACTTCGGCGGCGCCGTTTTGGCGGGCGGATGGAATGTCTTTGTCCGAGCGGACAACGCCGACGACGCGCGCCCCGCGTGATTTGGCGACTTGAACGGCCGCCGAACCCACGCCTCCCACCGCGCCGATGACGACCGCTGTTTCGCCGGCAGACACTTCCGCGGACGTCACCATTGCCAACCATGCGGTGATGAAGATCAATCCCGCGGATCCGGCGGCCTCCATCGATAGCGAAGGCGGCTTGGGCGTTACGGCAGCGCTTGGCAGGAGTAAGTACTGTGCATGCGAGCCATCACGTGTGAAGCCGATGTCGCCACCGGTGCCCCAGACTTCGCGGCCGACGAGATCGCTTGGCCCACGGGCCACGATTCCGGCAAAATCGCGGCCGGGGATTCGCGGGAGCGTCGTGCCATGCATGACGCCGGCGACATTCTTCACGTCGCTGGGATTGATGGACGCCGCCTTGACCGCGACGAGCACTTCGTCGCCGCTCGGTTCGGGCGTCGGAACCTCTTCAACGTTCAGTTGCGTGGGGTCACCAAAGTGGCGAATGACGACGGCGCGCATCGGGATTCCCTTTCAATAGTGCACTCGTCAGCGGTTCATTCGTCGGCAGCTTCGATGGCCGCGACGAGGTCCTCAAACTCGAACGGTCCATCGTGCCGGCGTCCATTGATGAAAAAGGTCGGAGTGCCATTGACCCCGCTGCGCACGCCGCCGAGGAAGTCGGCCCGGATTCTGGCGGCATATTGCCGTTGGGTCAGTGCATCACGGATGTCCGGCACTGATAGGCGCAGTGTTTTTGCCAGTTCGAGCAGAAGATCCAGCCCTAAATCAGCCTGATTTTCGTAGAGGCCATCGTGCATTTCCCAGAAGCGCCCGTGGGCGGCGGCGAATTCGGCGGCCTCCGCCGCGCCTTCGGCGTTGGGGTGCATCTCCTTCAACGGGAAGTTGCGAAACACAAACAGGAGTCGCTCGCCGAAATGCGTCTGCACACGTTTGACGATCGGGTAGGCGCGCCCGCAGTACGGACACTCATAATCGCCGTATTCGACCAGCTTGACCGGGGCGCGTTCATCGCCCTGAATGTGATCGTCCGGCGTGATGGGTACTTTCAGAAGGGCCATGGTTCCTCCACTATTTTGGAAGTTCCTCCAGCGCCTGGAGAATTCCGTCGGCGCCGGGATTGACGGCAACGGGCGAACAATAACTCCAGCGGATCGTGCCGCTCTTGTCGATCACGAACAGGGCGCGTTCACAAAACCCGTCGTCGTGCCGGTAGGCGCCGTATTTCCTGGCGATCTCACCCTTGGGCTCGAAATCAGCAAGCAGCGGGAAATGCAGGTGGCGGACTTTTGCGAACTCATCGTGACACCAGACTCCATCAACGGAAATGCCAAGCAGTTCAGCGCCGTGCTTCTTGAATTCGGAAAGGACTTCGTTGTACAGGGCCATCTGGTCGCCGCACACCGGACTCCAGTCGGCGGGATAGAAGGCGAGAATCACCGGCTTGCCGCGAAGTTCACCGAGGGACAGTTTTTGATCGGGAGTGACATGAAGCGCGAAGTCGGGAGCCGGGGTTCCGGGACCGAGAATGTTAGACATCTTTCACCTTTCTTTGGCGGAGTTTCATTGATTTACGGCAAGCGCACGGGCGGCACAACCCGCTCGATTTCGGCGCGGTGCGGCTCGAGCCACGGCGGCAACATGAGCTTATGGCCAAGCTTATCCGCCGGCTCATCGACCGTGAAGCCGGGATGATCGGTGGCGATCTCAAAAAGCACGCCGCCGGGTTCACGGTAGTAGATCGAGTGAAAATACACGCGGTCCATGACCGGGGAGACATTAAACCCCTTGGCGGCGAGTTCTTCGTGCCAGGCTAGTTGCTGCGCATCATCCTTCGTTCGGAACGCGACGTGATGGACGACGCCCGCGCCCATCGCGCCGTGACGCCCATCCGGCACGCAGAGCAGATCGACCGTGGAAGCAAATCCGTCTCCCGCGGCGGCGCGATAGCGGAAGCGATTCTGCTCGCTCCCGCCGGCCTTGAAACCCATGACGTCCGTCAGGAGCTTGGCCGTATTCTCGTATCCTTCCTCCGAAACGGTGATGCCGTGGAATCCGCGAATGGCCTGCTCTGCCGGGATCGGACCGGAAGCCCACGGCTGGCCGTTGGGCTTCGGCGAGCCGACGATTTCCAGCGGCATTCCATCGGGGTCTGCAAAGCCAAGGGCGCGCTCGCCGAAGCGGTCGGCGGCTTGTGTTTCAACACCCTTTTCGCCTAGCCGCCTGGACCAATAGTCCAGCGCGCTCGAAGGAACGGCAAACGCTGTGGCGGTTAGCTGCGGCGGTCCGATCCGGCCGCGATGTGCCCCGGGCCAGGCGAAGAAGGTCATGATCGTTCCGGGCCGGCCGAGTTCATCGCCGTAGTAGAGGTGATAGCTGCCCGGGTCGTCGAAGTTCACGGTGAGTTTTACCAGCCGCAATCCCAATACGCCGCAATAGAAGTCGATGTTCTTCTGCGCGTCAGCGGTGATCGCGGTGACATGGTGGATTCCGAGGATGGATTTCGAAGCCGTCGTCATGGGATTCTTGGCAACAATAGTATGCCGGGGAAGGCTTGAGTCGAGAACAATGAATTTCGCCGCCGGCGGGGCCTGTCACCGACCCGCCTGATCGGGCGCGGCGACGCGCTGAAGCAGCTTCCGGCAGTAATCGAGTTCATCGTCGTTGATCGTGTGCGGCATGCCGGGGTAACGGCGAAGTTCCACATCGGCGCCCATTCGGCTGAGAACGGCTTGGGTCTCCTTCACGCGCTCAAACGGAACGTGCGGGTCGGGATCGCCGGCGCCGAGGAACACAGCCGTGCTCGCGAGCGAGCCCGGATAATCTCTTGGTGTGCCGGGGGGCCCAATGAACCCGCCCGTCAGCCCGATCGCCGCGCCGTAATGCCGCGGATGTCTGGCCATGAATTCCAGCGCGAGGCACGCGCCCTGCGAGAAGCCCAGGAGGACGATCCGCCGGCTGGGAACTCCGCGGCCAAGAATGTCGGTGACGAGCGCATCGATCCGAGCCAGCGCCGAGTCGAGATACGGCTGATTCGTCTCGAGCGGAGCGAGGAAGGAATTTGGATACCAGGTATTGCCCGCGGCCTGTGGAGCGATCGCCGCGCATTTTTCCGCCGCCAACTCGCCGTAGAGAGCGAGGATGCTCTGCGCGGAGGCCCCCCGGCCGTGGACAAGCACGATCGTGGCGTCGGCCTTTTCCGGCGGGGGACCGGCGGTGAGGGCAGGCTGATTTGCGTGCGGATCGGATCCGCCTGCGCGGCGCGGTGGGTTTGCGCTCATGACAATCTCACGCCTGGTTCGGCGCGCGTGGAGAACGGACGCATCGTTCGCGCGGCTCCTTTGGTCTTTGCGACGCGGCTCAGGCGGCGCCTTGCTGCTTCAGGGATGCCATGTCGATCACGAAGCGATATTTCACGTCGCCCTTGAGCAGCCGGTCGTAAGCCCTGTTGATGTCCTGGATTTTGATCATCTCGATATCCGAGACGATGTTGCGCTCGGCGCAGAAGTTGAGCATCTCCTGCGTCTCGGCGATGCCGCCGATCGCGGAGCCGGCAAAGCTGCGGCGAGGCAAGATGACGTTAAAGGCCGCGACGGGCAGCGGGTGTTCCGGAGCGCCGACCAGGCATAGCGTGCCGTCGAGTTTCAGAAGACTCAGGTAAGCGTTCAGATCATGCTGGGCCGAGACGGCGTCGAGGATAAAGTCAAAGCTGGAAGCGTGCTTGGCCATCGCGGCGGAGTCCTTCGATACGACCACCTCATGGGCCCCCAGGCGAAGGGCGTCCTGCGTTTTTTCCGGCGAAGTCGTGAACAGCACGACATGAGCGCCGAAGGCATTGGCAAATTTCACGCCCATGTGCCCCAGTCCACCGAGCCCGACGACGCCGACCTTCTGCCCACGCCCCACTTTCCAATGGCGCAGCGGCGAATAGGTGGTGATCCCGGCACATAGCAGCGGGGCGGTAGCGGCAAGGTTGAGCTTGTTCGACACCTTCAGCGTAAAGGCTTCGTCCACGACGATGCGCTCGGAATATCCGCCGTACGTGACGCCGCCGGAGTGTTTGTCCGGCCCGTTGTAGGTGAACGTCGGAAAGTTCAGGCAATACTGCTCGAGTCCCCGCTTGCAATTTGGACAAGAGCGGCAGGAATCGACCATGCACCCGACGGCCGCCATGTCGCCTTCCCTGAACTTCTTCACCGCCGAGCCCACGTTGACGACCCGGCCGACGATCTCATGCCCCGGTACGCAGGGATAGATCGTGTTGTGCCACTCGTTGCGGACCTGGTGGAGGTCGGAATGGCACACGCCGCAGTACAGGATGTCGATGACGACATCCGAAGTCAGCGGCTCGCGACGGGTCAGCGAAAAAGACGTCAGCGGATCGGCGGCGGACGAAGCGGCATAGGCTTTGGTGCTCATAGGGAGACTCCTGATAAAAGTGAATTCACATGGGTGTTGGTTGCGTCTGTCGAAACTCCGTGGAGAAGCTGGTTTCCCGCCATCGCTCCATCTCATTGCGAAGCGCGTCGAATTTTTGCATCGCCAATTTGAAGGCGCCTTCGCCCAGTATCAGATGAAGCGGGGGTTGATCCGCGGCGAGGGCTCGAACGATGGCGTCGGCGCCGCGAACGGGATCGCCCGGCTGGGCGCCGTTGCGCGTTACCGCACCGGCTCGCATCTGGCCGGCCGTCGGCCCGTAATCCGGCAGCACATGGGCCGCGAGGGCAAGGGAACCGCCAAGAAAATCGGTCCTAAACGGTCCCGGCTCGACCAGCATGACGCGAATTCCCAGCGGGGCCACTTCCTTTGCCAGCGCTTCGGAAAGACCCTCCACGGCAAACTTGGTGGCATTGTAGATGCCGAATCCCGCCAGTCCAACCAAGCCGCTGACGGATGAGAGATTCACAATCTGTCCGCTGCGCCGCGCCCTCATGTGGGGTAACACGGCGCGAGTCACGCGGAGCAACCCGAAAACGTTGGTTTCAAATACGCTGGCGATCTCCGCGTCGTCGGTTTCCTCGACCGCGCCAATCAAACCGTGGCCGGCGTTATTGACCAGCACGTCGATCCGGCCGAACCGGCCGATCGCCGCATCGACCACTGCCGCAATCTGCGCCGAATCTCGAAGATCCATTGGCATCGCGAGAAGTCGATCGGATAGCCCCTCAAAGTCCGACGCGACTTTCCGCGGATTCCGCGATGTGGCCACGACGGAGTCGCCTCGTTTCAGCGCGGCACGGACGAGTTCGCTGCCAAATCCTCCGGACGTGCCCGTGATGAGCCACGTTCGGTTATTAGAGATGTTCGTTTCCATTGAGACCTGCCTTCCTGAGGGGCATTAGGGGCCAACACCATTTGGATGACGTTAGAAACCGCGCGTTGGATTAGTCAATTCGCCGCGGTATTTATTTTTCGGTTCGGCGGAAGAACTCACCCGCTTGCGGGCCACGCCCCACGGCTTAGGAACTAGCACCTAAGGACAAACCAGTGAACCTTCCGATACAGACAATTGGCCCGATAGCCAATGATATCTATAGGGTTTAGCAAGGAGTTCTAATGGCTACCCGTCGGATTCGCGAATTCCTCATCGGTAACAAAATCCCGTACAGTTCGATCAATCACTCATGCGCCTACACGGCACAGGAAGTTGCTGAATCATCCCACATTTCCGGCCGCTACATGGCTAAAGTGGTGCTCGTGTGGCTGGACGGCGAGTTGACGATCGTGGTGGTTCCCGCGACGAAGGTCGTGGATTTGGCAAAGCTGCGGCGCGAGACGGGGGCTCGGGATGCACGGCTCGCGGATGAAGACGATTTCCGCGACCGATTCAGCGACTGCCAGGTCGGAACCGTGCCGCCGTTCGGCAATCTTTTCGGGCTGGAGACGGTTGTGGACCGACAATTGACCGACGGGGAACAGTTTGCCTTCAACGCCGGGACTCACCGGGACATCCTCGTTGTTCAATATGCGGACTACAGCAGGTTGGTGAAGCCGCGCATCGTCGACATCGCGGCGGAACCGGGGAGCATCCCGCCTATCGCAAGATCGGCTCCTCCGGCGAGCCGAAGCGGTCGCGCGGGTTCACGCCCCAGGCGCGAGGATGTGTTGCCGGCAACCGAGTCAGCCGTGCAGGCGGAATGCGGCTCTCCGATGACGCATCATTCCGGGGCAGACTGAGAACGGTTTCCGATTGATTTCCGCGATCATTCCCTACCCGCGCGTGAATGTCGCGGTCTCAATCGCTTTCTTTAGAAGCTCCAAGTCGTAAAATACAGTTAGACGGCATGCCCCACGCCACACGTCGTGCATGGAATCACTACGTGTCGGCTCGGTTTATTCGTTGACCGCAATAGGGAGCATTTCGCAGCCATCGCGGCGCCGGCCGCTTGGCATGGTTGGCGGCGGAAGTCAGCCGCCTGGGAAGGATTGCCTGCATGCGTTTATGTCTCATCAACCCCGGCAACCCGCTGGTCAGCATGTCTCAACCGAGCCGCTGGCGAAAGTACCGGGTATGGAAGCCGCTGGGATTATTGACCATCGCGGCCCTGACTCCCGCCCAATGGGAAGTGAGCATCATTGACGAGAATATGGGCGTGCCGGATTACGCGCACATGCCCCGGCCCGACCTTGTGGGCATCACGGCTTTCACGTCACAAGCGCCGCGAGCGTATGAGATCGCGGCGGTCTTCCGCAAGTTCGGTGTGCCCGTGGTCATGGGAGGCATTCATGCCTCGATGTGCACCGCGGAGGCGTTAGCGGAGGTGGATGCCGTGGTCAAAGGCGAGGCCGAAGCGATCTGGCCCACCGTGCTCGCCGACGCCCAGCGAGGCGCGCTCCAACAGCTCTATGAAGGGAAATTGGCCGATCTGGAATCCGTGCCGCCGGCTCGGCATGATCTCCTGAGCCATGGCTACGCCTTTGGTTCGATCCAGACGACGCGCGGTTGCCCGCTCAATTGCCATTTTTGCAGCGTGTCGGCTTTCAACGGCCAGGGATACCGTCATCGCCCCATCGAGGCGGTCGTGCGAGAGTTCGATCGGATTCAGGAGCGTCTGGTCCTGATCGTGGACGACAACCTCATCGGCACGCGTCGGGAACACATCGCCCGAGCCAAAGACCTCTTCCGCGCGATGATCGCCGCGAAGCTGGATAAGAAGTGGATCTGTCAAACCACGATCAACTTTGGCGAAGACGAGGAACTGCTGGAATTGGCCGCCCGCGCCGGCTGCGTCGGCGCCTTCATCGGCTTCGAATCACTCACGGGTGAGGGTCTGGCGGAACTGGGCAAACAGTACAATATCCTCAAGGGGGGCAATATCCGCGCCAACGTGGCCCGCATCCACCGGCAGGGGATATTGGTGGTCGGATCGTTCATCATCGGATTGGATAGCGACACCCCCGGCGTGGGCAGGCGCATCGCCAAGGCCGCGGCTCGCTACGCCATCGATCTGCTGAATCCCATATTCCTCACCCCACTGCCCGGGACTCGGCTGTGGGAGAAGATGCTCGTCCAGGGGCGCATCACGGCCAATTTGTTCCCGCGGGATTGGCGCTATTACACGCTGAGCTTCCCCGTGGCGCGATTTCAGAATTTCTCCTGGAGCCAGATGCTGGCGGAGATGGATGAATCGTGGCGCTGGTTCTATTCCCCGTGGCGGATCCTGCGAAGAGTCTTCAGCAGCGTGCGGCGTTGGCGAAGCCCCCTCACGATGCTCATCGCCAGCCTGTCCTACCGCCGGAATTACCGCGCCGACCTGGAACGGATGGGCGAGCTTGACCTATCGCGCGGCGAAGCATGGAACGCGTTGGATCCTGTTGCGGCTGATTGCGGGGTTGGGAAACTCTTGACTAATGCGTCAGCATTACCGTCGTGAAGGGCGCGGCATTGAGGTCACCGAGGCTCCTCATAGACTTGCGGGTCTTCCACGTGGCCTACCGGCCGCACCATCGCTCGCCCCGTGGGCCAATGGATCGCAAACAGCAGGAGCGATAGCAGGGCCGGAATCAAATTCGGCATCAGCGAATGGGTCACAAGACACCCGATCAGGCTGAAAACTCCTCCCAAGGCGAGCGCCAGCCCGATGGAGATCGTCGCCACAACGTATTTATGCGGCGCCACGGGGCGGCCGAGCCAATAGTTCTTGAAGAGATGCCCACGCCAAAAAAATGAGCCGGGCAAAATGACGAGAAGATAGGCCATCGCGGCCACAAACCATTTTGCCGCGTCGGCGTGTGGGCGGGCGACTTCCACCGTGTGCAGGCGCCAAATGACCCATTGGAGAAGCAGGAAGGGGATCACCAGCAGAATCGCCCAGCATAGCCAGGCCCATAGCAGCGCCAGCTTCACGGACGAGGTTGATTGGGACGGCGTTCCACGATTTGGCGTTGGGATGTTTGTCATGTTCCATCTCCCGTTCGCAAACGGCAAACCGTTTCCATCTTACGCCGCATCATGCACTTTATACACCCGCGCATCACGCCGCTATCAGGCCCATGAACAACAGCAGG
>Ga0116134_1001624_pt1 | contig 11286 bp, 12 predicted proteins | sample June2015DPH_19_5_FD_89737 | JGI IMG/M metagenome (GOLD analysis project Ga0116134, IMG submission 89737) | Peatland microbial communities from SPRUCE experiment site at the Marcell Experimental Forest, Minnesota, USA - June2015DPH_19_40 | ecosystem: Environmental > Terrestrial > Soil > Wetlands...
AACAGCTGGATCCAGCTGTTCACGAAGATCCACAGCCAGTACCTGCCGAAACTCCCACTGGACGGTAACGTTCTGTACGGCATGGCCGTCGGCTATACGTTCGTCCAGGCCATGCTCAAGGCCGGGCGCAACCCGACCCGGCAGGACCTGGTGAACGCGATCAACGGGGGCCTGCCGCAGGGCGTCGCCGTGGCGCCCTACGCCTACTCGGCGACCAACCACGCCGGCATCACCGGCGCCTACATGGCCGTCATCAAGAACGGTGTCCTGGTCCCGACCGGCCCGACCCAGGTGACCGACACGACTTCGACCGGAGCGATCACGACCGACAACGCGGCGCAGCCGACGGCCCCGGCCAGCGGCATCCCGTCGCCCTGACACACTGTGCGCTGGCCGCCCGCGCCGCGGGCGGCCAGCGCACGTGCGGTGCGGAACCGGTCGCCGCTCACCCGCCCGCATGGAGACCGGAGGACTCAGCGTGACTGTCGCATCCAGCCGCAAGCCCTCCGCGGGTGACGACCGGCCGCCGGGGGAGCGGCTGCTGTCCGCCGCCGAGCAACTGTTCGGCGAGCGCAGTTACCGCCGCACCAGCGTGGCCGACATCTGCGCGACGGCCGGCATCGCGACCGGGAGCTTCTACGCGCACTACCGGTCGAAGGCGGACATCTTCGCGGCGGTGGTCCGCCGGATCAACGCGGATCTGCGCGCCGCCATCGGGGCCGCCATGGAGCAGGCGCCCGACAACCAGCGGGCGCGGGAGCGCGCCAGTTTCCGTGCCTTCTTCGACACGCTGTCCGAGCGGCCGTGGATCGACCGCATCGTGCGCGAGTCGGAGTTCGTCGATCCGGGCCTGTTCCGTGAGTATTACGAGCGCCTGGCCCGTGGCTACGCGCGCGGTGTCCGCCACGCCCAGCTGGCCGGGGAGGTGGACACCAACTACGACCCCGAGGTCATCGCCTACCTTTACACCGGCATCGGCAACTTCATCGGCATGCGCTGGGCCGACTGGACCGCCGGCAGCCAGGTGCCCGCCGATGTCCTGGAGGACGTCCTCAATGTCCTCGGCCACGGCCTCCCCCCGCAGCCACCGGCCTGAGCCCCATCGGCCTGAACCAAGGGACCGGCAAGGACCCGGGCTAGTACTCCGGTGTCCACACCGTGGCGTCCACCGCCTCCTCGGCGCTCAGCCCGGGATCCATGCGCGCCAGGCCGGCCTGCTGGGCCTCGCGGGCGACCGCGATCGCGATCGCGCGGGAGATCGGCCGCAGTCCGGCGAGCGGCGGGTACAGCGCGCCCTCCCCGAGCCGGGCTCCGGACACCAGGCCGGCCAGCGTGGTGGCGGCGGTCAAGAGCATCTGGTCGGTGACCGTGCGGGCCTTCGCGGCGATCGTGCCCAGGCCGAGGCCGGGGAACGTATACAGGTTGTTGGCTTGCGAGATCACCCGTGTCCGGCCGCCGGCCTGGACCGGATCGAACGGGCTCCCGGTGGCGACCAGCGCCCGGCCGCCGCTCCAGGCCAGGATGTCCGCGGGGGCGGCCTCGGTGTGGCTGGTCGGGTTGGACAGCGGGAAGATCACCGGCACCGGCGTGCGCGCCGCCATCTCGCGGATCGCGGCCTCGGTGAAGGTCCCGGCCGTGGCGGTGGTGCCGATCAGGATGGTGGGCGCGACCTGCCGGATGACGGTCTCCAGGTCATAGCGGGGGGCGGACGTGAAGCCGTACCGGGCCAGGGCACCGGTCGCCAGCGCGACCGGCTGCTTGTCCGCGTCCAGCGGGTCGCGGCCGGCGAAGACCAGCCCGTGGGAGTCGGCCATCACGATGCGCGTGCGCACGTCCTCCTGCGACGCCCCGTCGGCGCGCATGGCCTGGCCGATGAGCCGGGCGATCCCGATCCCGGCCGCGCCCGCCCCGGCCAGCACCAGCCGCTGGTCGCGCAGGTGGGTGCCCAGGGACCGCATCGCGGCGAGGATCCCGGCCAGCACCACCACGGCGGTGCCCTGGATGTCGTCGTTGAAGCTGGGCAGCGTGTGCCGGTAGGCGTCCAGCAGCCGGATCGCGTTGTGCTGCTTGAAGTCCTCCCACTGGAGCACCGCACCCGGAAAGGCGCCGCGCACGGCGCTGACGAAGGCGGCGATGAACGCGTCGTAGTCGCCGCCACGGAGCCGCCGCTTGGGGTAGCCCAGGTAGAGCGGATCCCGCAGCAGGTCCTCGTTGTCCGTGCCGCAGTCCAGGCAGATCGGCAGCGTCCGCGCCGGATCGATCCCGGCGCCGGCCGTATAGAGGGAGAGCTTCCCGATCGGGATGCCCATGCCGCCGGCGCCCTGGTCGCCGAGCCCGAGAATGCGCTCGCCGTCGGTCACCACGATCAGCGACACGTGCGGCCGGTCGGCCTGGCGCAGCATTTCCGGTATGTGGGCGGCGTCCTCCGGGGTGATCCACAGGCCGCGCGGCCGCCGCATTATGTGGCTGAACCGCTGGCAGGCCTCGCCGACCATCGGCGTGTACACGATCGGGGCCAGCTCCTCCAGGTGGTCGCCCAGGAGCCGGTAGAACAGCGTCTCGTTCCGGTCCTGCAGGGCCATCAGCCCGATGTACTTCTCCATGTCATCGTTCTTGCCGCGCAGATGCTCTATTTCCAGCGCGACCTGCTCGTCCATCGTCGCGATCCGCCACGGCAGCAGGCCGCGCAGCCCGAGTTCGTCCCGCTCCCGTGCGGTGAAGGCCGCGTCCTTGTTGAGCAGCGGATGCCCGAAGATCTCCGCACCCTGCGGCCCTCCCGGTGCCGCCGTTCCGTCGCTGCTACCGAATTGCATGACAGCCTCCGCCCACGGCTACGGGACCTCATCGTCTCAGCCGTGTGCCGAGAATCACCCGGTATGCGCGGTCCGGCTAGGGGCCAACGGCCCTATCGCCGCCGAGCCGAGCCGGCGCCGTCAGCCCTGGAGATACCGTTCGGCCAGCTCCGCCGGCGCGCACGCGAGCCAGCCGTCGGTGATCGCCTCCCGCAGCGCCGTCCCCGGGACCTCCGGCAGCTGAACGAGGATCGCGGCGTACCCATCGAAGTGCGGGATCGTAAAGAAAGCCCCCGGCTCCGCGGCCAGCACGGCCTCTTTCTCGTTCAGATCTGCGACGCGGACGGCCAGGATGGGCCCCTCGGGCGGGGTCTCGTCGCCGAACCGGCGGATGTCCGCCTTGCTGAACGGCCGCTCCCAGGCGAACGCCTTCCGGGTCACGAACCACGTCCGGTTGCCGTGCCGCTCGTCCTCGGTGACCCCCGGCAGTCCCAGTGCCAGCGCCGCCACGTCGTCGATGGTCGCCATTCCCGTACCGTACTGCGATCCGTCATCGTTCCCGGCGTCCGGGCGCAGCGGAATGCCTAAGAAATGAGGGTTGTCTTCGGGCGTACGACGCAGAATTCGTTGCCCTCAGGGTCAGCGAGGACGGTCCACGACTCTTCGCCGGTCTGCCCGATGTCGACGCGCCGGGCGCCGAGAGCGCACAGGCGCTCAATCTCCTCGTCCCGGTCCTCGGCGACGGTGGTGAGGTCGAGGTGAACGCGGTTCTTGACCACCTTCGGGTCCGTGACCGGCATGAAGCACATGCCAACCGGCGCGTGCTCATCCGGCCCGACAATGATCTCGCGTTTACGCTCGGACAGAATCTTCCAGCCCAGCGCCTGGGACCAGAACCGGGCCAGCCCCGGCAGGTCGTGAGTATCAACGACGATGTGGTGCAGGGTCACGGGCATGCCGTCAGTATGCGCGGCTAGCGCCTGAGCCGTTGCCCGGTATCCAGCCCGTCCTGCGGGCCGGTGCGCCTTAGCCCGGATACGAGCTCGTGCAGTTCCGCGAGTGGCAGCCCGATCACGTTGGTGACGCTGCCCCGGACTTCGGCGACCAGCAGGGAGCCCGCGCTCTGCAGGCCGTACGCCCCGGCCTTGTCGTATGGTTCGGCCGTATCGGCGTACCAGCCCAGCAGGTCCTCGCTGGCTTCGATGAACGTCACCTCGGACGCAACCGTGGTGGCGGCTATCCCCGCCCCGGCCAGACCCGCCCCGGCCAGACCCGCCCCGGCCGGACCGGAGCCGGCCGGACCGCCCAGCACGGCCACCCCGGTGTAGACGATGTGCGTCCGGCCGGACAGTCGCCGCAGGATGTCCAGCGCCCCGGAGCGGTCATCCGGTTTCCCGATGATGCGGCCGTCGAGGCTCACCGTCGTGTCCGCGGCGATGACCACCTCCCCGGCCCGGCCTACGGCCATCGCCTTGGCCGCGGCGAGCCGCCCGACGTAGACGGCCGCGCTTTCTCCCGGCAGGGGTGTCTCGTCGATGTCCGCCGGGCGCACCTCGGGGTCGGCGCCGATGCCGCGGAGCAGTTCGAGCCGGCGCGGCGACGCGGAGGCGAGCACGATGGGGGAGGGCCAGCCGGGTGGCCGCTGGCTCAAGGGACCGTCTCGCCGGGAATCAAGGGGCCGCCTCAGCGTTCTCGTAATGGTCCGCGTAGCTGACCCGCAGCTTGTACTTGAGCACCTTACCGCCGACCGTTTCGGGCAGGCTTTCCGCGAACACCACGCTCTTCGGCGTTTCGTAGCCGCCCAGGGCGGCGCGGCAGAACGCGATGAGGTCGGCTTCGCTGGTGGTGTCGCCGGGCGCGCGGATGACCACCGCGGTGACCGCCTCGCCCCAGTACGGATGCGGCAGCCCGATGACGGCGGACTTGGCCACGCCCGGATGCAGCCCGAGCACGGCCTCGACGCGCAGGCTGGAGACGTTCTCGCCGCCCGTCTTGACGATGTCCTTGTAGCGGTCGAGCATCTCCCGCAGGCCGTCGGCGTCGTAGACGCAGCTGTCCCCGGAGTGGAACCAGCCGAACCGGAACGCCGCACGCGTCGCCGGCTCGTCGCGGTAGTAGCCGGACATCATCGCCGGTGACCGGTAGACCGCCTCGCCGGGCGTGCCGGGGGAGGACGCGAGGTCCTTGCCGTCCGGGTCGAGCACGGTCGAGGCGAGCAGCGGGCTCGGCACGCCGACGTAGTTGTGCTTCGGCGCGGTCCGCTGGTACAGCTCCGGCCATTTGTCCGGCCAGAACCGGTGGCAGGAGATGGATTCGGTCTGCCCGAAGATCTCGAAGACCAGCAGGTCCTCCCCGCAGTGCCGTTTCATCGACGCCAGCGTGGCCGGCGCGAGGGCCGCCCACCCGTAGACGATGACCTTCAGGCTGTGCGCGTCGAGCCCGGGGCGCCGGCTGAGCGCCGCGTCCACGCCCGTCACCATCGCGGGGGAGCCGGCCCACAGCGCGGTCACCCGCTCGTCGTGGATCATCTCGGCGGTGCGCCCGGCGTCCGGTTTCCGGCCCAGGATCAGGGTCCCGCCGGACAGGAACACCGAGTAGGTGAAGGGCTGGTCGCCGACGTGGTACAGCATCGGCAGGAAGGTCCCGACCCGCAGGTCGGACTCCAGGCGCAGGCCCCGGGTCAGCGACAGCGCGAAGCCGTAGGCGGCCATGTAGCTGCAGGTGTGCGAGATCATCGCCGCCTTGGGCAAGGCGGTGGTGCCCGAGGTGAACAGGATCTCCCAGATATCGTCGCCGTGGATCTCGACGGCGGGCTCGGCGACCGGCTGGCCGGCGATGAAGTCGGTGAAGGAGGCGCTGCCCGGTACCGGGCCGCCGCCGATCGTGATGGTGATGGCCACCTCGAGGCCGCTGGCCGCGAACGTCGGCTCCGCGGCCGGCCACAGCTCCGCGTCGACGACGGCCAGCCGGGGCGTGACGAGCTTGATCATCGCCGCCAGCATGTCGGGGGCCACCATCGGGTTGACCGGCGCGCAGACCAGCCCGGCCTTGGCCGCGGCCACCTTGACCAGGTATCCCTCGATCGAGTTCTCGCAGAAGAGCAGGACCACGTCGCCGCGCTCCAGGCCCCGGGCCAGCAGCCCGTGGGCGACCTGGTTGGCGATCTGGTCGGCCTGCCGGTAGGTCAGCCGCCGGAACGCCTCGTCGCCGTAGGCGCCCTCCCGGCCGATAATGGCGTCCTGGTCCGGGAAGCTCCACGTCATCCGCTCCAGCAGGTCACCGACGCTGGTGCGCTCCCATCGGTGGGTGGCATGGCGGTGGTGCAGGCTCGTCACGTCGACGTCCATCGCCGCTCACGTCCTCTCTGACGCCCCGGGAAGTGACTTGCTGTTCACTGCAGTCGTCACTGTAGGCATCACGCTGCCCATGGTAAAGACCTTGGCTTAACGGACGTTATGCAGGCCTTTCGGGTCAGATGGGCACGCCCGCCGCCGGGGCCGCGGTGGGCCGCCCGCGCGCGGACGGTAGCGCCCCGAAGTGAATCGTGGTTAACCTCGGGGTGCGCCGTCGTCCGCATCATCGGAGGTACCAGTGAGCGACCCGGTCCGGTACGAGGTGGTGCGCGGCGTCGCGTGGCTGACGATCGACCGCCCGGAGGCGCGCAACGCGCTGAGCCGGGCCGTGCGCGAGGGCCTCTTCGCCGGGGTACGCCGGTTCAGCGCCGACGACGCGGCCCGGGTGCTGGTGCTCACCGGCGCGGGGGATCGTGCCTTCTGCGCGGGCGGTGATCTCAAGGAGATGGCCGACACCTCGCTGACCGTCCCGCCGCCGGACTTCCTGCCCCAGTTCGGCCGCAACATCGAGGTCGCCAAGCCGACGATCGCGGCGGTGAACGGGGTCGCCTACGCCGGCGGTTTCCTGCTCGCCCAGATGTGTGACCTGTGCGTGGCCGCCGAATCGGCCCGCTTCGCCATCACCGAGGTCAAGGTCGGGCGCGGTTCCCCCTGGGCGGTGCCGCTGCCCTGGCTGATGCCGCCGCGCATCGCCATGCAGATCCTGCTCACCGGCGACCCGGTCAGCGCCGCCCGGGCTTACGAGGTCGGGCTGGTCAATCAGGTCGTCCCCGACGAGGAGCTGCGGCCGGCCACCCAGGCGCTGGCCGAGCGCATCGCGGCCAACGCCCCGCTGTCGGTCATGGCCGCCAAGCGGACCGTGTACCTGGCCGCGCGGCAATCGCATCGCGAGGCGTTCGACGAGGCCGAGCGGATCTGGGAGCCGGTCTACCTGAGCGCCGACGCGCAGGAAGGGCCGGCGGCCTTCCGCGACAAGCGCACCCCGGTCTGGAAGGGCCGCTGATGCCCGCGGAGCCGTCCGCCTTCCCGTCCGCCTTCCCGGTCGCCTTCCCGGTCGCCTTCCCTGGCGCCTTCCCGGGCGCGCTGCGGTCTGGGCTCCCATCCGGGCCGGCCCGCTGATGCCCGCCGGGCCGTCCGCCTTGCTGGCCTCGCTCCTGGCCGATCTCGTGGCCGAATCGGCGGTGCTGGAAGCGATCCTCGCGCCGTTGCCGGCCCCGCGGTGGCAGCTCCCGACTCCCGCCGCGGGCTGGACCATCGCCGACCAGGTCAGCCACCTGGCCTACTTCGACGAGGCGGCCGCGGTCTCGATCGCGGACCCGGAACGGTTCCGCCGCGACGCTGCGGCTCTGGCGGAGGCGGGCGACGACTTCCCGGACCGGATCGCGGCCGGGCACCGTCACCTCAGCCCCGGGGAACTGCTCAGCTGGTTCATCAGCGCCCGCCGGTCCCTGGTGGACGGCTACGCCGGGTGCGACCCGGCCGTCCGGCTGCCCTGGTACGGGCCGGCCATGAGCTCCGCGTCGTCGATCACGGCCCGGCTGATGGAGACGTGGGCCCATGGCCAGGACATCGCCGACGCGCTGGGCCTCGAGCGCCCGGCGACCAGCCGCCTGCGGCACGTCGCGCATATCGGTATCCGTGCCCTGCCCTACAGCTACACCGTGAACGGCCTGGCCGTGCCCACCGAGCCCATCCTGGTCGACCTGGCCGCGCCCGGCGGCGGCCGGTGGGCCTGGGGCCCGGCGGACGCCGCCGACCGCGTCACCGGCACCGCCCTCGATTTCTGCCTGGCCGTGACCCAGCGGCGGCACCTCAGCGACACCGGCCTGGTCGTCACCGGGACGACCGCCCGGCAATGGATGGCGATCGCGCAGGCCTTCGCCGGCCCGGCCGGCCCCGGCCGGCCGCCTGTCGCGGCCCGCCGTTAGCCGCCCAGCGCGGCGGACATCTCGGCCGCCAGCTCCGTTACCTTCGCGCGCAGGGCGCCGACACCGGGGCCGGCCGACAGCAGCGACCGGGACGCGCTGGGCATCACCCGATCGGGGCAGGCCGTGAAGGTCTGCGCCACGTCCGCGACGGTGGCGCCCTGCGCGCCGACACCGGGGGCGAGGAACAGGGCGTGCGCCGCGGCCAGATCCAGCGGCGGATACTGATCCAGCGGCGGACGCTGGGGCGTGGGACCGATGACCGCGCCGACCGGCCCGATCTCGCCGGGGGCCAGCGCCGCGTTGAGCGCCCCGATCTGGCCCAGCAGCGTTTCCTCGACCGTGCGGCCCCGCCCGCGCGCTTCGCCCCTGCAGCGGGCCACCTGAACGGCCCGGCCCTCCGGATTGGAGGAGCGCGTCACGACCAGCAGGCACGCGCCGGCGGCGGCGGCGCGGGTCACGAAGGCGTCCATCGCCGCCAGGCCCAGGTAGGGGTGCACGGTCACCGCGTCCGCCTCCAGCGGGGCCCCGGCGCCCAGGAACGCCCGGGCGTACGCGTCGTTCGTCGATCCGACGTCCCCGCGCTTGACGTCCAGGATCGTCAGCAGGCCGGCCCTGCGCGCGGTGACCAGGAGACGCTGCAGCGTCCGGATCCCGCGCCAGCCGTGCCGCTCGAAGAACGCCGACTGCGGCTTGACCAGCCCGACCGTGCCGGCCGCGGCGTCCAGCACGACGTCCGCGAAGCGGTCCAGCCCGGCGGCGGAGTCGCCGAACCCCCAGGACTTCAGCAGCGCCCCCGAGGGATCCAGTCCCCACACCAGCGGCCCGTACCGGGCCCGGATCGCTGCGAACCGCGCCGCGAACGAATCTGCCATGCTCTCAGGTTGCCATAACGGCCGCCGCACTCCCAGGCGGCCGATCATTTCGCGAGCCGGATTAACGAACGTGAATGACGGGTCTGATGAAGCCTGTTATGCGGGCAAAGAGAGGTACTTCCACCGCACCTTATTCGCTGCTAAGGTAACCGCTAAAGGTCCGGCGATCGTGTCCAATATTGCCACGGCCTGGTGTGCCTGGCATGTATTGAGCCTTACCCGCCAGGGAGTACTAGTGACATTGGTTCGTCCGCGTGGCTTGCTGACGGTGGCTGTTATCGCGGCCGCCGGGATCCTGGCCGGTGCCTGCAGTTCGGGCAATAGCTCCGCCAAGCCCGGCGCATCGTCCACCAGTTCCTCCGCGGCGGCGGCCGCCAAACCGGAAAAGTCGCAGATCACCGTGGGTACGCTCCCGATCGCCGACGCGGCTGACCTATTCATCGCTATTCACAAGGGTTATTTTCGCAGCGTTGGCCTGACCGTAAAGCCCGAAATCCTTCAGGCCACGTCGCAGGCCACGCCGGGCCTGCTATCCGGAAAGCTGGATTTCTCCCTGCTCAACTACGTGTCGACGCTCGAGATCGAGCAGAACGGCGGCATTAAATTCGCCTATGTGGCCCCCGGTACGCAGGCGGCGCCGAAGGTGTCCGAGATTCTGGTGCCGAAGGGGTCGAAGATCACGTCGGTGGCCGATCTCAGAGGCAAGAAGATCGGCACCCCGCAGACTGCGGGTGCGATCGGCAACCTCGCGATGGATGCGACGTTCAAGGCGCACGGCCTTAATCCCGCGCAGGTGACGTTCGTGGCCATTCCCTTCCCGGACGAACAGGCCGCGCTGGCCCGGGGAGAAGTGGACGCCGTGTGGGCCACCGAGCCGTTCGTCACGGCGACGGAGGTGGCCATCGGGGCCCGTCCGCTGATCGACACGATGACCGGTGTCATGGCCGGCTTCCTGGTCGGCGGCTGGGGGACCTTGCAGTCGTATGCCAGGAAGTACCCGCGCACAGTGGCCGCCTTCCAGAAGGCGATGGCCGAGGCGCAGCAGGCCGCGGCCGGCGACCTCGCGCTGGTCAAGCAGACCGTGCCGACCTATACAACCATCAAGCCGAAGATCGTCTCGTCCATGGCCTTCGACACGTTCAGCCCGGCCCTGACCACCGCCCGGCTACAGCAGGCCGCCGACGTGATGCTCCAGTTCCACTTCCTGCACGCGAAGCTCGACGTCTCGCCGATGATCCTGCCCCAGCCGTCAGGCTGACGGCCGGTACCACCCGGCCGAGCCCTCCCTAGAGCAGGATCCCGGCGACGATCAGCGCGACGATCACGGCCAGCGTCGCGGCGAAGATGTACCGCCGCTGGAATCGGTACGACTGCTCCTCGACCGGATCGTTCACGATGCGCCCAGGTCGATGCCGTCGAGCACCCAGCGCATCAGCGCGGGGATGGATTCGTGCATGACCTCGCCCGTCATGACCGCGGCCGTGAAGAAGAAGCGGGTCTCCCCGAAGTTCAGCCGCGCGGAGCGGACCAGGTTGCCCAGTCCCAGGACGTCGCTCGCCCACTCGGCGATATCGGTGCCCGGCGCGTCGATCAGGTCGGCCCGGCTGAAGACGACGGCGAGCCGCACCTTCCGCAGCTGGACGCCCATCGCCTCGATCTCCTGGTACGCCTGCTGGTAGGCCAGGTCGGGCGACGGCGCGGTCGAGCGGAGCCCGCCCAGCGCGGCCTGCCGTTCGGGGGGCAGCCGGTCCCAGAAGGCCGGTACCGACAGCGGGTCAACGACGAGGATGAAGGTGCGCGCCTGGCCCAGGTACCGCAGTTCCTGTGTCCGTTCCGTGGTATAGAAGAGCTCGCCCGCCGCGTCGAACATGTGCAGGATCCGGGTGCCGTTCGCGGGGCTGAGCCTGATGATGTAGGCGCGGGGAAGCTGAACAGCGGTCTTGGCCGGGGCCTCCTGGGAACGCAGGATCGGGCCGGCCATGCTGAGTTCGCGGGTGGTGGCGGAGTCGCCGAACCCGGCCGTGAGCCGGCCGCTGCCGTTCCACTGCTGAAGCTGGACGACCATGCTGAACAGCAGGCGAGTTTTGCCCGCCCCGCCCGCGCCGAAGAAGGGCAGCACGATCTCCGGCGCCTGGCCCGGCCGGTGCTCCAGTGAGTGCCCGCAGTACGGGCAGAACGCGTTCATCCGCGACGAGCCGAACAACAGCAGGGTGTTCATTCGCGTGCCGCAGCGGCAGTGACGCCGCAGGATGCCGAACCGGCCCGGCCGGACGTCGCGGTGGCGGCGCGGGCAGCTGGGGCACGCGTACCCGGGGTAGGGCACCCGTTCGTAGCAGTCGGG
>Ga0116134_1001627_pt1 | contig 11275 bp, 10 predicted proteins | sample June2015DPH_19_5_FD_89737 | JGI IMG/M metagenome (GOLD analysis project Ga0116134, IMG submission 89737) | Peatland microbial communities from SPRUCE experiment site at the Marcell Experimental Forest, Minnesota, USA - June2015DPH_19_40 | ecosystem: Environmental > Terrestrial > Soil > Wetlands...
CCGCAGCGCTTACAGAAGTCTTACAAAAGAAGGCTTTAAGGACTGTTAGTCTGCAATTGTAATGACTCAAAACCTACCCGAAGCGGTGCCGCTGGAAATGCCTGGCCGCGTTGGCATGAACTGGTCCACAACCGCAATTATGGTTTGGCTGCATGTCGGCGCGGTTGCCGCCCTGTTCATGTTCAGTTGGCGCTATCTGGCGATTGCCATCCTGATGTGGCTGATCACCGGGGGTTTGGGCATCAGCATGGGATACCATCGGTTGCACACGCATCGCTCGTACCGGGTGCCACTGTGGATGGAGTATTTCTTTGCGGTTTGCGGCGCTCTGACGCTGGAGGGCGGGCCGATCTTCTGGGTGGCCACGCATCGCATCCACCACCAGAGATCCGATCAGCCCGGCGATCCTCACTCACCGCGCGACGGAGCATTCTGGTCGCACATGGGCTGGATTCTTTTCGGCGACGTGAATCACAACAACACACGGATGATGTCCAAGTACGCGCCCGATCTCGCGAAGCATCGCTTCTACTTGTGGCTGAACAATTATCACTGGGTGCCCACGGTGGTGCTTGCGGTCATTCTGGCGTTCATCGGGGGACTCCCCTTGGTCCTGTGGGGAATCTGCTTCCGCGTAGTAGTTGGTTTCCACTGTACCTGGCTGGTGAATTCAGCCTCGCATATGTGGGGTTACCGGCGCTTTGCCACTCGCGACGATTCGCGGAACAACTGGTGGGTGGCGCTGATGACCTTCGGCGAGGGCTGGCATAACAACCACCATGCGCATCCCACTTCCGCGCGGCATGGTCTGGCTTGGTATGAGTTCGATTCCACCTGGATTCTGATCAGCGTTCTGAAGAAGCTGGGCGTGGCCCGGTCAGTTCACGTTGCGGAACTGCCGACCTCGGTTGCCGAACGCGAAGCGGCCTGAGAGTTTTCCGGTAACCTCACCCTTCGCTATTCTTGAAGCATGGTGATCGCCGGGCGGCGCAAGTCCATTGCGTTTTTCATCGCACTGGGCGCCGGTCTCATCTCCGTCATTCTTCTGCTGTATATCGGCTGGGTCCTGCTGAACTGGCGGCAGGGCATTCTGCTGGTTCTGGGAGTTCTGCTGCTGGCTATGATCATTGCCGGCATCGTGGTCAACACCACGTTTCTGGTGCGAGAGATCCGGAGGAACGAGCAGCATAACGCCTTCATCAACGCTGTCACCCACGAACTGAAGACTCCCGTCGCCTCCATCCGTCTTTACCTCGAAACCTTGCAGACCCGCATCGTGGACGACGCGAAACGCAAAGAGTTCTATGGGATCATGCTGGAGGACAGCGGGCGGCTGCTGGCTTCCATCGAACAAATTCTGCGCACCGGCCGCATGGGCCAACAGAGCCGCAAGCTCAATGTCTCGCCGCTGAACCTGAATGCGCTCACCGAAGAATGCGTGGCACGGGCGCGCACGCTGCACCACCGGACAGCGGATTCCCTGCAGTACGAGAGTGCTCTCAACGCCATCATCATGGGTGACCCTGAAGAGGTTAGCGCGGCCATTTCTAACCTCATCGACAATGCCTTGAAATACTCCGGCAGCAGCGTAAAGGTGTCCGTGCGAGCGGAAGAAAAAGACGAGAAGCTCGTGTCAGTTCGCGTAAAGGACGACGGGCTGGGAATTCCAAAATCCGAGTTGACCCAGATTTTCAAGCGGTTTTATCGGGTACCCGGACCGCTGGCCGGGAGAATCAAAGGCACCGGGCTGGGCCTGTTCATTGTCCGTTCAGTGGCGCGCCGGCACGGTGGCCGCGCGTGGGCCGAGAGCGAAGGCCCCGGGCGCGGCAGCACCTTTGTCCTGCAGTTCCCGCTTGCGCAATGAGCCGGATCCTGGTCGTTGAGGACGAGCAGCACCTGGCCGAAGGGCTGCGCTTCAACCTGGAAGACGAAGGCTATTCGGTACAGGTTGTCGAGACCGGTGAGGCCGCACTCGATTTGTTGACCCCGGCGGCGCCTGTCTTCGACGCCGTCATTCTTGACGTCATGCTGCCTGGCAAGAGCGGTTTCGCAGTGGTTTCCGAACTGCGTCAGGCCGGACAGTTCGTTCCGACGCTCATTCTGACCGCGCGAGGTCATCCCGACGACGTCTTGCAGGGATTCGCCGCGGGCGCCGACGACTATCTGACGAAGCCGTTCCAACTCTCCATCCTGATCGCGCGTCTGCGCAGTTTGCTGCGTCGCGGAGAATGGCTGCAAAACGCGGCGAGCCGTGAGCCGGTTCGTTCCGAGACGCGGGAAACTTTCACGTTCGGCGACAAGTCGGTGGATTTTGCCGCGCAGGAGCTTCGTGTCCGCGACAAGGTGTTCCCGCTGACCCTGATGGAAGCGAATCTGCTGCGCTACCTGATCCAGCATGAGGGCAGCGCCGTTTCACGGAAGAAAATGATCGAGGAAGTGTGGGGACTGCGCGAGGACACCGACACGCGGCCCATCGACAATTTCATCGTTCGGTTGCGGCGCTATATCGAGGACGATCCGCGCAATCCACGCCATTTGGTAACGGTGCGCGGAGTGGGCTACCGGTTTGTGGCGTTTCCGACGACCGGAGAGACGCCAGTGTAGCCGGTTATTCGATGAGGGTGGCCAGCCTGGCCAGCACCTCATCCATGATGAAATCCGGCACGCGTTCAAAGAACCTCCCCTTGCGGGCCTTCAGGTCCAATATGCGCGGCTGATTGCACAGCACCACCCCCTGGACTTTGGTGCCGGCGCCTCTCAGCGACACCGCAAATCCCGCACAGCGTGCTAAGTCGCCACCCTGAGTAACCGGACAAACGAGCGGCGTGCCCAAATCATTAAAAGCTCTTCGGGATACCACAAGCATGTAACGAGCGCCAGCCTGCTCGCGGCCCGCGATGGGATTGAGATCGACGTGGTAGATATCGCCGCGTTCCACGGCTACAGCGCCTCACGGTCAAGCGGCGGGGCGTCGAGCCAGCCACGCTGAGGGTCCTCGACCGCCGGCACGGTTAATGGCCTGCCACGACTCGTGCAGCGGGACGTTCGACAGTTGCCCGCTCCAGCAACTCAAGCAACCGTTCAGCGACTATCCGGACCTGCGGCTCGGAGAACATCGTGAGATGGCTGCCAACGATATCGTGAAGCTCGATTCCGCCCTCGGCTAAACCGGTCCAGCCCATCTCGGAATGTGGATAGGCATCGACGTGGGGTTCGTCCACGCGGAACAGGTCGAGCTTGCCTGGCCAGACTCGCGGCACGTAGCGTGAGGCAGCGAGGCGGATGGCGAGCCTCGGATCGTGAGTCTTCACTCCGGCTCCGGCAAGCAGCCTGTATGTGCGCTCGACCGAGCGGTTTCGGGTCGTCTCCAGCAAAGTCACGAACTTTGGACGCAGGTAGCCGATGGCGTCGCGAACGCCTCTTTTCGCGATATTGCGCCGCTGGTAAAGGAATCGCCTGCGGAGCAGATCGTAGCGGCAGGCCAGTCTTCGGAACCACGACCGTCCGCCCGTCCGCGCGTGGTTGTAGCAATCGAACAGAGCGAGCACGCCGACTTCCCCGCCCCTGGCCCGAATCTGCAGCGCCATCTCGTAAGCCACAAAACCTCCGGTGCAAAAGCCGGCCAGATGGTAAGGTCCCTCGGATTGTGCCTCCATCATGTCCGCGACGTAACGCGCGGCGAGTTCCTCGATGCGGTAGCCCGAATCCCAGGAAGGCAACCGGAACGCCGTGACAGCCTGCCCCAGACCAAGCCGGCGAGCAAGCTGGAAGAAGCCAGCCATGTTTCCGGCAGAACCGGGGACGCAGAACAGTGCAGGGCCGCCGTCGCCCGGCCGCACCACGACACGAAGCTTGTCATGCACCGGTTGAGACGGACGTATGCCCGCCAGCCTGCACAAGCCGGCTACCGTCGGATCTTCCGCGAATTGGAGGAACGAGATCTCTGTTCCCTCCGATTCCTTGATTCGAGCCAGCAGCATCGCCACAAGCAGCGAGTCGGCTCCAAGGTCGAAGACGCTGTCGCTCGTCCCAACTCGCGAAGCTCCCAGCGTATCGGCGACAATCGCGGCGATTTGTTTCTCCATCCGGGAACGTGGCGCAACGAACGCGGCTCCACTCGAAGCTGCTGGACGAATTTCGCCGACGCCCAATTTGGCGGCCAATCCGATGCGCTGAATCTTCCCGGTGGCTCCTTTGGGGATTTCTTTGAGAAAGAGGATCTTTTCGGGAACTTTGAAAAGAGCCAGGCCCTCCGCAGCAAACTCTCGCAGGTCTTTCTCCGTGGCATCGCATCCGGGACGCAGCACGACCGCCGCGGCCACTGTTTCTCCCAGCGTTGAGTGAGGCGCGGAAAATGCCACAGCCTGAGACACGGCTGGATGAGTGAGGAGAGTTTCGTCCACCTCACGGGGAGCGATCTTCTCGCCTCCCCGGTTGATGATCTCCTTCAGCCGCCCACTCAGAAACAGGTAGCCGTCGGCGTCGATGTAACCCTGGTCGCCCGTACGAAACCATCCGTCTTTATATGCGGCGGCATTCGCCTCGGGGTTGCCGATGTAGCCTCGCGTGACATTCGCGCCGCGAATCACAATTTCACCGGCGGCCGCTGGCGGGAGCAGGCGTCCGCCATCATCCATGATTGCCACTTCCGGTCCGGCAGGCACACCCACGGAGCCCGGCTTCCGCTCACCCGGCGGTAGTGGATTCGACGTCATCTGATGAGCCGCCTCGGTCATGCCATACGCCTCAATCACAGGGACCCGGAACGCCGCCTCCAGCTCTTCCATCAGGGAAGGCGCCAGCGCAGAGGAGCAGGAACGAATAAAACGAAGGTGCGTGCCCGACACGTTCTGCTGTTTCGCGCGAGCGAGAACGGACTGATGGATAGTGGGAACGGCGGTGTACCATGTCGGAGCGAACTCGGTAACCCAATCGAAGAATCTGGGCGCATTGAAGCCGGGACAGCACACCACGCTGCCACCCGAGGCGATTGTCGCCAGAAGCGCGGCTTCCAGTCCGTGGACGTGGAAGAGAGGCATGACGTTCAGGCATCGGTCATCCTGCGTTAGCCCGAGAGACTCTGCGATGTGGCGCGCTGAAGCCGTCAGGTTCGCCTGCGTGAGGGGGACGAGTTTGGGCCGCGACGTAGTTCCCGAGGTGTGGAGCAGCAGCGCGATATCATCGCCGGGCCCCGGCAAGAGCCCTTGTTCCGATTGGTGCAAGGCGGGTCCGCTGAGATCAATGTCTCCCGCCAGAGACGAAGGGCGCGCGGTCAGCTCAAACACAGGAATGTTCAGCGCCGCCGCCACAGAGCGCGCAGCCACTCCATCCCGGCTTCCACCATCAACGCTCGGGCGCGAAGATCGGTCAGGTAAAACTCAAACTCGGCCGCTTGGTATGAAGGGTTCAACGGTGCACACGCGGCGTGAGCTGCAATGCCCAGAAACGCGGTTGCCGCCTGCGGGCTGTTGGAACATACCAGGGCGACTCTCTCAGCCGGCTCGATTCCAAAACGAGCCAGTGCGGCTCCAACGCGATCAACAACCGATTGAAGACCGCCGTAATCCAGAGCGCCATAGCCTGGCGCGAGAATCGCCGGAGCCTCCGGAAAACGCTGCGCACGATCTCGAATGAGCTGTCGAAGCATCTTAAGGCATCGTACCGTGCGCCGATCTCTCAATCCGGCGATTCAGAGCTTCGAGACAAACACCTTGAACTTGACGCTCTCGAATCTGGGCTCCGCCACAAGCTCAATATCCACCGTCATGCCGTCGCCCGTTGACTCCTCCATGCGACGCTGAAGCTCAGCCATCTTCTCCGGAGTCTGCGGACTACGGAAACAAAGTTGAGCCTGTATGTGGTCCAGTCGATCCTGCACGAAGCGGTACTGCAGCAGATCCGTCTCATGCCGCAGCGAAACGTCGATGCGATCGGGAGAAACCTTCTTTCCATCCGGCAGCGTGAGCATGTCCGATTGACGGCCTATCGGCGGATCCAGCACCGGTGTCTGCCAGCCGCACCTGCATGGTTCCAGCCGCTCGCGGCAGATGTCTCCCTGCTCATAGCGGATCAGCGGCATGGCGAACTGATCGAGGCAGGTCACCACCGCAGTCCCCTCGCGTCCGCGTTCCACGGGCGAGCCATTCTCCAGAAGCTCGAGAATGATCGCGTCGTCCTCCACGTGCAATCCTCGCCGCGAACGGCACTCGGCGGCTATTCGTCCCGCCTCGGCGGAGCCGTAGATATTGACGATCTCCATCTCGGGCATTTCGGCGAGGAGCCTCTCGCGAAACAGCGGCGTCATCACTGCCGATGAATTGATCAGAAACCGTGGCTTAGCCAGGTCCCGAAGACCGCATCCTGCATAGTGGAGCACTGTCTGCAAAGCGGAAGGATAAGCCCAGAGCACATCGGGATGGGCGAACCGGAAGCGCCGCAATTGCTCTTCGGGAGTAAGCAGCAGCGGGATCACTTCCATCCGGTAGAACCCAAGAACGCGATGGAGACGTTTCGGTCTGGTACGAACGGGGCCGAGAAGGGTGAGCCGGTCACGCGGACGCACTCCGATGCCAATCAACATGCGAAACTCGCGGAGGCGCCGTGTGCGAGCTTCCGCGGAAGTCATACGGACCTCAAATGGAACGCCCGAGTGACCGCTGGTATGCTGCACGGTGGTGGCTTCCATTCCGGCGGACAGACAATCCTGTCCCGCGCGTCGAAGGTCCGCCTTGGTGGTGACAGGGAGGTTGCTAAGGTCGGAAATCTCGCGAATATCCGCTGGCTTCACGCCGGCGTGATCCATCAGCCGCCGATAATATGGCACCCTTTCATACGCGTGAGCGATGAGGCGCCGGAGTTTACCGCGACGCAGACTGTCCAGCCGTTCGCGAGGCCATGCCTTCCGGCTAAGCAGACCGGCGAGTTCCAGAACCTCGAACATCAACGGTCCGCCACCTGGCAGAGAACCGATTTCACTTTTCCACTCGGTTCCTGATCCAGAGCCTCCACCGGCTCCACCTCCACTCGAATCTGCTGTCCGAGCACAGCGCTCATGCTGGCCACCAGTTCGGCAGGCCGTTCTACACAGCCTCGCGCCCAAACCACCCGCAGCCGGAACCCATCGAGTTCCTCCTGAACCAACTGGACTTGCCGCACACCCGCGACGGCCTGCAAACCCGGCAACACGGCGAGCGCGTGCACCCGCGTTCCACCGGGCATGACAATCAGGTCATCCAGCCGCCCGTCGATCCCCTGAATCATGGGAAGAGTGCGTCCGCACGCGCATCGTCCTCGCGCAACGGTAACCAGGTCGCCCAGCCGGTAATTCAACACCACCATGGCGCGATTGGTGAGGTTAGTGAGAACCAACTCGCCGCGTTCGCCCGGAGCCACGTCGCGGCCGCTGGCGTCCACCACGCGCACAATCACCTGGTCGGTACTGATGTGGAAACCCTGCCGCGCCTCGCACTGAAACCCGATGCGCAGCGCCTCCACCGCCTGGTAAATGCTGAGGACGGGAACGCCCAGTTCGTCTTCGATCACCTTGCGGTCGCCCTCCGGCATAGTGTCCGCGCCGTAAACCACAGCCTTCGGTTTCTCGAACGGACGCCCGGTTTCGGCGACCCAGCGAAGAAAAGCACCTATGTGCGATCCGATGCCGCGCAACACCGCAGGCTTGAATTCATTGACACCCGCCAGCAGCTCCGCAAACGGCAGGGATGGGGAAAAGCGGCGGCGCGTCAGTTCCACGCCAGGCGGCACCATCATTCTGCTCTCCCAGAATTGCCGAAGCTGGACTCCGGCGTTGCCCTCGCGATTGAACATCGCCTCGCGGTAGCCCGCCTCCCTGCCGACGAGGGAGCTCAGGGCGATTCTCTGCCGGCGCCCCGCGGCGAGAGCTTCGAACAGCGCCATCGCATCATAACGAAAGCGCCGCCGCCGGCCCGAAGTGCCGCTGGATACAAGTGTCAGGCCGTCGCGATTCTCATATCCGTCGGCTGCGAAGCGCTCGGGTTCCAGAGTGAGAGCCAGCTTGTCGACAAGAGGCATCGTCCGCAGATCCGCCGCAGAACGCAGATCGCCGGGCTGCGCGCCCGCTTGACGCATCCATTCACCGTAATAAGGAACGCGAGCCCAGGCATGTTTCACCATCGCCTGAAGGCGCGACGACTGGATGGCCGCCAACTCATCGTCTGAGCGAAAGACTATGGCTTTCTCTTTCCGTGCCAGCCACGCAACATGAGCAGTGGCACCAAGGCGGGAAAGAGCGTTCATGGTCTCACCCATGATATCGAGGACAATACTTGGGGCAGGCGATTACGCGATCAGGCAGGAAGTTTCGAATCGATTATCCGCGCCCGTTGTAGAAGTTCGGCCGCCCGGTCAACTGCAGAACCAAATGTGCGACGAGTTCGATGCCGATGAAGGCCACTCCTCCGATCCACCACGCGGGCCAGTGCGTCGGCTGGAACCCAGCCAGCGCTATGGCGGTCAGAACCATGCCAATAGCGAGACCGGTACCACCGACGAACCACATACCAAGGCGACCCGCTACCTGCACGCCACGCGCGACGGGAAGGCGAGGGCGCAGCCAATTGAGGAACCATACCTCCACCCAGTGGCCCCCGAACGAAGGCCAGAGCACCAACACCGTGGCCATCGGCCAGCGGGCCAAGCCGCCCCAAAACCGAGCAAGCACTGCGCCATCAATGATCGCAATCGTGCCCGTGCGCAACAACGTAATGCGAATGGGCTCCCGAAAAGGCTGCCATTGTGATGTCATCGGGCACTACCGAGGGCCAGGACGTCCCAATGCACCGCAACGCTGTACATAGCGACGCAAAAACAATTTGAACATGGGTCGGGAAAGCTCGCGCTCCCTCGTGCAGCATCCGCCTGCCCGCACGAGTGTGCGAGCGACGAGTTGTCCTGATAGGATGAGCATCGATGCGGTTCAAACTCTTCCTTCCCTTCATAACGTGCCTGCTTCCGGCAGCCGTGTTGTGCGCTGCAACTCCGGCGCAGCAAAAGACGCCCTTCGCTCCCGGCCAGATGGACACGTTCCTCTACGGCGCCGCGTTCTATGAGGAGTACATGCCGGAGGACCGTTTGGAGAAGGACGTCGAGCTCATGGAACAGGCGGGTATCAACGTGGTCCGCGTGGGCGAATCGACCTGGAGCCTGTGGGAGCCGGAGGACGGCCGGTTCGAGTTCGCGTGGATGGACCGCATCGTGGATCGGCTGGCGCACGCGCACATCCGCGTCATCATGGGTACGCCCACATATTCGATTCCGCCGTGGATGTTCAAAAAGCACCCGGAAATTCTGGTCACCCGTATCGACGGCCAGAAGGCCACTTACGGCCTGCGTCAGAACATGGACATCACGAATCCGGACTTCCTGCGCTATGCCGAGCGTGTCACTCGAAAGATCGCCGAGCATTATCGCGACAATCCGGCCGTCATCGGCTATCAGATCGACAACGAGACATCGTCCAATGGAACCGCCGGCCCCAACGTACAGGCCGGCTTCGTCCGCTACCTGCAGGAGAAGTTTTCGAGCGTCGAAAACCTGAACAAGGCCTGGGGGCTGGTGTATTGGGGGCAGAGCCTGCATGACTGGTCTGAGGTGCCCCCGCGCGACGGCATCCTGAATCCCGGATGGAAAATCGAGTGGGATCGCTATCAGGATTCGCTCACCACGAAGTACCTCGCGTGGCAGGCCTCCATCGTGCGTGAGTATTTGCGCCCGGACCAGTTCGTCATGCAGGACTTTGGCGGCGCCACGCGATCTGTGGTTAACGAGCACGACATCTCGAAGAGCCTCGACATTGTCGGCATGAATCCGTATCACCCGACGCAGGATCTCTACGACGGCGAAGGATCCAGCTACGGCGGCGACTATGCGCGATCGCTGAAAGGCGCCAACTACCTGGTGACGGAGATCAACGCGCAGACTATCGGCTGGGACTCGCGTTCGCAGTATCCGCCGTGGGACGGGCAATTGCGCCAGGACGTTTATCTGATGGCCGCCACCGGCGCCAACATGGTGGAATACTGGCACTGGCACTCGCTCCACTACGGCCAGGAGACGTACTGGAAGGGCGTGCTCTCGCACGATCTGGAACCTGGCCGCATCTACGCCGAAGTGTCGAAGACCGCGCATGAGCTGCAGCGTATCGGCCCGCACCTGGTGGATTTGAAGGTGTCCAACGAAGTGGCCCTGCTCTACAGCAACGATTCGCGCCGCGGGATCGAGTACATGCCGTTCTTCGTTTCGAACCCGCCGGGCGACATGCCCTGGCATCACGGTAACGGTTACGACTTCGAAATGCGCAGCCTGTATCGCGCGCTCTATCGTCTCAACGCGGGCGTGGATTTTGTTTTCCCCGATACCGCGGACCTCAGTTCTTACAAGGTGGTGGTGGTTCCGCCGCTTTACGTCGCCAGCGATGAATTGCTCAATCGCCTGGTGGAATATGTTCGCGCGGGTGGTCATCTGGTGCTCACGCTGAAGAGCGGCTTCTGCAACGAATACGACACCGTTCGCGACACCATGGCCCCGGGGCCTCTGCGCGAGGCCGCCGGCATCCACTATCAGGAGTTTTCCAATCTGGCGAAGCCGCTGCCGCTCAAAGGCGACCCCTTCCGCGTGGGCGACGCCAACCAAACAAGTGAGTGGGCGGAGATGCTGATGCCGGACACCGCGAAGCCGCTCGCTTACTACGATCACCCGTTTTTCGGAAAATATCCGGCCATCACGGAGAACCAGTTCGGCAAGGGCGAAGTGGTTTATGAAGGGACCGTGCTGAGCGACGCGGTGCAGCAGGCGTTACTCGCGCGCGTGCTCGACCATGCGCAACTCACGGGCCCCGACCAGAAGCTGCCCGCCAGCGTGAGGGTGAAAAACGGCGTCAATCGCGAAGGGCACCGAATCCACTTTTACTTCAACTTCTCATCGTCGGCGCGGTCCATCGCGTACCCATACGGCAGCGGCGCCGAATTGCTGTCGAACCATCCCATCGCCACGGGCGGTACGCTCTCTCTCGGACCGTGGGATGTGGCTATCGTGGAGCAGGGCGGCAAGTAATGCGGAGACCGTAAAGAAAATGCGGCGGGGGTTAATCGCATTTCGGGAGGCTCCATCCGGTTCGCGGATGGCCTAACGCGAAGGAGTTCGTCACGGAATTCTTCTGCGGATGGCGCGGTGACAAATGGGGCGAATGAGGCTGGCACCGATCCGCAGAAGAATTCCGTGACGAACTCCTTCGCGTTAG
>Ga0116134_1001629_pt1 | contig 11250 bp, 9 predicted proteins | sample June2015DPH_19_5_FD_89737 | JGI IMG/M metagenome (GOLD analysis project Ga0116134, IMG submission 89737) | Peatland microbial communities from SPRUCE experiment site at the Marcell Experimental Forest, Minnesota, USA - June2015DPH_19_40 | ecosystem: Environmental > Terrestrial > Soil > Wetlands >...
AAACCTTGAAACCTTGAAACCTTGAAACCTTGAAACCTTGAAACCTTGAAACCTTGAAACCTGTCTCCCTCCCCGGTACTGGTGCCGCGAAACGGCACCAGTACCCCCTCCCCACTCGATTTCCCCTCGCGACCCGGTTCCCGATACAATATCCGTTTCCGCGCAACACTAACTTTTTCTTTGGAGTTGGAATGAAGAGGTTTCTCTGGCTGGGGTTCGTGCTCTTTCTTTATGTGATCTGTACCGGGTGCGGCGAAACTTTCCGCCCGATTATCATCCCGAATCCTCCACAGTTTCCCAACCCGGCGGCAGCGCACACCGTGGTGTCGATCAACGACAATGGAACCGTCGTGGCCGGCACCGCCATGGTGGTCGATGTCTCCGGTGACACGGACGAGAGCGTTGCCAACGTGGGCCTCGCTCCGGTCCATGCCGTGCAGCAATCCGCCAGCCAAGTCCTGGTCGTAAACCATTCCGTGACGGGCGTGGTACAGGATTCCATCACCAAGCTAAACTTCGCCAGCACGGTCATCGGCAGCACGAACACCATCACTCTGCCGGCGAACTCGGCGCCAAACTTTGTGGCGACCACCGAGGCGAACCAGGCCTACGTCCTGCTGCCTAACTACACTGAAGTGCAGGTGGTCAACACCACCAGCAACAGCCCGGTGGCCACCATCCCGGTGGGCAACAACCCGGTCGCCATGGCGGAGACGCCGAATGCCCAAAAGCTCTACGTGGCGAACCAGGACGACAGCACGATCAGCGGCTTCAACACCTCTGACCGGTCGCAGAGGCAGGGCTCGCCCGTGAGCACCACTTCGCCGCCCATCTGGTTGTCAGCGCGTTCCGACAGCCAGGCGGTGTACGTGCTGGAACTTAACGGCACGCTTGCTTCGCTGAATACCGCTGCGACGGCTGGTCCTGACACGCTGACCGAGTACCCCGCGCTCGCTGTGGCCGGCGCTACCACCATGACCTACGACCCCAATCTGATTCGGCTTTATATTCCTGGTGGACAGGAGATGGAAATCGTCGATGTTTCACAAACTCCACCCCAGCTTATAGCGACGATTCCCATCCCGGCGTTTACACTTCTTAATCTTCCGTCGGTCAATGCCACTGCCACTGCCGTCGCCGCCCTGCCCGATGGAAGCCGCGCCTACGTTGCCTCATACGCATTGCTACCCAGCCAAGTCAGTATCTCCTCTGTTGCGGGAGACGGAACCACCGCCACCTACGCTTATAGTTTGACTTCAGGGCATGATCTGACCCCAGGCGTGAGCGTGACCGTCACTGGCACACAACAGAGCGGATTCGACGGAACGTTCATTGTCGGGGCAATTGTAAGCGGTACGACTGCTTGCCCAGGTACGTGTTTCCAGGTGCCCAACACCCTGCCTATCACCTCGACTTCCGTGTCAGCTTCGGGCACAGGCAGCAACATCTTCCCGCAGGTCACCGTGGTTTGGGTGACGTCGAACGCCATCAAGACCACGGTCGGCATACCCGGCTTTCCGGACGCAACCAACCCGAGTTCCCAGTACTACGTTCAGGTCTGTGCCACCACGCGCTTCCGCTTCATGATGGCCGCCGGCGGCGACAGTTCCCGTGCCTACCTCTCCAGTTGTGATGGAGGCATGGTCAACATCATCGATACCTCCAGCGACACCTATATCCTGAATCTAACCGCCCCAGTCAGTTCGCGCTCGGTCGCGGGGAGCCCGCAGAATCCGCCGCAGAATCCGGTTTTTCTGATTGCGGGTCCATAGCATAACCCGAACCTATTTCGCGAATTGCGCGGTCGTAGAGTTGGATGAGTCGGGGTCGAACGGCTTGCGACCAACGGCTAACGACTAACGGCTAACGACTGACTACTAAGGACGAGCGGCGATTTCCGATCCCGCGCCGGCAGCCTGTTCCACCGCCCGCCGGCAATGGTGGCGCAGCGCCACATTCATGAAGACGTTTCCGCTGGAAGTATTGAAGCCCATCACCAGGGCTTCGGTATCTTCACTGCTTTTGCTGCCCAGCTCGGAAGTAAGCAGGGTTGGGGGACGAACGTGAAAGTGAAATCCCTGGTCGTTAAGCGAAGTGACGGCGTTGCCGATGATCTGGTTGGCCAACTCCAGGACCGCCTCGCGCACCAGATCCTCGTCAGTCTCGGATACTTCGACGCCGGCCAGGCGGCTCGCGAGTTGCAGCGCCGTTCCGATCTCCACGTCAAAAATGATCCGCCCTTCGATCTCGCCCACCAGGATAACCTCGGCAGCGATTCCTTTGCGCAGGTACGCCTCTTCCTCCATGCTCAGGTTCTTGATGGAAATGGACGACTCCAGCCCCTGCGCCAGCACGGCGTCGGCCGAGTTGATGAAAGGCTGAATCAGATCCATCCGCATGACTATGCCCCAGCTCCGGCGCTGGCGCCGTGGACCGTCGTTCCGTCGTCGCGCATCACGTACTTGATGACCTCATAGAGAACTTCCGGTTTCACCGGTTTCTGCACGAAGTGGCGGGCACCCCGCTGCAAGGCGGCCACGATGTTCTCCTGGTATCCGACCGACGACACCATGACGATGCGGGCGCCGGGATGGTCGCGCACGATCTTCTCCGCCGCTTCGATGCCTTCCATCTGCGGCATGGTGATATCCATCAGAACGATGTCGGGGCTGAGCCGTTCGTACTCGCTGATCGCCGAAATTCCGTCGCCAGCCTCGCCGACTACCTGTCCACCGAAGGTTTCGACCATCCGGGCCAGGTTCTTGCGGGCGAACACGGAGTCATCCACGATCAGATAGCGTACCGGTTGTCCGTCTTCGCTCCGTTTTACGGGCGCAAACTTCTCCATGACACTCCTCCACAACTATCACTTAATCACGATCTATACACCTTTGGTAGATAACTCTAGTTACTTCCGGTACTGGTCGCCCGCTTGACGTCGGCGGCATCCCCGTCGCCCCGGCTGCGGTCGGGCGCGCATTGTGCCTGCAAAATACTGGGCAGGTCCTGGAGGTCCGCGATGCGCATCACGTAGCCGCGTTCGATGGCCACCTTGGGCATGCCGAAAACTACGCATGTCTCCTGGCTCTGCGCCACGGTGAATCCTCCGGCCGCCCGGATTTCTCCCATGCCTGCCGCCCCGTCTTCTCCCATGCCGGTCATCAGCACGGCCATGACTTGCGCACCAAAGACCTCGGCTACGCTGTGGAACAGCACGTCCACCGAAGGGCGGTGCCCATTCACCGGGGGCTCGTCCGCCAACACCGCCACGTTGCCCAGCGGCAGTTTCAGCGCTTTCATGTGCCGGTTCCCCGGGCAAATCAGCGCTCGCCCAGCTACCAGCAAGTCTCCCGATTGCGCTTCCTTCACCCGAATCGGGCAGCTCTCATCCAGGCGCCTGGCAAACAGTTCCGTGAACCCGTCGGGCATGTGCTGCACCACCAGGATGCTGCCCGAAAATTCGACCGGCAGCTTCGAGAAGAGATATTGCAAGGCGTTCGGACCGCCCGTAGAAACGCCGATGGCGATGATGTGCGTCGGCGCGACAGGCCGCAGTTTGTTCGGCTGCGCACCGTGGGTTTCCCCCGGCAGGAATTGCGTCTGCACCCCGGCACTCTGCGCCGCAGCCCGGATCTTCTTGATCAACTCGGAAGCAATTTCGGGCATGCGCCCCGAAACATCCCGCGGCTTGGCCACAAAATCGAACGCGCCCAGCGCCAGCGCCTTGAGCGTGATCGACGCGCCGGCCGTGCTGTGCGAACTGACCACGATCACCGGCAGCCGCCCCTGGCGCATGATTGCTTTCAGCGTATCGATCCCGTTCAGTCCAGGCATTTCGAGGTCGAGCGTCAGTACGTCCGGCGACAGATCCTCGATTTTCTTCAGCGCAAAATGGCCGTCCATCGCCGTACCCACCACCTCGATCGATCCATCCTGTTCGAGGATCTTGGGAATCAGCTTGCGCATCAGAGCCGAGTCATCTACCACCAGAACCCGCACTGGCTTTCTCATGCTTGGCCCCCTGCCGTGCCGCGTGCCCGCATCTCAGCCGTTGCGATTCCACCGCCGCTCGCCTGCACTTGCGCGACGCTCGACAGCAAACCCGTCATCCGCGTGGTGGTTGCATCCGCCCGCCCGCGCGTGAAGCGATCCATCAAGGCGATCATGTTCAGGATGAGGACCACCCGCCCATCGCCCAGAATCGAGGCCCCACTCACCAGGTCGGTCGTGATCGACTGATCGTCGAGCGCCTTGATGACCAGCTCTTCTTCGCCCTCCAGCGCATCGACGACGACGCCGAACTTGCGGTCGCCGCTGTTAATCACCAGCACGAAGACTTTGCGTCGCGCTGTTTCCGGCCCGCTGCGAGGCTTCGAGCCCAGGCGCAGCAAAGGCAACACGTCGTTGCGCAGTTGCAGCACGTCGTAGTGCTCCACCTCACGGATATCTTCTTCCACCGTGCGCGCGATCTCCGCTACCGCGTTCAGCGGCAGCGCGTAGAGCCGCTGCTCCACCCGGAACATCAACGCCCGGATAATGGCCAGGGTCAGCGGAAGCCGCAGACGGAAGGTTGTGCCCCGTCCCAGCGTGGTTTCGATCTGCACCGTTCCCTTCAGGCGTCCCAGCACGCTCTGCACCACATCCAATCCCACGCCGCGGCCCGAGAGTTCGGTGATTTCTTCCGCGGTGGAGAATCCCGGCTGCAGAATCAGATTCAGAGTCTCCGTCTCCGTCATGCGGGCTGCCTGCTCGGCTTTCAGCAATCCCTGGGACAGGGCGCGCTGCCGGACTTTTTCCGGATCAATGCCGGCTCCGTCGTCGGAGACCTCGATGACCACCTGGTTTCCCTGGTGATAAGCGCCCAGCCGCAATGTTCCCTGCGGCCGCTTGCCGGCGCGAACCCGCTCTTCGGCGGTCTCGATACCATGGCCGACCGCATTTCGTACCATGTGGGTCAGGGGCTCGGCGATCGCATCCAGAATGCTCTTGTCGAGATCGGTTTGCCCGCCTCGGACCACCAGTTCGACCTCTTTCCCGCACTGCCGCGCGACGTCCCGCACCATGCGCGGGAAGCGGCGAAACAGTTGATCGACGGGCACCATGCGAATCTTCATGACCGAGTGCTGCAGGTCATTCAAAACCCGCCCCTGGAACGCCATGGCATCGGAAAACTTTCCCCGCAAGACATCTTTCGGGAAGCGTTGTCCAAATTCCAAGAGCGCCTGTTGCAACATCGATTTGGCCAGGATCATTTCCCCGACCAGATTGAGTACGCTGTCGATTCTTTCCGCATCCACGCGCAGTACGTTGTCGGGACCGCCCGGCACGGCGGGCGCCGCCGGTTCCCCGGTTGTCGCCGTGTCGTAGGCAGTGACAGTGATCCCGGCAGGAGCGGCGGCAGTAACGACGGCGGTGACTTCGACGGCTGCAGGCAACGCGTCCTCGTTCTTGTTCTTAGAATCGGCAGCGGAAGCCGGCGGGAGCGCGTACGACGGGGCCGGGGCGCGCAGGGGCTTGACTCGAACATTCAATGCAATCGTTGGAATGCTGCACTTCGCCCGGATCTGCTCCGCCGGTTTTTCCGACGCGAGCGCCGCTTCGATGCGGTCTCCGGGCTCGGCACTGCCTTCGACCGGGTAGAGAGCCAGTACCTCGCCCAGTTCGGCAAGGGCCAGCTGGACCATCTGCCGCGCGGCGATCGGCATGCCGCACTGTGGGTCCACCTGCACCGCCACGTGATGAACCCGCTTGCCCTCCGCCGCCGCCCGGGCGATTGCCAGTTGCTCGTATTCCGACCAGAGGCTGGTCTTCGGCGCGGCTTTCTTTTTCTTCTGCTTGGCTGGGAGTGCGCTGCCCGCCGGGTGTGCCAGACGGGCAATGTCCGTGCGCAAAGACTGAATGCTCGGAAGCTTTGTCCCCTTTCGATACGCCTCCAGCAAGGCCGCAAACACGTCGGCCGCACGCAACGCGATCTCGGGAACCGCCGCCGCCGCCGCCGTGTTCCCGAGCGTCAGCACATCCTCGAACTCATGCGACAATTCGCTGAGTTCCCGGAAACCGCAGGCCGCCGCGTCCCCCTTCAGCGTATGCACCGTGCGCCGCAGGCTGCGCGCTGTCTCCGCGTCGCCGGGCGATTTCTCCAACTGCATCGCTTCGTCGTTCAGCTTCTGGACGAGTTCCCCCGCGGTTTCGAAGAACAACTGGCGGAGTTCTGTCATCCGGTCCTCGGGAGGAACGGTCACACGGTCACCTCAACTCGCTGGTACGCCGTGCCGTTGTTGCGATGCACCATCTGAAATTTTTCCGTCAGCCCCAGCAGGCTCTCGGCATGGCCCACGAACAGGTATCCCTGGGGATTCAGGCAACGATAAAACTTCTCGACCAGCCGCTTCTGCTCGGCCTCGTCGAAATACATCATCACGTTGCGGCAGAAAATGATGTCGTTGCGCTGCGGCAGGTATTCGGTCTTCAGATTGTGAAAATCGAAGTGCACCAGCTCCTTGACGTTTTTCTTGACCGCGTAGCGGTCGCCCATTTTGTCGAAATACCGCAGCCGGTAGCCATAGTCGACCCCCAACATCTGCTGTTCGCTGTAGGAGCCCTCCTGCGCCGCGCGCAAAACCGAATAGTTGATATCGCTGGCCAGGATCTCCACCCGCCAGGGCGCGGGTATCAGAGGCTTCGGAACCGGTGATTCGAAGTGCAGAGGATTGCGCAAAAAATGGTACGACAGCGCATCCGACACCTGCATGGCCAGGGTGTAAGGTTCCTGTCCCGTGGAACAGCCCGCGCTCCAGATTCTTAAGCTGTGGTCCCGGCGCGCCTGCTTGCGCCGTAGAAGATCGTCCATCACGTCCCGCTGAAACAGATCGAGCTGCGCCTTGTTCCGGAAGAAGCTGGTCTCGTTGACCGTGAGGTTTTCCAGCAGTCGCGACAATTCCTGTTTTCCCGGCTGGCTGATGAGCAGGCGATAGTAGCTGTAGAACGAATCCAGTTGGCACTCCCTCAACCGGCGCTGCAAACGGTCCTGGAGGAACGAAGTGCGCCGCTCGTCGAAGTGCATGCCGCACTCCTGGTAGACGAGCGCCTGCAGGAGTTTCAATTCCGCGTCGGTGAGTGCGGGCATTTCGCTCGTATTCATGTGGGTTCGCTTGCTACTTTCCGGCCGAGGCGATCTTTGTTCCCGTTCCTGTCCCTGTCGCGGTCCCCGCCTTCGTCCCCGTCTTGCCACTACCGGACGCCGCCGGTCTTTCTGCCGCCGCCCCGGTTCCAACTTCGGGCGCCGCTAATACCTTGTTGATGTCCAGCAGAATGATCAGCCGTCCCTGATACTTCCCCAGCCCCGTTACACAGTCCAATCCACCTTCCTGCATCATGACGGGCGCGGCTTCGATGTCGCTTTCGGGAATTTTCAGAACCTCCGACGCCGAGTCCACAATCATGCCTGCGAGGCGCCCCCGGTGTTCCACGACCAGAATGCGGCTGCGCCGGTCGATTCCGGCGGACGGTTTCCCGAAGCGCTTCCGTAGATCCACCACCGAGACGATCTTCCCGCGCAGGTTGATCACCCCTTCCAAATAATCCGGCGCGTCCGGCACCACCGTGATCTCCGGCACGCGCACGATTTCATGCAGCGCTGTGATGGGCACGCCGTAGGTCTCACGGCCCACTCGGAAGCCCACAATATGTGTTTCCCGGCTCATGAATGGAGTTCCCTCAACGCGATCCCGCCGCCGCGCTCCGCCCTGTGTTCCCGTACCCCGGCGCGCTGTCGTTCGACTTCTCGTTCGTTCTGTCGTTCGTTCTGTCGTTCGTTCTATCGTTCGTTCTATCGTTCGTCCTGTCGTTCGTTCTATCGTTCGACTTCTCGTTCGGCCGCAGCGCGAAACGGTCCATCGAATCCAGCAGACCCTGCGACATCTTCGACATCTGATCGGAGGAAGCCGCCAGTTCGGTCGACCCCGACGTGGACGACTGCACCAGTTCTCTCATGCGCTCCATCGCCTGCACCACCGCCTGCGCTCCGGAAGCCTGTTCTTCTACCGCCGAATTGATCTCGTGCGTGATTTCGTTCAAGCGCGTGGTGGCGCGCGCAATCTGCGCCGAACCGTGCGACTGCTCGTTGGTGGCGGCCCCGATTTCCTGCGCGAACTTGTACACCTCGGTCACCACGTTCGAAATTTTTCGCAGCGCGGCATTCAGTTCTTGTCCCAGATTCAGTCCTTCGTTCACGATGGTCGTGCTCTTCTCCATGTTTTCCACCGCTTTGCGCGCTTCCTTCTGAATGCTCCCGATCAGTTCCGAAATCTCCTTGGTGGACTGCGCCGATTTCTCCGCCAGCTTGCGGACTTCGTCCGCCACCACCGCGAAGCCGAGGCCGTGCTCGCCCGCCCGCGCCGCTTCGATCGCAGCATTCAGCGCCAGCAGGTTGGTCTGCTCCGCCAGATCGTCGATCACTTCGACGATCTTGCCGATGTCGTCCGCCCGCGTGCCCAGCGCGTCGATAATTTCGCCCGAAGAACGGATCGTGGTGTTGATCCGGTTCAGGCCGTCCGTCGCCTTTTCCATGGTGCCGATGCCGCTGTGCACCTCTTCCCGCGAACGGTTCGAGATATCGAGCAGAACCTTGGCCGTGTCCGCGACCCGCTGGATCGAAGTCACCATCTGGTCGATGGAGGCCGAGGTTTCGCTGACGCTCGAAGCCTGCACCTGCGTGCTCTTCACCATGTTCTGCACGTTTACGCTCATCTCGTGCATCGTGCTGGTCACTTCGTCGATGGCCGAAGAAGTTTGCAGGCTGTTCTTGGCCGATTCGTCGGAAGCGCTGGCCACTTGGGTCGAAGCGCTGGCCACCTGGGTGGCCGCGTCGCGCACGTTGCGCACCATCCCGCGCAGGCCTTCTACCATGCGCGTGAAGGCGTTCGCCAGCGTGTCGTTAGCGGAGCGCGGACGGACTTCCACTGCCAGGTTGCCTCCGGCGATGGCTTCGGAAACCGCCGCCATTTCCCTCAGGTACTTGACCATGGAGTCGAAGGTCCTGGCCAGTTGCCCGATCTCATCCTTACCGTGAACGTCAATCGTGTGCTCCAGATCTCCGGACTGGCCAATCTGGTCCGCCACATGAATCAACCGCCCCAGCGGTCCGGTGATCCCGGTTGCGGTGCGGTAGGCAATGACGATGCCCAGGCCCAGAGCGAACAGGGAACTGAACACCGCAGCCAAAATCGTACCCGTTGCTGCCAATTCATCGGAGTGCCGCCGCTCTTCCAGCAGTTTGCGGTTCTCCCGGTCGACATCTTCCAGCACGTCGCTCGAACGCGAGACCCAGGAGTTCGGATCCTTTTGCAGATAGAAAATCTGCAGTTCGGCCACCGTCGCATTGCCGCTGTCTACCGCCCGGCGCTTGTCCACCAGCGGGTTGGCGAAATCGCTGCCCCAAGCCTGCTCCAGCCCTTGCACTTTTTCCAGACTGCTGCGCTGTTGCGTGGAATTCGCCAGTTCCTGCGCGTGGCGAAGCGCCTCACTCAACTGGTGCTCGCCGTCATTCATTTTCTCCACGTCGCGGGTGTCTCCGCTGAGCAGGTAGTTCTGCAGGTGCAGCCGGTTCTGCATCATCTCGAAGCGGACCGACGAGGTAACCTCGGTCATGTCGATCGAACGCTGCGCCGCAGCCTTGGTCTCATGCTCGCGTTGCACCGCGACCAGGTTGATCGCCAGCAGCACCAGCACCGTCGCCAGAATGATGCCAAAACTTACGTATAGCTTTTTCCCAATGTTCATACTCCAACCTTCCTCAGCCCGCGCTTCGAACCCTGCGACGCCCTTACTGGTTGGGATCAAAGCGGAATTCCACAATCCCGGTTGATTCTTGCGGTCCTCCCTCGAAACGCCACTTCTTGACCGCATCCAGAGCGGCGCTCGCCAACAGCGGATGCCCGCCAATCAGCTTTGCATCCTTAACCGACCCGCTGGCGGAGACCGTCACCAGGATCTTCACCACCCCCGTGATGCTCATGCGCCGCGCCAGTTCCGGATATACCGGCGGCACTCTCACCTTTACTTTTCGATTGATCTCTGCCTGGCCCCATGCCAGCGGAGTGCTGGTCGCGATCCATCCGCCAATCAGCAGCAGACCCGCTGCGAGCCCACGATTCAGGGCTTGAAAAGACACGGTCCCTCCCTTGTCGCCTTGCCTCTACCCCATATTCGTGCAAGGACCGCACCAGCCGATACCAAAAGTTCCTTCCGTGCATTACTTTAGTGATTTCTCCAAACCGATGAAGAATCGATCCGTGGTCATCGGTTGATCGGGCCATCGAAAGTCAAAGGCAACAGCGCTCTTGAACTTCGATGACCCGATCACCCGATGACCCGATCACCCGATTGCAAAATGAGACGCCATTATCACTTTGGTGCCATTTCACAAGTCGGTACCGCCTCCCATATTCCCTTGACTCAATTTGAGAATGGAGCGTACGTTTACTGTGTAATTCAATTGTTTTCAACCGCTTAGCTAAGCGATTGGTGCCCACTGACAACCCATGCCGGAAATTCGGAGCCCGGAGACGCGTCTCAGTCTGACGAGGCCTTCCAGAAACTTCTCTTGGAGCTTTCCCGTGCCGCTTTTCAAAGCAGCGATCCCAGCCAGCTCATCCGCTCTTTCTGCACCCTCACTCGCGCCTTTTTCCACGCCAGCGGCGCCTACTTCTGGAGCTGTTCCACGGACGGCGAACTCGTCGGAGCCGAAGCGGACGCCGATGAGGCCGATGCTTTTCGTGGCATCCGCAGGCGCGCCGGTGATGCCTCCATCGCCATGGATGCGGTGCAGAAACGCCGCTCCTTTTTCGTCAATCACCTCGACGCGGCCCGTTATCCCTGGGTCGCCTCATGCCAGGCGCACGCCGCCATGGCCGCGCCTCTGCTGGTTTCCGGGGAAGTGGCCGGAGCCATCACATTCCTAAAGAGCGCGCCCGGTGCCGACTTTGACGATGATGCCCTGGCCAAAGTCACCATCCTGGCGGCCCAGCTCGGCACCGCACTCGAAGCCCTTCGCCTCAACCAGCTTTCCCGCGAAGAGCACCGCCGCGCCACCATTCTGGTCGAAGTGGCCACCGCACTGCATGGCTTGCCTGACACCGCATCCGTGATGGAGAGCATCGCCGACCGCCTCCGCGTGCTGCTGCATTCGCCCGCCGTGCTCGTCTTCGTCCAACAGGAGAAACTGTTCCAGTTGCAGGCGGTGTCGACCGA
>Ga0116134_1001632_pt1 | contig 11237 bp, 11 predicted proteins | sample June2015DPH_19_5_FD_89737 | JGI IMG/M metagenome (GOLD analysis project Ga0116134, IMG submission 89737) | Peatland microbial communities from SPRUCE experiment site at the Marcell Experimental Forest, Minnesota, USA - June2015DPH_19_40 | ecosystem: Environmental > Terrestrial > Soil > Wetlands...
CAACCCCGCCACGCACCGTCCCGGCTGGTGGGATTTTCACGTGGGGCCGGGCAAGGCGATTGACACCGACCGTTTTTTTGTCGTCTGTCCCAATGTTTTGGGCGGTTGCTCCGGCAGCACCGGCCCGTCGTCCCTCAACCCGGAAACCGGGCGTCCCTTCGCCACCAACTTTCCGCCGGTAACAATCCGCGACATGGTGCGCGCGCAGGCGGCGTTGCTCGATCATCTCCAGGTCCCGGAAATTTTCGCCGTCACCGGCGGTTCAATGGGCGGAATGCAGGCGCTGGTCTGGGCGACGGATTATCCGGAACGGGTGAGAACTTGCGTGCCCATTGCCACCTGCACGGCACATCACGCCATGCAGATTGCCTTCAATGAAATCGGACGGCAGGCGATCCTCACCGATCCCCAGTGGCGTGACGGCCATTATTACGACAACCCGGACGGCGCCCGTCCCGCGCACGGGCTGGCGGTGGCGCGCATGGTCGGCCACGTGACCTACCTCAGCGAATATTCGCTGCGCGCCAAGTTCGGCCGCCGTTTGCAGCGCGCTTCCAAGCCGGAGGACCTGTTCCCTGACTTCTTCTCCGTCGAAAGCTATCTGCACCATCAAGGCGACAGCTTTGTCCGCCGGTTTGATCCCAACTCCTATCTTTACCTGACCAAGGCGATTGACCGTTTTGATTTTCTGGCGGGCCGCGAGGCGCGCGAGGCGCTGGACAAGGTGCGGGCACGGTTCCTGGTGATTTCCTTCGAATCCGACTGGTTGTATCCGCCATCCCAGTCACGAGATCTCGTCAGATTACTCAAACGCCACAATCTGGCGGTGACCTATCTGAACCTGCCAACACCTTACGGGCACGACTCATTTTTGATCCACAACCCGGAATTTTCCCGGGCGTTGAGCCATTTTCTCAACCAGGAATACGACTCCCGCGCGGCAAACGGCGCCGCCTGAATCCCATGCACCCCGCGCTTTATGACCAGGTGATTGAGTGGCTCCCGCCCGACGCGCGCGTGCTGGATTTGGGGACCGGCGACGGCGCGTTCCTGGAGCGGTTGGTGAAAACCCGAAAGGTGCGCGCCGAGGGCGTCGAGCGCGATCCGGTCCTGGTCACCCGCTGCATCGAACGCGGGTTGGTGGTGCATCAGGGGGACATTGCCGAGGGACTGGATCAATACGCATCCGGGGCGTTTGATCATGTGTTGCTGCTGGGCACTTTTCAGGAACTGGTGGCTCCGGCGGATATTCTTCGTGAAGCCTTCCGCGTCGGGCGGGAGGTCATCGTCGCTTACACCAATTTCGCCCATATCCGAGTCCGCCTGCAAATATTGTTCGAGGGCCGCACCCCAATCACCCGCTCGCTGCCGGCGCCATGGTATCGCACTCACAACCTGCACTTCCTGTCCCTGCTGGACTTTCAGGAATTCTGCCGCGACCTCGGCGTCCGCGAAGTCAGCCGCGCCTGTTTCAACACGCGCGGCGCGGTGGGTTTCCTACCCAATCTTCGGGCGGAAGAGGTTGTGAGCCGACTGCAGATTGAAACCAGTCAAACACCCTCATCCAAACCTTATGACGCGCAGATTTAACCACATCACTAAAGCCGTCACCCGGCTGCTTTCCGTTGCCGCGTAAAGAATTGCTTTCGTTGCATTTTAACAACGGTTATACCGCTGAAGAGGATTTTGCATGGCGAATAAAAAAACCAGCGTGTTGCCCGGCTTCAAGCTGACGCTCGGCTACACGGTGCTTTATCTCAGTCTCATCGTCCTGATTCCGCTGGCCTGCACGTTTTGGAAAACGAGCGAGTTGACGTGGGGGCAATTCTGGCACGCCGTTGCCGCACCGCGCGTGCTGGCGTCGTATCGCCTGAGTTTCGGCGCGTCGTTCCTGGCCGCGCTGACCAATCTGTTTTTCGGCCTGCTGGTCGCGTGGGTGCTGGTGCGCTACCAGTTTTTCGGCAAACGTTTCGTGGATGCGCTGGTGGACCTGCCCTTCGCGCTGCCGACGGCGGTGGCCGGCATCGCGCTGACGGCGGTGTATGCGCCGCACGGCTGGATCGGCCAATGGCTCAAACCGCTCGGAATCCAGGTTGCATTCACGCGGCTCGGCGTATTCGTTGCGCTCACATTCATCGGGTTGCCGTTCATTGTCCGCACCGTGCAACCGGTGCTGGAGGACCTCGATCCCGGATTTGAAGAATCCGCCGCCAGTCTCGGCGCGAACCGCTGGCAGACGTTCTGGCGCGTCACCCTGCCGATGCTGCGACCGGCGTTGCTGACCGGTTTCACCCTCGCCTTCGCCCGTGCGCTCGGCGAATACGGTTCGGTCGTTTTCATTGCCGGCAACATGCCGATGAAGACCGAAATCACGCCGCTGCTCATCATCACCAAGCTCGAGGAGTTTGATTATTCCGGCGCAACGGCCATTGCGGTCGTGATGCTGGTCGCTTCCTTCGCGCTGTTGCTCGCCATCAATTTCCTCCAATGGTGGAGCCATCGCCATCATACACCGGCTTGATTTATGAAACCCGCTTCAACCCTCCCTGCCCCGCGCCGCGCCGTTCCCCGCCGCGTGACGGCCGAGCCGCCGTTCGTGCGCTGGCTGCTCATCAGTGGCGCGTTGTTTTTTCTCGGTTTGTTTCTGGTCGTGCCGCTGGCGGCAGTTTTCGCGGAGGCATTCGCTAAAGGCGTTGGTTTCTATCTTCACACGTTCAACGACGCGAACACTTTGAGCGCCATCAAACTAACGTTCATCGCCGCCGGGATTGCCGTGCCGCTGAATTGCATCTTTGGCGTTGCGGCGGCGTGGGCGATTGCGAAGTTCGATTTCCGCGGCAAAACTGTGCTCATCACGCTCATTGATTTGCCGTTCTCGGTTTCGCCCGTCGTTTCAGGATTGATTTACGTGTTGCTGTTCGGCGCGCAGGGATTGCTCGGTCCGTGGCTTTCGGATCACAACATCAAAATCATTTTTGCCGTGCCCGGCATTGTGCTGGCGACGATGTTTGTGACGTTTCCGTTTGTCGCGCGCGAATTGATTCCCCTCATGCAGGCGCAGGGCCGCACCGAGGAGGAGGCCGCGCGCGTCCTCGGCGCCAGCGGCTGGCAGATGTTCTGGCGTGTGACGCTGCCGAACATCAAATGGGGACTGCTTTACGGCGTCATCCTTTGCAACGCGCGGGCGATGGGTGAATTCGGCGCGGTGTCGGTCGTCAGCGGCCACATCCGCGGCCAGACAAATACCATTCCGCTGCACGTCGAAATTCTGTATAACGAATATAATTTCGTCGGCGCTTTTGCCGTGGCGTCGCTATTAACGTTTCTTGCGCTCGTCACGCTGGCGCTGAAAACGTGGGCGGAACGCAAAAACGCCGCGCTGCGCGGGACGGAAAACTGATTTGAACGCATGAGTGTCGAAGTCCGCAATGTCAGCAAAAAATTCGGGCAATTTACCGCGCTCGATGGCGTGAGCCTGAAGATCGAGTCCGGCGAACTCGTCGCCTTGCTCGGCCCATCCGGTTCGGGCAAGACGACGTTGCTCCGCATCATCGCCGGACTGGAGTTCCCCGATCCCGGCGACGCGCAGGTTTTGTATTACGGCGAGGACGTGACCATGATTCCCGCGAGCCAACGCAAGGCCGGTTTCGCCTTTCAGCATTATGCGTTGTTCCGGCACTTGAACGTCTTTGAAAACATCGCGTTCGGCTTGCGTGTCCGTCCGCGTGCGACCCGGCCGGGCGAAGCCGAAATCCGCGAGCGGGTGGAAAAATTGCTGAAGCTGATCCAGCTTGAGCCGCTCGCCAGACGGTTCCCGTCGCAACTTTCCGGCGGCCAGCGCCAGCGCGTTTCACTGGCCCGCGCGCTGGCGGTCGAACCCAAGGTGCTGCTGCTCGATGAACCTTTTGGCGCGCTCGACGCGAAGGTGCGAAAGGAATTGCGCCGCTGGCTTCGCAAATTGCATGAGGAAATCCACATCACGACGCTTTTTGTGACGCACGATCAGGAAGAGGCGCTGGAAGTGGCCGACCGCGTGGCCATTTTGCGCGTGGGTCGCGTCGAGCAAATCGGCACACCGGAGGAAATTTACGACAACCCGGCCTCGCCGTTCGTTTATGATTTTCTGGGCAATGTGAACCTGTTCAGCGGCCGGGTGCGCGACGGCACGGTGGTTATTGGTGACACTGAGTTCGCCGTGCCGGAAACCGCCGGCGAGTCCGACTCGGACGCCATCGCCTTCGTGCGACCGCACGACATCCGGGTCACCCGCGAGCCGGGCGGCCCGGCGACGCTGGCGGCGCGCGTCATTCGCAGCAATGCCGCGGGCCCGCTGGCGAATCTTGAGTTGGTGCGGCTCGACACTGGCGAACAATTCACGGTGCAGTTGAGCAAGGAACAATTCCAGCAATTGCAGCCGAAAGCGGGCGAACCGGTGTTCGTGGAATTGCGGAACGTGAAGGTTTTCTCCGACGATTATTCGATTTGAACCTGGCGGCAAACCTTGAGAGGCTGATGCCAATGTACGAATTTTTCGGGAAATTATTATTTCCACGCCTGCCGCCCGATTTGCAAAGACGCAAGATTAACATCTTTCTGGCGGTTCTATTGGTTGGCCTGCTCATGGGCGGCCTGATTGTGTTGATGATGGTCTTAAGAAACAAAATTGGCGTTCGTTGAACCCTGTCTTCGGTGCGGGCACTGATGAAAATGGGGTGGCCGACGGGATTCGAACCCGCAACAACAAGCTCCACAAGCTTGGACTCTACCGTTGAGCTACGACCACCAACCGGCTGACAAATTAGGTTTATTAGCCGCGTCCGTCAAGTTTGCCACGATGTGGGTGGTATCGTTTGAGTTTCCGCCATTTGAAAATCCATTCCGATCGGTTTTTAGCACGATTCTTGCTTCAGGTGGCGCGTATGAAGCATAAGGACGAGAGTGATTATGAATTGGTTGAACCATTTGAAACGGACGACAATTCGTTAAAGGGAGTCAACTCAGAAATCGCATTTACTCTCGGGGTTGAATGGCAAATGTTCCGGCAGCGTCTAAAAACAGGACATCCATTTCAAACACTATGTCTTTCTCTGAATACAAGTCGGCTGGTAAAAATGGCCGAACGTCAGCATCGTTTTGTTGAAGACAGACCCACACCTTGGGCTGGATGGTCGGAAATTTGGGTGGGCGATTACTTGGGTTGAGTTTCCACCACCAAAACCCAGGTGATGTCCTTGCGGTTGCCCTTTTCCCGGCAATATTCACAAGGGGGAAATACGTGTTCTTGGGGAATGACCCGCTCAACAGAATGACCGCAGTTTCCAACCGCACGGTACACTCCGGACACATCACAAACCTGACCAGTTGTTCGGCTCATAGCAGCTAACTCCCGATTTCTTTACCCATCGTGTCTGGATACTGGAACTGTTTTGCAACTATTTAATTAATTAGTCAAGCAACTTTGTTACTTGGCTGTGTCCCGATTTGGGACGTGGTGCATTAGATTGTTGCTATGGTCGAATCCGGTGTTGAAAGCATTTCCTCAATAGTCCATTGATGATTCTCGATTTTGGCCGCCATTGCAGGCGTTTGCTTGTGTGCGCTGTGAATATGGCAGAAATTAAAGTGGAAAATGAATAGGGCAACGGAGTGCTTATGGTTCTCAAAAGTTTTGCTAAAACCCATCGTCAGGCGCGTATAACGGCGGTTAAACATCCAAGTCCTGCAGTTTCAAAGAACCAGTGCCAATGACCATGTCTTGCTAAATCGCCACCAAAGCCAATGGCAAAGCATCGATATTAACCCGCTGTGCATAGGATGCAACGGCGTCACCTAATGTCATTCCGACTTTGTCATATGCCGGGCTCCATTCGTCATGGGAATATTTCGCCAGTTGCGGAATGCAGGCCGCGTGATTCTTGAGATGGTCAATTTTTATTGCGTCTTGGTGCCTGTGTGGCAAACGAATCAAAACCGGGCCGCAACTTCCCCAAAGACAGGCGGACAGTATTTTTCATTTTCGTTCCGACGTTGCAAACGTCCTGCACCCGTTTTAGAATTTTCACAGTTCATTCAGCGCATGGCGGAATATAAAGTCCAATTCGAGGTCTTCGAAGGCCCGCTCGATTTGCTCCTTTACCTCATCAAAAAGGAGGAGGTGGACATTTATGAGGTCAACCTCACGCGGCTCGCCACGCAGTTCATCGAATACATTGACCTCATGCGCCAGTTCGATCTGGAAATCGCCGGCGAATTCCTCGTCATGGCCTCGACGCTCATGTATATCAAGAGCCGCGAACTGCTGCCCGTGGACCAGCAGGTGCAGGTGGAAGGCGAGGAGGAAGGCGCAGACCCGCGCTGGGAATTGATCCGTCAGCTTGTCGAATACAAAAAATTCAAGGACGCCGCCGCCCGCCTGCAGGTTCTCGAAGCCGAACAGGAAAACATTTTTCCGCGCCTGCCCGGCAAGCTCGAATTTGAAAGCACCGCGCCGCTGCCCAGGCCGGATGTTTCGATTTTCGATTTGCTCAACGCCGTCAACGGCGTGCTTCAACGGTTCACCAGGCGTGAAGACCGGGGCGACATTTTCGAGGACAAATGGATCGTCAGTGAAAAAATCGAGGCCATTCTCCGCATGATTTCCGGGCGCGGCAGCATGCGCTTCGCCGAATTGTTCGAGCGCGCGGCCAGCCGTTCCGAAGTCGTCTGCACCTTTCTGGCGCTGCTGGAATTGATCCGCCTGCGGCAACTCGTTTGCTCGCAACCTGAAGCTTTCGGCGAAATTGAAATCCGCCTGGCTGTGGCGGCGGGCGTCCCGCCTGCCGTAGAGGGCGGCATCCTGCCGCCCGGAAATACGCCCAACCCGTCCGGACCGCAGGAAACTTTGGCTGAAAGTCCGCCGGGCGCGACGCCCGGCTCCACGGCAGACGAGACGTCCGCCGCCACGGACACGCGTCAATCGTAAATCGCAAATCGAAAATTTAAAATGGAACTTAAACTCATTCTGGAATCGCTGCTGTTCTCCGCGCAAAAACCTTTGAGCGTGAAGGAACTTCGCGACGTGCTCGCCGCCGCCGCCGGACACGAAGATGCCGATGCCACCGCCAAATCGCTGGCCAAAGTCAAGGAGAGCGAACTGACCGCCGCGTTGGAACAATTGGCGCGCGACCACGAAACCGCCGCTCGCAGCTATCGCCTCGCGTGCGTCGCGGGTTCCTGGCAATTTGTCACGCAGCCGGAATTTGGCCCGTGGTTGCGCGCGCTCGTGGGCGTAAAGACGCGTCCGCCGCGGCTTTCGCTGCCTGCGCTCGAAACGCTGGCCATCATCTCGTATCGCCAGCCCATCACGCGCGCCGAGGTCGAACAGATTCGCGGCGTGAACGTGGATGCCACGATGCAGACGCTCATGGAACGCGGTTTGGTCGAGGCCGTTGGCCGCGCCGAAGTTGTGGGCCGCCCGCCAACTTACGGCACGACCGCGTTGTTCCTCGAATACTTCGGCCTGCGCGGTTTGGAGGATTTGCCCGCCGCGGACGAACTCCGTCGCATTGTTGTTGAAAGACCGCCCGCGCCCGTCACCGCCGAACCCGGCCTGGCCACCACGCCGCCGGAACAACTCGCATTGCAGCCTGCCGCGCCGGAGCCGGGTGAAGGCGGGAATAAAGAAGCTGAAAGCCAAAAAACAGAGGAACAGGAAAAACCACGGTGAACATTTCCAAACATCCCAAAGGGATGAAATCAATCAGCCCAGGGGTTGCGAGGAACGAGCTGCCCTGGGTAAACTCTTCTCACTGCCGCTCTCGATTCATCTTGTTCCTCTTCGCATTGCTCTCGACAAAATACATGCCCATCAAACCGCGGCCAGTTTCTGATTTCGGCTTGGATTTAAAAAGGTTGGTAAAAAATTCGAGGGGGTTGATGAGTCGGGAGAGCAGGGGAAATTTCATTGTGGATCTAGCTGCGGTCGTTTTGACGGGGATGCTGGCACAAACTCGATTCCAAGAAACTGCATTTTGAGCGAAACATCAAAAAAGTCTGATCTCGACTTAATATTCATTTAATCTTCCGTAGTTGTTGGGCCTCGTAATCCGTATCTGCTGCACTAAAAACTTCCGTGTAGGTGCCCAAAATCAATTTTCCGCCGTCCTGATGTCCTTGCCATTTTGCAATAAGCTTGTAGTCAACGCCGGATTGCCACAACCGACGAATCAACGCCTGCCTGATGTTGCGTTGGCTGAAGTGGAGAAATCCAAGCCGACGACAGGCATTTGTCAGCGCTTTGTGCGCGTCTTTAATTTGAAATAGCTTTTGGTTGCGAGGCGAGGATTCAAAAAACCTTTTGCAAAGCTTTTCCAGCAACGATTTGAGGTGCGGATAAATGGGAATGAAAAAAAGTTCGCCGGTTTTCCGACGCCGAACTTGGATTCGATTCATCTTCCAATCAATGTCGGCCAACGTAAGGGCGCCAACTTCCGCCTGTCCAAGTCCTGCTAAACCCATGAATTCGATAAAATCTGCCGATTGTTCCGCCTCACCATTGAGCTCCTGAGACCTGATGTTCTTCACGATCGCTTCCAACTGCTCGGGCGTGGGGATGTTTCGGACAGGCTTTTGCGGCCGTTTCCATGTGCGTTTCATTCGTGCAACGGGAGACTCGGCGATCGTGTCGTCGGCCACAGCCAGCTCGAACAGTTGTTTGAGGAATAGGGTGAATCGGTTATAGGAGGAGTTTTTCAGATCGCTCTCTTGCTGCGCCATCCATTCATCGAGCATGGAGGGTTTGATTTCCGATATACGCACATCAAGCCCGTGCCGCCATGTCCTTTGCAACTTTTTAACCATGCCCCGTTCGGTATCCCGCGTGGATTTGGAAAGTCCTTGCCGGACCGTTTGAAATTTGTCCAGCAGGTCACCAAGCGACATTCTTTCGCCTGAAGCATCAACCGTGTCCAAGTCGGCAATCCATTTCTTGAGTTTGCGCTCGGCAAGTTTTCGGTCGGTCGTTTCGAGGGAATGCTCTTTCCGCTTGCCGCGATGTTTCTTTATCCCATAATAGTTCCCGCTGGTTTTATGCCTATAAAGACACGGAAAATTTGGAATCTTAACCAAGAGCTGTCTGGTGCTCGGGCGGTTGCTCATGTCCGGATGATGGGGGTGACGATCGGGGGTGTCAATCGAATATTGGCATTATTCAAATCGAATAAATCAGCTTATAAATAAATGGTTATGGGCGCTTGGCGCAGAGGCTAGCGCGTCTCGTTTACACCGAGTAGGTCGTGGGTTCGAATCCCTCAGCGCCCACCATCCTTCGCTCTCCACTTCGCTGCGAGCTGCGGATGGCAGGCCAGCCTTGTCGAAAGCTGAAGGTGCAGGCAGGCTATTTTCCTTCCACCAGGGTTCCATCCCGCCGCAAACGCATTTTCTGCCCGCGCCACTCGACGTTATTGCCGATGAACGCACCGAGCCAGACCGCCGCCTGCAGCAAGTCCTTCACCGGCGCCAGCCACGGCGGCGCGATGTTGCCGTGCGATTGCATGAATCGGCGCTGGAGATTTTGCGCCAGGACCATACGGATGAGCAAACAAACGACAGCGATGAGCGGAGCGCAAAGTGTTTTTGACCAGACGAGCGATGCGATCAGCCACAGCAGCGGCCAGAGTGTGGCGTTGGACAGGATGCTGAAAAAATACGGCAGGGGCCGGCAGACGCGGATGGTGCGCGCCCAGCGCAGTTGATGTTTCCAGACATCACACCAGTTCATTGGCGCGTCCCAACATTCCACAACGACGGGGCAAAGCGCGATGCGATGGCCACGCTGCGCGATGCGATGGCCGAGTTGATAATCGTCCGCGAGGCAATTTACCCATGCGGCGAAGCCGCCGATTTCTTCGAGCAATTTGCGGCGCGTGAGCATCGCCGCGCCGAGGGCAAAGTCGGGCGGCTTGAGGCTGGCGGATTGCAAAACCTGGCTCCAGAAATCGGCGTTGATGGCAACGGCCTCGCAACGCATGGCGGTCGTCGCGGGATTCGCCAGCCGGTAAAAGCAATTGACCAGGCCGGTTTTGGAATCGCGCAGCGGCGCGACGATGTTGGCGAGAAAATCCGCCGGCACGCGCACGTCGGCATCGCTGACGAGAATTAATTCATGTTTCGCCAAACGTTCCAGCTGGACGAGCGTGGAAACTTTGCCGTTGGCACCAAGGGATTCAGCGCAGACGACGAGTTGCGCGTCGCGACCAGGATTTTTTTCAATGAGTTCGCGGACGATTTTGCAAACCGGATCACTGGCGTCAGCGACGCCGAACAGAATTTGAATCTGGCCGGCGTAATTTTGATTGAACCAGCTTTGGAGCGATTCAACGGTGGTGGCGTCGCAGCCTTTGAGTGGTTTGAGCAGGGTGATGGCCGGGGCAAAGGACAAATCCACGCCGCGCCGGTGCAGCGGAAAACGCCCGGCGGCGAGCCATTGCCAGAGCGCGAGAGCAAGACTCAACAGTGCCAGGGCAGCGAGAGTGGCTTCGGGAAAATTCACCGCTGCAAAACAAACCGCAAATCAGGCGTTGCCGCCAGACATTTTGTTTTCGGGATGTTCGTCGAGGACGAGCACGCCGTGCGGTGGAAGGTCGTAGTTGCCGGAAAAAGTGTTGCCCGTGAGGAAATCGTGCATGGGCTTGTAAAATTGGATGCGCACGGGCGAGTTCTGGTGGTTGAGCAAAAAGAAGACGCGCATGCCTTCCTTCTGGCGCATGCTGACTTCAATGTTTTCAGGAACTTTAAGCAGGGGTTGCAGACCGCACATCTGGCGCAACCACGAAACGAAGTCGTTATAAAAATGCTGGTGGCTCATTGTGCCAATGTAAATGGCCTTGCCGAGGCCGAAGGTGTTCATGGTGATGGCGGGACGTCCGGCGTAAAAATCCTTCGCATAAGTCGCCAAAATCTGGCAGCCCTTCGGCTCGATGATATCGCACCAAAGCCGCGCAGGATGCAAATGGCTGGTCGGGAACGCACCTTTGAAGGTGAGGTGATTTTCCTCGCCGGGTGGAATGGGGTCGAATTCCAAAACTTCCAGGCCGAACATATCAATCATGTCGTTCGGGTAGCCGGTGTCAGGCACGATGCAATATTCATTGACGAGGCCGGTGTTAAACGTGCCGACAAGCGTGCCGCCGTTTTGGACGTAAAGTTTAAGCCGGTCAGCCTCGCCATCGGCCAGCAGGTGCAGCGATGGTGCGAAAACG
>Ga0116134_1001633_pt1 | contig 11234 bp, 10 predicted proteins | sample June2015DPH_19_5_FD_89737 | JGI IMG/M metagenome (GOLD analysis project Ga0116134, IMG submission 89737) | Peatland microbial communities from SPRUCE experiment site at the Marcell Experimental Forest, Minnesota, USA - June2015DPH_19_40 | ecosystem: Environmental > Terrestrial > Soil > Wetlands...
GATAGTTGTCCTGCCCGGACTGGTATTCCTTTTCGACGCGGGCGATCAGGTCGCCTACGGGATCGACTTGGAGCGCTTGCGGCACCGACAGCTTCGATTGGGGCTCGGCGGTGGCCGCGGCGGGCTTCGGCTTGGGTGGATTGGGCGGGCTGCTGGATGCGAACAGGGCCGGGGCTTGGGCCTGGGCGGGAGGCATGAAAGAAGACGATTTCTGGGCACTCTGGCAGGCGAGGGTCGCAGCCAAAGGGGCGGAGAGAATGATCGCCAGATACGGATGAGAAGAAAATCTCATATTTTGAGAAACTTACCGCAACCGCTACCGGGCGTACCCAGTCTACCTGCGACTATTGTTGCTGATGTTACTATCGCAAAACTCGTTGGGTCAATTCCACGGAAGACATCCAAAATCGATTACTTTGGGCATCGGGGGAGGATGTTACCCCAAGCTTGCCGGTGAAGGCAAACGGGGGAGTGGCGAGGGCAGTTGCTTAGGGCGAAGGGTGCATCGAACGTTGGCAGCGAATGAGTTGCCGGGAACGAGTCTTTCGCCTTCCTGGATTCATCAAAGGCAAGTATGAAAGCCATACAGATAAAGCAAACAGGCGGACCGGAAGTCATGGAGTTGGTGGATTTGCCGGTTCCGCAACCGAAATCGAATGAAGCCGTGGTGAAGATTCAAGCGGCGGGCGTCAACTTTATTGATGTTTATAACCGTGAAGGCCGCTACAAAGCTGTACTGCCGTTGGTGCTGGGGCAGGAAGCGGCGGGCGTGGTTTCGGCGGTCGGCTCCGATGTGCAGAAGGAGGCGGTGGCGGTCGGTGATCGCGTGGCGTACACCTCGGTGATGGGGAGCTATGCCGAGTACGCCGCAGTGCCGGCCGACCGGCTGGTTAAGATTCCGGCGGGAGTGGGAGAGCGCGACGCGGCGGCCGCGATGTTGCAGGGGATGACGGCGCACTACCTTTCTCATGACACCTATCCGCTGAAAAAAGGCGAGACGGCTTTGATTCATGCGGCGGCGGGCGGAGTTGGGTTGCTGCTGGTGCAGATGGCGCACAACATTGGAGCGCGCGTGATTGCGACGGTTTCGACGGAAGAAAAGGCCAAGCTGGCGCGGGCGGCGGGAGCGGACGAAGTCATTCTTTATACGCAGGCTGATTTTGAGGCGGAGACGAAGCGGCTGATCGGCGAAAGCGGCGGCAAGGGCGTCGATGTGGTGTATGACTCGGTGGGCAAGACGACGTTCGAGAAGGGGCTGAACCTGCTGCGTCCGCGGGGCATGATGGTGCTTTATGGTGGGTCGAGCGGGGCGGTTGCGCCGATTGATCCACTGGTGCTTACACAGAAGGGATCGATTTTTCTGACGCGGCCTTCGCTGGGGAACCACATTGCTACTGCGCAGGAATTGCAGCAGCGTGCGGGAGCGGTCTTCGGCATGATTCGCGACGGCAAACTCAAGTTGCGGATCGAACACTTGTATCCGCTGGCGCAGGCGCAGCAGGCACACCGCGAGTTGGAGGGGCGGAAGACGACGGGGAAGCTGCTGTTGCTGCCTTGATGAGATTGAGCGTCGTAGAGACGCCGCTCGCCGCGTCTGCCGGACTTGGTCCGGCTGGACAGCCGGGGGCGGCTGTCCCTACGCGAGCACTTCCAGGCTACGTCCTTTTCTTGCGGGAATAGCTCTTCAGGTACGCGGGCACTTCTTGCTGGCAGCGGTCATCGGGGATGGGCGCGCCTGAATTCATTTCCAGCGGAATCACTCCTGCCCAGGTCCGGAACTCGTAATCTTCAACGTCGTCTACCGGCGGGCCGACGCGGACCTTCGCGGAAAATTCATTGATCGGAAGGCGCAGGACGGACGTTGCCTTCAGCTCTTTTTCGCTGGGCGGTCGCGAGTCGTCCCAGCGATTGGGGAGGAGATGCTCGCTGATCGCGCGCAGCGCGGCGAGTTTTTCCGCCGGATCGTCGACCAGGGTTGCCGTGCCCAGAATTACCACCGAGCGGTAGTTCATCGAGTGATTGAAGACGGAGCGGGCGAGCACTAATCCATCGACCAGCGTGACCGTGATGCAGACCGGAACGCCTTCGTCGAGATTGCGCAACATGCGGCTGGCGACGGAGCCGTGGATGTAGAGCGCGTCTCCGTCGCGGCCGTAAGACATGGGAATGACGAAGGGCTGTCCGTCGGCGGCGAAGCCGACGTGGCAGACGAGAGCTTCGTCGAGGATGTGGTTGACGGCGTCACGGTCGCAAACCGCGCGTTGCGGTTCGCGCACTACGCGGGTGCGTGGAGTGGGATTGGAGTTGCTGGGCATGAAGCTGACTTCCTAGGCAGGCGCCAAGAGTTGTGACGGAGAATTCTAGCAGGTCAGAACTACAGCAGGCCGCCGGTCTTTATCGCCAGGATGTTGAGCGCCATCTCCAGTTTGGTTATGGCCTCGCCTAGTTCGGGATGGTTTCCGACCCTCGGCTGCAGGTCCTTCAGAATCTTGTGAGCACTGGCAACATGCTCTGCGGCTTGGGCTGGAGTTTGCTCGGGCTTGGGTTCGGTTGGTGTGGGCATGGTCATTCGCTCCCCGTGGATTCAATTCTACAGTCAGACCGCGCAGCGGTGGAGCGACGGGCGTCTTGCCCGTCTGCCGGGCGGGGACGCCCGGCGCTCCACTCGCGCGATCACTTGCGCCTGCTTTTAGCTGACGGCTTGGGCTGCTCTTCGAGTATCGCGAACTGGATTTTCTTTTCTACCGGATCGATGCGGTCAACTAACACGCGCACGCGGTCGCCCAGGCTGTAGGTTTTGCGCGAGCGCTGGCCGATGATCTGGCGGGTGTCTTCGTGGTAGATGTAGCGGTCATTCTTATCTCTATCGCTTTTGTCGAGCGTGTTGAGGGGCACGAGGCCTTCGACGAAGAGGTCGGTAAGCTCCACGAAGAAGCCGAACTTGGTTACGCTGATGATGAGGCCGTCGAAATCTTCGCCGATGCGGCGCTCCATGAATTTCATTTTTTTCCATTCCATGAGGCCGCGCTCGGCTTCGTCGGCGCGGCGCTCGGCCTGGCTGGATTCGTCGGCAATGCAGTGGAGTTCTTCGAGCGCGATGGGTCCGCCGAGAGGTTCGAGCGCGTGCTGATGGGCGTCGCGATCGCGGCGCTTGGACCAGGGGGATGGCGGCGGACCCTCGGGGGCTAAAGCCCCGGCGTTTTTCGCTCGGCTATCGGCACGACTGAAGTCGTGCCCTTCCCGGTTGCCTCGTCCTCGATCATTCCCTTTCGACGACTCGCGGGATGTTCCTACGGGTACTTCTCCATCCATCTTTTCGGCTGAATCGCGCAGGACTTCTTTCAGGATGCGGTGCACGATCAGGTCGGGATAGCGGCGGATGGGCGAAGTGAAATGGGTGTAGGTGGTGGCGGCTAAGGCGAAGTGGCCGCGATTTTCTTCGGAGTAGCGAGCTTGTTTGAGCGAGCGCAACATCAGGAAACTCAGGATCCGCTCTTCCGGCTTGCCGGCGATTTTCTCCGTGAGTTTTTGATACATGCGCGGGGTGATGTGAACTTCTTTGGGCAGTTCGATTTCGCGCACGCGCTTGCCGGTGCCGCGAGCGTCGCGGCGGTCGGCTTTCAGTTGCACGCGCTGGATGGGCAAGGCGCCCACTCCCAGCGAGTATCCGAAGGTGGCAGCGATGACTTCGAAGTCGTAAACGCGCTTGGCGTCGGGCTTCTCGTGGATGCGGTAGAGAGAGGCGATGCGTTTATTTTCGAGATAGTGCGCGACGCACTCGTTCGCCGAGAGCATGAATTCTTCGATGAGGCGATGGGCGACGTTGCGCTCCGATCTGGTGATGCTCTTCATCATGCCGAGTTCGTCAAACTCGATGACCGGCTCGGGGAGATCGAAATCGATCGATCCGCGGCGTTCGCGCTTGCGGTTCAGAATCATGGCCAGATCGCGCATGCGTTCGAAGTGCTCGACCTGCGCAGTATATTGCTGGCGCGCGGCGGCGTCGCCTTCGATGACGGCATTCACGGCGGTGTAGGTCATTCTGTCAGCGGAACGGATCACGCCCTCGTTGATTTCGTAACCGGTGATTTCGCCTTGGTGGTCGATCTCCATGGTGCAGGAGAGCACGAGGCGATCGACTTGCGGGCGCAGGCTGCAAATGTCAGTCGAGAGTTCTAGCGGCAGCATAGGAACGGCGCGGTCGGGAAAATAGACGCTGGTGCCGCGCAGGCGGGCTTCCTGATCGAGCGGCGAGTTGGGAGTTACGTACTGGGCGACGTCGGCGATGTGGACTTGGAGTTCGTAGTTGCCGTTTTCGAGTTGGCGGACGTGGACGGCGTCATCGAAATCGCGGGCGGTTTCACCGTCGATGGTGACAATCGGAAGCTCGCGGTAGTCGCGGCGGTGACGCAATGCGTCGGCGGGGATTTCGGATTGGATGGTTTGTGCTTCTTCGATTACTTCGGGCGGAAAGCGATGCGGCAAGTGAAACTTGCGGATCATGATCTCGACGTCGACTCCGAAGTCGTTTTCTTCGCCGAGAATTTCGATGACGCGTCCGCGTGGATTTTGCGTGGCACTGGGCCAGTCGGTGATCTCTACATCGACTACTACGCCCTCGAGATCCTGCCAGTCGGTGTGGACTGCGGCTTCGTTGCCTATTACACGATCTCGGGATTTCTTTCGCTCGACCGTTCTTGATTGATTTGGAGAAATCTTTACCACAGGGGACACTGAGGTCACAGGGGAACCCGGAAACTCCATCCCCGGCGGGATTACGATTTCCTGCGTTACTTTTTCGTCTATCGGCTTGATGTAGTTGTGGCGATGCCCGTAGTGGAAGATGCCAACCACGGTCGGATGCGCGCGCGACAGGGAACGGATGATGCGGCCTTCGGCGCGGCCATCGGGGCGAACGGCGGAGATTTCGACCAACACGCGGTCGCCGTGCATGGAGGATGCCATGGCGTGCGGAGGAATGAAGACATCGCCGGCGAGGCGCGCCTTCAGACTCGGATCGAGCGAAGTGGCTTCGGGAATCACGAAGCCGAAGCCGTCGCGATGCATGGTCAGGCGGCCGACCAGCAGGTTGCGTCCCTTGGTGGCCTGCGGAATGGCGTAGCGCTCGGAGTCGACTTGCAGCAGTTCGCCTTTGCTGACGAGGGCGTAGAGGCGGTCGGTTAGTTCGCGGCGGGCTTCGCCTTTCACTCCGAGTTCGCGCAAAAGTTGCTTATGGCTCGCCGTCTGCTTGGGCTGGCGGGCGATGTGGCGAAGGATGGCGGAGTCGGTCAACATCAGTTCTCAGTTCCCAGTTCCCAGTTCTCGGTTCTCAGTCTTCGACTCAGTTACTGAGAACTAAGAACTAGATTCACCTCGGCGCAGGTATTTTTCTTCGAGAATTCTGCGATGATGCAGTTCGTGGCCGGGGATGATGTAGGCCAGGGCGCGCACCGTCACCTCGTTGTTGCTGGCTACGCCGCGGCGGGTCCAGGCGGGCTCATCTAAATTGCGGAACAGCGAGACAGTGGCACGGCGGACGGCAATGTAGTCCTCGATCAAGTCCGCCAATGGACGCCGCCCGAACGGGCTATTGCGGACGTAGTCGTCCTGCTCGAAGCCTTCGATGGGAGTCGCGTCGCCGCGCGCGATGCGCAGGGCACGGTAGCTCATGATGCGCTCGGTATCGTTGATGTGGCCCAGAACTTCCTTCAGGCTCCACTTCTCGGGCGCGTAGCGAAGATCGCCGTCGGACTCAGTGCGTCCGGAGAGCAAGAGAAGCATCTGGCGGCGCTGGTCTTCCAAGGCGGTTAGAACGTCGTTGCCCGGGACCAGCGAGATGTAGCGGTCGTAGTAGGGAGCGTATTCTCCGGGCTGGGGCCGGAGGGAGGCGGTCGCGGCTAGGGTCGTCGGAGCTGGAGCTGGAGTTGGAGTTGAAGGCATGATTCCTCGTTCGGGATGGCACAGAGTCTGGTTGTGCCCCCACGGCTCCATATTATCGGAAAGAAGAGCATGGGATAGGAGTGTCGGGATAGAAGAATTACCGGAGGCCGGGCAGGGCTTACACGACCGGAGGTAGGGCGAAAGGTGCAGTGCCGAGGGGGAATCACGCGGGGAACTATGAAAATCAATAAGAAAAGCTGGATTTCCACAGGGCAGGGGGTTTACTCAGGAGTAGAATTGAATTTGGCCCGCGAAATGCGGCGGTGATTCTGAATCCCTTAATAATAATAATAAGGAAAGGATTTCGACGACAATGTGGAAGCCCACGAATCAACCTGCGACACCTGGCCGGCCAGCTGAGCCGGAGCGTCCGAGTACGTCCACGGCTACGACAGCGCCGATTGCGAGCATGAGCGAGCCTGCGGCTGTGCCGCGCCCGGTTACGACTACCACTTCGGACCAAGCCACGATTGGCAAGTCGCTGGTGATTAAAGGGGAAGTGACCGGTTCCGAATCTTTGTATATTGACGGCCGGGTGGAGGGATCGATCAATCTCTCCGGCAACCGCGTCACCATCGGCCGCAATGGCGTGGTGGCGGCCAACATCAGCGCGCGGGAAATCGTGGTGCTCGGCAAGGTGCGGGGCAACCTGACCGCGAGCGACCGGGTGGATATCCGCAGTGATGGTTCGCTGACCGGCGACGTAGTGGCGGCGCGCATTTCGATTGAAGACGGCGCCTTCTTCAAGGGCGGCATCGACATCCGCAAAGGCGGGAAGGGCGACTCGAAGATCGAAGAAGTGAAGAGTGTTTCGAGTGCGGCGGCGGAACCGGCGATTGCGGCGAGAGCGTAGAAAAACCGCTATTCGTCGTTCGCTATTCGTCGTTCGCTAGTTGCTCAGTGCGTAGCGGCGCGAAGCAGGGTCGTGAAACGGGCCTTCGTGGGCCCGTTTTCTTTTTAGGCAACGGCAGCGAACGACGAACAGCCAACAGCGCTCTCACGGTTCCTTGCCGGTCGTCATGGTTTCCGCGGCTTGGCCTTCAGCCGCGCTCGGCAGAGTAACGGATTTTTTCCGCCGCAGATCTGCCGGTAATTCCGAATGTAACAACCAGAGTCCTGCGGCGACGGCTGCCGCCCAGGTTAAAGAGCCGAGCGCTAGCGCCAGGAGATCGGCGCGGCGGCTGCCGTCGAGCGCTATGCTGCGCATGACTTCATAACTCAATCCGCCGGAAACGGCGCCCACCAGCGCGGACTTGCCTAATTCTTTCCGGTTCAATCCGCCGAGCGGCACCATGCCACGAATATGCAGGAGCAGCGCGATGGCCACCGCATTCGCGGTGATGCCAACGTCCGATGCGATGGCGAGGCCGGTGACGGAGAGAGTATGGAACAGCAGCCTGTAGAGCGGCAACGAGGCGAGCGTGATCAGGCTGCTGGCTACCATGGGCGTGAGGGTGTTGCCTGAGGCGTAAAACGCGCGGGCGTAAAGAGCCTGACTGGACCACAAAGCCAGCGAGAGCGAAAACCAGAAAAAGTAGAGGGCCGTGGATGCGGAATCCGCAAGCGTGAAGTGCCCGCGGCGATAGACGAGGTCGATGAGTGGGAGGGCAATGGCCATCATCCATCCGGTGATCAGCAGAGACGCCGCGGTGATGCGATAGACCGAAGCATTCACGGTGGCGGCGAATTCCGCGAACTTTTTTTCTCCGAAGAGGCGAGAGAAAAAGGGAAGCGACGCCTGGCCGGCAGCCTGTCCGAGAATGGCGATGGGAACGGCGAAGAGACGCTTGGCATAGTTCAGGCGCGCGATGTCGCCGATGCCGCTCGAAGCAAAGTAGCGCAGGATCCAGTCGTCGGCGGTGACCAGCGAAACGCCCAGCATCAGCGGGATGGAAAGCCGCACCCATTCGCGGAAAGCTGGATTCTTCAGGTCGAATGACGGGCGGTATCCGGTGCCAATTTTGGCGGCTCCGAGCGCGTTGATCAGAAATGGTCCGGCAATGCTGCCGGCGAGAGCGCCGAAGGCAAGGGACGCGATCCCCATCTGACGCCCGGCGACAACTCCGCCGGCGATGATGAACACGTTGTAGATCAGCGGACCGAATGCCGGCAATAGAAACAGACGGTGCGAGAGCAATACCGCCGAAACGACTCCTCCAACATAAAAGAAGATCTGCGCCGGCAGCAGGATGCGCGTCAGGTGAACGCAGAGCCGCATCTGCTCGGGCGTGAAGCCATGAAACATCCAGCCGCAGAACTGCGGGGTGAAGATCTCGGCCAGGATAGTGCCGGCGACGAGCACGGCGGTCATCACGGTAATGATGATCGAGAATGTTTTCTGCGCATCCTGCTCGCGCTTCTCAGCCAGAAAACGCGTATAGATGGAGATGAATGTGATTGAGGCGGTGCCGCCGGCAACGATGTAGTTAAGCCAGTCGGGCAAGGTGAAGGCGGCGACGTAGGCGTCGGTCTGCTGGCCGGCACCGAAGGCGTAGGCGATGTAGGCTTCGCGGATGTAACCGATCACGCGCGAGAGCGTGATGGTCGTCATCAGCAGCAGCGTCGCCGAAAACGCGGTGTGCTGGTGCGATGGGCGGAAGAAGCGCAGCAGACGCATCGTTTGCAGATTAACGCATCTGGCGGGCTGGTGGAGAGTTATTGGGGGGATGGAATCGGGAATGGCAATCTCGGCTTCGGCAAGAAGGATTGGGGAAGATTTTCAAGTGGTGTAATCGCCGTGCTCTCACCAACTATGCAAGTGGCTTTTTGGTCGGAATTTCGAATCGGCGGGCGCAAACTTCGCGGTTAGCGCTTTGGGCTCCTTGGGAAGCCGCACGACGAACACTCGGAGTCAGTGCCGAATCGGTGTGAACACTGCGGACATCTGAAAGCTGTCCAGCGAAGATCAATCACCAAACCGTAAAGGACAATGAATATAGCCCAAGTCAGGGTCAACCCGACGAGAACCACCGAGTTCTCAAACGCCTTCCTTCCAAGCGCAAGCCCAAGAACAAACGGTGTCATCGCAAGAACGTACCGGTATCTATGCATGAACTGCGTTTTCCGGCATAACCGCCGATACTGGTCATAATCCTGTAACGATTCAACACGTTCAGCAGAACCCGGTTGGCGCACCCATCGGGTCGGTTCCGGTAACCTCGCTCCGCGTTTTCGGATTTCGGTATTTAATTCGGCAACGGCTTCGGGAACCAGATGCCCGCTGTCCGCTTCTACTGCAAGGAGTTCGGCATCCGTCAGTTGCTCGTAATGGCTACGAAAGTCCTGCGGCATCACGTTTTCGCCTATTCGCCAGATTGTACGCTAACGTCGAATTAACGTAATTGTCTAGGCATCCCCATGTCACTAGCGATGCGGCCATGAGTGTAATCGCCATATTCACGACATCATAAAATGTGCTCGCGGCTTTTCGCGGGCGGGGGCGCCCGCGCCACATCTTTCCAGGCGAGACCTTCTTCTAAACATGTGAAATATTTTGACTTGCCGGTTGATCTTCGTTTTACCTGCGCTGCATTGCCATCTTTCCGCCGAAGTTGCATCGTGGCCGCAGAAACGGAGTCACTATGGCTACCTCATTGGCGGATTGTGCTGAGCAGACCAATCCCAAGGTTTTGGGAGAGGCCCGGCTCGCCAACTTCCGGCAGGCTACGCGGGTCCACGGAAGTTTCCTGGCCGGCGGCGAGAAACGGATTCTCGTTTGGATGGCCGAGCGGATGCCGGCTTGGGTGAATTCCGACCACTTGACCCTCCTCGGCTTCGGCGCTCAGATCGCCACTGGCGTTTGCTACGGCCTCGCCGTTCATGACCGGCGCATGCTGCTTGCGGCCATGGTTTGTCTCGCGGTGAACTGGTTCGGCGACAGCCTCGATGGAACCCTGGCGCGGGTGCGGCAGCGGCAGAGACCACGTTACGGCTTTTACGTGGACCACATCATCGATTCCATCGGCGCTGTGGCGATGATGGGCGGGCTGGCGCTTTCTGGTTATATGCATCCGGTGATTGCGATTGGGTTGCTGATTGCGTTTTTGCTGCTTTCTATCCAGTCGTATCTGGCGACTTATACGCTCGGCGAGTTCCACCTTTCGATGTGGCGCTTCGGGCCGACAGAATTGCGCGTTCTGCTGGTGGTGGGCAATGTGGCGCTGTTCCGTTGGGCGTGGGTGATTCACGGGCGCTACCGGCTGTTTGATATTGGCGGCGCCATTGGATTGGCCGGAATGCTGCTGATGCTGGTTGTCGTCGCGCTGAAGAATACGGTACGGCTTTACCGGGAGGAGAGAATCGCATGAACAGTTCTCAGTTCCCGGTTCTCGGTTCTCGGAGAAACCGGGCTTGTCTCCGCTGGCTTAAGTTCAATATCGTCGGGGGAATTGGCATTGGCGTGCAGATCTTGGCGCTGGCGATTTTTCGCTCCTGGCTGCGGTTCGATTATCTGCTGGCTACGGGGTTGGCGGTCGAGATCGCGGTGATCCACAACTTCTGGTGGCACGAGCGCTACACTTGGGCGGACCGGCCCGCTGCACGGCCGATTCAGTCCCTGATCAGGCTGGCCAAGTTCAACGCCAGCAATGGAGCGGTCTCGATTGTCGGGAACCTCGTACTGATGCGGCTGCTTGTGGGCGAAGTGCAGCTTAACTATGTTGTGTCGAATCTATTTGCGATCGTCGTGTGTTCGCTGGTGAATTTCCTGCTGAGTGATCGCTTTGTCTTCGACGCAGAGGAGAACCCGGCCGCAATCTCGTACTAACAGCTGCCGAGTTTGCTCGGCTGGATAGCCGAGGGCGGCTGTCCCTACGTGGTTTTGGTGATCGCGCCGGCCTTTTTGGACGCCTCTTTTTGGGGGTTACGCCGCGACCACACCCGGGATATACTGACTATAGCTACCATGCGCTCGAACGGCTACATTTCGCCTCTGCAAACGTGCTGGATCGAGGGACGCGCTTGTCCCCGCCGGTACCTTTCTGTTCTGCCTTCGCACGTGCGCGCCAATCTCTTTGGCAGCGACTAATTTTCTTTCCTGTCGATTGCTCCGCTAATCGCTCTTAGCTATTCGCTTTTGGCTTTTAGCCCATGCAGCATCTCTGTGGACCCTGCCCGAACCGCGGGCCAAGAACCACTGAGAATCGAGAACTAAGAACCGATCTGGAGGATCTCATGACCACCAAGACTTTGATTGCCGGCCCCAAGCTCAAGACCGCGATTCCGGGCCCTAATGCCAGGCGCATTCTCGCGGGCGATGATAAATACATTTCTCCTTCCTACACACGCTCTTATCC
>Ga0116134_1001634_pt1 | contig 11232 bp, 9 predicted proteins | sample June2015DPH_19_5_FD_89737 | JGI IMG/M metagenome (GOLD analysis project Ga0116134, IMG submission 89737) | Peatland microbial communities from SPRUCE experiment site at the Marcell Experimental Forest, Minnesota, USA - June2015DPH_19_40 | ecosystem: Environmental > Terrestrial > Soil > Wetlands >...
ATGTAGCGCGGAGCGACGCGCACGCCGTCGTTGGGAAACACGCTGAAGGCGGAAGTCTGCTCGAGAGGCGTGATTTCCGCCGAGCCCAGCGCCACCGGGAGATACGCGGGAATGTTGGCGGTAATGCCGAAGCGGCGTGCGTATTCGATCACCGTCTTAATGCCGACGCGGTCGGCAAGCTTGAGTGCGGGAATGTTTCTGGATTGCGCGAGCGCGCGGCGCAGCGTGATGGTGCCCTCAAATTTGGCATCGTAGTTGTGCGGCGAATAAGGGCCGGAGGCAGTTTGAAAAGTTACCGGCGCATCCAAAATGGTGTCGTCGGGGCTGCCGCCCTGGTCGATCACGGCAGTATAAACGTACGGTTTGAAAGACGACCCAACCTGACGCAGCGCCTGCGTGGCGCGGTTGAACTTGGAGAGGTTGAAGTCACGGCCGCCGACCATAGCCTTGATTTCCCCGGTCGCGTTGTCGATGGCGACGAGGGCGCCTTCGGCCCCTGAATCCTGCTCCAGACTGACGCGCGATTTTCCGTCCGCATCGAGAGAGAGCACTTTGATGTAGACGATGTCGCCGGCCTGGAAAATTTCGGGAAGCTTGAGTTTGAGCTTCGGCTTCAGCCATGCCACATCGGCTTGCGAGAGTGTGGCTGTTCGCTGACCGAAGCGGATTTCAGCGGCGGCCGGCGAAACTTGTGTGACCAGGGCGTGCATGTATCCGTTTACTTCGGGCTCTTCGTCCCAATCCGGATCTGCGTACTTATCGAGTTTTTGACCCTGGGCAATTACGTTCAGGAGTTTGCCGTGCCAACCGTGCCGGCGCTCGTAGGCAGCGAGGCCGTCGAGCAGCGCCTGGCGCGCGGACTTCTGCAGATCCATGTCGAGCGATGTGTACACCCGCAGGCCGCCTTCATGAACCTGGTCGCTGCCATACTTCGCTTCGAGATAGCGCCGGATTTCTTCCACATAGTGCGGGGCCAGCGAATTCGGATCCTTCTGCAGGTCGAGCACGATCGGCTTGCCCTTTGCTTCCTCCGCCTGGACCTTGGTGATCTTGCCGTCCTCAAGCATGGCATTGAGCACGAGGTTGCGCCGTTTGAGGGCGCGGTCCGGGTGGTTGATGGGCGAGTAATATTGCGGCGCCTTGGGAAGTCCCGCAAGCAGCGCGGCTTCTTCCAGTTTGAGTTGCCTGGCCGGTTTACTGAAATAAAATTCTGACGCAGCTTCGTATCCGTAGGCGCCGTGGCCGAGGAAAATCTGGTTGGCGTAGAGCGTGAAGATCTGCGGCTTGGTGAAACGGCGCTCGATCTGGATGGCCAGCAGCGCCTCCTGCACCTTGCGATAAAACGAGCGGTCGGGAGAGAGAAACAGATTGCGCGCGAGTTGCATGGTGAGCGTGGACGCTCCCTGGACTTTGCCGCCGGATTCGATATCGCGATAGGCGGCGCCTACGATGCGCCAGATGTTGATGCCCGAGTGGCGATAAAAATCTTTGTCTTCGATCGAGACCAGCGCATTGCGAAGAACTTCCGGGTAATCGTCATAGGTGGCGATGACGCGGCGCTGCAGGGCAAAAGTGCCGATGACTCTGCCCTGTCCGTCGTAGAGTTCGGTGACCGAACTGGGACGGTAACGTTCGAGTTCTCCGACCTGGGGCAGATCCGTCGAGTAGACCAGCAGCAGCCCAGCGGCCGCGCCCACCACGGCGGAGAGCAGGACGAGCAGTCCGAACAGGACGAGTCCGACCAACTTCAGTCCGCCAATTTCTACCGTCGGAACATGTTGGTAGACGACTTTCAAAGGGTAGGCTTCTTTCGGAGTTTCAACGTTTCAATGGTAACCCAGGGGCCAGGTTTCAAGGTTTCAGAGTTTCAAGGTTTCAATGTTGCCAGGAGAGTCGGGTATGCTCTCAGGTCTTCTGAGTGACAAAAAAAATCGCCCGCCAAGGCGAGCGATCTGAACTTTGAAACTCTGAAACTCTGAAACTCTGAAACCTTTATCCCTTCGATTCCCGGTTCTTCAACACTTCCAACGCCTTGTTCAGTTGGTCGTCGATCAGGTTCTTCGGTTTCTCGTCTTTCTTGTCGCTGGGCTTTTCGCCGGGAGCTGCCTGCTGATCTTCGTCGGGTAATCCGCCGTCGTCTTCGGCCGCGTCAGCGACCAGAACGTTCGGGGTGACGGACACATCCTGAATTGCTTTTCCACTCGGCGAGTAGTACTTCGCGACCGAAAGAATCAGGGCCGAGCTGTCGGGCATCTCGATCAGTTTTTGCACCGAGCCGTCGCCGAAGGTTTTGTCTCCGACCACGTCGCCACGAGCGTTCTCGAGAATCGCAGCGGCCACAACCTCGGCTGGGCCCGCCGTGCCACGATTCACCAGCACAGCTACGGGCAGCTTGGTGATGTCCTTCGCGGGGTCGGCGTTGAAAGCCTGGCGCGGATACTTCTGCCCCTGCAGATAAGTGATGGTGCCATGGTCAAGGAAAAGATTGGCGGCGGCAACGCCCTCAGACTCCTCGCCACTGGCGGAGTTGCGCAGATCGAGCACGAGCTTCTTCGCTCCCTGCCGTTGCAGGTCGCGAATCTTGCCGGCGATCTCCTGCGACTCGCCTTCAGGGAAGGCGTCCACCTTGATGTAGCCGACATTGTCCGCGAGCATCCTGTCGCTAACCGGTGGAATGGTGACCAGGTCGCGCGTGATCACAATCTTCTGGGGTTCGGCGCGCCGCGGCCGCACCACCGCTACGGTGATCGTAGATCCGACCTCGCCCGACAGCATGGCGTGAATCTCAGCCAGTGACATCTCGTGCGTGGTCTTGCCCTCGATGGATTCGATGATGTCGGAGTTCTCGATCCCGGCTTTGTCCGCCGGGCCTCCAGGAATCACCGCGACCACGGCGGCGTATCCGAAGCGCTTGGAGACGGTGGCGCCGATATCCGCCTTGCCGTCGGACTTCATCGTCTTGTAGCGCTTGTACTCGGCCGCCGACAGGTAGCTGGAGTTGGCATCGAGCGACTCCAACAGGCCGTGCAGCGCGCCATCGGTGACCCCGGCGATATTGGGCTCTTCCACATATTCGAGGCGGATGCGCGACAGCACTTCGCTGTACACCGACAACTGGCGATACGCGCCGTCATTCGAAGATGCGCGAACATTGACGAAACCGCCAATGATGGTGAACAGCAGAATGGCCAGCGAACTGGCAATGACTGTGACCTTCAACTTCGTCGACATAATTTTGATCGTTTCTCTTTTGATCGGGCTCTTTTGATCCGGCTTTCCCCGAGGAACTGTTGTTCCATTATAGACGGTTTGATGCATAGATCGGGGAACAAGCTTGGAGGCGGCAAAGTCGTGAGTAACGAAAGAGAGGGGCTGCATGTCAGCCCGTACCCTGTCCATTAAAATCATGGACTTAGCGGCCCGTGGCGAGGCTCGCTCGGCCTGACGGGCGAGGACGCCCGTCGCTCCACGGGCTCGGGGTTATCGTTCCAGCAGGGCGGCTATCTCCTCGTGCCCCTTTTCTCTGGCTACCATCGCTGAAGTTTTGCCCTCGTCGTTGGCCAGCTTGGGATCGGCGCCGTGCTTGAGTAATAGTTCGACCATGGGGCGATCTCCATTTTGAGCGGCGGCGTGAATTGGAACCCAACCGCCTTGCTGGCGGGCATTAACAATGCCGGGAGCTCCGTGTTCGAGCAGGAGGCGGGCGGCTTCGAGGTTGCGGGCGGAGGCGGCGGAGTGCAGCGGCATGACCTGCATGGGATTCGCGGCCACGGCGTCGACGGCGGCTCCGCTTTCGAGCAGCAGGCGGGCGGCTTCGGGCTGGCTGAAAAAACAAGCGAAGTGCAGGGCGGTGAAGCCGTCTTTTGAGCGGGAGTTGATGGCGGAAGCATCGCGAATGCGCGCTTCGCTAAGGCACTGCTTCAGGCGATCGAGGCGGCCGAGCGAGGTGGCTTCGAAAATGTCCAGCGCCTTTTTCTTGCTCGCGATCAGTTCCGCCAGGTCGCGGTGGCCGCGATAAAGGGAATGCATGAGCAGGCTCACTCCGGACACGTCGCGGGCGTCGGCAACGGCGGGGCCCTGTTCCAGAAGTCGCCGGAGGCCGTCGGCATCGCCTGCCTGCAAGAGTTCGAAAGCATGCTGAGAGTCTTCCATGGATGTCTCCTACTAATTACTTAGCATTGCTAACGAAGTATAGAGTTCCAGTGCGGATTGTCAAGAACAATGTTAGCAGTGCTAAGCATTAATGCTAAGCTGGGGCGTATGCCGCGTCCACAGGAGCCATTCCGGTTGGAAGTAGCGGATCGCCTGCACTCGGCTGCGATCCATCTTCTGCGCCATGCCCGTAAGCGGGACGTGGATGCAGGCCAGGGTCCGGCGCGGCTGTCGGCGCTTTCCGTGCTGGTGTTCGGAGGCCCCATGGCGCTCGGGGAACTGGCGGCTGCCGAGCAAGTGAAAGCTCCAACCATGAGCCGCATCGTGGCGGGGTTGAAGCGCTCCGGGCTGGCCAGGATTGAGGCCGACGCGAAAGATGCGCGCCGGATTCGAGTGACGGCAACGGCCCAAGGGAAACGGTTGCTGCGGCAGGCACGGGAGCGGAGAATCCAGCTTTTGGCGGAGACGCTCAGCGGGCTGCGGGAGTCGGAAATGGAGGCCCTGCTCCGGGCGGCGGAACTGATGGAGCGAGCTGTGCGGCAGGCTAGCGGAAGAAGGTCGTAATTGGGCTTAACGCTGGCAATCAGGTGAAGCAGAGCCGTCCATGATCGTTCCACCGTAGTCCTCTCCGGAACGCAGTGCTCGATCCCCTTCGTTGAAGATCAGGCCGTCCACCGAACGTATGTTATAGCTGCGTTTGTGGCCGAAGTCACTGAAGGCGTTATACTCCACCGTGATGGACGGCTTATTCGACGCGGTCAATCGAGCCTCAAGCTCGGGAGAGAATATGGCGTCGTAGCAGTAGCCTTGGCTGACCCTCCGGAAGACTACGACAGGTGGCTCACCTTTCGCATTGTTTTCAACATGTCCCCAGGGCGCTACTCCATCTGCAGACCAGTTCATCGAATATGCGTGAATCGCGACTTTGTTGGTGAATAGTCTGTCAACGGCGAATGCGGCAAGGACTAGGCCGAAAGAAACTGCAATCGGCAAGATCGCGCGCGCCTCCTTCCTTCGAAAAGATGCGGCGATGAAGACCAGCGCGATGGCAACACACAGCAGAAGAATTCGATAGCTGGGATCCGTTTGGCGAAAATTTGGGGAGTTCTGAATCATCATTACTGCGATTCCAAGAACTGGGAAGGCGCTTAGCCCCGCCGCCCATGACGGATGAGTTAGCCACACGAAACCGGACAGAGTCCAAAGGACGGCGCACGGAAAGTACCAGAAGCTCGGCGTGCCCAGCATAAGCAACAAGGTAGCCAACGCTCCCGAGAGGAAGAAAAAGAGGGCGACAACCGATCTGGCCCATTTTGAGCGGAGGAACGTCGTTGTCGCCATAAAGGGCAATTCTCCAACGTTTATGGTTCGTCGGCTACGGGGTTGCGCAACTGGCCGATGCCTTCGATCGAAACTTCGATGACGTCGCCGGCGACTACCGGGCCGACGCCCTCGGGCGTGCCGGTGGCGATCAGGTCGCCGGGTTCGAGGGTCATGATCTGCGAAATGTAACGGATGATGACGTCGAGCGGGAAAATAAAATCTCGCGTGTTGCCCGATTGCCGCACCTCGCCATTCACGCGGGTTTCGATTTGGACGCCGATCCAGGGATCGAGGCCGTCGGTGACCAGGGGGCCGACGGGGCAGGAGGTATCGAAGCCTTTGCCGCGGACCCACTGCGGCTCTTTTTTCTGCAGATCGCGGGCGGTGAAATCATTGACGCAGGTGTAGCCGAGGATGTAGGGGTGTACATCGTCGCTGTCGGCGAGCCGGTAGCAGCGCCGGGCGATCACCACACCCAACTCGCCCTCGTAGTCGGTGCGCTCGGAAACTTTGGGCCGAAGAATGGTTCCACCCGTTGGCAACAGGGAAGAGGGCGGCTTGAAAAATAAGAGCGGCGCTTGCGGAACTTCGTTGCCGAGTTCGGCGGCGTGCTCGCGATAGTTGCGGCCGACGCAAACGATCTTCGAAGGCTCGACCGGCGGCAGCAGAGACGCCTGTCGGAGCGGGATGCGGTCCATGCGGCGACTGGGAAGGCCTTCGACATCGCCATTGCTATCCTGCGGAGCCTGGAGTAGCAGGCGAGTGATTTCATCTTCGTTGTTCGCAACAGACTCGATCAGGCCGTAGTGGGCGGAACCGTTGAGATTGAATCGGCAGTATTTCATGTGAACATTATCTAAACACAATTTCCAAACACAAGCGGTAGAAAGATCGCTTAAGAAAAATCTACGGGACGGGCTCGCTGGTTTCTTCGGAGCGCTGGCTTTCGTTTCCACGCACGTCCACGGCGGATACTGAGTAGGTATAGGTTTTGCCGGAGGCGACGGCGCTATCGCGATACGACGGTGATTTCACAAGATCGGAATTCAGCTTCACCCTAGTCGCGATCTCGGCTCCGGTCGATTCCGAGCGAAAGACATTGTATCCGGCAAGATCGGCGCTGGTGACCGGCGCCCAGATGAGGTCGATAAATGGCTTTTGGCCCTCGCCTGAGTACGCCGCCTGCAAGCCGGCGGGCACGGCGGGCGGGAAGACGTCATGGGCGACGACGCGCACGGGGGGAGTGTCGTCTCCCTCAACCTGCACCTCGCTGTCAAGCCGTTTGACGATGCTTACGGCAGTGATGCGATAGAGGTAGGTCTTCTCCCAGTCGAAGCTTGAGTCCGTGAAGTGGGCAGCGCCCGGCTCGCCCAAGGGAACTTCGCCGGCAACCGCTTCTTTGCCGGAAGCTTCGTCGCGTCGATAGATTCGATAACGAAATTGAAGGCTGGGGTTCTGCGCTTCGCCTGCGCTGGTCCAGGTGAGCACGACGCCATCGCCCGTGAGTTCGGCGGCCAGATCGCCCGGCGGAGGCAGGGTCACGATGGCGGGCACGTGCACGCGATTCGATAATCCCGCCCCGCGGGCGCTGCGGTTCAGGATCTGGACGGCGTAGATGATTTCGACGGCCGGGTCCTGCGTCTGCATGTTTGCGGGCAGAGTGTCGGTGTAGGTCTGCGGCGCGGGGCGCTGAGCACCTGACTTCTTAGGCGCGGAGTGCGCTGCGGTTGATTTCTGCGGAGCGGCAGGTGGTGCGGGCAACATGGCGGCGGGATTCCCGCATTCGCTGATTGCAGATTCGAGGCTGCGGCAGACGAGGGTGGGACCTAAGTAGCGCACGCTCTGGCGGTCGGTGGTGAGCGTGGGCTCGCTCCAGCTTAGGGTGACGCGATTGCCCTTGCGGCTGGCGCGCAGATCGGTCGGCGGCCTGGGGAGTTCGAGCGACGGTGGCAGCGGCGGCCCGGTCTGAGCGCAACTGGCCAGTAGAAGGCAGAGCGCGGTCGGCGCGAGGAACTTGGCAAGATGTACTCTCATGCGGAAAAAGAAAGAGTATCAGAGAAGCAGTCAGTACCCAGCACCCAGTACCCAGTGAATCTTGTTGCGCGTTGTCGGTACTGGGTACTGTTTTACCCTGCCAGTTCGCGTGCAGCTTCGCGAAAGACCTTGCTGGTACTGCTGCGTCCCCTATGGTCGAGAATTTCTACAGGATGTAGCGCGAGAGGTCCTGGTCTTTTACGATCTCGCTGAGCATCTTCTGCACGTAGGTCGCGTCGACCACGAATTGCTGGCCTTTTTTCTCGGGCGCTTCAAAGCTGATTTCATCGAGCACTCGCTCCATGATGGTGTGCAGACGGCGGGCGCCGATGTTCTCTGTGCCTTCATTTACGCGAAAGGCGAAGCGCGCCACTTCTTCGAGCGCGTCGGGCGTGAACTCCAGCTTTACGCCTTCGGTTTCGAGCAGCGCGATGTACTGCCGGGTCAGCGAAGACTTCGGCTCGGTCAGGATACGTACGAAGTCTTCCATGGTGAGCGACTGCAGCTCCACGCGGATGGGGAAGCGGCCCTGCAGTTCGGGGATCAGGTCGCTCGGCTTCGAAACGTGGAACGCGCCCGCGGCTATGAACAGAATGTGATCGGTGCGGACCATGCCGTAGCGCGTGTTGACTGTGGTGCCTTCGACGATGGGCAGGATGTCGCGCTGCACGCCTTCGCGCGAAACGTCTGGCCCATGGCCGCTTTCACGGCCGGCGATTTTGTCGATTTCATCGAGGAAGATGATGCCGGAGTTTTCGACGCGGTCTATGGCGACGCGCGTGACCTGCTCCATGTCGATCAGGCGCTGTTCTTCTTCCTGGATCAGGTACTCGAAAGCCTCGTTGACCTTCATCTTCCGCTTCTTGGTGCGCTGGCCGAAGATGTTGGGCAACATGTCCTTGAGATTGACGTCCATCTCCTCGACGCCCTGGTTGGAAATGATTTCAAACGAGGGGAAATTGCGTTCGCGAGTTTCGATTTCGACGGTGCGGTCGTCGAGTTTGCCTTCGCGCAATTGTTGGCGCAGTTTCTCGCGAGTGCGGCTGGAGGATTCAGTCAGGCTGGTGCTGGCGTCGATGACCACGCCGCCGGTTGAGCTGGAATCCGACGAACGCGCCGAGATCGGGGGCAGAAGAATATCGAGCAAGCGCTCTTCCGCGTTTAGTTCCGCTTTGTCGGAGACGTCTTCGAGTTTTTCTTCACGAACCATTTCGATCGCGATCTCAACCAGGTCGCGGATCATGGATTCGACATCGCGGCCGACGTAGCCGACTTCCGTGAACTTGGAAGCTTCGACCTTGAGGAACGGCGAGTTGGCCAGCTTGGCAAGGCGGCGGGCGATTTCGGTTTTGCCCACGCCGGTGGGACCGATCATGATGATGTTCTTGGGGATGACCTCTTCGGCCATTTCGGGCACGAGCTTCTGCCGGCGCATGCGGTTGCGCAAGGCGATGGCGACGGCGCGCTTAGCGTCCTTTTGGCCGACAACGTACTTATCGAGTTCGGTGACGATTTCGCGCGGCGTCAGTTCGTCGAGCGTGACTTGTTCTTCTTCGGCGGTTCCGGGTAAGTAAATTGCCATAAATGCGTCGTTCGCTATTCGCCTTTCGCTACTCGCTGTTCGCAACAGTTTGAGGCTGTATTGCGAACGACGAACAGCGAACGACGAGCAGCTAAAGTTCCTCGATCGTTACCTTGTCATTGGTATAGATGCACATCCGGCCCGCAATCTTCATTGCTTCTTCGGCGATTTCTCGCGGCGACAGTTTGGTGTGATCGGCCAGGGCCTGCGCCGCCGCTTGGGCAAACGGGCCGCCGGAGCCAATCGCCGCAATGCCCGTATCGGGCTCGATCACATCTCCCTGTCCGCTCAACAGAAACGTGGCGTCTTTGTCGGAGACCAGCAGCAGGGCTTCCAGATGCCGCAGAAATTTGTCAGTGCGCCAGTCTTTCGCGAGTTCGACGGCGGCGCGCCCCAGATTGCCGTGATACTGCTCCAGCTTGGCCTCGAAGCGGCTGAATAAAGTGAAAGCGTCGGCCGTCGAGCCCGCAAATCCCGCCAGAATCTTGTCCTGATAGAGACGGCGAATCTTCTTCGCCCCGTGCTTGATGACGGATTCCCCAAGCGTGACCTGCCCGTCGCCAGCCATGACCACCTTATCGTCGCGCCGCACGCAGAGAACAGTGGTAGAACGAATGAGATGGCGAGCGGAAGCGACGGCGGCGTTCTCAGCTACCGTGCCAGCTAGTAGGTTCTTTTTCATGAGCGCAATGTTTAATTATAGCAATCGGAACGAAGCAACGCTTCAGAGAACGGACAGACTATCTAGTTATCAAGGGGAGGTTGTCACGATTGAATCTCTTGTGGGCTTCTCTCGCTGTGTATTTCTGCAAAATGTGGCCTGAGGGGATTGCGACCCGATAGACGTTAAACTCTGAACTGTAACGGCAATCGCCCACTTCCGGCACAAGAACGGAAACGAGAAGTTCATTTGCTCCATTGAGCCATTGAGAGGCGACAACATTCGGATAGCAGTATTGCGAGATATTCCAGAAATGCCGTGGGGTTCCCTTCAACTGATCCTTAGGAATGGGCAAACTGCGAATGAGTCGGTCGAAATCCTTCCGGGGCCCATCCTCGACTCCTGTGATCTCGTGTATACCATCCGGTGATACGTCGTAAACCCCCACGTGCCAGTCTCCCGTCGCACCGCCCTCTGTCCAAGTGAGAAAGAAACGAGAGGAATCAGGCGCCCAGCCTAATTCGGCACTTGATTTGGCCCAGAAGTCTGTTAGGTACTGTTTCCCTTCGATCTCGATCGTTACTGCTTCTGAGTGGATTCGTACGAGTTTCTTGCGGTCGGGAGAGTAGAAGGATGCTTCGCGTCCCGAGTCCGGCCCGAATCCGCCAAATTCATTGAATAAGGAGATTGATTCGTTGGACCACGCGCCGGGTCCGACATAAGTTAAGGGATCTGGTTTTAGGTTGCGATCTCTGGCTAGGCAACAAAGCGACAAGATCAACAAACTGATTAAGAGTTTTGGGGTTGTTTTCACAAAACGCACGCGAGGGCGAACAGCGCCATTATATCTCGTCAGCTTGTTAGGAGAATCCTTCTAGTTCGATCCTGTAAAATCCATCTAGCGCATTTCGGAGCCATTCTCTTTTGTCGTTTCTGGACGAGTTAAATCCGCAACAACGCGAAGCGGTCGAGACTACCGAAGGCCCCGTGCTTATTCTGGCCGGGGCGGGCTGCGGGAAGACTCGCGTCATCACGTTTCGCATTGCCTATCTGATCGAGCGCCTGGGCGTGATGCCGGAATCGATCCTTGCCGTGACTTTCACCAACAAAGCCGCGAGCGAGATGGCCGAGCGCGTGGAAAAGCTTGTCGGCGGGCTCAGCATCGCCAAGCCGGTAATTTCCACGTTCCACTCGTTTTGCGTGCGTGTGCTGCGGCGCGACATTGAGGCCTTGCGGATTCCTTCTACCGTGCCGGGACAGCCGCCGATCGGGCTCACGAAAAATTTTGTTATCTACGACGAGAGCGATCAGCAGCAGGTGGTCAAGGGCGTCATGCGGCGGTTGGGGCTGGACGACAAGCAATTGACGCCGCGCAACGTGCTGTCGCGGATTTCCTGGGCCAAGAATCACATGCTCGACCCGCAGGAAATCTATCTGCAGTCGGCGGACCCGAAGACCGAGCGCATCGCGCATATTTTCG
>Ga0116134_1001635_pt1 | contig 11222 bp, 6 predicted proteins | sample June2015DPH_19_5_FD_89737 | JGI IMG/M metagenome (GOLD analysis project Ga0116134, IMG submission 89737) | Peatland microbial communities from SPRUCE experiment site at the Marcell Experimental Forest, Minnesota, USA - June2015DPH_19_40 | ecosystem: Environmental > Terrestrial > Soil > Wetlands >...
CCATTAAATGCGAACACGCGCGACGTGGCGGGATCATAGATGATGGCGTCGGGTTTTTTGCCGACCGGAACATCCGCGATTGTCTTCAGCGTCTTCAGATCGAAGATGGTGACGGTCGAGGACTGCCCGTCGCTTACGAAGCCACGGCCCAGTTCTGGAGCGACGGCAATTCCATGCACGCCGGGAGTTTTCTCAATCTTGCCGACGATGGCGCCCGAATCGACGTCGATCACTTCGACCTGGGTTCCGTGGGAAACGTACAGACGGCGCGCAACCTCATCGACGGCGAGGTAGTCCCAGCTACCTTGGCCGGCAATGGGGATTTTCTTGACGATGTGATATCTGTCAGCTGCCTGAGAGGCGGCGGCAAAAAGACTGAGCGATAAGATAAGAATGGAGAAAATCTTCATGGGCTCCTCGGGAGAAATGTTCTGTTGAAATGTAGATCTTAATCTGTATTGTCTCGATCAAAATAGAGATGGATCAAGCGGGCTCCCACGAGGCCGCCCGCTTGGGAACTAGAACGTGAAGCGAACCATGAACTGCAGTTGCCGTGGCGTGCCGGTCCCCGTGTTTCCGGGAGCAGCGTTGTCGTTGTTGCTATTGAAGTTCACCGACGAGTTGATGAGGCCGAAATCGCTTTTGGTTGTCAGGTTCTGCAGATTCGATTGGGTGGGAGTGTAGTACAAGGTAAGATCCAAAGGATCGGCTAGCTGCACGTGATTGAAAATATTAAACGCTTGCACAGCGAACTCCATCGCTACTCGCTCCGTGAGTTTTGTTTCCTTCGTGAGCGCGAGGTCAATCTGCCAAACGTTCGGAGCGCGGATGGCGCCGTTCGGCTCGTTCCCGTACCGCGTGAAGTTCCCATTCGCATCCAGGGGCGGTGCCTGGAACGCGGCTGCGTTGACCAGCGGCGAATTAAGACCTGCGTGAGACAACGTCAACGGGACACCCGGAACAATGTCGGGCCGCTGGGTGGTTTGGTCGTTGCCGTCGGGAAGCAAGTAAACATTAGAAAGACCGGCCAGGCCGAACGGATTGTTCGCCCAGATGGGGTTAGTCGTATCGATCGTGTTGCCAAGGTCCATATTAACGGTCAACGGGTGGCCCGTGTGCCACAGGCCAATGCTGCTCATGCTCCAACCGCCGACGATTTTTCCCATAGCGCCACCGCCGCTAAGAAACTGCTTACCGGGACCCAATGGGAGTTCATAGACGGTGTTTACCGTGAAGTTTTGACGAATATCGAAGACGCTCGGCCCTTTGTCGCATTCCAGGCAATTCACATTCTCCGGTCCGTTCGACTCGCCACCTCCGACAGATCCGTCATTGATCGAGTGCGACCAGGTGTAGCGTGACTGGAATGCGAAACCCTTGGTCATCCGCCGCTCGAGGGAAAGGCCAAGAGCGTGATAAGTGCTGGAGCCGATGTCGCGTTTAATGTCGACCGAGCCGAATGGATTTCCAGCCGGATAGTACGCGTCGAGGGGGCGTACGCAATCGGTGCCCGCAGCGTTGAGCGTGACCGGTTGAGTGCACAAGTCAACACCACCTCGTGAGAACAATCTCACTCCGCGGCTGCCAAGATACTGCATCGAGTAAGTGAAGTTTGCGGGCAGTTCCTGCTCGACGGTAAGACCCCAGTTTTCCGCATACAAGTCGCGGCGTCCTTGGCGTTGCAGCGCGCGAGGATGCTCCCCAACCTTCGAGGTACCGGGTATCCCGGAAAAGTCCGGATCCTGTTGCGCTATAAGAGGCGTTATGGTTGTCGCCGCACCGACCTGGTAGCGTAACTCGTCACTCTCCAACCCGGCGTTTAGGTCGTCGTTCTGGGCGGCGCCATGATAGATGCCGAAGCCGGCGCGGACCACAGTCTTTCCGTCGAGTGCCTCAGGCGCCCAGGCGATGGCAAGTCTCGGGTCGAAATTTCTGTAGTTTGGGTTGTAGAGGTCTGGATTCCTCGGACAGGGCGCAGTATTGATTGGACCGGGACTGGGCGCGACATTGAAGGAGCCGGAACCGAGGCACACGCCGTGGAATTGATTCAGGTCAAACACCGTGGTCCGGTTGGTGGCCTCATTTGCAACGCCGTAGTAGTCCCAGCGAATCCCCGCGGTGAACGTGAACGTCGGCGTGAGCTTAAATTCATCCTGAAAATACGGCATGTAGAACGTACGGCGCAGCCGGTGACAGCACCATGGGGCGTCGTAGCCGATGGCGGGGCTGCCGTTCAGGTTACCCTGCGAGATGGAGTAGTCGTCGCTGAAGCTGAGCGCATTGTTCGAGGTTTGCCCCTGATTGAGGCGGACGCGGCGAATTTCCATACCCGCTTTGAATGCATGCCGCCCGTGGACCCACGTCAGGTTGTCAACAACGCCGTAGGTCGTGCCCACCTCGATATCGGCACTCGTGTTGTCGAGTGTGGCAAAACTGTTACTTGAAACGCTATACGGCAGCGCGCTCCCTCCGGGATTGTGAAATGGCGAGCGATTGATATAGAGCTTCGCCTCGTTGAACAAGGTGGGACTGAACGTGTGTTGCAACGCCAGCATGTAATTTGCCGGATGATTGATGGTTGCCTGGTTGTCGCCGGGAACGGCCGACCCGTTAGCCGGAGCGTACCAAATGCTGATGTCGCGCTGTGCGCGACCATAAAGGAGGGTGTTCTCGCTGATCTTGTGGTCAATCCGTACCAGCCACGTATCTTCGTGGATGATCGTTTGCCTGCCGACGGTGAGGAGGTCCTGGTTATTCAAAGGATTTGGAGCGGTGGAACTGCCTTGCCACTGGAAAGCCCCATCGGGAATGACGAAGTGTGGCGCGCAACCATCGATCGTCCCAACCGAAGTGCGCCATGGAAACGCCTGCATGATCTGGCACATCGTGGGCCCGATGCCAAGGCTCTGCGCCTGATCCAGGACATACTTTTGGTAAGGCTCGGTGGGCTCGGTCAAAGGTGGCGCCAGTTCGGGAAAATTGGCGCTGCCCACTCCGGCGGGAACCGTCATTTGCTCCCCGTTGAACTGCAACTGTCGGATTCCTTCGTAGTTGATGAAGAAGAATGTCTTGTCCTTTACGATCGGCCCGCCGAGCGACATCCCATATTGGCCCATCCGGAATGGGGAGATTGCGGGGTTGCCGTTTATGTCGAAATCAAGGAAACTGCGCGCGTCGAAATAAGAATTTCTGAGATAACCAAAGGCCGTGCCGTGGAGATTGTTCGTGCCGGACTTGGTTTCGGCGTCGATCTGGCCGCCCGCTTGCGTTCCATATTCGACGTCATATAGCGCGCTGCTGACGCGGTACTCTTCGATAGCGTCCTGTGAGATCTGCAGACGCGTCGTCGACTTCTGTGCCTGTTCCTGAATGCCGCCCGCGTCCACGCCGTCGATCTCGAAATTGTTGTCGTCACGCGCGCGCCCGGCAAAGCGGATTGTTCTCTGGTCGCCCCCGCCATCGTCTTGGGCAAACGGCGCCAGCAACGATAAGGTAGTCCAATCACGCCCATTGTTCGCGAGATCCGCAATTTGGTCCGGCCGAATTACCGTCCCGGCTTCTGCCGAGGTGCGGTTGGAAGGCTCGTCGGGGGCGTTTACCTCGACCTTTTCCGTTGTCGCCCCAACCGGAACCTTGATGTCGAGAGTGCGAGTCTGTCCCACTTCCAAAATGACATTCTGAATCACGGTGGTCTTGAAGCCGCTGCTCGAAGCCGTCACCGAGTACCTTCCGACCGCCAGGCCTGGGACGCGGTAGTAGCCGACACTATTTGTCGACAGCACGGCGCTGAGACCGGTGTCAACGGCCACGATCTTCAGGCTGGCCCCGGCCACTGCGGCTCCCGATGGGTCCTTCACGGTGCCTTCGAGTTCGGCGCGGTCGATTTGCGCTTCGGCCGATATTCCTAAAATTAGAGCGAGGATTAGCGCCGCAGCGCATTTCGAAGAAAAGCGAAGAATCGAGGGGGAGTGTTCTGGCTTCATAAGCTTCAGCTCCTTGAATAACCAAGCACGTCAAAACCGGGGGACGCCTGGACGATGGCTCCTGGCGGAATGCAATTCACGCAGGAACTGCAGGTCTCCCTGAAACAGTAATGTCAGCCGGTCGAAGTGATAGCGATTCTAGAGAGACGCTGTGAAGCAGTTATTAAAGGAAGGTTAATAATCTTTCAGACTCTGTTCTCCGAGTGCCTTCGCGTTCTACCCTAGTGCTCAGATCTCGCGACCAACCAGAACCGGACAGGCTCGTTCGATGAAACTGCTAGTTGTAGAAGATGAGCGGCGAATGCTGGAATTGCTGCGAAAAGGTCTGAGTGAGGAAGGACACACGGTTGCGTGTGCTTCCGATGGCAGCGAAGGATTGCAGATGGTTCGAGGCCACGATTTCGATGTGGTGATTCTGGACGTGATGATGCCCAAGATGGACGGATTTGAATTGGCCAGACGCATGCGGGCCGAGAAAAATTGCACGCCCATCTTGATGCTCACGGCGAAAGACTCTGTCCCCGACATCGTGAATGGTCTGGACCTGGGTGCGGACGACTATGTGACCAAGCCATTCTCCTTCAGCGAACTCCTGCTGCGACTGCGCGCCGTGACTCGATGCGCGGTTGCTCCAAGGAGAACGCGGTTGCAGGTGGGCGATTTATTCCTGGATCCCGCCAGCCGTGAGGTCTACCGCGACGGCGTGCGCATAAATCTGACGCGCACCGAATATAGCTTATTGGAACGGCTCATGCGCGACGCGGGAGAAGTGATACCGCGGGAAATACTGATTGCGTCTTCGGGGCGCGAAATGGGGAGCAATACGCTGGACGCCTTTGTGCGGCTGCTGCGAAGCAAAATCGATTGTGGTTATAACGACCGGCGAAAACTGATTCATACCGTCCGGGGTGTTGGGTACTTTATTGGTTTGGATTGGCGATCATGAGAAGACTCTCCATCGGCTTTCGACTCACCTTATGGTATCTGGCGATCTTTGCGGCGGCCCAGCTTTGTTTTGGCATCGGCATGTGGCTTGTCCTTCGGCAACACCTCTTCAGTATTGCCGACGATGCATTGACCACCCAGATCGAGGACGTGACTCATTTCCTGAAATCGCAGAAGAAGAAAAATATGACCTTAGTCAAGCTTCGGGAAGAAGCCTCCGAAGCGTACGATTTGGAGCACTCTGGCGATTTCTTGCAAATTTACGATGAAGATGGAAACTGGATCTACCGCGCACCCGCGTTGGAAAAGAATGAATTCCCGCCGATATCACCTGGCTTCGTCAAAGGTACTTCATTTCAAAACCACCCATTGGGGACTAGGCCTTTTCGTTTCATTACGCAAAGGATTGACGTAAATGGCCGCTCGTACACGATCCAGACAGGCGTTCCCACGGATCAGATCATTGCGACGCTGTGCTTGTTTCGGCGTTATCTCCTAATGCTGGCTCCGCTGTTGCTGCTCGGCGCTGGCTCCGGAGGCTACTGGCTGAGCCGCAAGGCCTTGTCTCCGGTGGATGCGCTCACTCGGACTGCAAGAAGCATCGGTGGCAGCAATTTAAGCGACCGGCTGGAAAAACTCACCACTGGCGACGAGCTTCAGCGGCTGTCGGACACTTTGAATGAAATGCTGGCGCGCATTGAAAACTCCTTTATCCGCGTGACCCAGTTCACCGCGGACGCTTCACACGAACTGCGCACGCCCATCTCGCTGATTCGCACCGAAGCCGAGATCGCACTCCGGAAGTCGAGAGGAAACGAGGAATATCGAGAAGCTTTACGCCACGTGCTGCTGGAGGCGGAACGAACTTCATCCCTGATTGAAGAGCTATTGGCGCTCGCCCGTGCCGATTCCGGGAGTGAGAGCTTGCATCTTGCGCCACTCGATTTGCGCACAACGATCACAGAAGCCGCGAACGAATGGCGCCAGCTAGTGGAGATCCGCAATCTGCAATTCGATCGAACTATCGCGGATTGTGAACTTCCAGTCTTGGCAGATCGCGGGTCCGTGAAACGATTGCTGGCCATCCTGCTTGACAACGCAGTCAAGTACACGCCGGCCCCAGGAGTCGTCGAAATCCGTGTGGAGGCACGCAATGACAATGCCGTCATCGCTGTACGCGACTCGGGAATTGGAATTGCCGAGCAAGATCAGAGCAGAATCTTCGAGCGTTTTTACCGCGTGGACAAGGCAAGAAGCCGTGCGCTTGGCGGAGCTGGCATCGGTCTCGCCATCGCCGGCTGGATTGTGCAGCAGCACCGCGGGTCGATCGCTGTCCAAAGCTCCATTGGCAAGGGATCTACGTTTCTCGTCGAGCTTCCTCTGCAGCCGGCATCGGCAGTTTTGGATCGATCGCAGGCAAACACGTTGACGGACTACGTCGACAACTCGCCAGAAAGGCCGTGCGGTTGATCGGTCGACCGCGAGCTTCGAGGCGCGACTTTCGAGCGAACTAGCGCGGGCAAGCCGGTTTCCGGCGCTCCAGACGCGCCCGCCGATCGTGCCCTCTTCCTGATTGGCCTCGACACGAACCTAACCAACATCGCGGGCTTGCTGGATCTAACTCGGATTGTGGACAGACCCAGTTGCTCCGGGGTTCGTTCCGGCACTACAGCTGCTCCTGTTCTATGCCGTGTCCTTCGGAACCAATGGAGTGTCTTGCTGTTCCGCGCTGCCTGTTAGTGGGAGCGGGCTATACCAGTCGATTTCGCGCGTGAAGTACATCGCCGACGCCACTGCCAAGAAACTGGCAATTGCGCCCACCAGCAATGCGTTGTCCTCGAGCCGCAACAGTAAGTAGATCAGTGCATACAGTAAAGAGAAGATGGCCAAGGCCCTTACCCCCTGCACGCGACTGAAGAACACCCATGCCGCATTGGCGGAAAGCAGGGTGACCGTGGCCGCACCGGCGAGCAAAAAACCGGCATCGAAACCGATTCTCTCGGCGAGCGACAGGAGAAGCAGGTAGAAGATAATCTGGGCGATGCCTACGAGAACGTATTGAGCAGGGTGAACCCGCCTGCCGGTCGTAACTTCAAATACGAAGTAGGAAAGGAAGAGCAGTCCTATAAAGAGGAGCGCGTATTTGAGGGATCGATTGACGGATTGATATGGATCGGCCACTTCGATGAACGAAACGCCGAGCTCCGTCGCATCCAGACCGGTGATTAAGTCGCCCAATCCTTCGGCTCGCACGCCGCGGGCGATGAAGGGTACGGACCACTCCGCAGTGAAGCCTTTACCGGACACGGTCCGATTGACAGGCAAGAATCCTCCGTCAAATCCCGGACTTGGCCAATCGCCCTGCACGGTGAGGTTAGTCGTCTTGCCATAGGCAAGCACCGCGATCCTTTGAGCGCCAGAAAACCGTAGGGTGGATGTCACGTTGAATTGCGCGTTCGGCTTAGCAAGGCCTTCAATTCTTGTTCCGAAGAGGGTGAGCTTGATGTGCTGGTTTTGGTCTCCTCCCATAGAAATATCGGTGGCACTTTCCGCCGGAACGAGCGTCGAGGTCTTCCCGTCTGCTGTCAACATGGCGTCAGCTAGCGCTCCGCGCGCATCGCTAACTCCAACGACGATCTCGGCACGGCTCCAGTCGAGTTCTGCGGCTTGCGGGGCGGCAGAAGGCACTCCTGCCAAATCGAACGTGGCGTCGAGTTTCAAATCTGCCTGGAAAACAGGCACCTTGAAAAGCGAACGGCGCCGCTCCTCAGTTGCAGTTTTGACAGAGGCCGCAGCTCGAACTGGAAACACCAGGTACACGCCGCGCTTTGCCTGATCAACTGCAGATTGAGGTGGAATGTGGTACGGGATGGCAAGTGTCGGCCCGAGGAAGGTCTGCTGGCCGCCGACGTGGCCGCTTATCTCTCTGATGACCTCCGCAGCTCGCTGGGTCCTGTCTTCAACCAAAGCTCCAACAAAGAGGGCTGGGATCGTCATGAGTAGAGCCAGGCCGCAAACTACGATGAGCTTCACGCCCATCGACCGGGATTTCATCCTCAAGCTGGATTGCAGCATCGCAATGTCACTCATTGGAACGCCTCCATTTAAGAAATACTTTGCACCGTAAAGCTTCAGGACAAAAAAAGTTCAGGCCCGCGACGGCGCCAAGCCGTGTACCAGGCTGACTGCGGGCCGTTGTTCGGTCACCTTCGTCGCATCCCGAACCACCTGCTCAAGCGTGGCAAGATACTCGACGTAGCGCGCACGGCCCGAAACCGTGATTCGGCAGACCGTCTGCGGACGGTTGCGGTCGTGTTTCTTAACCATCTCAACCATCTTCCCTTTCTCCAGCACGCGCAGATGACGGCACAAATTGCCGTCCGTAAGAGCGCAAAGCTGTTTGAGATCGCCGAAAGACAATCCTTTCGGATTTGTAACTAAAGACGTGAGCACGCTGAGGCGTGCCCGCTCGTGAATCACGCGGTTCAGACCCTCATAGGCGAAGCGCCCTTCGCCGCCGGGAGCCTTAGTTTTCGTCTTCATCTTCATCCCTGCCCTCCTTCGAGCTAAAGAGCAGAATCCCCGCCACCAGCAACTGCCCTGCCCCATAGGGAATACCCATCGCCCACGGAGAGAGAGCCCGGCTGTCCGCCAGCACGAGACAGGTCAGACCCGTCAGTAAGTACCACGCGCCGGCGGCGGCCACTGCCCGCGGCAGAAAGCGGCACGATGAAAATACGCCCAAGCTGAAAATGATCTGCCAAAGCCCGGGAAGCATCCATAGAGCCGCCGGAACATAACGCACAAGCACAACTGTTACAAGCGCGCCCGCGCCAGCCGACGGCAGGAATTGCTCCACGGCCATGCGGATCATTTCATCCGCCATGCCCGAATGAATGCGGCGTGTGCGCGCATACATCTCCATCCCGATCAAGGCAGCCGACAATGCTGCGGTCCAAATCCAGATGCCTAAGTATCCTGAAATATGATTCGCCGGATCCGGCAGCCACAGCGCCTGCGCCCCGGCGGACGCAACTGCTAGAACACCCGTGCTTGCAAGAGTTGCAGGGCCATAACCACGAAACTCGGTACTCTGGGCCACCTGCCTGCGGATGCTGCTGATGTCGCCCAGCGCTTTGTTTAGGTCATTCATATCGCTTTAGCTTTGCATTGCAAAGTAACTCAAATCGACGTGCTTGTCAACTTGACGACACGAATGGTCCTTCGTGCCACTAGCAGGCTAGGAGGTAGACCTGAAAATTTATGCCCGAGCTGGTGTCCGATTTCCATGGCCGGGCACAGTCACGCAATGACCTGAATCGGCTGGGCAATCCTCTCTTTCTCTTGCTGCCAGAGGGGCCGCCGTTCCATAGTGGCTTCCGTGGAGACGGGAAACTTAAAGGAGATCGCAGTTCCTCTGCGGTTCGACTCGATATCCATATGACCGCCGAAGTGGCGCACTCGCTCGCGCATGCCTCTGATCCCAACGCCAGAACCCTGCGATTGAATCTCGTGCAGCTTTTCCGCCGATATCCCCTTACCTTCATCTCGTACTTCGAGGGAAACAAGGTCCCGGTCACGCGCAATCCGAATCGCGGCAGTTTTGCTGCCGCTGTGACGATGAATATTTGTCAGACATTCTTGCACAAGACGGAATATTACTAACTCCATTTCGCGGGAAAGCCTTTCGAAGTTTTCAGGGAACTCCAGTGCGACCTCCAGGCCACTGCGTTCGCTTAGACCCTGGATATACCAACGAAGTGCTTCCGTTAGTCCGGTTTCGTCCAATAGTGGAGGATGCAGCAAATAAGACATCGTCCGTATCTCCTGACTCAGTTGCTGCACTAACTGCTCGCTCTCCTGCAAACTCTTGGCAAGCGGGGGAGCATCTGACGGAGCCTGATGTGCAGCCTGCGCAAGAATCATGCCGAGCGCCGCCAAGAGCTGTCCGGCGCTGTCGTGGAGTTCACGTGCCATGCGCCTCCGCTCTTCGTCCTGAGCCTGCAACAACCGGCTGGACAGATCTCTGAGTTGTTCGGATTGCTGCACGACTTCGCTGGTCCGAACCCGGACCTGGGCATCCAGAGTTTCTGCCATCGTCCGGTATTTTTCCTCGGCTCGCTTAAGATCGGTGATGTCCACGCCAGTCGGATGAAGGAAAAGGATGGTGCCCTCATGGTCGCGGATGGGATGAAGAGCGAAGTTCACCACTCGTTCGGTTCCGTCCGCCCAGTGATAGATCAAGACCTCTTGATAGGCAATACCACTGGATGCTTGCGCGATCGCCTTCCGGATCTTGGCTTGTACTTCCTCAGAGATTCTCCACCACGGGGTTTGCCAGAATGGCCGGCCGAGAACTTCATCGGCGCGGTACCCGCAGGCGTCCAAACACAACTGGTTCGCGTCCATCACCGTACCATCGAGAGCGACGATTCCAGCGAAGACGGGAGTTTGCTCGAACACGGCCCGAAACTTCGCCGTAGCGGCAATCGCCTCCGCCGTGATCTGCCGCTCCCGCTCTTCGGCTTCCTTGCGCTCCGTAACGTCCATCGTCAGCCCGTCAAAACTCTTCGGGTTCCCCGATGGATCGTAAAACGTGCTACCCAAGGCCCGAATCCATTTCTGGCGTCCATCGGGCGAAACGGTACGGTATTCAATGTCGTAAACCGTATGGTTGGCATTGCTTTCGGCAATGGCTTGACGGGTGCGTTCGCGATCGTCCGGATGCAGGCGTTCGTAAAAAGTATCGATCGTGATGTCAGCGTCCGGTGGCAGCCCGAAGTGCTCTTTGACAAGGTCATCCCAGAGCAATTTGTTGAAAGGAAGATCGCAGAACCAGAATCCGACCTGCGCCGCTTCTGCAACCAGGTCAAAGCGCTGGCGATGCTGGTGCAGGGTTTCCTCTGCCCGCTTACGTTCCGTGATGTCTTGTACAGTCCCGAGCACACGCAATGGCGATCCATCTGTGGCATATTCCAGCTGGCCGGTAAGTTCCACCCAGCACTGGGATCCATCCGCGCGGCGGATGCGCCCTTGGAAAAAGAAACGACCACCGGTTTCCAACATGCTGGAAAACGCGCGTTCGAACGCTGGCAAATCATCCGGATGACATACCTTCGCGGTGAACTCCGCTCTGCTGATGGGGCCTTCCTCACGAGTGCGGCCGAAGACTTCGTAGGGCCGATCGTTCTCCCATGTGACGTGGTCCTCCGCGATATACCAATGCCAGATTCCGAGTTCTGCGGCTTCGGTCGCGAGCCTCAGCCGTTGCTCGGACCCCGCGATTGCCTCCCG
>Ga0116134_1001636_pt1 | contig 11215 bp, 12 predicted proteins | sample June2015DPH_19_5_FD_89737 | JGI IMG/M metagenome (GOLD analysis project Ga0116134, IMG submission 89737) | Peatland microbial communities from SPRUCE experiment site at the Marcell Experimental Forest, Minnesota, USA - June2015DPH_19_40 | ecosystem: Environmental > Terrestrial > Soil > Wetlands...
GATCGTGTATTCCTCCAGAACATACATCGCCAAGAGCTTCTTTTCGAGTGCGTTCAGCTTCTCGATCGCATGTTCCATGTCGGTCACAAAGATCACGACGTCTTCAAAGTTTCGCATGGTGTACGACGTTACCCGTAACCGGAAGAACTCGCGCCCCAGCAGGGATGGCAGTCTTCCCACCTCGACGGACGATCGAGCATACCGCCGCAGTAGGAGAATTGTGCGCCGTCGGTAGGGCCACAGTTCCATCTCCGTTTCGCCAAACACAACCGACGGCGGCGGTTCCGCCTGCCCCATCAGACTCCATGAGTGTGCGTTCGTCATGCCCACACCTCCATCGCGGCCACGCCCTGCAGACGATCAATCTGGCCGGGGTTTTGAACGTCTTCTCCTTGAACATCCTTTTGAGCGTCGTTTCGAACGTCCGTTTTTTGCTCTTGCACGCGCGCTCTGCGGTGGCGGCGCGCCTTACAAGGCGTCGGCTCCCCAGGGTCCGGCATGGCTGCCAAATGCACCCGGCAACTCGCGCAATACACTCCAGTTGTTCCCTGCAGACGCAGCCACAGTCCCCCGCACCGCTCGCAGTACTTCAGTTCGACTTGGATTTCCTGCCCTTCCATCTCGATTATGAAATTCATGATTGCCTCTCATTGGAAAACGAAGAACACCAAAATAAAAAAGCCCTGGCGCCGATTTCTCGGCCCAGGGCTCGTTTCTCTTACGATGACCTGTGCGCTATTTAGTTAGGAATAAACGATTTATTGTAGCCTGGCGGTTGATTCTGTCTCCAGTTGCCGGAAGTAACCCTCCTCATACCCAGACTTGAGCACCTGTCCGTTCTGCACAACGACGCTCAAACGCCCGCTGAAGCGAATGGCCTCCAACAACCTCTGCATGGCTGCCGAGAGTACTTCCGCCGAGCGTACCTTCCGGCGGAACTCCCCGAAGCTTCTCTCCTCGTTTTCGTGCAATTGTACTTCTATCATGACTGATAACCTTTCTTCCAGTGTAAGTGCATTATGAGACATATAATACAACTATTCTATAGCTTAGAAATTACTAAGTCAAGAACACGATTATGCACTTGACACAGCATCCTTTTTCTTAGAGAATGACTCCAGTGGAGCTAAGTCATGAATCTCTTAGACATTTACAAGGAACTGAACACCGAAGAAAAGTGCCTCACATTCCTAGAGCATATGCGATGGCCGGATGGAGTCAAGTGTCTATCCTGTGAATCCCTGCGGATAACGCGGATAACCAGCAAGGGAAAAACAAACAAGAAAACGGGCAGGACCGGCCCGGACCGCCAACTCTACCAGTGCAACGAATGCCGCTTCCAGTTCACCGCCACCACGGGCACCGTCTATCATGACACCCACCTGCCCCTCAGCAAATGGTTCCTCGCCATTGCGCTGATTACCGAATCCAAAAAAGGCATCTCCGCAAATCAGTTGTCCCGCGCTCTCGGTGTGCAGTACCGCACCGCGTGGTATCTGGCGCACCGTATCCGCAAGGCGATGGTGGACGCGAACCGGCCCAAACTCAAGGGCATCGTGGAGATTGACGAAACCTACATCGGCGGAAAACAGCGCGGTCACCGCAGTAAGCTCAAGAACAAAGATGTGGTCATCGGCGTTCGCGAGCGTGGCGGTGATCTTCGGCTCGTACAAACGCCGGACAACAAAGCGGACACGGTCTACCAGGTCATTGCGGAGAACGTCGCGAAAGATGCGCAAGGCATCATGACCGACGAGAGCACGATCTACAATTTCCAGACCACGCAATTCCACAAGGTTCCCCATGAGCGGATTCGCCACAGAGACAAAATCTACGTGCGCGGCGATGTGCACACGAACACCGTGGAATCGGCATTCTCCCTGTTCAAGCGCGGACTGACCGGAGCCTTCCACAAGGTTTCCTTAAAGCACCTGCAACGCTACTTGAATGAGTTCTCGTTCCGGTTCAACAATCGTAAAGCGGCTGATCTGTTCGGGATGACCGTGCGGAGGATGGCGCTGGCGGGAAACTTGCCTTATGCGAAACTGGTAGAGGAGAATGCGTTTACGCCGTTCGTGAGACCGTAACCACCCTCGAATGACGATTGTTACTTGACTTTGTTACCTTAGTGTCTTTCAATGAAGATGCGATTCCCCCCCCGCATGAAAATTCTGATCTGAGGGGACTACGGTGTCCGACAAAAAACCAGTCCAACGAGAATCGCTCCCGCGCGATCTCAGCGGCATCCTGAAGGATGCCCCGCCGGGGGCGTGGGTTGCTCTATCTAGAGATGAGACCCGACTTCTTGGTACTGGCAATACAATGATGGCAGCTTCCTTGCAAGCACAGCTTAAAGGCGAACGATATCCTGTGTTAATCAAAATGCCGTTAGAGGGCGAAGGACTAGCAGCCGGTATAAGATAATCCCGCGTGCGCTTCCCCTACATAACGCTCCCCAATACTGCTCCCCGGCCCTATCTTAACGTTGTCGTGCGCATTGGTTATCGAACATCGGACATCATAAAAGCGATAGTTGATTCAGGCGCAGATCGCCCAATTTTTCCCATGGAAATTGCGACGAATTATCTGAATTTAGATTTGAGCGAGATGGAGCCATGGAATTTTTCCGGCACAACAGGCGAACTCCAACATGCCAGACTTGCAAAGGTCTTTCTCGCTATCTTGAACCCGAACGGAACCGACCAATCGTGTGAAATTGATACGGTATGCGCATTTTGCGATACGTTTAAATTTTCCGGTGGCGCACTTCTTGGACAGAATGGATTTTTCTCACAGTTCAAAACGAGCTTCTATCAGCCGCAAAACTATTTTGAGATCGAACCGTGGGACGTTTCACTTCTGCGGCGGGATTAACTTTTCAGGTTTCCTCTTGCTGACCTTCACATCTTTCCGCTTCAGGGGCTTGGACTGGAGCAGGTTCTTGACGATCCCCTCGAATTGCTTGCGGTTCACCTTCAAAGTTTTTTTCTGCATTTAAATTACCCAAATATCGATGATGCCTGTTGAAATCTAAGTCCCTTGTAAAGGCGCGTCGGTCGCCGATTGTCGTACTACCTGGTTGTTCAAAACCTGTTGACGTGCTGTTGATACTAAAGTTTTCCCACCGTTTTTACAGATACGCTCACAGCAACGCACAGATCGAAATATGGTACATGCCAGTACAGTAGCGCAATCTGAACGGAGGCGACGAGCAAACCGCTAGGCTCAGCGGACTTAAAATCCGCCAAACTCCTGACCGAGTTTTGTGGGTTCAACTCCCGCCGCCTCCGCGCCTACAGAAAGGAATCGCATCGTCAGAAGCGAAACCAATGAAATAGTACTGCAACTGCTGGAGACAGTCCAAGAGCAACAACGCATGATCTGCGATCTGGCGCGGAACGATTTGCTCCTCATTGAATCGCGCCTGTCGGAACCTTCGTCAGCACAGCTTGTTGTCGCTGCCGGAGTAGTGCGCTCAACTCTTTATTCTGTTGACGCACTAGCTGACAGAATTCGCCTACTCGACTCGCAAGTTCGGAGTTGCTGATCCCTTCGGGCCGGGGCTTCTTTCCGGCCCTTTTCTTATCCCTGTCACGGCTGGCCTTCATTGTTGCCCTCTTTCTGGTGCTGCGTCAAATGCACAATCGTGGTCAAGAACTCTATTCCCTTGTGGCTGTTTCACTTATATTGACAATAGCACTTGGCTATTTCAGCGTGGTATACTCCGGCGATGAAATTCCGCATGCTTCAAGAGAATCTCCGCAAGACCCTCTGGGAACGCATTGACGGAGGGGATCTTACTGGCTTGCGTCTGGCGGAGCAGACTGGATTTAAGCAAGCCCATATCTCTAATTTCTTGAACCGTAAGCGCGGGCTCAGTCTGGAAGGCATGGACAGAGTCTTGAACGTGCAGCATCTTTCGGTCTTGGATCTCATTAATCCGGCCGAAGTCAACAAACGCGCCTCAATCCTGCCGCCGAGCGAGGACGAATTCGACAACGTGGTGGTCGCCGATTCGCATGTCGCGGCCTCCGAAGCGGTGATCATGAGCATGCACGTCAAGGAGATCCTGAAGTTTAAGAGGAGTTTCCTGAAGCGTATGAAGGAGGAGATGGAAGGCGACCGTAGCGCATGGGAACGCTTTGTGATCATCAAGGCGGATACACAGGAAGGAATGAGCATGTATCCCCGTACCACGCCCGGCGCCACCTTGCTGCTCGACCGCCATTATAATTCCATGACTCCTTACCGCAAGGGCGAAGTTAACATGTACGCGGTGCGTAAAGATGATACTTGCACGATCAGGTACGTCGAAACCGCGGATAGCCACTTAATCCTGCGTCCGCACAACCCAGCCTACCCTATTGAAGTAATAACCCTGGAAGACGGCCAGAAGCCTGGTCACTACATCGTTGGTCGCGTTTGCTACGTTGGAGTCGAAACGTAAGGAGTGACCAGTAGGGACTAATAAGTAGCTGTAATAACTGGATGGATACTAACGTGGAGTGTACTAGAGTAGAGTATGCCTTGACGGAGAATAGGTCCGAGCGGAAAGTCTTTTTCGCATTTGGCACTTGTTTTCAGAGGATCGTTCTGCGAGCGGAATCCTTCGGGCAACAGGTCGCCGAGCACAAAATATTTCGGGCCGTCGAGCCCCCAGTTTCCCTGATCCAGGAACGGGGCTCATCGGGCGCGCAATACCTGCCCAGTGGCTCTGGAACTCTCCTAAGTAAAGCTCCGTACTCACGTCTGCCTGCCTCGATCGACGGGCACGTCGCGACGGGTCGGTGACGCTGGATAAGTTTTGAACGAAGCGATAATCTCAGAGAGCGATCTCGCGGCCTAAAACCTTATGAACTGGAAAATCTTTGCTCTAATGCTGGCGGCGCTTTTGGCTACTGTTCCCGTTTGTGCTCAACACTCTTCCTCCGAACCCGTGCTCGATGTTTCCGCCATGGATAGAACCATCGACCCGTGCGTGGACTTCTACACGTACTCCTGCGGCGGCTGGGTCAAGCACAATCCGATTCCGCCGGACCAGGCAAGCTGGAGCACGTATAGCAAGCTCGAGGACGAAAATCGCGCGCAGTTACGGACGATTCTGGCAGAAGCGGCGAAAGCGAGCAGCCCGCGGAATGCTGTGACGCAGAAAATCGGCGATTACTACTCGTCATGCACGGATGAGGCGGCCATTGAGAAGCTGGGAGCCGAGCCTCTCGTGCCGGAACTGGATCGAATCGCGGGTCTGAAGTCGAAGCGGGATTTGGCTGAATATGTCGCGACCGCGCAATTTCCGCCGTCGCTCGAAGGCGGAGGCACGTTGTTCACGTTCCGCTCGAATCAGGACTACAAGGACTCGGCGCAAGTGATCGCCGAGGCCGATCAGGGAGGCCTAGGCCTGCCGGATCGCGATTACTACTTGAAAGACGACCCCAAATCAGAAGAACTGCGCAAAGCGTACCTGGCGCACGTCGCCAAAATGCTCGAGTTGCTGGGAGACAAACCAACGGAAGCCGCCACCGAAGCAGCAACGGTGATGCGCATCGAGACGGCTCTAGCCAAGGGCCAGATGACCCGCGTCGAACGGCGCGATCCACCCAACCTTTATCACAAGATGAGAGTGGAGGAACTGCAAAAGCTGGCGCCCTCTTTCGGCTGGAACACGTTTTTCGCAAAAACCGGCGTGGGATCGCTCGAGACGCTGAACGTGGTGACACCCAACTATTTCCATGTCATGAGTGAAAAGATCGAAAAAGAAGGTTTGGCGGACTGGAAAACCTATCTGCGGTGGCACGCTGCGCACGACGCAGCCACCCACCTTTCCGCTGCGTTCGTAAAAGAAGATTTTGATTTCTACGGCAAAACTCTCCGCGGCCGCGAGGAACTTCCACCACGCTGGAAGCGCTGCACCAATGACGTAGATAACGATCTCGGAGAGGCTCTAGGCCAGGCATATGTGGCGAAGTACTTCAGCCCGGAAGCGAAGCAGGCAGCGCTGAAGATGGTGCAGGAAATCGAAGCGGCCATGCAGGGCGAGATCCAGGCGCTCCCGTGGATGGGAACCTCGACCAAGGAGCAGGCGCTCACCAAGTTGCACGCGATCGCGAACAAGATCGGCTATCCCGACAAGTGGCGCGACTACATCACCCTCGAGATATTGCGCGGCGACGAAATCGGGAACTCTGAACGGGCCTCCTGGTTCGAGTTTCACCGCTGGCTTGCGAAAATCGGCAAGCCAGTGGACCGCCACGAGTGGGACATGACGCCACCCACCGTTAATGCGGATTACGATCCTCAGAGAAACGACATCAATTTCCCCGCGGGAGTGCTGCAGCCACCGTTGTTCAGCGCGCTGTCCGACGCCGCGCCCAACTACGGTGACACCGGTGCCACCATGGGCCACGAACTGACCCATGCGTTTGACGACGAGGGCAGCCAGTTCGACGCCCAGGGAAATCTGCGCAATTGGTGGACGGATGCCGACCGCAAGGAATTTGAGCAGCGCGCTCAGTGTGTGGTTGACCAATACTCCGGATACACGATCATCGACGACATCAAGATCAACGGCAAGCTAACCAACGGCGAGGATCTGGCGGATTTGGGCGGAACGCTGCTTGCCTATCTGGCGTGGAAGGAAGACACGAAGAATCAAAAACTGGAGCCGCTAGATGGGTTGACGCCCGAGCAGCGCTTCTTCGTTGCCTACGGGCAGAGCTGGTGCACGAACGAGCGCGATGAAAATAAGCGGCTGCGAGCGACGGTGGATCCCCACTCGCCGGAGAAGTATCGCGCAAATGGCGTGGTCTCGAACATGAAAGAATTTCGTGAAGCGTTCCACTGCAAGCCCGGGCAGCCAATGGTGAGGGAAAACGCTTGCCGCGTATGGTAGGCCCAGCGGCTTAGCCGCGCTCGAAAGCGTGTTTTTGTTCCAACTGCTGTAGCGCCGCAGCCATTTCCGATTCGAAGCGGTCTTTCTGGTCCATCAACCCAGGAAGCGCGGTAGCGTAGCGCCGGGCCATGGTGAAGAGTCCCTGTTGCGCAAGTCCGGCGGCGATCTCGGCGATGTGATCGGTGCTGGTATCTAGGTAAAGGGCCTCGGTCGGGTCGCCCAGCCACACATCTCCACCGACCAGACGCGTGTGCCAATACACCTTGCGCTCGATCATGAGGGCGATTTCGTCGTCGGTGGCCTTGCCGAAAACCCACTGCTTGAGTTTGAAGCTGTAGTGGCGACTGGAGAACGGCAGCGGCACCAGCTTGCCCGATTTCACAAACTCCGTCTGCTTGTGGTCGACCTCCTTGCGCAGGGCATTGATGACGGGACCTTCGGTATCTTTCGGCTCGAGTGAAGGCAGCACCTCCCGCAGCGTAGCGGAAAGATTCACGGCCACCAGCGCGCGCAGGCCGTCGGAATTTTCCAGCGTGATCACCGTATGCAGGACGTCAAAGTCTGCACCGGACGTGGCGTGGCGGAAAGGCCACTCGAACCTGAAACTGAGGGGGAGGCCAGTGCGGGTTACGTGGATGGTCTTCGGTGTCGGAGTGTGGGCCGGGGTGCTCATAGTTGATCTTTGCCAATATTGTAAGTGGTTATTTTACCTTGCGCGATTCGTTGATACAGACCACTGTCGCTACATCAGACGGGCCAACTGCCACAGGTTCCATATGGCGGAGGCGCTCAACAATCCGCACAGGGCCGCCGCCACCAGCAGACTTTGGCGTGTCTCCAGCAGATCGGCGAACACCCCAGCGGCGAAGACGAAGAAGAACACGAGCATGGTCAGGTGGAATCCTTCTCCCGGGAAATTGGGAGCGCCCAGCGCCAAAATCAGTAACAGTGCCGCGATCAGAAGCGGCGCGGTGTTGCCGAAATACCGGGTGCGCTTCCATCCGATGTACGCAACCAGCGCCACGGGCAGGGCGAGCATCAGTGGCGGGCTGCTGACCAAGATCGTTTCCAAGGCGTTGCGGTAGGAGACGGACATGCCAAACGCGGCGGGTTCGAAGTTGATCCAGCGCGCGTGCAGTATTCCTTGCCAGAACAATGCAGGTTCGAAAAAGTAGGCGGCAAACAACAGCACCACGGAGACCGCGATCGCGGTGGTCCAGATAGCGAGCACGCTGCGTGGCCGGACTGGCGCCACCCAGAACATGAGCGGCAAAGTCACCAGCGCCAGTACCGCGAGCGAAAACTGGTTGCCCGCTGCCAGCATCAGAGACAACCCCAGAAGCAGAATGCGCCGCCAGTTCCAGAGCACAACTTCGCGGGGAGCGTAGAGTGTGTGCGCCACGGCGATGGCTGTGAAAACGGTTCCGAACGCTCCCCAAACCCCGCCCATTTCGCCCAAACTCTGGGCGCCGGACACGTTTATGATCATGGCGGGAGAAAAGCAGTAGAGTGCCAGCGCGATGTATCCACCAGCGTTGCCGTACAGACGCCGCGCCACGTACCACAGCGACGCTCCGAGCATAACGCCGAAGAACAGGTACGGCGACGACGCCAGCAGCGGCTGAAGTGATTCTGGCAACCACGACCCGGGGCGCAGCAGAAGCGGTGCAGCGGCGACCAAATAGTAGAGCGGCGAGCGGTCCTGATCGTAACCGTCGCGCACGCGGAGATGGCCGGCGCGCCCGGCGGCAGGCAAGCCGGTGACGGTTTCTGAGCGCAACGATTCGGGAGTTCCGGCGATGACGCCACGTTCCCATTGCTCGAGGCCTTGGTAGATGCGTAGATCCTGGTCGGAGTCCGGGGCCGAAGCGTGCAACGTTTGCACTCGCACCAGCCACATGCACTGCAGCAGATAGACCAGCAGCAGCGCTGCCGCGGCAAATTGCGGAGCGCGGAAGGCATCGGAATGGAGAAATCGCCGCAACATTGGCGCAACAAAGCAGGACCGAGTGTTTTACCATGTCCGGGACAGCGCTGGATAACTAAAGATGGATAACGAACCGTGGTCCCCTACTTCCGCAGAACTGGAACCGCCAGTCGCGGCGGATGCTGCAACGCCTAGTCCGTCTTCGTTTCCAGCTGCGTCATTGACTAGGAGCGCTCGCCGCGAGTCTCCGCTCGGCGAAGTCTTTCTCGGCCCAAAGGGAATTTATCCGGGCGTGCGCTGGCTGACTTATCTGGCGATGGCCTGGATCGTCTTCCAGGTCGAAGGCTTGCTGGTCGTCTCGCTCCAGTCGCATCTGGGCTTGCTCTGGTGGCGCATGACGATCGAAGCCTGCATGATGCTGGCCGCGATCTTACCGGGCTTCGCGATGGCGCGAATTGAAGATCGTCCATTCGGCGACTTCGGCCTGCCGTTGCGACGCGCCTTTGGACGAAACTTCTGGGTGGGAACGTTGTGGGGCATTGCGTCTCTGAGCGTCCTGATGCTGCTGTTGCGCTTGACGGGCGCGTTTGAGTTTGGTGCGCTGGAACTGCACGGTTCGCGCATCTGGAAATTTGCCGCGTATTATGCCCTGCTTTTTCTGTTCGCGGCATTCTTTGAAGATTTTCTGATGCGCGGCTACTCGCAGTGGGTGCTCTCGCAGGGAATGCATTTCTGGCCAGCGGCGGCGTTTCTCTCGGCTCTGTTCGGTTACATCCACGGCCGCAATCCGGGCGAAACTACGACTGGGCTGGCAGCGGTGGGATTGATCGGCTTCTTCTTTTGTTTGACGCTGCGGCGGACGGGCGATTTGTGGTGGGCGGTCGGCTTCCACATGGCATGGGATTGGGGCGAGAGCTTTTTGTACTCCGTTCCCGACAGCGGGGCGCTTTTGCCCGGTCACCTGATCCACTCCAGCTTTCACGGTCCTGATTGGCTTACGGGCGGCTCGGTTGGGCCGGAGGGAAGCTACCTCGTTTTCGTCGTCATGGGAGCGCTTTGGATCTTGTTTGACCGGGCTTATCCGGAGGTGAAGTACGGTAGCCCCCACCCCCCCTACCCCCCCACCCCCTCCGCATAGTCTCTGGAATCATGGGTTTAGGGACGCTTCCCGCCAAAGATTTGAATGCAAAGGACTTATTGTCAAAGTATTCAAGAAGGTAATTATCCCTTGATGTCACGTAGTACAATGTGGTCATGCTTGGGACAGTGGCAGGTGACCATCCGTTCGCCGGGATTGCAACAAAACTAGAACGTGCCGACGAGAACATCATCAACCTTCATAATGAGATTGTAAGGTTCTTTAAGGGAAGCAAATACCCAGTCATTCCAAAGCCCAATGAACAGGGATGGCAGGAAGCTGTTGACTATCATCGAGACCTGCAAATCCCTAAGCGATTCAGTGTGCTGGCGGGCGAGATTATCCACCACCTGCGATCCAGTCTCGATCACATTGTCTGGCACTTTTCCAGTGCCGAAGCGAGGCGGGATCACGACAACGCGCTTGAATTCCCCATCTATCGGAATCTGCCGTCGAAAAAAGAATTGCCCGGATACCAGAGAAAAGTACAGGGCATCTCCAACTCTAGGGTGCTCACTCTGATTAAAGACTTGCAACCATACAATAGAGTTCCCGATGTTTCGGATGACCCCCTCCTCATCGTCCACGACATGGACAGATTTGATAAACATCGGGAACTGATGATTGTCACAACATGCGCAAATCTTACGTTCCCGCCGAACACGAGGCCGGAGATCGTCGCTAATGTGATGGCGTATAAAAAGGGAAAAACGCTGTCCATCGCAGAATTTGCTGCTGCTCAAAGAGCAATCAAGAACGATGCTAAGGTCACCCCGCAAACAGCGTTCTCTAAGATTGGAAACAGGGATGACCAGTTTGTTGTCCCATCTCTGATGGCACTGCTTAATGCTGTCAGTGATGTCGCTGAATTGTTCGCAAGGGAATTGTAGATTTTTGGTCTGCTTACGTGGCACACTTCCGTCATTCCCTCCACCGTGTTATATTGGCGGAAGTATGGCGGGCATACGCTCATCCCGGCAAGGTAGCAGCGAACGACCCGTTGCGAGTCATCGTATTTTGCAGCCTTCGCAAGAGGTGCAAGCTAAAATGCGTCCGTTGGCGCGGGCGTCATTTGAGCAGGTACTACAGCGCGCGGCGAAGCCAACTCGGAGACGCGCTTCAAAAGCGAAGTGAAGATTAAATTTCCCTGATCCCTCCGGTTGTATCTGAACGAATACTCATCTAAGTACGACTGTAAATACTTCTGGCTGACCTGATGATACACCCCACCAATTCCACGCTTCACTAGCGACCAAAAGCC
>Ga0116134_1001638_pt1 | contig 11204 bp, 3 predicted proteins | sample June2015DPH_19_5_FD_89737 | JGI IMG/M metagenome (GOLD analysis project Ga0116134, IMG submission 89737) | Peatland microbial communities from SPRUCE experiment site at the Marcell Experimental Forest, Minnesota, USA - June2015DPH_19_40 | ecosystem: Environmental > Terrestrial > Soil > Wetlands >...
CATGGGCGCCGTGTAATTGCCCGTGCCGTCCACAGTCCCGCCGCCGGTCTCGGCGACCGACCAGGTTACTGCGGTGTTGGTCGTTCCAACAACGCTGGCGGCAAACTTCTGCGACTGACCGACGGAGATGTTTGCCGGATTGGGCGTGACGAAGACCGTCACAACCGGCTTGGCGCTACTGCTGCCGCTGCCGCACGCTGTCAGAAATCCAGCCATTCCAACTGCGAATAGCGCTATCACGCACTGAAAATGATTGACCCTCGAAAACACTTGATGTTCTGACCGCATTCTTCCCCCCTCGTGCCTGTTGGTTTTCTTTCCGATCTTGTCGACCCCCGGCCCCAAAAACGCTATGGGAAAACAGAGATAAACTGACCCACTCGTTGTGACCCCTTGAGGGTCGGTCTCAAGGGGTCACAGTGGTCGTCAACGGAAAGCAGCGCTCTCCGTTGCTTCCGCATCATTGGGTCACAGTTATCGTAAACGAAACACTGTGGCTGGTGCCACCCGCCGAAGCCGCCGATACGGTCAACGTTTCGGTCTGAGGAGGTGGCGGGCTCGAACTCCCGCTCCCGCATCCGGCCACCGCAACGATGGCTAGGCCCACCAGCAACGCGGCCAAAACTCCAACGATCTTCCTCCGCCGGTTCCGGCGTGGAATGCCGATCGGCAAGATGACGATCGCGAAGCTGGTGAATGCAGCGCCAAAGGCCACGGCGAGAGGCACTCGGCCGCGGACTCCGGACGCTCGCACACCAGCGCTGGCTGCGCTGCTTGCGGTAACGGTGAGCGTCGTGGTCGCTGCCTCCGTACCGTTCGGAGTTACAGTTGCGGGGTTGAAGCTGCAGGTAACCAGTGTTTGCGCGCCGCAACTGAAGGTGACCTGGCTGTTGAAACCACCCGACGGCGTCACCGTGATGGTGGTCGTGCCCGACTGTCCCGCTGCCATCGTGAGCGACAGCGGACTGCCGGTAATGGCGAAGTCGGCAGCCACCGCGTTAACGGTGATGGTTTGAGACACCGGGGTGGCGGCCTGGAAACTTGCGTTCCCAGCTTGGCTTGCCGTGACCGTCACCGACCCGGCTCCCGTAATGGTTAGAGTCGATCCCGAGATCGACGCCGGTCCAGTCACCGCGTAACTCACCGGCAAGCCGGAAGTGGCCGTTGCTTGCAGTGTGATGGGGGCGACGCCCAAGACCACAGGATTGGGCAATGCAGGAAAGTTAATCGTCTGGGTATCTAGGTTAACAGTGATGGTCTGAGATACCGGCGTGGCGGCCTGGAAACTTGCGTTCCCAGCCTGGCTTGCGGTGACCGTCACTGACCCGGCTCCCGTAATGGTTAGAGTCGATCCCGAAAGCGACGCCGGTCCAGTCACCGCGTAGCTCACCGGCAAGCCGGAAGTGGCAGTCGCTTGCAGCGTGATAGGAGCGACGCCTACGGCCACAGGATTGGGCAGCGCAGGGAAGTTAATTGTCTGGGTATTGCCAACCACACCGGTCACATAAATAGTCTGAGTGCCGACGCGCTGCACGATATTGTTACCGTTATAGTCGTACTCCTGTTGGTTGAGTGAGTTATCGGTAACCAGGACGTTGCCGATAACGGTGCTCACCCCGAAAAGGCCGGTTAGTGTAGAGGGAGCAAACTCGATGCCGAGCTGGCACGATGCGCCTACGGCGACCGTGCCGCCGGCCGTACATGTGGTCGTCGAGGGGTCAAGCGCCACCTGCGCGGTTAGCGCAATGCCCTGCAGGTTTAAAGTCTCAGTACCGATGTCTTCGACAGTTACCACCTGCGGCACGCTCGTGGTGCCGAAGGGTGTCGTCGTGCTCGTGAAGTTGAGCGACGGCGTATCTCCACGATCCAAGTTTGAGACTTGGACATCGCCGGGATCGGCGATAAAGACGGTGCCTCCGGGTCCGATGGCAACGTCGGTTATGTTGGCAGACGTCCCGGGTGGATTACTATCCGCCTCGAGTGCGGCGGCGGTTGTTAGAATGATCTGGGTGCCGGTGACGGCGGGAACTTCCACTACCTGTGCAGTTTCTGCGATGTAAAGATTGCCCGCCGCATCCACGCCGATGCCCTTGTTTCCTGTTAGTCCGCTAACTACCGTGGACTGGCAAGATCCCCCCGCACAGCCGGGGGGAAGCTTGACCACCTGGCCGTTTGCAGAGTCGGATATAAAGACATCGCCCGTGGCATCGACGGCCACGCCATACACGGCACCCAATCCAGTTCCCAGGGCTTTTTGGCAAGCGCTGGTTGTGCATCCGGCTGGCACTTCCACCACACGGTTGTTGTTCAGATCTGCGATGAAGAGGTCCCCCGCGCCATCCACAGCCAGTTCGCGGGGAGTGCTGATCCCTCCATTCGACTGGCTGGCGATCACTTTGGTACAACCGGTGGCAGCACACCCCGGTGGAATCATCACCACCTGATTATTGGCAGGGTCGGACACATAGAGATTGCCCGCGCCATCGATCGCTACGCCATCCGCGCCGCCAAGCCCATTAGCAGAGCTGGCCACGACCGTCTGGCAACCGTTGGTTTGGCTGCACCCCGGGGGCAGCACTTTGACCACGCGCTTATTCCCATTGTCCGCGATGAAAACGTTGCCTAAACCGTCGGCTGCCAGGAATTCGGCATCGTTCAAGCCGCCGCTGCCAGCGGACTCCACCTGAGAGGGAGTACCGGAGTCGAAGGCGATCTGCGCCGCCACCCCTTGTCCCACGATGTATTGCGTGCCCAGGACGTTGCCGTTCGCATCGGTGAGTACCAGTGCGCCCATACTCGTGCCAGAAAAATCAGGAGTAAACGTCACATCCACCGAGCAGCTCTGTCCGGCGGAAAATGGAGTTCCCGTGGTGCATGTGCCGGCGTCCACGAATTCGAAGCTGGAGTTGATTGCCCCCTGGGTAAGAACCTTGATTGCGCTCAGGGTGCCAGCGGCGGTAAAGAGCACGTTCACGCTCTGCGGGCCGCCCGTCTTGCCCACCGCGACCGACCCGAAATTGGGCGACGCCGGGTTAGTGGGAAGCGTGGCGACCACGCTGACCGTCACCGGAGTTGAAGCAGTGGCGGCCACCGGCTTGTAATTGGAGTCGCCAGAATAGGATGCCGTGAACACATGTGTGCCCAGCGGCAGGTTCACGGTCATGGGGACGGGAACGGTCCCGAGGTAAGCGGTGGACGAACTATTTGTGAATTGAAATGTGCCAAAGGGCGCAGGCGCCGCGCCATTGAGCGAATCGAAGAACTGCACCGTTCCCGATGGAGTTAGCGCTTCAGCCGGAGGTGTTACTCCGGCAATCAGGGTGACTTGTTGGTCGGGCGTTGTGGTTGACAGGTTCGAGCTCACGGCCACTGTGGGAGTAGCGATGGCTGCGGCTTGGTTCGTTTCAAGAATCCCATAGCTTGACGCGAAATTAGAGTCGCCATAATACTGCGCCATAATGGGGCCGGCATTCGGCATTATGGTTTGAATAATGTTCGAACCATTGGTTAGAGTGCCTATCATGTTCGGGTTGAGAAAAGTGTTCTGCGCTAACCAGGAAATGTAACCTGTCGGCGTCGCACTGGACTGCGATGAAGTTACTGTGACTTGAAGGGTCACTGGCTGACCGACCACAATCGGAGTCAGCGCTGTGACCGTGACCTGGGACGACGCTCCCGATTGGACAGATATAGGGTCGGGGATACTGGCCGAGACTGTTGCTAAGTAGTTGGTGTCGCCGGAGTAATTGAACGTTATATTGTTGTTGCCTGGAGGCAAGTAAAAATAGTCCCAGATCGGATTCGGCGTAACTGTATAGGAATTAACCGTCGTCGCTACCCCGTTCACAGTGTTGACGACAGCTAAAGTGCCAGTCGGGGGAGCCACCGGCAGGTAGGATTGAAGGAAGGCATAGTCGAATACACACCACCCTGCCGACCAGCATCCCATTTGCGGAGAGCCGAGAGGTTGACCTTTGACGATGTTGTAGACAAAAGGCTGAGCCGACGTGCTGGGACTCAGGCTGGCATCGCCGGAGTAGCTTGCAGTGAGATTATGAGTGCCGAACCCCAGGCAAAAACCAGCTACCTCACAGTTGGTGAGGGTCGTGTAGCCTTGGCTGCTGACTGGCGCTTGCGCAATAGCCTGTCCGCCGTCATACACAGTAACGGTCCCAGTAGGATTGCCAGATCCCGAGGCTGAAGTGACGTTGAAGCCGACGGGAAACGCGGTGCCGTAGCCGATGGTCAATGGTGAAGGCGCAGGCGTGACGGTATCCGGAACATAACCAGTGATGGTAATGGTGCTGCCTTCCGAACCAATGTTGACCGCGACCAGATTGGAATCGCTGGGGGCGAAGTTGCCGTCTCCCGCATAGTGGGCAACCACGTTGTATTGCCCGCCGGGAAGTGAATTCACCGATCCGGTGAATGCCCCGTTTACCAGAGTGCCGCCTCCCACCCCGATGCCGGTGGAGAATGGCGAATTGGTCTTTGCGATCAAACCGACGGACCCGGTCGGCACCACATTTCCGGATGCCGCGGCTACGTTGATGGAGAAAGTAACTGGCTGTCCGTGTTGCACCGATGTAGAGGTAGTCGCCGTGAGCGTGGTCGTTGATCCGGCAAAATTCAGCGAACTCCACGCGTTGACCAGATTGAACGCATCGACCGATCCTAATCCGCTGGCCGGATCGTAACCAACCGTCGCGTTATAGCCAACTTGGCCGGTGACGTCGCCCGGCGGCGGGTTGCTGCCCAGCGTGTCATTTCCCGGTACGCCGTTATTGCCAGACGTAATGTCATTGAAGGGGCACCCGGGAAGTGGTGGCACCGAGGGGTCAGTTTCACTGCTGGAATTACAGTTGCCATAAGTTTCATTCGCTGCCAGCCGATATAACCCATAGTTTGCCAGTCCCTGCCGGTCGCCCTGCTTCTGGTCGACCAAGGCCATGATGCCGGCAAACACCTGCACGGATGCGGACGTTCCGCCTACTCCGGCGGCCGACACCAAAAGTGATTGGTCGCCGATGGTTGAGATAGTGCAAGGGCCGAGCACAGCAACGCAAATCACATAGCCATCGTGATCCGCGCCGGAGAGAGAAACGTCCGGCAAGTCGCGAGCATTATCGTCGGGCACGCCTTGAATGGCAGTGCTCTGCCAGGCGGGCTTGGGGTAGATCGTGCTGACGCCGCCTCCGGTGGCGTAAAGGTTGTTGTATACAGCGCTTTCATTCCACACGTTCTCGGGGATATACCCGTTTGGTACCAGGTTTACGCCATCCAAAGTCCAATACTGGGAATAGTTCCCGGCTTCGTTGAACTCGGTGCCGCCTACCGCCGTATTGAATGGGGTGGAGGCCAAGCCGCTTACCGCCAAACCATCCTGTGCCTGACTCTCGCCGGGGGCGTCGCAACCCGCAGCGCCCGAGTCTCCAGTGGCGGCAAAAACACTGATGCCTTGGGCGGCGGCTTGTTCATAGATTGCGTTGTAAAAACTATTTCCTGCCGAGCCCAAAGTGGATTCGCATTCCCCAAAGCTCAAGGTCATGATGTCGGCGAGGTTGTTGTCAACGATGTAGGCGGCAGAAAGCGAGGTGCCGTCCGTTGTTAGCGTTGTGCCACTGATCACCAGGTCCACAGCCGCTTCTGGCGCGACCGCTCCGACCCACTCCACATCCAACGAAGACTCCTCTTGGTCGCCGGAGCCTATCCCGTAACCTGCCAACAGAGTTGGCGGTCCATTCATGATCACGTTCGGATCGTTGGGAGGAAGATGATATGCCTCGCGAAACGTTTCTACATCGGTCACTTCAACAGCCGTGGTGCGCGAGACCACCGCGATGGTTACTCCTTGGCCACTGATTCCGCTGTTGTACACACGATCCAGATCGTAAATCTTCGCAAAGTCATTCGGATCCATAAGGATCGGCGAGTAGAAGCTTGATTCCGGTTTGGTCGGAGTCCACTGTCCTGTACTCAAGTCACGCTGGACCGCCGCGGGTGGGGTCAGCATCGGCTTGCTGAAAGAAAAATTCTGTAGGTTCACTCCGCGCACGATTCCAGTCAGCGCCTGCGGTATGGATATATCGGAGCTATTCGCGAGATGCGTTTCGCTGCCTAGCCGATACGAGTGCATCTGCGTCTGGAACGTCTGTTCCACCAGTTGCGCGCTCCCCGAGAATTCAATGTGGCTGCGGCCGGGCGATACTTTTACGCCGTCGAAGCCCTGCTGCTGCAGCCATGCCGCGATCTTGGCCATGTCCACCTGCGCCGGGCCGAAGCGCTCGCCGAACTGCTCGGGCGTGAGCCATTGATGGTAGTTGGCGGATTTCTTGTCGTGCAGGCTATCGATGAACGTGCGCAAGGCCGGCTGCACACTATCGGCAGGGCCGAGGATCAGCAGCATCCGTTCCAACCGCAAGTTGGGATCCACTCGTCCGAGATCGTGGGAAGACGCAACCAGAGGATGCGTCGAATTAGCCAGTCTTACTCGCGAAGCATCAATAACCGTGATTTGTGGTCGGTTCTCTGCTGCTGCCAACGACACACTAGCAACCAGCAAAGCCACAAATAGAAACCCAAATGCTGCGCCAAGTACACCGGCCCACGATTTCCTCATAATCCGCCGCTCCCCCTCTTTACCTTCACAGAGAAGATTGACTCGAAATCCCGCCGCGGATCACAGGGTCAAGAGAATAAAAAAACGGATCCCAGGAAAACCCGCCGACGCTTTTCTCACAGTTCGCCACTTCCTTGTTTTCTTGCCTTCTTTCCTAGCTCTTTTTGGGTGGCAAGTATGCGAATCGTTGGAGTCAACAACACCATTCAGAAATCGTCAACGAAACTCATCCAAACAAATCTAAACAGCTAACCATCGTTGCGCCAAGTGCTTGCAAGCTTTGGCGGCGTCCAAGCCCGAGGCCGGAACGCCCGCCAGACAGGCCATTTCGCGATTGCGTATCATCTGCCGAAAGACGCAATTGGATCTCTGGCCGGTTGGAGCCTGCTAAAATAGCGCCCATGGCGCCCTCCAACAAGCTGACCCCGGTGTGTGACACCTATCGCTTCGGGTCTTTTGAAGCGCGGGTCGGCGAGGGAATCCTGTTGTATCGAGGGAGGCGCATTAAGATCCAAGACCTGCCGTTCCAGATGCTTCTCGTTCTTCTTGAAAATGCTGGGGAAGTCGTCTCCAAGGAGGTGTTGCGCGATCGACTCTGGGGCCAGGGAACCTACGTCGAGGTCGATGAGAGCCTATACGTGGTTGCTGCAAAACTGCGCGAGGCACTTGGGGATGACGCGACTGGGCCGCGCTTCGTTAGGACGGTGTCGGGCAGAGGGTACCGGTTCATCGCGAAAGTAACGCCGGTTTTCGATTCGGACGCGGAGGCAGCCGAGCCGACTCCGCTCATCCCGCCAACGAACGAGAGGCCAGATCAAGAACCTAATCGCCATGCGTCTTTGATCTCGAATCGGGGATTGTTAGTGCTGTTCGTTTTCATTTGCGCCGCAGCGAGCCTGGGCATCTTCATGTACAAGCGCTACGCCAGACCTTTAGTCGGCGAAAGGAACTCGATTGTCGTGGGAGGATTTACCAATGCCACTGGCAATCCGGATTTTGGCGGCGCATTATCTTCCGTTTTCCGGGTGAAGCTCCAGGAGTCTCCCTATCTGAACCTGGTTCCAGACCAGCAATTGCGGCGCTTGATAAAAGATCCGGATCCTGCGCCTTTGCAGGACCAGCTGCACGCGTGCGCCACCCTGGATGGAGAGGTACTTCTAAAGGGCGAATTGAATTCGCTCGCGCAGGGATACCGGGTCTCGCTTACAGCATGGAGATGTGGAGACGGCAAACTGCTGGCCACCGAAAAAGCTGACGCAAATTCGCAGTCGACCCTTTTGTCAGCACTTGATCTGGCCACCGTGCAGCTACGAAGGCGGCTCGGAGAGTCGAACCGGTCCGCGCTGGAGTTTAACGTGCCATCGATGCAGGCTACGACGGGTTCTCTAGCTGCGCTGAAGGCGTTTAGCGTCGGGGAAGAGAAACGTTTCGAGGGCCTTAAGCCTGAGGCGCTCACGGCTTACAAGCTTGCAGTGGACCTTGATCCACAGTTTGCGCTGGCTTATGCGCGTCTCGCAACCGTTTACACCAACATCGGAGAACCCTCCCTCAATCGTCAATATTACAAGCGCGCATTTGATCTGCGTGACCGCACCACCGATCGTGAGCGGCTCTATATCATTACCCATTACTATGCCTCCTCCACCGGGGAGATCGGCCGCGCGATCGAAGATTACGAGTTATGGCGCACCTTGTATCCACGGGATGTGGTGCCGGCAAACAATCTCGCGCTCGAATATCTGTCCGTCGGACAACCGGAAAATGCGGTCGATTTGGCCCGGACAGCGGTTCAGCTCGACCCTCACGATCGGTTCCCTTATGCGACGTTGGCGCAAGCTTATTTGAAGACGGGCGATTACGGAGATCTGCGCGCCTTGTGCGACGATCCCGCCCACAATAATACTGACATCCTCGGCTTCCACATTGCCTGCTTCCAGGCTGCGTTTGCTCGCGATGAGGCGGTGGGCATGCAGCGCCAAATGGACTGGGCGAACGGGAATCCCGAGGAAAGCAGGTTGCTCGACGAAGCGGCATGGGTGGCGATTTATCGAGGAAAGCTCTCCGAAGCCCGCCGCCTCTTGTCCGCGGCGAAGAAAGATGCCCTGCAGAACAATTATGTTTTCTCAGCCGCAGCAGTCCAGTTGGATTTGGCAACTTCGGAAGCGGATCTTGGCTTCTCGCGGGAAGCAAAGCGGGATGCGCAGGACGGTCTTAAGCTTGCCTCGGGGAACGCTCTTGTGCAGGCAGTTGGGGCGTTTGCACTCGCCCGGGCTGGCGACATTGCCGGTGCGCAATCGAACATGAGAGAGGCTGCCGCCAAGGCGCCGCTGGACACCCTATTGAACTCGGCTGTGTTGGCTTCGGCTAGAGCAGCGATTCAGCTGGAGGGACACAACCCCGAGGCGGCAATTCAAGCTCTCGAAGAGGTTCGACCATTCGATTTTTGCGAGTTAATGGGCCTTGCGCCTGGGTATTACCGGGGGCTGGCGTTCCTCGAAGACGATAAACCCCAACTAGCTGCAAAAGAGTTCCAGCGAGTCGTCGATCATCGGGCGATTGCTCCTACCTCTTTTTATGTTGTTCTTTCAGAACTGGAGCTGGGTCGCGCTTTCCAACTTGCGGGTGACCGTGAGAATGCTAAACGTGTTTTTCACAACCTAAGCGACATTTGGAAGGACGCGGACCCGGATTTTCCTCCGCTCAAGCAGCTCCACGATTATGAGCGCAAGCTTGCCGTGCAACGCTGAAGAGACGGCAACGGCGCAGAGCGTCTCCACCATGCAGACTGGGACGCCCCGCCGAACTACAATGGCGGCCATGAAGGTGCCCCTCTGGCTCAAGATCGGCTGGACCGTCTGGGTGATCGCATGGGCCCCGCTCTACTGGAAGCAATACGGCCTGCAAAACTTCCTGTTCTTCTGCGATCTGGGAAACCTTTTCCTTCTGCTCGCACTGTGGTTGGAGAGTCCTCTGATTTTCTCCTGGCAGGCGACCGGACTGCTGCTGTTCCAGATCCTCTACACCGTCGACTTGGCCGGAGCATTCAGCACGGGCTCGCACATCTTTGGCGGCACGGAATACATGTTCGATCCCAACCTGCCTTTATTGATTCGCCTGCTCAGCTTGTTTCATGTGGTCGCCCCTCCGCTGCTGCTGTGGGCCATCTGGCGCCTGGGCTACGACCGCCGGGGCTGGCTTTATCAGACGCTCACCGCCTGGGTGGTGGTCCCCATCAATTATCTGTGGCGTCCGCAGTTCGACGTGAATTGGGGGCGCGGCCTTTTTTTCCATGAGCAACACGCTGTGCCCGGCCCGCTTTACCTGCTGGGGTACCTGGTCGTGGTCCCGCTGCTTGTGTATTTTCCCACCCATCTGCTGCTGCAATGGTGGGCTCGACGTGGAGGCTTTCTACTGGGGGAGTGGGCGACGTCGATGACGTCAAACCAGCCTGGAGAGTGGTAATTCTTCGGTTCGTTATGAGATGACGTGATGACGTCTAGTTCTTCTTCGACTTCCCCATTGCTTCGTCCCTGCCCGACGCATCGCCCAGGAAGTGCTGTACCTTGGCGACGACGACGAACTGTTTGCCGGCGCGCTCAATGGTCAGCTTACGTTCCTGGCCGGGGGAGCCTTCGAGCAGAGACCACGCTTGTCCCAGGGTAGAGTCAGGAACGGGGATGTCATCCACGGCAACGAGATCATCGCCGGCTTGCACGCCGGGGACCGAGGGTTTCCCGTCAAAATCGGCGACGGCGATGATAGTGAATCCCGTTTCAACTCCTGGGCGCAGGATGAGGCCGACGACATCGAAGTCGGGGAACCTGGCAGTTCTGCCGATGTCGAAATAGATGGTCGAGTGGGCGTAGTCGAGGCCAACGCGGTAGTTCATCAGGGCCTCCGAGCTGAGAACGCCCGCGGCGGGGATGCTGGCGCGTTGTTCGATGAGGCTCCTTCGATCCAGGGGAAGGTCAGCCACAGCGACATCCGTCAGGAAGAGGGGACCGTATTGCACGCGGTCCACGCGCATCACCTCCCATCTGGGTTCATCGCCAAATTCTCCCGTGTTGAACGTGCCGACCGCTCCCGTCATGTGCGGCCAGTTCGGGTGGGCGTTGGAGAGCTTTTCGAATAATTCTTCCGAAAGAAAGCTGATGGAAGAGCCAACGTCGAGCCCTAGGTCATAGTTCTTGTTGTCAATCTTGCTGGGCATCTGGATGAGGCCGTTGTTTGCATTCACCAGCATCTTGCTCTTCACGCCGTTGAATTTCAGGCTGCCGGGCTGGCCGATGGTGAACTTGCGGTCGGGGAAATCGATGAGCACGTCGTAGTTAAGCAGAGCGGTCGAGGGGATGTTGATCTCAGCGCTCATCCCGGGAGCGATAGCTGGCGCGCCAACGGGAATTCTTATTTCCTTCGTCGGCGGCAGAAGGATCTTCATTCCACCGATCCCAACTTCGAGCGAAACACCCGGCGATTTCGGGGTGCCTGCGCAGATTTGACCATCGCAATTGACGACGAGTCCCATCAAACCGGCAACGCGCCGGTTCATAGCGAGATCGGGATTGCCGTTATCGACCCAGCCGCG
>Ga0116134_1001639_pt1 | contig 11200 bp, 11 predicted proteins | sample June2015DPH_19_5_FD_89737 | JGI IMG/M metagenome (GOLD analysis project Ga0116134, IMG submission 89737) | Peatland microbial communities from SPRUCE experiment site at the Marcell Experimental Forest, Minnesota, USA - June2015DPH_19_40 | ecosystem: Environmental > Terrestrial > Soil > Wetlands...
CCGCTCGGGATCGCCGGATGCATGGCCGTCGCCTGGGTGCTGGGCCCCAGCCTGGTCGTGTCCGCCTCGGTGCTCGGCACGGTCGTCGGGCTGCTGGGAGTCGTCCTGGCCCTCCGCCTCGCGCGGCGCCTGGGCGGCCTGTACCGGTGGGTCGCCGCGCGGCTGCTGGGCGAGCAGATCACCGCGCCGCCACCGTTCCGCCGCCCGGCCGGTAGCATCATCGTCCGCCTCGACGCACGGCTCCGCGACGGGGTCGCCTGGCGCGCCATCGGCTACTCCCTGCTGAAGCTGCCGCTGGCGTACGGTCAGTTCCTGGCGCTGACGTTCTGGGCGTGCGGCCTCGCCGACATGAGCTACCCGGTGTGGTGGCCGCTGTTCCGCAGCGCCTCGCCGGCCGCCACCCTGTCACCGGTGTCCGCGGCCACCCCGCCCCCGTTCGGCAGTTTCGTGCACGCCACCACCTGGGCCGGCAGCCTGCTCGTGGCGATCTTCGGCGCCGCGCTGCTGCTGATCGCGCCCTGGCTGACCAGGGGAGTGGTGACGGCGGACCGGTGGCTGGCCCGCTCGCTGCTCAGCGCCGGCACCCTCACGCAGCGGGTCCGTGACCTGGAGCAGGCCCGGGCCCGGGTGGTGGACGACTCGGTGGCCCTGCTGCGCCAGGTGGAGCGCGATCTGCACGACGGCGCGCAGGTCCGGCTGGCCGCGATGGCGATGAACCTGGGCATGGCCAAGGAGAAGCTCGGCGCCGACGGACAGCCGCTGGACGTGCGGCGGGCCCGCGAACTCGTCGACGCCGCGCATCTCGGCGCCAAGGAAGCCCTGGTCGAGCTGCGGGAACTGGTCCGCGGCATCCACCCGCCGGTCCTGGAGGTCGGCCTGGCCGAGGCGCTGGCCACCCTGGCGGCGGGCAGCGCGATCCCGGTGCGGGTCAGCGCCGAGCTTCCGGTCCGGCCGACGCCCGCCATCGAGACGATCGCCTACTTCTGCGCCGCGGAACTGCTGGCCAACGCGACCAAGCACAGCGGCGCGAACAAGGTCGGCATAAGCGCGGAGATCATTGATTCCGAACGGACGCCGGTGCTCCGTCTCCTCGTCTGCGATGACGGCGCGGGCGGCGCCGATCCCGCCCGGGGCAGCGGCCTGGCCGGGCTCGAGCGCCGCGTGGGCGCCGTGGACGGGCGCCTCACCGTGTCCAGCCCGGCGGGCGGGCCGACCCGGATCACCATCGAGCTCCCGATGAAGGCGTGAGGGCATGGACACGATGCGGGTCGTGATCGCCGAGGATGCGGCGCTGCTCCGGGAGGGGCTCACCCGGCTGCTGGAGGAACGCGGGCACGAGGTGTGCGCGGCCGTCTCCGACGGGGACGCACTGCTGGCCGCGGTGGCCGGCCACAAGCCGGACGTCGCCGTGGTGGACATCCGGATGCCGCCGACGCACACCGACGAGGGGCTGCGCGCGGCGCTGCGGCTCCGCCAGGACCATCGCGACACCGGCGTGCTGGTCTTCTCGCAGTACATCGAGACGCGGTACGCCGCGCGGCTGCTGGAGGGCAACGCGGCCGGCGTCGGTTACCTGCTGAAGGACCGGGTCGCCGACGTGGCCGACTTCGTGGCCGCGCTGACCCGGGTTGCGGACGGCGGCACCGCCCTGGATCCGGAAGTTGTCAGCCAGCTGTTCCGGGCCAGCCGGCACGCGGACGGGCTGGCCACGCTGACCAGGCGGGAGCGCGACGTGCTGGCCCTCATGGCCGAAGGCCGGTCCAACGCGGGGATCTCCGCCGCGCTCGTGATCTCCGGGGGAGCGGTGGAGAAGCACGTGGCCGGCATCTTCGGCAAGCTGGGCCTGCCGCCCTCGGAAGGCGACAACCGCCGCGTGCTCGCCGTGCTGCGCTACCTGGGCGGCTGAGCGCCGGCGGCCGCCTCATCGGGCGGTGCGGGTTCCCGCGGCGGGGGCCTTCCCGGCCCTCAACGGCCCGGGACCGCCGTGCCGGGCAGATATCCGAACTGTGCAGGATAACAACTGATAGCGTTGAGCGTTCCGGGGGTAGGAACATTGCCGTGATTTCGATCGTGCTGGCCCTGCTGACATCCGCCAGCAACGCCACCGCGTCCGTGCTGCAGCGCCGCGCCGCTTCGCAGGCCCGCACGTCGCGGCCGCTGGAGCTGTCCCTGATCGCCGACCTGGTCCGGCGCCGGATCTGGCTGGCCGGGATCGCCATGGTCGTGGTAGCGTCGCTGCTCCAGGCGGGGGCGCTGGCCACCGGCCCGATCGCGCTCGTCCAGCCGATCTTCATCGTCGAGCTCCCGCTGACCCTGCTGCTCAGCAGCTACGTGTGGCACCGGCGGCTGCAGCGGCGCACGTGGGGCGCGGTCGCCCTGGTCACGGTCAGCCTCGGGACGGGACTGGCCGCGGCCGAGCCCAGCGGCGCGGGAGACCACGCGCCGACCTCCATCTGGATCCTGACGCTGATCGCGACCGGCTGCTTCGAGACGGTGCTGATCCTGGCCGCGCTGCGGGCCAACGGCGAGCCGCGCGCCGCCCTGCTCGGCCTGGCGGCCGCGTGCGGGTACGCGCTGACCGCGGCCCTGATGAAAGAGGCCGTCTCCGCGCTGAGCCGGGGCCCGGTCGCCTTCTTCGAGACATGGCAGCTGTACGGGGTGGCTATCGCGGGTGTCGGCTCCCTGTTCCTGCTGCAGAACGCCCTGCAGGCCGGAACGCTGGTCGCCTCACAGCCGATGCTGACCGTCGGCGACGCCCTGATCAGCATCACGTACGGCGTCCTGCTGTACGGGGAGCAGCTGCGGCTCGGCTGGTTCCTGATCCCGGAGATCGTCGCGCTGATCCTGATCGTGATCGGCTACATCGAGATCGCCAAGTCGCCGGTCGCAATGGCTAACGACGAAGTGGTTCAGCCCTCGCCGCCGGTCAGCGTGAACGCACCCGCCAATGCGGGACAGGCCGGACAGGCTGGCGGCCGGGGCGGGACGCTCGGGCGTTCCGACGGCGAGCGGCAAAGCCGCGCCGAAGCCGGGCCCGGCTGCACCTGACACCTGTACGGGCCCGGCTGCGGCTGACATCTGTAGCGGCTGATCACGTGATAACAGCAAGAAGCAGCAAGCGAAAACTGGCCAGCTCAAGAGTCCGGAACAGCTGACACCCTTAATGGTCAGGTCAGGCGGCCGAACTCAATGATCGCGGCGGTGCCGGCGCGGGCCGGGAGGGTACCGAAGGTGGGTTCCCAGTCGTGCTCGAGCCGGGACGCGCAGAACGCGTCCGCCACGGCGGCCGGCGCGTACCGGACCAGCAGGGCGGCCTGTGTGGCCAGCGCCATCCTCGACACGAGGCGCCGGCCGACGGCGCCGGGGGCCGCTGAGCCGGGCGTTTATGTGGCGTCGCCGTCCTCGCCGTATGCGTCGTGCCATCTCCACCATGCGTACGGCGGGGTCTGGGGGTAGCCCTCGGGGGAGTCCTCCCATTCTTCCTGGCGCCCGAGCGCGGTCAGGTCGAGGTAGCTCCAGGTGCCCCCCATCGGCTCGTCACCGCGGTTGTTGATGAAGTAGGTGCGGAACACGCTGTCCCCGTCGCGGATGAACGCGTTCGTGCCGTGCCATTCGTCCACACCGAAGTCGGTGTCGAAGCTGTCGGTCATGGTGTACCAGGGGATGTCCCAGCCCATCCGCGCCTTAACGCGCTCGATGTCCGGCTGCGGCGCGCGCGAGACGAACGCCAGCGTGGTGTCCCGGGCGTTCAGATGGGCGACGTGGGCGACCTGATCGGCGACCAGGGAGCAGCCGGGGCAGGCATGGCCGGGCCAGCCGAACACGCCGGGTTCGAAGAAGGCGCGGTAGACGATCAGCTGACGGCGGCCCTCGAACAGGCCGAGCAGGCTCACTTTGCCCTGGCGACCGTCGAACTCGTACTCCTTCGGCACGGCCAGCCACGGCATCCGCCGCCGCTCGGCGGCCAGCGCGTCGCGGGCGCGGGTCAGCTCCTTCTCCTTTACGAGCAGCTGCTGGCGCGCAGCCTCCCACTCCTGCGGTGACACGATCGAGGGTGTCTGCATGGCGAGATGTCCACCTTCCGGTTCAGATTTAGCCGGTTCAGATCCAGCCGGTTCAGCCGTCACTGGCTGTCGTACTCGTCGTGGCGGTGCCACCACATGCCGTTCTCGTTGCGGCCGAGCGGCGCGCGGTCGAGCCACTGGTACATGCCCCAGAGGCCGTCCAGCCCGCGCGCGTACGCCGAGTAGGTGTGGTAAACGGCGCCGTCCTCGAGCGCGAACGCGCTCACGCCGGGCCCCTCCCGCCGGTACGTCGCCCAGTCGGTTCCGACGATGCCCGATGCGAACTCGTCGAGCCCGGAACTGTCCTGACCGGCTGACGGCCTCAGGTCCTCCGTGCGGAAGTTGTACTCACCGGTTCCCGACTGCCACTCCTCCCGGGTCACCGCGGCCTGGAAGTCGTGGTTGAAGTCGCTGCCGGACGAGGACGCCCAGGGGAAGCTCCAGCCCATCCGCCGCTTGTACGCCTGCAGTTTCGCGAGCGGAGCCCGCGACACCGCGCAGAGCGTGACGTCGTGGTTCGCGAGGTGGGTGACGGAGCCGTTGAAACCGTCCGCGATCGCCGAGCAGGACGGGCACCCTGCCGTGTAGTCGGCCCCGAACATGAAGTGATAGATGAGCAGCTGCGAGCGTCCCGCGAAGAGATCGGCGAGGGACGCCGCGCCCTCGCCGGTCTCGAAGCGGTACTCCTTGCCGATGCGGACCCAGGGCAGCTCCTGCCGCCTTTGCGCCAGTTCGTCGCTGCGCCGCGTCAGCGCCTTCTCGGCCTCGAGCAGCTCCAGCCGGGCCGCAAGCCACTCCTCACGCGTTCCGGTCTTATGAGCGGTCATCGTTTCTCCCCTTCGATCGTTGAAGAGCCTGAGTGGTGCCGTTAAAAAAAGCCTGGTCTGCGCCTTAAATGAGCCTGCCCCGGGCCGCCGGTGACGCCTCACATCGGCGGCGTCAGCCCGGGAACCGACGAGGGCGCGATGATGATCAGGACGCCAAATCCGACGATCGCCAGCGCCAGCGGCACATCGATGGCGGCCCTGGCGGGCAGCAGCTTCTGGGCGAGGACTCCCGCGGCGATCACGGACATCCAGGTGATGCTCATGACGCTCAGCGCCACCAGCGTCAGCATCAGCCCGATGCTGGAGCCGGCGCAGCAGAGCCCGAACCGGAATCCGGAGCCGGCGCTCTCCCGGCAGCGCCGGCGGAAGTGCTGCTTGAGCGGCGTGAGCTCATAGAGCCCGGCCGCGATCACCACCACGCCGGCCGCGGTGGACCCGTGCGGCCGGTACAGCGCATACACCGCGACGCCCACGAGGGCCCAGACGGCCAGGTAGGCCCCGACGAAGAGCGGCACGGCGCGCGCGCCGCCGCCGGCGTGCGCGCGCCGCAAGACGGCCGGAGCCGCGCCTGGCAGCATCATCGCGGCCATCATCGCCACCCACAGGGCGATGAAGAACGCGAACGAACCGAGCCGGGTCGCCACGCCCATGTCCATCCCGCTCATCTGCCGGACCGCGATGACCCAGCATGCGGCGGCGAGCCCGAGCGTCGCCGTCAGCGCGGCGGCCGTCGCGCCGGCCGATGAGGCTGTCCCGGCGCTCGTCATGGCGCCGGAGCCGGAGCCCAGCGCCGGATCTGTCCGGGCCTGTTCGTGGGAGGAATTCACTTCGATCTCCACTCCATTTCCGCGGCAGCGACCCCGGACGGGGGAGCCGGGGTGTTCAGCTCCGGGGTGTTCAGCTCCGGGGCGGTGGCTCCGGACGGGGGAGCCGGGGCGTTCAGCTCCGTGGCGTCCAGCGAGCGCTGCAGCCGGGCCAGCTTGCCGTCCCAGTCCCGGGCCAGCGCCGCGAGGTAGGACTGGGCCATCGCCATCGGCGCCGCGTTGACGCGGTAGCGGATCCGGCGGCGCTCGCCCGGTTCGGCGAGGACGAGGCCCGCGGCGGCGAGCAGTTCGAGGTGCTTGGTGATCGCCTGCCGCGTGATCGGCAGCTGGCTGGCCAGGTCGGTCGCCGTCGCCGGGCCGCGGACCGCGAGAGCACTGAGGATGCCGCGCCGGGACGGCTCGGCGAGCGCGGCGAAGACCGCCTCCGCAACCTTCTCCGGGTCAGGCCGGGGCATGAAGGTAGCCGGCCAGCTCGGCCAGCTCCTTGCGCCAGCCCTCGGTGTTGCCGTGATAGGCGGTGTCGAGGAGCTCGTCGGGTAGCTGGGCGAATCCGGACTCCACCACCGTCAGCCGTGTCCCGCCGCCGCTCGGCGCCAGGGTGAACTCGACGTAGGTACGGCGCGGATCGGAGGCGGGCAGCCCCTGGATCCCCCACGTCCAGGCGAACCGGGTTGGCGGCTCCACGACGACGATCGTCAGCGCCACCTTGGAATCCTTGCCGTCCCACTCGACGTACGCCGTGCCGCCCGGGCGCAGGTCGACGGTGGCGCGGTGACCGAACCAGCCGCCGAGTCCTGCTTCGCTGGTCAGTGCCTCCCACACCCGCTCCGGTGGCTGGGCGAGCTCGATGGTGCGCTCGATGCGATCCGGGATGGGCATGAGAAACCTCCGCTTATAGCAACTGCCTGGTTGCGATAGAATTTATCGCAACCACCTGGTTGCGTCAAGCGCGCGGGTTCAGGGCTGCCGGGCTTCAGATCTGGGGGGTGAGAACGATGCGCTGTGCCGTGCGGGCGGCGTCGGCCCAGGCTTGCTCGACGTCGGCGAGCGGCGTGGGCCGCGCGTCGACGTGGAAGGTTCCGGCGGTGATCTCCCGGGCGAGCGCGGGCAGTTCGGCGAGGATCTCGCGGGTGCTGACGGAGCCTTGCCCGCTGCCGACGATCTGGAGGCGGGCGGCGCGGAGCGCGGCTGACGGGATCGGCGCGGTGGCCCCGGCGACGGAGCCGATCTGGATCCAGGTGAGCGGCTTGCCGCGATCGGCGCGGTCGGTGACGACGGCCGCCATCGCCGTGGCGGCGGGCTGGCCCCAGAGGTAGTCGATCACCACGTCGGCATCGCTGGCGGACTGGCCGAGCCGCCGGGCGGCCCCGCCGGCGTCCCCGTCGAGCAGCACGGTGCTGGTGGCGCCGAGTGCGGGCAGGCCAGCGAGCCGGCCGGCGGTGCGCCCCGCGGCGATGATCTGGCCCGCGCCGAACAGTTTCGCGACCTGGACGGCCATCTGGCCGGCGCTGCCGGTGGCCCCGAGGACGAGGACATTCTGCCCGGCCTCGAAGTGCACCCGCTGGCGCAGCGCGATCCAGGAGGACATGGCCGGGTTCATGGCGGCGGCGACCGCGATCGGGTCGCTGCCGGTGGGCAGCGCGACGCTGCGGCGGGCGTCGATCACGGTCTGCTCGGCCATCGAGCCCGCGCGCGTGTCCGGGAGAATGAAGTAGCGCAGCAGCCCGTCCCGGCCGCGCCCGACGCCGTCGATGCCCGGCACGAGCGGCAGCTCGCCGGTGCTGGTGTAGTGCGACCCGTCGGCCTGCGACCGCACCCGCGGGTGCAGCCCGGCCGCGATCACGTCGATGATCATCTCGTCATCAGCAGCCGCGGCGGGGGAGGGGAACTCCTCGTAGCGGGGAGCGGAGCCGAACGAGGAAACAACGGCAGCTTTCATGATGACCGCCTCAATATAGTTGGTATTACGAATTAACGCGAGCCGAATTTAGTTGGTAATACGAAGCGCCTCTACACCGGTATCCGGCGGGCACTGTCCCCGATGACCAGCGAGCTCGCCCCCGCCGAGCAGCGCCGCCTGCAAACGCTCCTGGAACGGATGCTCGGCCCGCGCGAATCCTGATACCGGGCGCCTGCCGTAATCGGAACGGCCCGGTCACCCCTGGCCGGCGCGTGCGGTGGCACGCGCCGGCCGGCGGGTGAGATTAGCCATCCAGGACGGTCAGATCCAGCTGGCGGAGGCGCTCGGGGTCGGCGAGGACGTCGATCTCGACGATCTTGCCGCCCCGGATCGTCACGCCCAGCACCGATATCGGCTGTCCGTCCGGGGCCGCGATGAGTCCCGGCGCGCCGTTGACCAGCACCGGCCGTGCGAACCGCGCGAACCGGGCGAAGCCCAGCACCTGCCCGGCCACCGCCCGCGAGCCGAGCACCAGCCGGGACGGGCCCATCGGCCCGGCGCCGGCGTCGGCGCGCAGCACGACATCGGGGTCGAGCAGGGCGAGCAGGGCACCGAAGTCCCCCCCGCGCGCCGCCGCCAGGAAGGCATCGACGATCTCCCGCTGGCGGGTGTGGTCGGCGTCCGGAGGGCGCACGGTGCCGCCCAGCCGCCGGCGGGCCCGGCTAGCCAGCTGCTTGGCCGCATCCGGTGAACGGTCCAGGATTCGCGCGATCTCCTCGAACGGCACCGCGAAGACGTCATGCAGCACGAACGCGAGCCGCTCGCCGGGGGAGAGGGTGTCGAGCACCACGAGCAGTGCGAGCCCGACCGAGTCGGCCAGCAAGGCTTCCTCTTCGGGTCCCGGGCCGGCGGCGGGGCCGAGGATCGGGTCCGGCACGTGGACGCTGAGCGGGTCCTCGCGGCGCGCCGCCCGGGCGCGCAGCATGTCCAGGCAGACCCGGGCCGCGACCGTCGTCAGCCACCCGCGCAGGTTCTGCACGCCGCTGGTGTCCGATCGGGCCATCCGCAGCCACGTCTCCTGCACGGCGTCGTCGGCGTCGGCCAGCGAGCCGAGCATCCGGTAGGCCACCGCCCGCAGATGGGCGCGGTGCGCCTCGAAGCTGCGGGCCAGCCACTCGCTCTCGTCCACTGTCACCTTTCACTGTCACCTTTCACTGGCGCCAGCCGTCATGTCAGTGACGAACCGAACCTGGTTGAGGTAACAGACCCAGAGGAGCACAGATCATGCACGCACGGATGACCAGCCCGACGACGGGCCCGCCGGATGCGGCCGGACAGCCGGCTCCGGGTACCAGGGCGCACCTTCTGGCCTGGCAAGGGCTAACGAACCGGATCGTGCGGGGCCTGCTGCGGACCCCGCTGCTGTGCCGCCTCGCGGGCAACCGGCTGATCACGGTGTACGTGGTGGGCCGCACGTCCGGGCGGCACTACACCATCCCGGTCGCCTACACCCGGCACGACGGGAGCCTGGTGATCGGTACGCCGTTTGCGTGGGGACGCAACCTGCGCACCGGCGAGCCGGTGGATATCCGGCTCAAGGGCAAACGGCGACCGGCCGAGGTTCACGTCCGCACCGACGAGGCCGGCGTGGTCGGGCTCTACGCCGTCATGGCGCGCGACAACCATGCCTTCGCTAAATTCAACAAGATCGGCTTCGACCCGGCCGGCGTCCCGGATCCCGCCGACCTGCGCCTGGCCTGGGCGGCCGGCGCCCGGGCCATCCGCCTGACACCGCGCTGACCCGTGAACGATCAGGGGAAAGGAGAGTACGCACTTCCCTCCACTTTCAACTTATAGCGCACAGGGGGGCTTGCGGCAAGACCCCGGTCGTGCCGCATAATCGTCGGCCGGGGCCAGAACCTACCGAAATGGGAGCCGCGAAGTGCCTGTGCTGTTGCCGACGTATGACTCGCGCGGGGGCGCGTTCGACCTTCCCGGGCGCCTCTCCGCCAAGGCCGACCCGGCGCTGATCGCCGGCGACGAGCAGCACTTCGCGGCCATCGCGGAGAGCCTCGAGCAGTCGGTCGCCGACCTGTCCGGCCGCCTCGAAGCCGAGCGCAGGGCGCCCGGCGGCATCGGCCAGGAGGCGATGGACCGGGACATGGAGATCCACCGGCTGGCCGCTCGGCTGCGCGTCCTGCGCCGCTTCGGCCTGGACCTGTGCCTCGGGCGCATCGTCGGCGCAGACAATCCCGAGCCCGTGTACGTCGGACGGCTTGGCCTCAGCGACAGCGCGGGCCGCCGGCTGCTGCTCGACTGGCGTTCCCCCGCGGCTGAGCCGTTCTTCGGAGCGACCCACGCCAACCCGATGGGCCTGGCCAGCCGCCGCAGGTATCGCTGGACCCGCGGCCGGGTCAGCGACTACTGGGACGAGGTGTTCACCGCGGACGGGCTGGAAGGGCACGCCGCGCTCGACGACCAGTCCGCCTTCATCGCCAGCCTGGGCAGCAGCCGGTCGCCCCGGATGCGAGACGTGCTCGGCACCATCCAGGCCGACCAGGACGCCATCATCCGCGCGGGCTCCCGCGGCGCTCTCGTCGTCGACGGCGGACCGGGTACGGGCAAGACCGTCGTCGCGCTGCACCGTTCCGCCTACCTCCTCTACGCCGATCCTCGCCTCGGTCACCGCCGGGGCGGCGTGCTGTTCGTCGGCCCGCACCAGCCCTACCTGGCCTACGTCGCCGATGTGCTCCCCAGCCTCGGGGAGGAAGGCGTGCAGACCTGCACTCTGCGGGACCTCGTCGCCGAGGGGGCCGCGGCCACCACGGAGACCGACCCGGAGGTGGCCCGGCTGAAGTCGTCCGCGGACCTGGTGAAGTCGATCGAGACGGCCGTCAGGTTCTACGAGAACCGGCCCACCACGGGGATGACGGTCGATACCCCCTGGTCCGGCATCTGGCTCAGCCCCGACGACTGGGCCGAGGCGTTCGACGCGGCCGAGCCCGGTACTCCGCACAACGAGGCGCGCGACCAGATCCGGGCGGAACTGATCGCGATCCTGATCGGCAAGCGCGACGGTGACGTCCCGGCTGACCTGCTCCGCAAGTCGCTGCTGCAGAACCGGGAACTGCACGCGGCCCTCAACCGCGCGTGGCCGCTGATCAAGGCGGACGACCTGGTCGAAGACCTGTGGTCGGTACCGGCGTACCTGCGGCTGTGCGCGCCCTGGCTCAGCCCCGATGACGTCAGGAAGCTGCAGCGGGCCGAAGCCCGGGCCTGGACGGTGTCCGACCTGCCGCTCCTGGACGCGGCACGGCAGCGGCTCGGCGACCCGGAGGCGGTTCGGCGCAAGCGCCGCCATGACGCCGCGGTCGCCGCCGAACGCGAGGAGATGGACAAGGTCCTTGACAACCTGATCGAGGCCGCGGACGACGAATACGGCACAGGCCTGGTGACGATGCTGCGCGGCGAGGACTTCCAGGACGCCCTGGTCGACCAGTCCGCGCTGCCGGGCACCGACCCGGACCTGCTCGCCGGCCCGTTCGCGCACATCGTCGTGGACGAGGCTCAGGAACTGACCGATGC
>Ga0116134_1001640_pt1 | contig 11199 bp, 6 predicted proteins | sample June2015DPH_19_5_FD_89737 | JGI IMG/M metagenome (GOLD analysis project Ga0116134, IMG submission 89737) | Peatland microbial communities from SPRUCE experiment site at the Marcell Experimental Forest, Minnesota, USA - June2015DPH_19_40 | ecosystem: Environmental > Terrestrial > Soil > Wetlands >...
ACATTCGACGAAAGCAGAACTCCCGGCGTGGTTCAGCGCTGTCCAAAGTGCGATTCAAAATTCCCGTCCCCAAGTGCAGTTCTGGGCCGACACGGAAACTTTCACTCTCGACTATGAACCCAAGTCGATACGTTCCATCGTGAACGATATGTGCGCGGTCGAGCCCTACGTCAGCAGCTATCTCAGCTTCAGCTTCAATTACTACATGAGCCCGCAGCAAGTGAATCCGCTCTACTACCAGACGTATCTGGATTACCTCGCGACCGGGAAAGTTGAGCGCGCGGAGCCGACGGTGCCGGCGAACTTAACCAGCGTGGCCCGCAACTCCCAGACCATCCGCCTGACTTGGGACGCATCGACCGATAACGTGGGCGTCGTCGGCTACCTCATCTTTCGCGATGAACACTATGCGGGCAGTCAGCGCGATGGAACGGCCACCTTTCTCGATGAACAACTGGAACCCGGCACAACCTATACGTACCAAGTGAGGGCGTTCGACGCCGCGGGAAATCAGTCCAAGCCGAGCAACGCGACAACGGCGACGACGCCGGAGCCGCGTCTGTATCCGACTAACATTGCCCTCGACAAACCGTACACGGCAACCATGCCGGCGGATCCCAGTTATCCCGATACCGGGGGCGTTGAATTGACCGACGGAATTCTGGGGTCGACGAGTTATGCCGATCCTGCCTGGCAGGGAAGAGCGACTGCAAAAACCTATTCGTTCACGATTGATCTCGGCTCTGAGCAGGTCATCAAGGAAATCCGCGGCAACTGGCTCCAGGACGAGGTGTCGGGGATTCTCCTGCCGCAGTCAGTGACCGCTTTGGTCTCTGGCGACAATGTGAATTTCACGGCGGTGGGCACGGTGAAAAAACCGTCACCCGGCGATGGCACCCAGTCGCTCTGGTACACCCTGACGGACTTGACCGGTGTGACCGGCCGCTATGTGCAGGTGCGGGTGAAGCCGGGAGCGAACGCGGAGTGGACCTTTATCGACGAGATTGAAGTGCGTCAGTAAAACGGCTGGCACGGAAAGCAGGAGGCAAGCACGGTGCAGAAGATGAGAGTTCTCCGGTTAACGGCAGTTGCGATGATCGCCGGCGGGGCGCTGCTGCTGTTGCAGCTACGGCCCAGCTTCGGTCAGCAGACGAATCCAGCGGCGGCGACGACGACGACCACTGCCGTCGCGAAAAAGTTGCCGCCGGTTCATCTCGACGGCCAATACTTCACGCGCGATGGCAAACGGTTCCTGCCCGTGGGAGCGCACTGGGTTCCGGCCAAGGCGGCGATGCAGTGGCCGGTGCAGTGGGACCCGAAAGACATCGAAGCGGATTTCGCCAAGATGCATGAACTCGGCTACAGCATTGTCCGTTTCGACATGATGTGGGCGTGGTTTGAGCCCCGTCCCGGAGACTACAACCCGGTTGCATTTCAGCAACTCGATTACCTCGTTTCGCTGGCGCACAAGTATCAGATCTACCTGCACCCGTCCTTATTTATCGGCGGCGAGGTGGGCGAGGCCTATTGGGATGTGCCGTGGCGGCACGGGCGGCATCCGCATAGCGATCCGGAAATGCTGCGGCTGGAGACGAATCTCGCGGCCGAGTTTGGACGGCGCTATGCCAACGAGACTGGGATCATCGGCTGGGACCTGACCGATGAGCCTCCGTTTTGGATTGTGCAAACACAGACCACCGATGCGATGGCCATCAACTGGACTCGCCTGATTGCCAGCGCGATTCGCCGCGAAGACAAACTCCACCTTATTGTCGTCGGAACCAGCGGAGAAGAAGTCGGCCATGGGCCATTCCGTTCCGACAACATTGCGAAAGAGGTCGATTTCTTCAGCGTGCATCCCTTCACGATTTACAACACCGATCTTTTCCCCGATCCCATGCTCTCCGAGCGCGGAACCTATGGCGCTGCTTTCGAGATTGCGCTGTCGAGCGGCGCCGGGCGTCCGGCCATGATCCACGAAATGGGCGGATCTACCGCGCAGTATTCTCCCGAGAGAGTTGCCGTGTACGACCGCCTGCAGATGTACTCAGGCTTGGCTGCGGGATCGATTGGCGTCGATCTCTGGTGCTACACCGACGCTTCACCGGAACAGTTTCACAAGGCGCCGTACTTGCGAACCCCGCAGGAGACGCGTTGGGGAATGACGACATGGGACCGTCAAGACAAGCCGCTGGCTACCGAGTTCAAGAAGTTTTCAAAGATCGTAGGTCAGCTCGATCTGACCGGCGTAACTCCTGCTCCAGCCGAGGTCGCCATTCTGATCCCCGGCGAGTGGGCGCGAACGCATGGAGATTTTTCGCGCTTCGGTCTGACGGGTCCTGAAGTTACGCCCTACGTTTCGACCTTTGACGGCGACGCCATACCCGGCCAGGCGCCGCCGAGCACCGGCTCCGACAACGAATGGCTGATCAGTTCCGCGTTGAACTCCTTCGTCCTGGCACATCGCGCAGGATTGAAGGCGGACTTCCCGCGCGAATATGACGACTGGGCGAAACACCCCTTGCTCTTTCTGCCGTCTCCGCTGACGAGCACGGCCAGCGTGATCGCGCACGTTCATTCCGACTTCTACGAGAAAGCGAAAAAGTATGTGGAGGGCGGCGGCTTTCTCTACGCATCGGTTGCAGCCGACGCTGCCATCCCCGACATGGAGACCATTTTCGGCGCGCGCTTGGTCGATACCTTAGTCGCGTCGGAAGTTACTATGAAAATTGTCGAGCCCTTCGGCGGTTTGAAGCCCGGCGACACCTTCCACTATTCCGTTCCCGGCGCGAACCCGCGGGTTTGGGGTTCGTTGCTGGAGGTAAAAGGCGGGAAAGTAATCGCCGTAGATCAGGAAGGCCGGCCCGCGCTGGTCGCGAACACTATCGGCTCCGGAAAGACGCTGCTCTCGGCCTATCCCATCGAAACTTATCTGGCGAATACTCCGGCGGCATTTGAGAAAGCGGAGAGCACCCATCGCATCTATGAGGCCTTCCGTGACTGGACCGGCGTGAAGGCTGCCTTCCAAAGCGACCAGCCGTCGGTGGAAGTAACTTCGTTGCGCGGAGACCATCGTGGGTATGCCGTGGTGGTGAATCACAGTGCGCAGTCTTACAGCGCGACGATCTCGACATCGCCGCCGGTGAAATCGGTCCGCCAGATTGGAACTGACAGTTCCAAAGCTCTTGCGGTCGAAGGCTCTCACTGGAAGATGGACCTGGAACCCTACGAAGCGGCCATCGTGGAGTGGAAGTAGAGTTGGGCCCGGAAGGAACACTCATGATTGGCGCAGTCGATATCGGCGGAACAAAAATCGCGGTGGGAGTGGTAGATGACGACGGCCGCGTGCTATCTCGCGCGGAATGTCCGACGGATGCGGAACGCGGTTATGGAGAGGCGCTGGCGCGCATCGAGCATATGTTGCGTGCCATGGCGACGGCTTCCGATGCGGAGCTGACTGGCATTGGGATTGGGTGCACTGGTCCAGTCGATCCCTTCACTGGAGAAATCGGCGACGTCAATTTCTTCCCGGCGTGGCGTGGCCAAAATCCGGTGGCTGATCTGGCCCGCATCTTCGGTGTGCAGGTGGCCATGGAGAACGATGCCGATGCCTCGACCCTGGCGGAGGCAGCGTGGGGCGGGGGAAATAACAAGAAGCGCCTGATCTATGTGACCGTCGGAACTGGCATCGGCGTGGGCCTGGTCCTGGACGGACAGCTTTATCGGGGCGTCGATGGAGCTCACCCGGAGATTGGCCATTGTGTCATCGACGCGTCCGGGCCGCCTTGTCTCTGCGGCTTCCACGGGTGCTGGGAATCCTTGGCTGCGGGTCCGGCGATGGTTGCGTGGATGGAGAGCAACATGCCGAAAGACTACCCGCACCGCGACCACTTAACCGCCAAACGGATTTGTGAACTCGCGCAAAAGGAGGATGAGTTAGCGCGCCAGGCGGCCGACCGGGAGGCTCGTTACCTGGGCCTTGGTATCGCTAACCTGGTCACGCTGTTTACGCCCGATGCCATCGTGCTCGGGGGCAGCGTGATGAAGAGCGCGGTTCTTTTTCTGGAAGAGATTCGCAGAACCATTTGCCGGTGCTGCCGTTTTGTTCCGTACGAGAAAACGGAGCTGAATCTCGCTTCTTTAGGCGAGGATGCAAACCTGATCGGCGCTGCGCGGGTGTGGCATCACCGGTTCGCTCAAGAGGGAGGACAGCATGCTTGAAGATCTCGCAATGATCGAAGGCGAATATCTTCGGGACATTCTTCATCAGCCCCAGGCTCTGGAGGACACTCTCGGCAGCCTGGAAACGTCCAAGCCGCTGCAGGACATTGCCGCGCGCTTGAACCAGGGCAAGTTCCAGAGAGTAGTGCTGACCGGCATGGGCTCCTCGTTCCACGCCCTTCATCCGCTAAACCTGGAACTGATCAGTCACGGATTCACTGCCCTCATGGTGGAGACCTCCGAACTGGTGCACTACAACAATCGGTTCTTCGATCCTCAGACCTTGATTATTGCGGCGTCGCAGTCCGGGCTAAGTGCGGAGATGGTACGGCTGGCGCAAACGAATCATAGACGCTGCGCCGTGATCGCGGTGACTAACACGCCCGACAGCCCGCTGGCCAAACACGCGAATGCCGCTGTCTTCACCAAGGCGGGCAACGAGTTCTCCGTGTCGTGCAAGACCTATGTGACCGCACTCATGGCGCTGAAATGGCTGGGAGATGTTCTCTGCGAACGCGATCTGCGGCGCACCCGCCAGGAGTTGAAGCATGCCTGTCCCGCCGCTGCCGCCTACCTGGCCGATTGGAAGGACTATGTGCACACTCTGGCTCGCGTGCTCAACAACACTCGCCATCTGTTTCTGGTCGGACGCGGAGCGTCGCTGGCCACCGTCAACACCGGCGCATTGATCGTGAAGGAGTCCGACCACTTTCACGCCGAGGGCATGAGCAGCGCCGCTTTCCGGCACGGTCCCTTTGAAATGCTGGGAAGCGAAACCTTCGTACTCGTCTTCGCCGGCGACCCCAAGACGCGGGACCTGAACCAGCGCTTGCTCGACGACATCCACGAGCAGGAAGGGCGCGCCGAACTCATTGATCAAGACGCTTCCTTGCCTTGCTGCCGTATCGCGGAGCACGGTCCGAGCATTCGCCAAATCCTAGAAATTCTGCCGGTGCAGATGATCACACTGGCACTGGCCGCACAGGCCGGGCGCGAGCCGGGCCGCTTCGCCCTGGCGACCAAGGTTACAACGACGGAGTAAGACGGCAAAAAAGACTTTGTACCTAAGGATTTGTAACTATGGCACGAAATCGCTACATGGTCGGCTTGGTCTTCCTGACATTCTTCGTGATGTCCCTGTTGACCAACATCCTGGGGCCGATCGTGCCCGACATCATCATCAGCTTCGGAGTAACTCTCACGGCCGCGGCTCTCTTGCCCTTTTCCTTCTTCATCGCCTATGGCGTGATGTCAATTCCGGCGGGCTTCTGGGTAGAGCGCTTCACAGAGAAGCCAGTGATGATCGCGGCTTTTCTCGCCGGCACTATTGGTTCCTTGAGCTTCGCTCTTTTCCCCACTTACCACGTCGCAGTCGGATCACTGTTCATCATGGGTGCGGGGATGGCGACGCTGCAAGTTGCCATCAATCCGCTGCTACGGGTTGCGGGCGGCGAAGAGCACTTCGCATTCAACTCCGCATTCGCACAGTTGATCTTTGGCACCGCCTCCTTTGCCAGCCCGCGAATTTACTCCTATCTCGTCGAGAACCTCGGCAAACCGTCGACCAGGGGCAACTTACTGCTCCAGACTCTCGCCAGAATTACTCCACCCGCGCTCCCCTGGGCTTCCATGTACTGGATCTTTGCGGTGTTCACGGTGCTGATGATTGCCGTGCTCGCGTTCACGCACGTGCCTCGCGTCGAACGCACGAGCGACGAAGCCGCTGGATCTCTACAGATGTATGGCAGCCTTCTACGCAAGCCCATGGTGTGGGCATTCTTTTTGTGTGTTTTTGCGTACGTGGGATGCGAGCAGGGAACTGCCGATTGGATCTCGAAGTTTCTCGCCCAGTATCACGGTTACGATCCACATACAACGGGCGCGACCGCCGTCTCCTGGTTCTGGGGAATGCTGACGGCTGGATGCTTTATAGGAATGGGACTGCTCAAGTTATTCGACAGCCGCAAAGTACTGATTGGTTTCTCCATCGGCGCGTTGCTTTGCCTGACCGCGGCGTTGTTTGGTCCAGCGCGCGTGTCGCTGATCGCGTTTCCGGCCATCGGCCTGTTCGCTTCGATCATGTGGCCGGTGCTGGTTTCGCTGGCATTGAATTCGGTTTCAGAACATCACGGACCCTTCGCTGGAATTTTGAGCACGGGAATCATGGGCGGAGCGGTGGTGCCAGTGATCATCGGCCGCATCGGAGATTTCGCCGGCCTGCGTGCCGGTGTCGCTTTTCTGTACGTAACCTTCGGATGCGTTCTTAGCGTCGGATTCTGGGCGAGGCCAATCATCACGAACGCCACCATTTTGCATCGCGACAATCCAGCAGAGGCTGTGCCGAGCCAGACGGCGTGAGGCCAAGATGATGCCAGAAGAACGCCATACAGGAAGAAGGATGGAGCTGCAGAGGCGGATACGCGCTGTCCTGGCACGCATCTGCCCCGTGGCCATCCTGTTGGCGCTCTGTGCGACTTCCCCCGCACAGAGCGCCGTGTTAGCGCCCATTCATGGCGTGACTGTCGACGACAAGAACGATATTCGCGACGGCGACTTTTTGGAGAAGTTACTCAACTCAATGAGACACCTGTCGGTGAAACCAACCGCGAGGATTGTCTACTCGCCTGGAAAGAAAAACGGGTACTACCCCGCCAGTTCGTACCTGGATGCTACTCGGCGGATCAAGAGTGTGGGATACGTTTTCGGCCAACCCGTGGATTCCTTCTACATGAGATGTTTTACGCCCGCCGAACACCTCGACCGATTCAAAGATTACGTGACCACGCTGGGACCGCTCGTCGACATCTGGGAAGTGGGAAATGAGATCAATGGCGAGTGGCTCTTTGGCGGTACGAAGCGCTGTTCGCCGAAAGCGTCCGTGAAGTCCACGTCGCAAGCTGACGTCGTCACTAAGATGACCGACACTTTCGACTACCTGAAGTCGCAGGGAAAAGTCACGGCCCTCACTCTTTATTACAACACTCCGTGTCGCCGACCGGCCGCCAACGAGATGTTCACGTGGGCGGACGCCAATGTTCCCGCCAGCATGAAGACCGGCCTCGATTACCTGCTGGTGAGTTATTACGAAGTGGATTGCCACGGTTATAAGCCCGACTGGCAGCAGGTCTTCAGTCAACTCGCAGCCATGTTTCCAAACTCGAAGCTGGGCATTTCTGAGTTTGGTTGGTCGGATAAGAGGGCTTCAAACGTAGTCATAGAAGACCTGGTAAAGCGGTATTACGCCATTCATCCCAATGTTTCGAATTGGATAGGCGGAGGCTTTTATTGGGAGTTTGCCATCGACATGGTTCCCTACGATCCAGCTTCAGATTCGTTATGGAACACGATCAACGCGGCGATGTCAAACCAGAAGTGAAGTAAGAAGCATGCGGTGAATTTTCGACGAGGAGCATACATGTTTAAACCGGTTCGTACACTTAGCGTTCTGATTGGAGTGACCCTTCTTATGATTAGCGCTGCAGTTACGGCTGTTTCACAGGAACAGCCGAAGGCTGTGCCCTATCTCAAACTAACCGCGCCGCGCCATGTTCTTCCCGACGCTCAGAAGTGGGAAGGTAACGAGTTTCCTCACACTATGTCGGTGCTGGAACTGAACCGCGGCGTATTCCGCTACTGGGGATGGTACGGGCTGAACGAAGGCCGCGGCATCGGCCTGGCGCGCAGCAACGACCTTGTAACCTGGACTAAGTACGATCAGAATCCGCTTTGGACGAACGCTCGCTGGCCCACGGTTCTGGCCGGCGCCGATCCGAAACAGAAAGACCTGCTCTACTTCGCGATTACCCGCGACTACGACACTTCCAGCAGCCGGGTGGTGCTGGCTACTTCAGTCGACGGAATCCATTTGACCGAGGTAAAGGGTCTGATCGCGGGCGTTCCCGACCAGCGCAATCAGAATCCGAACCTCTTCCGCGATCCGCGCTCCGGACGGTTCTATCTTACTTTCTATCGCGGCAATGACAAGGATCACTTCGAGATCATCAGCAAGAGTGCCGATTCCGTCCTCGACCTGGACAAGGCCCCCGAGAAAATCCTGCTCAAATCCACAACCACGGTGGCCGCACCCACTCTGCTTTACCTCAAGGATGCGGTGAACGCCAGCGGCAAAAAGGCTGGAGTCTACTACATGGCTACCGAGGTTTATCCGCATCGTTACAGTGACGATCCGGAAGGCGAGTGGCAAGTGAAGGTCTTCGCTGCCGACTCGCCGGATGGCGATTTCCAGCCCGTGGAGGGAAATCCCATAATGAGCGGGCAGCGTGCTTGTCTGTTCCAGCATGTTTTTCACGATCGCTTTTATGGCTACGACTGTCACTTAGAGACGCCCGATCACTGGGTGCTTGAGGAAGTCGAGGCCCCTTTGCCACAGAAATAGGCGCCCCTCTGATCGCAGGTAAGTTGCAGGGGCGGCACATCGAAATTGGAGAACCATTGGAGAACTAAGGAGACCCGCTATGACCGAAGTGAGAATGCTTCACCCTGTTTCCCAGCACAGCCCGCGGCCAAAGACGGCGATCACGGCGATCATCTGCGGCGCACTGGCATCCACTCTAGCGGTGTTACTTATCGTTGCCGGGCTAACCGTTCCCGCCGCGGCCCAGCTCTATGCCGGATCGGTTACTGGCGTGGTCAGCGATCAGACGGGAGCTATGCTGGCGCAGGCCGACGTGACACTCGTAGACGCAGACAAGGGTTTCACGTTCACGGCCAAGACCGACGACAAAGGACGTTATCTTTTTCGCTCCGTGCCTCCTGGCATGTACAACCTGTCGGTCAAGGCGCCTGGTTTCAAAGACCAGGCTCGGAAGGGAATTAAAGTCGATGTTAGTCAGAACGTAGGCGCGGATTTCGCGATGTCCGTTCTGGGCACCATGGAAACGGTGACGGTTTCCACCGCCCCTCCACTGCTGGGCTCGGAGGATGCGACCACCGGGCAGGTGGTGGATCGGAAGTTCATCAATGATTTGCCCCTGAACGGACGGGGCGTTTTCGATCTGATGTTTCTCGCCCCCGGCGTCACTGAAGTAGACGCCGCCTGCAACGCGTGTTACGCCACCAATGTCATCATCAACGGCAGCCGCAACGCCACCACCGACATCCTCATGGATGGCGTGACCGCGACCAACTATGAGCAGAACAGCGGTATCCGGGTGGAAACCTACACGCCCTCCGTGGATGCGGTCGAAGAGTTCAAGGTACAGGAGTCGAACTTCAGCTCTGAATACGGGTTCAGCGGCGCGAGCATCGTTAATCTCGTTACGCGCTCGGGCACGAACAAGTTTCACGGAAGCCTCTACGAGTTTCAGCGCTACTACAAGACGGACGCCAATAACTGGTTCAACAATCAACAGGCAATCCCTATCGCCGGACTGCGCCGCAGCGATTTTGGTGGAACCTTCGGTGGCCCCATCTTCAAGAACAAAACCTTCTTCTTTTTCGACTACGAGGGTGTACGCGAGGACGACCAGGCCGGACCGGCTTTCTACGGAGTACCGAGCGACGCCGAAAGGGCAGGCAATTTTGGCGAGCTGTGCGGCGGTGATGGCCCCAATGGGCCCGCGCCGGATGGAACGTTCGACCCGACGACTGGCATATGTTCCGATCCGGCCGGTCAACTCTGGGACCCGTACGCCGGAGTATATAGTTCCACCTATGGTGGCGCGGTGCGCAACCAGAACGCCTTCATCCCCTTCAACAACCTGGCGACCTACACCAGCACGGTGGACTCGAACCATCCCGGCAATGTGAATCTGGTTGGCACTCCTTATGCCCTCCCGACGGGGCCGGGAAACTTGATCGATCCTGTAGCGCAAAAGTTGATGGCGTACTTTCCGGAACCCAACGTCAATGTGGGCAATGCCAACTACAACCCGTTTAGCAACCGGGTAGAGTCGGGATCGGTGAGGAGCAGCAACAATCAGTGGGACCTCAAGATCGATCACCGTTTCAGCCAGAAGAATCTGCTAAGCGGCAAGTATTCGCACCAAGCCAACCTTTCCGGTTCGTTCAACTGCTTTGACAATGCCGCCGATCCCTGCGCCATCGGCCCTACTACGGGCAGTGCGCACGTGTTCGTCATCAACGACGCGCACACCTTTAATCCCACCACCTTGCTGACGGTTTCCTACGGTGTAACGCGGGGCACTTATTTCTACGGTGGAGTTCCTTCCACCTATCCGAACCTGTCGCCGGTGGATGCGCTGGGTGAACCACAGTACATGAAGGATTCGGGCTACAACTGGTTTCCAACGGTTGGCATCGGCGGGGGCTATTCCGCCGCGAGCTATTACAGCATTGGCACCAATCCCTGGAGCTACGGCAAGCTGGGACAGGAGACACACCATTTGATCGGAACGCTGAGCCTGGTAAGAGGCACACACGAGTTCAAGATCGGGGCGGAAGGACGTATGCACCGGCTCGACTACACCCAGCCCAACTATGCGCCCGGCGGAGCCTACAACTTCGACCAGACTGGAACCGCAAACTACGCGAATGGCTGCGTGCCAACCGATGCCCAGCCCTGTCTGCCCCTTGGCGGTGACGGCATGGCGAGTTTCCTGATCGGAGCTCAACCGAACGACTGCTGCGGCATGTACGAGGTTCCGAACTCCGTGGCCAGCCAGAATTTCGAGGCTGGCGGATTCGTGCAGGATAACTGGAAAAAGAGCGACAAGCTGACGCTCAACCTTGGCCTTCGTTACGAGGTGGTCTTACCCAGAACCGACCGGCACAATGAGCTGAACTGGCTCGATCCGAATGTGCAATCTCCGATCACGCTCGATGGCCAACACCTTACAGGCGGCGAGGTCTTTGCCAGTCCGAACGACCGGTATTCCTATGCGCCCGACTACCACGGTATTCAGCCGCGCTTTGGCTTTGCTTACCGGCTGCCCCACAACACGGTCGTCCGCGGCGGCTATGGTATCTATTTGTCATCCTGGAGAGGCGCGGTGGCTG
>Ga0116134_1001646_pt1 | contig 11163 bp, 19 predicted proteins | sample June2015DPH_19_5_FD_89737 | JGI IMG/M metagenome (GOLD analysis project Ga0116134, IMG submission 89737) | Peatland microbial communities from SPRUCE experiment site at the Marcell Experimental Forest, Minnesota, USA - June2015DPH_19_40 | ecosystem: Environmental > Terrestrial > Soil > Wetlands...
CGTCCCGGTGCCCGTCGTCAGCGCCCGGTGCGGCGTCCCGGCGCCCGGTGCGGCGCCGAGCTGGTGCCCGCGTCGGCGGCCGCGGCGTCCTGGTGCCGGTCCTCGTCCCGGCGCCCGGTGCCGCGGCGTCCTGGTGCCCGCGTCGGCGGCCGCCGAGCTGGTGCCAGTCCTCGTCCCTGGTGCGTGTCCTCGTCCCGGTGCCCGTCCTCCTGGTGCGGCCAGCTCGCCGACCACGGCGGCCAGGGCCCATTGATTAGCGGAGCTAACGAGATTCTTCGTAGCAGTTTTCGTAGCAGTGACCGCAAAAGACATGCCGTGTCCCCGAGTGCCAGGAGGGCAATTTACCTGCTGAAAGGCACTTTGAGGCACGCCGTGACATAGTGCGGGGAAACACTCGTAATGCGTAGGTCATCGGTTCGACTCCGATAGGCGGCTCCAGGTAAGGAATTATTCGAACAGGATGTTCGATGGCGTGGAACGGGTCGTGGAACGAATGACCCCGCTTCGGGTTATCGTTCCGCCATGGCCAACACCGTCAGAGGCCACATCGAGCAGTTGCCGAGCGGGTCCTTCCGCGTGCACGTCTACGCCGGAACCGACCCAGTCACCAGTCGGCCGCGTCGCCTCAAAGAGACCTGCCCGGACGAGCCGGCCGCCGCCGCGGCGCTCGGGCGATTGCTGAACGAGGCCGACGGCGGCCGGTTCCCCAACCGGGCCGCTACCCTCGGCCAGGCCCTCGACAAGTACCTCGAAGTCACCGACCTGGAGCTATCGACCAGAGAAGCGCACCAGGGCTATACCCGCCGCACCATCGGGCCGGTCCTGGGAGACGTAAAGGTCCGCAAGCTCGGCGGCGTGGCCGTGCCGGAAGACGCCTACGCGTTCTCCCCCGACCCTGCGGGGCGGACGCCATGGAACCCCGACACCATGACCCACCGATACCGCCGGTATGCCCGCAGAATCGGCATCACCAGCTCGCTGAAGGAACTGCGGCACTACTCCGCTACCCAGCTCCTCAGGCGGGCACTGATCTGAACACCGTCGCCGGCCGCCTCGGCCACGCCGAGGGCTCCACCACCTTGAGGTTCTACGCCCAGTTCACCCGGCCCGCCGACCAGCGCGCCGCTGCGGTCATCCCGGCCCAGCTCGACGGCCTCCGAAAAAGAGAACAGCTCCGCGACCTGTACCGCCAGCAGGCGGCCAGCGCGGGTGCTGACGATTCCCAGCACACAGCAAAGGGCCCGGCGAATCCAAAGTAAGTAGCAGGAACGAGGCCGGTGAAGCTGCCAGTAGAGACAACAGAATAGAACCAGGGTCCTCCGGGCCGCTCGCCGTTCGCCGTTCTTAAACAGGGACGTGACCTTCACCGTCGTTTGCGGGACAAATCCCGTTCCGGTGAAAGAGAACTCCCCCGCGCCGACGATCAGTGAGATTTGCGCTGGTGTGACCTACTGCGGGAGGAAGTAGTCTCCGCTGCCGCTGTCGGAGTGGGTGCCCCCGGCCGGGCAGACACCGAAGGTTGCGTTGCCGGCGAAGAAGAGCCCCTGGCATCGGTAGCACCACCGCCAGTTGTCCTGTGGGGACATTGTGCTTCTCTTCTGCGCTGGCCGCATAGCCGGAAGCAGCGGCACAGCCGCAGCCAGCCCACCGTACATCAGTGCCTGCCGCCTGGACATGTCGGGTCGTTCGGTCATCATTTTGCCCCCCTGGTTCTGCCTGTTGACGCCTCTGGCGCGGCAGAGATGACTACTGCACTCTCCCTGCTTCGCACAGAAAGTAATCATATTGTCACTATAAGTGTTCAATATCTAGGATCCATCGCAGCGATCACAGAGCGGAGAGCCGCAGGTGCCCGGCGATGTCAGTAGCGCTGGCAGCAAGGACGGCTCGCCGTTCACGGATGAGCGCGTGGCAGCCAGCCGAGGCCGTGCAGATGACGGGACCGGGCGCCGCCGTCAGCGGGCGGCCCGGATCCCTGGCGTGCCGGGCGGTGGTCAGGATTGCACTGCGGTTGCACGGAACTCGACCGGGCGTCACACGTCGATGCACGATAGGAGCGGTATCAGTATTGCGATGAGAGCTGGTCCCATAATCCGCTGATCATGCGAAGAACGGCCGGTCAGATGAAGGGTCCCTTCATCTGACGGGCGTTGCCCGTTCCGAGGTTTGCTCGGTCGCGGAGCACGGACTCGAACGCGTCGGGCTTTTCGGGGGTGACGATGGGACTGACCTTGCCTCCGAGGTCGACGACGAAGCCGGCCTTCTTCTTTGGTCGCTTCGTGTCGAGGTTGGCCCAGTACCGCGGGTTGCCCGTTCCCCAGATGCGCCACTTGCCGGACCAGACGCCCTTGATCTCGATGCGTTGGAGGCCCTTGATCTGCGTGTACGGGACGCTCTTGGTACCGAATGGGAAGTAGTAGGAGTGGATCTCCAGCCGGTCAGGGCCGCACACGATCGTGCCGTCGTCATAGGTGTCGGTCACGTTCGAACCTCCTCCATAGGCCCTCCTCTATGGTGACCGCAATGATGTACCCCTGCGGGCCGATACGCCAGTGGCAGCCTGCGGCGGCTGCTCAGGCACAACCTCAGGTGCCCGTTGCTGGCAGCCTGGCCATCGGCAGGCCGCCCGTCACCATGGCATGGGGTAGGAGGATCAGCGAGAGGAGAAGGAAAACCGCCGTGCTGTGTGCCACGAACGTGGAGAGGAGCCTGCCGTGTAGGTAAGGGAGGAATCTTGATGCGGTGCTGTAGGGGAGATGGAGGATAGATGGCCCTCCGGAGCCGCCCTGCGGGGGAGGCTTCAAGCCGCCTCATGCTGCGCTGGCTGAAGACCGTCGTGGTGAGCGATGAGGAAAAGGCGCCCGGTGAGGCGTCAGGCGGGGACCTGGAAGACGACCACTGCTGAAGCGTCGTAACGGTTTCAGATGACATCAGAACCGGGGCGATTGCCATGGTGTACACCTGCCCCGGCTTGGCCTACGGTCACGAGTGTAGGCATGGGTGCTGACGATTCCTAGCACGTGACACAGGGCCCAGGCCGGGCAGGCTGACTCGATCATGGCCCCCAGAGTGCGGGCACGTACAGTCACCAAGTCGGGGATTAGGCGTGGACCGGCGGGCCGGATAATTCCAGGACAACATAAGGCTACTGTCGAGTATGAGACATCGCCGAGCTTAGACTCTGTTAATGTTCACGGCGTCCAAAAACCTACAAAGGGGAGGGCGTTACCATATGTCGAGTCGCTGCTGGCTTGCCGTTTTGGGAACAATCATATTTCTCTGCTCGACGGTGGGGGTAGATACTGCGGCCAATGCTGCGCCCACCCGTGCCAATCAGGCCGCGACCGCTTTCCAGAGCTCCTCTGGACGAGTTCACGCCAGCGACGTCCTCCTCGATCCATTTTGTCGCGCCTTCTTTATAGGTGACCCACCAAAAGTGGCCCGGGTGCATGGAAAGCTGACAGTCTCTGGAAGCTCTGAATTCCCTGATTGTGAGGGTAGCATCAAAAATAAGGCACTCACCACCCGCCAGGGTGAGGTTTGCCTGCAGGTCCTCGAGGGAACGGCCCGCCGGGGAACGTGGCGTAACGTGAAGTGCTCAACGAGAACTTTCCCCACCAGAGCGTTTGGAACCTACACGCTAACAGCTGATCAAGTCTGTCCAGTGCACCGCCATTTGCACCAGTACCGGATGTGGCAGTGGCTTTATGTCCAGCGCGGCGTACTAACGGATAAAGCGTCTGGAGCCAACCTGCGCACATATATCGACTGCTGAGCAAAGAGTTCAGCGGGGCTTGTGGCCGTTGCGGTCATCTCCTAACCGTGGTTAGGGGTGGCGTGGAACCGGGCGAGGTCGGTGCGGTAGGCGTCGGCCTCGTCTCCGGCGCGCTCGGGAATGTGCCCAAGTTGGCGCGCAACTCGGCGCGGTCGTGGGCGGGTTCGGCGGGGGAATCAGGCAGCGCAGTACAAGGCTTCTGGCGGGCCGGCGGACCTGGTGCTATGGCTGGGGCTCGGGTACATACAGTCACAAAGTCAAATGAGGCGTGGACCGGCTCGTGGACCGGCGGGCCGGATAATCCCAGGACAACGTGAGCTGTCAGAGCGACGGGCCGTGCTATCGGTGCAGCTAGCGTGCGTGCTGATCGGCACCGTACTTATGGTAAGGCGACGGTCAGATTTGCTCCGAGCGGCTGAGCATGCCCGATGCGCGCCCAAATCAGCGGCAACGATGTCGCTTTGGCCTGCTCAGAGCACAGATGATCGGCCGCCTGTTAGTGAACCATTCTTCCCTGCGACCCTCAAGGGCAGGCCTCCGGCGCGCCAGGCACCGGGTACAGGCCTCGGGGTCGCACGCAGAAGCCCCGAAGAGGTCCGTTGACAACACAGTGGCCCGGGCCGGACTTCTTGTAATCAGCCGGTCCGGCATGAGCAGTCACTGGAGACTGATCACCAGCAAGAGGCGTGTCAACGGCCCTGTGAAGACCTTCTGTACGGTTTCAAGGGCGCACCTTCGGCGCGCCGTTGACCCCGGAGCCTCTGCCGCCCCAGCGGGCCTGACGGCGAGGGCCAGGCCAAGGCCAGGCCCGAGAGAAGCGCGCGGCGAACCTTGCCAAGTCGTCCACCGCACTCTCAGCGGGCACGTCGGGTATCAGTTTCCCCGGTTGAAGACCACATTGCCGATCCCTGACTGATCGACCCAGATCGTCCCCAGATCGCTGGGACTGAGCTGAACCCCATAGCGGGGCTCGGAAGACCGGAGACACGGAACGAGTAGAAGCACTGTTCATAGCCTGTTTGCGAGCCCGGAAGCGGTTTGATGCTTGGCTGTCCCAAGGTGCCGGTACCAAGGACCGTCCCGTTGGGTGCAGCCACCACCACCTGCAAAGTGCTGATATCAGGCGAGAACTGTCCCGGTCCGGGCCAATTCGGCAAAAAGCAGCCACCTGAGCCGCCGCCAGTGCCCGGGTTATCGGCGACTACTACCCCATTCATGGTCCCCATGCTCGAGTTTCCGCATCCTGCCAGGAACACGGCTGTGCTACCTGCGACTAGCAGCGCAGGTACCAACACTCGAAGCATGGAACCCCCACAGCCACTAGGACGCAGACCGGGTGTACTCCGCATCGTATTCATCAAATAACCGAACGCGAATCGGACTCAGCATATGTGCCCGCAGACGAGAGATGGACCAAGCAGCTGACACCCACGGTTGACACCAACGAGCCCGGATCTTGACGGGAGAAGGGCACATCCAGGGCACATCAGCATGGGATCTGCCAGAAAACGGCAAGGACTGGCGAGAGCTTCTGACCGCGCTGGGTGCTCCGTGCACTTCCCCGTGCACCAAGGTACAGCGATCTGCGGTCACCAGCGGATTAGAACGGGCAAGTAACAGAGTCTGCAGTCTAGCGGAACAGCTTACGTTTCCACTGGTCAAAGCAACATAGGTCTCTTCCGGGCCGGTGTGGTCAGGGACAGGATCGAACTGTCGACCTTCCGTTTTTCAGGATTGTGGGCTAATGAGCGGGCGGCATGAGTTTGGCGATCTTGTCCCGGCGGGCCTCAGCGACAGCGCGCGGGTTGAGCACACGATAAAGGTCATCGAACCGCCCTCGCAGCTCGGATCGCTTCAGCTCCAGCACCTTCACATCCGGGACCGCGCCGCCCTGGTAGTTGTACACGGTCGGCATGTCGCCGTTGGTCGTCACGTAGTAGGCGGGCTTGATCCAGAACGCGTAGCTCCTGACCTGGCCGAGCCCGGCATCGGGACGAATCTTGTCGGTGCTCTCGCACTCCACTAGCAGAGGCCCAGGCCCGCGCGGACACGGCCGACGTCCGCGCCACCGTGCTGGAAGGCCAGGCCGAGGTCTACGCCCAAGGGGAGACCGACACGTCCGCGAATTACCCCGGGCGGTTAGGACCCGGCCGAATGGCCTGGGACTTAAGACCGGCCGAATTACCCGGGCCAAAATAACGGGGAAAAATACCCAGATCAATAGAGGGATTCGGCTCTGCGACCACAACAACGACTCACGGAGAGTGGTGATCAGGTAACGGGAGAAAGTGAAAGAAGGAAGAGCCATGATATTCAGGAGGAACCCTAGCAGGACTGCCACCGCAATGTTTCTTTACGTTGCTCTGTGTTGGATTCGGTCAGGTCGTACGCCCTTGACCGAACAGTGTTCTCCCTCACCAAGAGGAACGCGCGAGCAACGGAGAAACACATGAGTCATAGCGCCCGCAGGCGCGCGCGGGTCATCGCGGGAAGCTCGGTCCTGGCGGGCTTCAGCCTGATGACGCCTGCCTACGCCGCCGCCTCGGGCCACTCCGCCGCGCCTGCCGCCACCTCCTCCGCGGAGGGACCGCGAACTCTGGTCGGTGCTCTGGTCCAGCCCGGCGGGGTCAGCCACCTGGTTGGCCCGGGCACCACCTACCTAGGGGCCAGGAATGCGACCGTCACCAGCATCAACTGGTCGGGATACGCGGCTACCGGCGGCACCGGCGCGTTCACCAGTGTTTCATCGAGCTGGATGGAGCCGACGGTCGAATGCAACTCGGGTGATCAATACTCCAGCTTCTGGGTGGGCCTGGACGGGTACAACAACGGCTCGGTCGAGCAGACCGGCTCGGGTGTCGACTGCGCCGGCCGCACGCCGGAGTACTACTCCTGGTGCGAGATGTACCCGGCCTACCCGGTCAACTTCAGCAACACCGTACGGCCAGGTGACCACTTCACCGGGTCGGTGACGTCCACGGGACTCAGCTTCACCCTCAAGCTCTCGGACACCACGCAGGGCTGGAGCCACACAGTCACCAAGACCCTGTTCGGGGCCGCCAGGTCCTCCGCGGAGGTCATCGTCGAGGCGCCCTGCTGCACCACGAGCGGAGGCATCCTGCCGCTGGCCCACTTCCGCACGGTCAGCTTCTTGGGTTCGACGGTCAACGGGTCGTCGCTCAGCACTTTCCACCCGTTTCGCACCAGGATAGTCTCGGCCAACAGCACAGCGGAGGACAGCATCTCCCCGCTCTACGGCGGGAGCTTCAGCGCCACCTGGCTGAGCAGTGGGAACGGCCGCCGGGGAGGTCCACGGGGTTAGCCGGCCAGCGACCGCCCAGCCATCGAAGCCGGGCAGCGATCAGCGCACATCTTGCGAGCCGCCACCCACACCATAAGCGTGCCAGAACGACCGGCAAAACAAGGTCGCTGACGGTCAACCACGGCACGCCTTCCCGGCCAGTGACCCGCTTCTGCGCATCACCGTTGACCCAGGAAACGATCTCCTAATAGATCAAGGTCACTGACATTTCGCTGATAAAGCGCCCGGAGTCACCGGGGAAGGGCCTGCGGCGCCCGGTCGCCCGGAACTCCTGATGCTCGTAGAACCGGCGGGCCCCGGCGTTGTCCCCGGGCACCCACAGCCCGACCCTTGCGGCGCCCTCAGACCGAGCCCAGGCGATAACGGTGGCGGCGAGCAGGGCGGCAACGCCCCGGCGCCGCCACTGCGGCGCTACCCACATGGCGCCAAGCCCGCGTTCCTGCGCCGATGCTCTATAAAGGCCTGCCACAGCACCCACCGCCGTGCCCCCCGCCGCTGCGACGAAGATCGCCGCATCACGGACCATTGCCCGCCAGCCGTCCTCCTGGATGGCCTGCTCCTCCTCGCGGGTGGCGCCAAACGCGGCTGGCGCATCAGCCAGCGCTGCCAGGCGGACGTCACGCCATATGCGCCAGTCCGCCTCACCAAGGCGGGTGACTGCAGGCATCGGGGGGAGTGGGCTCCTAGCATCCTGCACCATGCACGTCATCATGCCCGAGCCAGCGGGAGGCGGGCCCGTCAGCAGACAGGCCCTCGTGTCATTAACGTGCCATTAATCGTGGTCGTCGGCGGTATCTCACGGTCAGGGACACGCCTGGGCCAGACTCGGTGCTGTGGCTGGGGATTGCCCGGCATGCGAGGCCCATCAGCGTGTCGCTCGGGTGGTCAGGCGCTCATCGAGGTCATGTAGCTCGCTGGTCGGTGGGTCCTGCATGGTGAGCAGGTCGGAGACGAGCTGGCGGACCAGTTTATGGCCGCGGACCTGTTCGGGCGTGATGGTCTCGGCCTGAACCAGCGCGGCGACCGCCTCGCGGACCTGGCGGCGTTGGGCGTGAGCACGAGCGACGTCGATGAGCATCCGGGCCTGCCGTTCGGCCGAGAGCCCGCAGGTATCCACGGTTGCGGCAGCGTGCAAGGCGCGGCCCGCGTCGCCAAGCTCGACCGCGACGGCGATCTCATGCAGCCGCACGTTGGCCGGGCCGAACTCGGTGTTGAACTCGCCCCCTCCTTCGCCGAGCCGCTGCGCGATCCGCCCGGCCCGCTCAAGCTCGCCATAGGCCGTGTCCGGGTCATTCGTCCGGGACGCGATGACGGCGCGCTGCAGAGTCAGACCGCCCCACAGGGACATGGCCTGCGGGTCGCCCTCGTCGGCTTTCGGCCACAAGGCAGCGGCTGCGGTGCGGGCGGTCTCCTCCGCCTGCTCGTAGTGCCGGGCGGCGATAAACACAAACACGAGGCGGAACGTTCCGGCGGCGACCAGCATCGGCTTGCCCACCCGCTCGGCAGCAGCCATCGCGCGGTCGGCGGCGATCCAGGCGGCATCTGGCTCGCCGATTTTCGCCAGCGCAGCCGAGCACGCCTGATACGTGGTGGCCAGCAGCTCGAAGACTTCGGCCCGCTGATCCTCGGGCACGGCCCGAGCGGCGGATTCGAGATCCGGGACCAGGCCGTTCAGCAGTTCAGTCAGGTCGGTGTAGCGCGCGGCGTGGGTCAGGTCCCATGCCTCCCGAGCTCTGGCCCGAAGCGTGCTGATGTCGGCCACATGTCGGCCGTTGAGCATGGCACGCAGCACATTGGCCCTGGACAGAACCAGCCGCAGGCCACCGGCACCAGGCGGCTCCTCGGTCACAGCGGCGACCACGGGTGCTTCGGCGGCCAGCTCGGCGAGCGGGATATCGAGGGCGGTGGCCACGGTCTCCAGCACCGACATGCGGTCGACCTTGCGGACACCGCGCTCGACCTGAGAGACCCAGGCCACCGACCGGTCGATCATCCTGGCCAGCTCGGGCTGGGATAGGCCCCGACGCCGCCGTTCGGCGGCAATCTTGCGCCCCAGGGCCTGCTGGTAGTCCCGGCTGCTCACCCGCTGGTGCCCTTGCCTGTCTGCAGGGTCAGCCAGTCAACCTCGGTGCTGGCGAGGTACTGGTCTCGCTCATGCAGATAGCGGCTGGTGTGCGATGCGGCTTCGTGCGCCTCGAAAGCCGCCCTGTCCCGGTACAGCTCGTAGAAGATGCGCTGCAAAGGCTGGCCTTCCACCAGGTGAGAGGCGTAGACGAGTGTTCCGGGCTCGTTGACCTTGATGGCCTCGACGGTCTCGGCGACCAGTCGGTCGTAAGCCTCGGCACTGATCTCGTCCTTGCACGTGAAGCGCACGCACAGACCGAACATCTGTCTCCTTCAGGTCGTGTGACGCCATGCTGGCATCAAATGTGCTGTGCCAGTACACAAAGTTACACGTACTTATTATACGGCTAAGATACGACGGGTACACTCTGAGCTGGCAGGGATGTGACCAGGCGCCCAGCGAGGACCTATGCATACGCCAGCAGCCAGAGCAGTCGCCCTAGGGACCGGTGGTGTCACCTATCCAGGCGGCATCGAGCACGTCCGCGCGGTCCGCATCGACCTGCGCGCATTACTGCGTAACTGCCCGCATGCAGATGAGATCGTCCTCTGCGCTTCCGAACTAGCGGCCAACGCCGGCCTGCACAGCCGCTCTCGCTTGCCGGGCGGAACGTTTACCGTCCGGGTCACGGTCATCCCTGGCCACTACGTCCGTATCGAGGTCGAAGACAACGGCGGCCCGTGGACCGAGCACATGAGCGATCCGACCGGGCACCGTGGCTGGGACATCATTCGCACCCTCGCCAACGGCTGGGGCATCGAGGGTGCCTGCAACGCCCGCACTGTCTGGGCACGGTTCGATTGGCCGGAGTAGGCACATCCACCCAGGTGCGCCGATCGCCGGGCGAAGTCACGGGGACCGGGCCGGAAGGACGGGGCAAAGCGAGTCACGCCGTCCCCGGCCTGTCAGTCGGCCCTTGGGGAGTCTTCTTCCTCCGGCCATAGCTGGACGCTCCGGCGGGCGGCGTCGAGGATCACTTGGCCGTCGATGCCGGCCCGCGTTTCGCCGATCCCGTACACCTGCCACTGGCAGATAAACTCCAGCGGCCCGGCCGGGGGCAGCGGCCATACCCACCACCGCAAGAGCTGAGAGTGCGAGGTGCCGCCGCCACCGCGCGATTGCAGGATCGGCCCCGTGGGTTCAGAGTCGCCGCGTGGTCTTCCACTGACGGCCCTGCGGCCATTGGAGAACTGCACGCTGATCGGGAAGTCCTCCGGCTCCCTGAGCCGGCGCCTCAGCATCTCCGGCGTGGGGTCTTCGTCGAGGCCGGGAGTGCCCGGCCGGATGCGGCGGGCCAGGGAGAATTCGAATCCCCTGGCGTAGGCCGCTATCCCTATGATCGCTACCGCGGCCTGCTCGGACCGGTCAAAGTGCAGGGTATCGATCGGCACGAGGCCAGGAAGTTCCGCCTCCGGCGGGTTCCATGGATGATGCAAGCGGTGTGGTGGCGGCTCCGCGGCTGGTGATTTGCGGGACAAGCGCATGACACCAGCTTCGACCGGCGTTCCCCGTCGTGCAACTGAGGCTGGGGGCTGTGCTCACCGCATGCTGACGCCCCTGAGAGCGGGCAGGCGGGCAGGCTGGGGAGGACGACCCGCGGGAGGACGGGCCGTCCCCGAATCGCAGCCTGCCACGCTCTCAGGGCACCGGCGATGTCAGCGCGAGACAGTGAAGAACGAGGTCAGCTCACCGTCAGCGCCATCCGGCCCACATGGTTGCTAAGAGAAACAACAGAATTACGTAACGAAACTTGGCTGAGGCAGGTCGTGCTCAATGACGGTGACCGTCTCTGGCTGCGGGAAGCGATGGAGTCTGACCGCGTCCGCCGGGAGCGGAGACGGAAAGAGCAGCGGCCAAAGGAGACGGCCAAAGGAGACGGCCAAAGGAGACGGCCAAAGGAGACGGCCAAAGGAGACGGAAAGAGCAGCGCCTAAGAGAGTC
>Ga0116134_1001647_pt1 | contig 11162 bp, 9 predicted proteins | sample June2015DPH_19_5_FD_89737 | JGI IMG/M metagenome (GOLD analysis project Ga0116134, IMG submission 89737) | Peatland microbial communities from SPRUCE experiment site at the Marcell Experimental Forest, Minnesota, USA - June2015DPH_19_40 | ecosystem: Environmental > Terrestrial > Soil > Wetlands >...
CTGGTCGACATGGTCCGCGAAAAAGACTACGACAACAGCGAGAACTTCCAGACGCTGTCGGAGGATCTGGTCAACCGCACCGGCCGCACCGGCGGTACGTTCCTGCACACTTCCCGCACCAATCCCAGCAAGGTGAAGAAGTCCAGCGTTCCAGCGCACCTGCAGCCTGCTTATAACGCCGAGAAGAACGACCTGACCGCTGAGGTTCTGAAGAACCTGGATTGGCTTGGCATCGACTACCTCATCCCCATCGGGGGCGATGACACGCTGAGCTACGGCGTACGGCTTGATCAGGAGGGCGTGAAGGTAGTCGCAATTCCGAAGACCATGGACAATGATGTTCCGGGTACCGACTACTGTATCGGCTTCAGTACCTGTGTGACGCGCACCATTTCGATGACGAACAGCCTGCGCACCAGCGCGGGCTCCCACGAACGCTTCCTGGTCCTCGAAGTCTTCGGCCGTTATGCGGGGTTTAGTGCCATGCTGCCCACCATGGCCGGAGCCGCGAACCGCTGCGTGATTCCGGAGCACAAATTCGATATCGAGGGGCTCACCGAGTTATTGGTCTCTGACCGCCAGAAGAATCCTAACCGCTATTCCATTGTTCTGGTTTCGGAGGGGGCGACGTTCCAAGGCGGAGAAATGGTCTTCGAGGCTGAGACCACGGATGCCTTCGGTCACAAGAAACTCGGCGGCATTGGAGATCTGGTCTCCGAGAGACTGAAAGAGCTTTCCCCCAAGTACAACAGCGGTAAAACAATCGACATCATTAACCAGAAACTCGGCTATCTGGTCCGGTGCGGTGATCCCGATGCTGTTGACTCCATCGTTCCGATGGCCTATGGCAATATCGCCCTGGACTTGCTCCTGCGCAAGACCTACGGACGACTTGTCGTGCTCAGGAACGGTTGTTACGACAATATCCCCATCGAAACCGTTACTGCCTCGAAGAAGGTGGTTAACGTAAAAGAGCACTACAACATCGATCGCCTGCGGCCCCACTACAAAAGCTTCGAAAAGAAACCACTGTTCATCCTGACCAGCGAAATGGGATAGTGCCGTTGATTGTCCCGCGTCCCACTGAAATACCGGGTGCGTCCCCTCCGCCGAGACTTGATTACTTGGGTGCTGGTCCGGAGACCTTTCCGTTGAAAAATTGACCAAACATATACATAATCATGCCTCCCGTTTCGAGTTTGGAAGGGAAATTCCGGAGTGGGTGAGAAACTGCGATGCTGAGCAAACTCCTTCAGGTGGTGGCTTTGACTGCGTGTCTGACTCCGGCTTGGGGCAAATCAACTTCGGAATTGTCCTTCACCCGACAGCCCAGCACGGTGTCCATCGTAGGACCTGGAACTGTTCTGTCCGTCCACCTTCTAAACTTACCCTTCATCAAGCCGCGCTACGCGGTCAAGTACCAGACGGACGGCGGGGAACTGATCGAAGTGTGGACTCCCGGGAAGGACGTTTTGGTGTTGGAAGGGATGCACGGGATACTGACCTACTCCACCCATCCTGAGAAGATTCTTAGCTTTCGAGTGGTCGAGCAAAAGTTAACAAAGTAGCGAAGATGTTGTGCCTGCCCCGGTGCGTTAGCTGTCATCGCAGTGTCGGTCCATGATGGCATAGCTTTTTGTGAGCAGTCTTCTTCTCTTTCTCTTTTTCCCGATCGGCGTGGAGGAGCGCTCAGACATTTATGAGTCGGCTTGTAGCCGTCTTCCCGGCAGCTTGGAGGGGAAACGCCACGCGGGCAGGTTGCATGCGATTAGAGCGAGCTCGCACGAAGGCCCGCATATAAGACTGCGCTACCCGGTCCCAGACCATGTGGCGTGCATAGAGGTAAGCACGTTCGCGCATCGACTGGCGGGCCGCATCGTTGTCCAAGAGTTCAATCGTCGTATCCGCGATAGCGGCTGGGTCGCCAAAGGGAACCAGCGCCCCGCGCCCATCGTCCAGGAGTTCGGCGGCGTGCCAGTACGGAGTCGAGATGATCGCCTTCCCGGCGCCTAAGGCATACGCCAGTGTTCCGGATACAGCCTGTGCCTCGTAACGGTACGGCGTGACGTAAATGTCGGCCGAACCAACCAGCGCAGCCATTTCCTGAGGGCTGACGAAGCGGTTGTGGAAGACCACGTTCTCCTCCACCCCCAGCTCCTTGGCTAAGGCCTCCAACTGGAGCCGATATCGATCGCCCTCGCGACGCCTGACATGCGGATGAGTAGCACCGGCGATTATGTAAACAACATTGGGGTGCCTGGCCACGATGCGCGGCAGGGCTTGAATCATGTTTTCGAATCCTTTGTTTGGAGACAACAAGCCGAACGTGAGTAATACCATCTTTCCTGTTGAAACCGAATCTTTGAAAGAAGCCGGATCCGCAAAGGGCAAGTCGGGGATGCCGTGAGGAATCAGATCGATCTTTTCTCCTGGAACTCTAAATACATCTTGCAGAAACTGGGAAGAGTGCTCGCTCATAACAATCAGACGATCGGAGCGCGCGGCGATTTCTTGCAAGACGATTAATTGGTCGATGTCTGGCTCACGAAGAACCGTATGCAGTGTTGTCACCACTGGCATCTTGAGGTGCTGCAGCAGCCGCAAGACATGGCTGCCGGCCTTCCCTCCATAGATCCCATACTCGTGCTGCAAACATACCAGGTCGACATCGCTGGAATTAAGAAAGTCGGCGGCTGCTCGATAAGATGAAAGGTCGCCCTCGGTCAGCTCGAATCGCACTCGCGCCGGATAGCTGTACTGCGATTGCGGGTCATTGACGGCTACCACGAATACTCCAGCGGCTCCGTATTCAACTGCAATGGCATCACACAAATCTGTCGTGAAGGTGGCAATTCCACACTGTCGAGGAAGGTGGTTCCCGACAACCGCTACCCGCACTGGAAGCGAGCGGCTGGGTATCACTGACAGGGATAATACTGACTTCTTTTCGAACGACTGTTCGAACACTGGAGGGCGCGCTTCGCACCGCATCAGGCTGTTCGGCCTTGAACTCATGCGCGGGACAGGCGCGGACATTGCAGGCTCCTTAACGGTAGGGTCCGGTTGGAAGGGGACCAGACGCTGAATGAAATAGGCACCAGGGGGCTATACCGGGGCCCCCTGGTAAGGGGACTCGTAGTGCTTTTCTTCTTCAAATTCAGACCGCGCTTCGTCGTCCGCTCGGACATCCGCGAGAGAACTGTTCTGAGCGGGATAAGAGAACAAATGATGGGACTGTGCCGCCACTTGAACACACAGAGTCGGCTGCCTGACAAACAGCGGCAATCCCAGTTCTGCAAGTTCTACTTGTGTTCGTTATCTCTGGCCTCAGCTTTTGCGCCGCGAACTTCCGCCAGGAACGGCAGAGCTGCGTCTGGTACTGGCACTTCGCCCAACAGCAACGCCCGTGTGGTAACGTCCCCGTACATCGCGTGCCGGGAGTCAGTGTCTTGGCGGAGCGATGCACCGGTCAGCGTGAGCCCGGCGAACGCACCCTTGGCACGGGAGTAGGTCAGGATCTCTGTATCCAACTTCCAATCCGTACCGGCCGTGGCGTGCCGTCCCACCGGACCCGCTGCCGCGGAAGCGTCCCCGCCAACTTGGAAATTACTCTCGAGCAGCCTTTGCATCGCGTTGTCATTCTGAAAGATCATTACTACGTCCACCGCTTCCACACCGATCTGCAGGCCCCAGCTTCCGCCCGAAATCGTAATGAATGCCGGCGCGCTCCAGCCATTCGCCGTGCGGCAGGTGGCGACACCTTTGCCCCCTTCAGCTCCGAAAACAAAACCGCCCTTGACCATGTGCGGTATAACCCCCACGCACTTTGCGTGCTGCAACACTTCTTCCGGGATTCCCTTGTCAGGCATCCCCATAATTTCGTGCATCACACTGGTGGCGTTGTTCAGCCGTTCGGTGGCATCTTGCAGCGCCGATCCGGCCCAACACAACGTACCGAGACTCAACATCGCAAGTACGAACATTACCTTTTTCATGGAATCCTCGTTTTCTGTTTCCTCTCCGCCGCATCTCCGTCGGTCACAATGCTGATTAGAAATGCCGGCGTACCAGGTCGGAATGACCTTAGCAAATCAGGATTCGACCGGTCTGAGCAATAGTGCTCACTTGCCACAGTACCGTTAAAACTTGTCAGGAAGAAATCCACCCCCACGAGAAGTCGTCCATCGTCCAGCACCAGAATGAAGTGATACCAGCGCCAACCGGCCGCGAAAAAATTTACCTTGCCCGGATGGAGACGGCATCCCTCGGGATCTGGTCGTGGGTGATGCGCTCTGCGATCCTGGACACGAACTTCGGTGTGAGTCCCTTCACCATTTGCCGGATGCCAGGTCCAAACTCGTGGAAGACGTTGATCCCCGCGTCGCTGCCAATCGTCGAACCAAGATCGTTGAATGGCGTCGAAGTGGATCGCGCCCCATATGGACGGTAAGCTGTGTGGATAGCGACGGAAGTTAGCACCCCGAGGAAATACGAAGTGTTCAGCCTCCCCTTGCCAGAGTCGTCACGCGTGACAAAAATGCGCGAAGCTGCATAGGAGGCCCGGCCCATAAAGCTGTCGCTGGTCGAAGCGTAATAACGTGGGCTGAGCGACGACGGCGACAGGTACTTACCCAAGAAGGCGCTCGACTCTGGTTGAATAAACATCACTTGATAATGAGCAGTTAGGCTGGGCTGTAGCCCCGGAGTGACGTGTCCCAGTTCTGTTCCGCGCATTGCGCCCGCGCTGACGTCAACCACCCCAAGTGTCAAAGGCAAGCCCGTTTCATTGACGAACGTGTGAAATCTCTCTGCTCGTCTTGGGGGCTGTACCGACGACGGAGCATCCGGAAGTGAACTCCACGTACGCATCTCCTGGCGTTGTACTTGGGGTGAGTCTGAGCCGTCAAACTGTAATCCCTGGAGCAAGTCAGCTGAAGGGCGTTGCTGGCACAAGGCCCCGCAAGCAGCCAATAGAATAAGAGAAACGACCCGGATTGGGGCAGTTCGCCTGACCATAGCTCGCTCCTGCAAACCGGCACGCGACCTTCCGGCGCCTCGGCTGGAAGCACAGCTCGACGCTAGCACTCCACAGGGGCATTAGTCTGAGCAAGAGTGCTCATCCCGGTAGGCATGGAGCGTTGAACTCATTACCCCATCCACATTCCACTTCGTCATCCTGCACCGGCCGATTCGCCGTGCCGGATAGGTCCCGATCCGGCGCACATGGATTCCAAAGTGTTCTTTCAAGTCCGATTCACGCTACGCCGGCGGGACGGTACTGCTGGGTTTCTTGCCCGCCCTCCGTAGTGTCTTGCTTGCTCGCCTCGAACCTGAATCCCACTTGATGCCGGCTGAAGGTTTACCTTGTGTAGTCTCGTACCCAGTCGGCTCGCGACCCTCTGGCCTGACGCCGAGCTTACCGGCCGTCTCGGCATCCAGCTGCCCTGTGACTGGCAGATTCTCAGCCTTCTGAAATCCGCGAATGCTCGCCCGGGTTCGGAGACCGAAGACGCCATCGACTTTCCCCGCGTATTGTCCGTTGCCCTGCAGAGCTTCCTGTATCTTCTTGACGTCGTTCGCCTGCACGACAGTGGGCACTTCTTTGCTGACGTTCGCTCCCGAAGCGAGCGGAGTCCGTGGTCGCGAGATCCCCGACGTCAGCAATAGGAAAACAATCCCAGCCCATGCGGCTTTGCTGGCTAAGAACATTTCTTCGCCTCGATTTGCATACCGGCAATAGACTCGCTCACTTGCTCCTGCAATGCTGTGCAGAATGGATCATGTCCTGAACTATTAAACAATTCCCTTCCGGACTCCCGATTTGGGAGCCTACTTCCGTTTTTCAAAAGGTGAGCAATTTTGAACAGATTCGTTAAAGTTCATCTAACTAAACTTCTCCCGAATAATTAATAAGGTTCCCCTGTGCGGCAGCAGTTAGGCCGAGAGGAAGAAGGATGGCGGTCATGCATAGATACAACAATTACAAGATCTGGTTCATAGCATTCCTACTGCTCATCTTCAGCTCCGGATGCTGCAATCCCGGCGCCAACCCAGGCCTAATCCCGCCTACGGTGACTTCCGAATTCCCCCCTAGTGGTGCGGCCGGCGTCTGCCCCAACACGGTCGTGACCGCCACCTTCAGCGTGGCGATGAATCCTGCCACGATCAATAGCACAACCTTTACGTTGACAACGGGCACTCCAGCCGTGGCAGTGGATGGAGTAGTTACCTACGCTGCTTCAAGCAACACTGCGACCTTTACGCCGTCAAGCGCTCTCGCACTGGATATCGTCTATACCGCCACGATTACGACTGGAGCCATAGACGAGTATGGTATTGCGCTAGCGAGTAACTTTGTATGGACCTTCACAACCGGCAGTACAACATGTCTGTCAGGTCCGCCCAGCGTGATTTCCGTAACTCCACCTAGTGGAGCTGTCGGTATATGTCCCAACACCGTAGTCGTTGCCACCTTCAGCGAGGCGATGAATCCTTCCACGATCAATACCACAACCTTTACCTTGACGGCGCCGGGCACTCCACCCGTGGCAATAGCAGGAGCAGTTACCTACGATGTGGCGAGCCATGTCGCGACCTTCACGCCAACCAACGCTTTCGCACTCGATACCCTCTATACCGCTACCATTACCACGGGGGCCCAGGACCTCAACGGCGATCCCCTGGCAAGTAACTATGTGTGGACCTTCACCACATCGGCCGTTGCATGCGCAGCCACCGTACCCTTGCCATTACCAGCCTGCAGTTTTGGAATTCTGGGCGGCTCCACAGTCACCAACTCCGGAACGTCCACGTTCGTTAGTGGGGATGTTGGCGTGTGGCCAGGGACTGCGATCACTGGATTTACACCGGCAAATTATAGCGGCACGCTACACGCGGGCGATGCGGTTGCCCAGACGGCCCAGGGTGACTTGACCGTTGCGTATGACTATGCCGCGGCAGCGGCAGGAGGGGCCGTCCTCCCCGCAGATATAGGAGGGGAAACACTCGTTCCGGGCGTTTATAAGACGACCAGCGCCCAACCCTCGCTGGGAATAACCGGCCCCGTCCCCCTTACCCTCAGCGGCAATGGCGTCTACATCTTCCAGATCGTGTCCACGCTGACGACGGCAGCTAACAACAGCGATGTCATTTTAAGCGGCGGCGCCACGTCTGGCGACGTGTTCTGGCAGGTCGGTAGTTCGGCCACTCTTGGAACCAGCACAACGTTCGCGGGAACCATTATGGCTCAGGCGTCCATCTCACTGGGCACCGGCGCGACGCTGAATGGCAGAGCGCTGGCCCGGACGGGCGCAGTCACATTGCTAAGCAATCAGGTGAATGTACCTCCCTGTCAATAAGGCATTCGGTAGTGAGATTGGCTGCAGGCTGGTCCGCTACCGGGCAGGTTGGAAAAGCAGGATTTCAAGTTATTGAAGTTCGGAGGAATTGGCACATGTCATCTCACTCTCATAATTCTTGTGGCCGCGTTGCAGTTATGTTGTTGGCAATGATTGCTCTCCTGTGCGGCGTTGGCGTGCTCGCGGCAGGGCAGGATCAGCCTGCTCCCAAATGGGAAATTTACGGCGGATACTCCGCTTTCGATCCAGGCTGCAATGTGTACGGCCTGCTTCCAGGAGGAGTGGTCCCGGTGACCAGCTGCCTGAAATGGGATCCGCGGGGCGTGGGCGCCAGCATCACCTACGACTTTAACCGCTGGTTCGGATTGACAGTCGACAGCAGTGGGCAATGGGGCAGCGGTAACACCGGGGTGGCTGCCCGAATTGACCAAGTCGAATTCTTCAACATCTCCGCTGGGCCTAAAATAACTTTTCGCACGCACTATTTTTCCCCGTTTCTCGAAGTTCTCGGCGGCGAGCATCGACTGGCGTCGGAAGTCTTCGGGAACGATCTCGCACCCGGGTTCATGGCCGGTGGCGGTCTCGATCTGAACCTGGGCCGACACTGGGCGGTGCGCTTGGCTAGAGCCGATTTCGTGTACTCGGATCATCAGTATGGTCCATCGTCGATTGTTCCCGCCACTGATGTGAGAGGCCTAAGACTGCAAGCTGGCCTGGTATATATGTTTGGTGGTGAAGAGCCTGGGCCGCTGGTTTCCGCAAGTTGCACCATTAATCCTGCTGCAGTCATGGTGGGCGAGCCCACGACGGCAACTGCTGCCGTGAGCAACTTCAATCCCAGGCACACGCTGAATTACACATGGAGCAGCAGCGGAGGCCAAATTACCGGCAAGGATAATACCGCGAGCATTACCACGAACGGCGTGGCGGGTGGCAGTTACACGGTTACCGCCCATGTCTCCGATTCCAGGATGAATACTGGCGGCGACGTAAGCTGCATGGCGAGCTTCACGGTGAAGGAACCGCCGAAGAATCCACCGGCCATTTCGTGTTCGGCTGACCCGTCCACGGTTCAGGCGGGCACGTCTTCTACCATCAGTTGCGCCTGCACCAGTCCGGACAATGCCTCGGTTACGGTGGGCGGCTGGACTGCGAGCGGCGGCAGCGTTTCGAGCAGCGGCGGCAACGCTGCGGCTCTGAATACGTCCGGCGCGTCCGCCGGCCCGATCATGGTGAGTGCGAGTTGCACCGACTCGCGTGGCCTGAGCACTCCGGCTACCGCCCAGGTAATGGTAGAGAATCCGCCTCCGCCCCCACCTTCGCCTGAGTTCATCCAACTGGAAGCCAGACTTGCTTTGCACAGCATTTACTTTGCGACGGATCAGCCTAGAGTCGCGAACCCCAATGGCGGCCTGCTTGCCAGCCAGGAGCAAACGCTCGTTTCTCTGGCGAACGATTTCAAGAAGTATCTCGAAACTAAGCCGGATGCTCACTTGACTCTGGGAGGCCATGCCGACCCACGGGCCTCCGTGGCCTACAATCAGGCGCTATCCGAACGGCGTGTCGAGCGTACCAAACGCTTCTTGATCGAACACGGCGTTCCCGAAGCCAACCTCGCAACCAAGGCGTTCGGCGAGGAACAAAATCTAACCGCGGACCAGGTGAAAGATGCGGTTGAGAAGAACCCCGAGTTGACTCCCGAGCAGCGGCAGAGGGTGCTCGACAACCTGCAGACGATCCTGCTGGCGAGCAACCGCCGCGTAGACGTCACTCTTAGTACCACCGGGCAAAAGTCGATCCGCGAATACCCGTTCAACGCGGCGGATTCCTTGACTCTGCTGCAGCAGAAAGGAGCCAGGAAAACGACCGGGCCAGCGACAGGGAGAAGGGCAAAGCCTAAGGTTCAGCAATAAGCCAGTCTGAAGGCGTAACACAACGAAAGGCCGGTCAAGGTGCATCACTTGATCGGCCTTTTTTGTCCTTTGGCAACTTGATCCGGTTGGGTACGCCGTCACTGGGCGGAAGTGACTCAGGGCAAACCGGAGCCTGTAGTTCCCAAGATCAGCCGGGAGATGTTGGCGGAAATGATTGGCACAACCCGTTCCCGGGTCGGCTTCTTCATGAACCGGTTCAGGGAATTGGGATTCATTCACTACAATGGCGGCCTGCGAGTGAACCGCTGGCTGCTCCATGTGGTCCTGCACGACTGGCTTCCACCGGGCCCTGGAGCGTACACCCACATCTGACAGCGACGGCAAATCACTAGTTGGCTGACTCTAGTCCCGAGAGTGGCGGCATTTTCGTCACCACCAGCACTTCCAGCAAAGTGGCGCTACTGCGAACACTTCCGGAGATGACGAGGAGCGCTTCGGAGACAAGGGGATGTTGCTCCGACAGTGAGTCGAGGCGGTCACTCACGCCGTAGAGTCGGCGAACTTCTTGCAGGATTGCAGTCGAAGGCATTTGGCTACCCGGCTTTCCTGAGAGCCTAAGGAGAGGAGAACTACAGATGGACTGACTTAGTTCAGAGGATCTGAAAGAGGAGAGGACGTGCTCACTCACTCTCAAGGCTACGCTGAATCTTCACGCGTGTCGAATTCGGACGGGACCGGAATCCCATTGTTTAGAAACTGTCCAATTTTGAACAGATTTCCAAATTGGCACTATGTAGATTGATCCTCCAGCGAGCTACGCGGCCCCAAGTGGTCGCCCGGGGTTGTTTGCTCCAAATGATGGCGCGGCAATAAAAGCCGCGCCATTTACTTTTTGCAGGGTGCGTCGCACCGGACAACCGCTGCGCGAGGAAGCATCGGTGGAGCAATTCTTAACGGCTTCCTGAGGATGCAAATCGGTTCCTCCGCCGTCGTAGGACGCACGACGGCGGAGGAACCGTTGATGAAAATCCTGCTGTTTTCGAAACCGGAGGACGATCTTATTTCCTGCCCGGCTCCCGGCTTGCTGGCTGCTGTTTCTGCTGCAACTGCTGTTGCTGCTGTTGGTGCTTTTGCTGCAATTGCTGCGTCTGTTGCTGGTGGCTCTGTTCCACCTGCTGCCTTTGTGTCTCATTCGCCTTCTGTTTATCCAGATTCACGTGCTCCTGGTCCTGCTTCTGCTGGAGCTTGTCTCGTTCCTGTTGCTGCTTCGCGATTTGCTTGTCCTGTTGCTGCTGGTACTTTTTGTCCTGCTTCGGGTTGCCCGTATTTGGAGTGTTCCGTGCCAAGGCGGGAAGGTCGCGAGGATGGACGGCGGTGCTGGGTTGAGCAGCACTGTTCACTGAACGTCCCTGATTTCCTCCGCGATTGGCTGGAGAATAAGGCTCTCCTGCCTCTTTGGCTGGCACTGCGCCACGGTCATTAAAATCTCCGGGTCTGGGCGTCGCTGCCACGCTGGGCTTGCCCATGTTCGCCGACGCGCGTTCCTGCGGGTTAGCTCGAGCCGCCTGCGCATGTTGAGTTTGAGTCGCTACCGGCGGGATGTGTCGGTCACGCGACGCAGCTTCCTCTTCAGGTGTTGGACGCGCGCTGATTCCACCATTACCGCCGTTGTAACTGACGTGGCTCATGTTGTTGTTGATCACGGTGGTGTTGTAAACGTTGTGAATTTCATTCAGGTTCACGTTGTTTACGGAACGGTTGTAGAAAAAGTGTCCGTTATCCCAACGTCCGCCTTCAAAGCCCACGCCGAAATAGCCGAAGCCGTAATTGATCCCGCCGTAGAAGCCTACGTGCGGACCCCAGTAGCCGTCATAGAAAACAAATCCGTCGCCGCCCCAACCCCAATAGGCTGGAGTCCACAGGAAACCGA
>Ga0116134_1001648_pt1 | contig 11157 bp, 6 predicted proteins | sample June2015DPH_19_5_FD_89737 | JGI IMG/M metagenome (GOLD analysis project Ga0116134, IMG submission 89737) | Peatland microbial communities from SPRUCE experiment site at the Marcell Experimental Forest, Minnesota, USA - June2015DPH_19_40 | ecosystem: Environmental > Terrestrial > Soil > Wetlands >...
GCCAGGAAATTGTTGGTTCCGTCGATGGGGTCGATGACCCAGTTTCGTCCGGAGGGATTGGGGACGTCAAACGTGATGGCGTCGCCGGTGTCGTTCTCCTCGCCGACGATTCCATAGCCGGGGAATTTGCGCCGCAGTCCGGTAATGATGAGGCGCTGGCTGGCGCGGTCCGCCACGGTAACGGCTTCGTCGTCGCGTTTGAGGAGGCGATCGACCTTTCCGAATTGCTCGGCGACGAGTGCGCCCGCGGCGCGGGCGAGTTCCGTTGCGCAGTGAAGTTCCTCATTGAGGTTCATAGCGGCCCGAGGTTAACCGCACGATTGGCCGCGTCAAACCAGGCGGCGCCGAAATGGCCTCGGCCCCAGAGGAGCGCGGTCCCCAGGGCCACCGGCGTCAGCTCGGGATCGTTCAACGCGGCCTCCAATTTGTCCGGGCGGGATTCGATGGCCACGCACGCGTCGTGTTCCGCGGCGTCGAGCGTTTGCTCGATCTGCATGCGCGACCGGGTGGATCGGACGCTGAAAATCAATTCCGGCTGGCGAAGGGAAAGGTCCTCGATCATTCCAATGCAAACGATCCGGGCAATATCGCCCGGGGCGAAAGCGAGTTCCTCGGCCAATTCGCGCTCCACGTCGGCGAAGACGTCCAGGGGCTGGGCGGGCTCGAGGCTTCCGGCGAACGGATGGATTCGCAGCGGGTAATAGGCCAGCGACGCGTTTCGGCGGCCGAAAATCAAATATCCGTCGGAACTTTCCAGGGCGCAGCTCAAACCGACCGGATTGGCCAGGGCTTCCGGGCCATATCGGTCGCCGAGATCGGGATTCGTGAGGTTGGTGCCCCAGAAGATTTTGTACGAGGTTGGGCTGAGTTCCAATTCAAGGGTTTTGCCGGCGCGGAAGCGTTCGAGGCGGCACATGGGTCCGTCAAATAATTTCAAACCCTGGCGAGATCGCGCTTGCCGCCAGGCTCGCTCGATTTGATTTTCAATTTCAAAAGCGCGGCGGCGGGGGCGATCGACCCAGGTGGCGACGACATCGGTGCGATTGAATTCACCGATGACGCGAAACGCCACTGTCGCCGGTTTCATCGCAACGATCCCGTCATCCGACCACGCACGACGCCGGCAGCGTGAAGGTGAAGGTGCTTCCCCTGCCGAACTGGCTGGCGACTTCCAGGGTTCCGCCCATTGAATCGATGAAGCGTTTGGAAATGGATAGTCCCAGGCCTAAAGCGCCGCGCGTCGGGCGATCGGGTTGACTCGGTTGCGCGAATTCGTCGGCGAGCGCGGAAACGTCTTCCGGCGCGATCCCCGCTCCCGTATCGTTCACGCACACGCTGGGCCGGCCATCGGGCAAAAGCTCGGCCAAAACATGCACGTGGCCGCTGTCGGTGTATTTGATGGCATTGTCGATCAGGCTTCTTAGGATGCGCGATAGCTTGTCTCGATCGACGCTCAGGCGAATGCTCGGTTGAAGCGGATTGCAGACAAATTCCAAATGCTTTCGTTCGGCGCGAGGCTGAAGCTGGCGGCATTCGACGGTGAGCCAATCATTGAAATCAAATCTGGAATCAATCGCCTCGCGCGACGATTTCTGCGGGGAAACGTCGATGAAAGCGCCGACGGCGCCGGAAATCGCGCCCGAGCGATCGCGAATGGGGGCGGCGTTGCAAAGGGCGTCGACTTTCGAGCCTCCCGGGAGGTGGATTTCCATTTCCAAGGCCACGGTCACTTCACCCCGCAACGCGCGCGACAGTGGGTCTTCACCCGCGGCGATATCCCCTTCGCTGCCGACAAATCTTGGCTTGGGCCATTTTCCCGAACTCGCGTCGCTGACCTCCGGAAGGCCCAGCATCGCGGCGCCGGCAGGATTACAAATTATCCGGGAAGACCCCGCATCGAGGCGAACGATTCCGAACGGAACCGTATCGAGCATCGTCTGCAATTCCTGGTGCTCGTTTTCGATCTGTTCCAAAAGCCTGCCGGCGGCGATGCTGACCGAAGCCTGTGCGGCGAGGGATTCGATCAGGGAGATGTCGGTCTCGGTCCAGGGGCGCACTCGGGGGCTGCAGACGACCAGCGCTCCGACGACTTTGTCTTCCAACTTGAGGGGCGCGCCCAGCAGCGACTGAAACCCTTCCCCCGAGGGACCGGACGACAGCTCCAGATCCGGGCGAAGCGACACGTTGCCGATGGCGACTTGTTTTTGGGCTTCGGCCACGAGGTGAGCGAATCGGCGTTGATGAGCGGAATCGACGCTTTGGGCGGTCTCGGCGGTGAATCCTTCGTGGCCGATCACCGTCAACTCCTGACCGTGAAGCTCCCACAGGGCGATGGCCGTCGAGGTCCCCAGGAGACGGTGAACCGTGGTGGCGATAGCGGCAAACGCCTCGCGGTTTAGGCCGGCGGTCAGCGACCGTGACAACTTGAGCAGCGTTTCGGTTATTGCCTGCCGCTCGCGCATGCCCTCATTGCTGAATTTCAAATCCTGGCTCCTGCGATGCAGTTCGTGCCGGCCCATTTCCAAAGATTGCTCGCGCCGCAGGACGAGGTCGACAATGGCCGCTACGAAGAACAGGTCCCCCATCAGGAGCAGGAACCCGAGGTCCCTTTGCTGCGGCAACAACGTGCTGGAATTGATATTCTCCCGGAACTTGAACAGGGCCATCGAAAAAAAGACCAGGCACATGACCCACACCAGCCCGCGGCGTCGGGTCCAACCGACGAGCATGATGGGCAACGCGTATCCGATTCCAACCGAAGCATGTTCGAAAACCCGCAACCGCAGCCATGCAACCAGCCCGGCGAGAACGGCGCAATACAGCAGCGACAGTCCAAGCGGAGGCTTGCCTAGGCTGGACCGGGATGAAAGATCAGTCATGGTTGGCGCTCACTGGCATCGGCACGGATACAGGAGAACCAGAAATGGCCGCCGGTTCGACAGCTCTCGCTGCGGGCGGATCCGCGCCTTTTTGACGAACTTACGCATCAAAATACTTCGCCTGCGGATGATGTACAACCAGAGCATCGGTTGACTGCTCGGGAACCATCATAAAACTTTCGCTGAGCTGCACACCAATCTCCTCCGGCCGCAGTAATTCCATGATTTTAACACGATCCTCAAGATTTGGACAGGCGGGGTATCCGAAGCTGTATCGGCTGCCTCGATAGCCCTGGTGGAAGAGTTCCTCGATGCCGGGGGCATCCTCGCCGCCGAAGCCCAGTTCCTGACGCATGTATTTGTGCCAGTATTCGGCCAGGCCTTCGGCGGATTCCACGCCGAAGCCGTGGAGATAGAGATAATCCTGATACCGGTCGGCGCGGCGGAGCTTTTCGGCAGCTTCGGTGGCGCGATCCCCGACGGTCACGACCTGCACGCCGAGCACATCGAATTCTCCGCTTGCCTTGGATCGGAAGAAATCGGCGATGCACAACCGCCGACGGCCTGACTGGCGCGGAAATGAGAAACGCATCCACTGCCGAGGATTGCCGCCGGGGATTCTGCTCCCCGTGGGGAACTCGTCGGGGTGATAGACGATCAGGTCATCGCCATCGCCTTGGACCGGGAAATATCCGTAGACGACCTTGGGTTCGATCAGCTTCTCGTCCAGCGCCTGTCGCTTGAGAGATTCAAATGTCGCGTCGGCCTTTTCCGCGATCAATTGGCGATATTCCTCGGGGGTTGATCCTTTTTGCTTGAATCCCCACTGGCCGACGTAGAGCGCGGTTTTGTTGATGAACGTGAATGCGTGACGCGGGGAGATTTTCTTGACCGTCCGCCGGCCCCAGAACGGCGGAGCGGGAGCGGGATTGTCATGGGCGACGGGCGGGCCGGGTTTCTCGCCCGCGATGATGTGTCCGAATTTCTTCTCGCTCTGGGCGCGGAGGGATTTTCGATGCGCGGCCCGCTGGCGCTGACGATCCACCGCCGCGTCGATCTTTCCGCCGGAGATTTCGTCCATGGCGTGCAGCCCTTCAAACGCGTCCTTGCAATACAGCAGCGGACCGCGGTACAGCTCCGCCAGCGTTTCCTCCGCGTAATCCCGAGTCAGCGCCGCCCCGCCCAGCAGCACGGGAATCGCCACCCCCGCCGCGTTCAGTTCTTCCAGGTTCTCCTTCATCACCGCCACCGATTTGACCAGCAAACCGCTCATCCCGATGGCGTGCGCGCTCTTTTCCCGAGCGGCGTGCAGGATGTCGTGCAGCGGCTGCTTGATGCCCAGGTTGAACACCGTGTACCCGTTGTTGGTTAGGATGATGTCCACCAGGTTCTTGCCGATGTCATGCACGTCGCCCCGCACGGTCGCCAGGACAATCCGGCCCTTGCTCTGGCTGTCCGCCTTCTCCATGAACGGTTCGAGGTGCGCGACGGCCGCCTTCATCGTTTCGGCGCTTTGCAGCACGAACGGCAATTGCATCTGCCCGCTGCCGAACAATTCGCCCACGACCTTCATCCCTTCCAAAAGGAGGGTGTTGATAATCTCCAGCGGCGGATATTTCTTCATCGCTTCATTGAGATGCGCGGCCAGATCGCGCTTTTCGCCGTCGATGATGTGCCGCTTGAGCTTCTCCTCGATCGGGAGATTGTCCTGAACCTTCTCCTTCGGGGCTTCATCGCCGTCGGGAAAGAGTGATATGAAATGGGTGAGGGGATCGAACCGGTCGCGCCGGCGATCGTGGATCAGGTCCATCGCCGCGCTCCACTTCTCGTCGTCGATCTTGTTGCGCGGAAGGATTTTGCTGGCGTGAACGATGGCCGCCGTGAGGCCCGCCTCCACCATTTCATGCAGGAACGCGCTGTTGAGGACGACGCGAGCGGCGGGTTTCAGGCCGAAACTCACGTTGCTCAATCCCACAACGGTGTGACAGTCGGGCAACTGCCGGGAAATCCGCCGGGTTCCCTCGATGGTCTCCAGGGCGTTGCGCCGGTCCTCCTCGATGCCCGTGCTGATCGGCAGAACCAGCGGATCGAACAGGATGTCCCGGTCGTGCAGGCCGAATTTATCCACGACCAGGTCGCGAATCCGCTGGGCGATTGCCAGCTTGCGGTCGGCCGTGCGGGCCATGGCGTTGAGCTTGTCCTCGTCTATTGTTCCCGCAACGACGGCGGCGCCGTATTTCTTGGCCAGCGCGCAGATCTGCCCGACGCGATGTTCCCCGTCCTCGAGGTTCAGCGAATTCAGGATGCACCGTCCGCCGGCCAGCTTCAGCCCGGCTTCCATCACCGCGGCGTTGGTGCTGTCGAGCATGATCGGCCCGGGCAGAGCGTTGACGTAGCGGGAGACGACCTGGCGCATGTCGGCGACGCCGTCGCGCCCGACGAAATCGACGCAGACATCCAGCATGTGCGACCCTTCGCGCAATTCGTCCCGGGCCATGCTCACCAGCGCGTCCCAATCTTCTTCCTGCAACAGACGCTTGAATTGTCGGCTGCCGTTGGTATTGGTGCGCTCGGCCACGATGAGATAACTGGTCTCCTGCCGGATATCGACCGCGGTGATCAGGCTGGAGACCTGCGCCTTAACCGTGGGCTGCCGCTTTTTCGCGGGCCGAAATCCGACGGCCTCGCACAGCAATTTGAGATGCTCGGCCGTGGTGCCGCAGCATCCCCCCACGATATTGACCCCGAATTCCTCCACGAAGCGCATCACCCCCTTGGTGAAATCCGGCGGAGTCATCGGGAAATGCGCTTTGCCTTCCACGTACACCGGCAGCCCGGCGTTGGGCAGCACGCTCACCAGCCGCGGCCAATTCTCGCAAATATACCGGATCGACTCGGCCAGTTCGTACGGCCCGAAAGCGCAGTTCAAACCGAGCACGTCGATTTCGTCGAACGGAAGCATCGCCGCCACCAGCGCCGACGCATCGGAACCGGTCAGCATCTCCCGCCCGTTCTGCTGATCCATCGACGCCTGCACCATGATCGGCACGCGCCGCCCGCTCTGCCCGAACGCCCGATTCGCCGCCGCGACGGCGCATTTGATGGCCAGCAAATCCTGCTGTGTTTCGATCAGCAGCACATCCACCCCTCCCTCGAGCAACCCAAGTATCTGCTCGAAGAAGCTCTGCTCCATCACATCCCAACTCGTTTGCCCAAAGGTGACGATCTTGGTCCCCGGCCCAACCGACCCGATCACATATCGGGGCCGATCCGCCGTCTCGAACCGATCGCACGCCCGCCGCGCGATCTGCGCCGCGATGCGGTTGATCTCGGTGGTCCGATCAGCCAGACCCGCCTCAGCCAGCACGATCTTGCTTCCGCTGAACGAATTGGTCTCGACGCCATCGCACCCCACGGCCAGGAACCCCTCATGGACCTGTTCGATAAGGTCCGGCCGGCTGAGGTTGAGAATCTCGCAGATATTCTCCTGCCCACGCCAATCGCGCTGAAGGTCCAGCGGAAACGTTTGCAGGGTAGCCCCCATCGCCCCGTCGAGCACGACGACGCGCTCCCGCGCCAGTTCCAGAAAAGGCCGCCGATCCATCGCAAATCACTCCAACGCCAGAGTTTAAATGCAAGTCCACGATTCCGGGACAGCGATCCAATGTTTAGCCGCGTCGCCTGCGACGCGCGTTCTTCTCGATGTCCCGGAATCATGGACGCCCATTTAGAGCAATGCTCCTTTCCCCGCAAACGCCACAGGAAAAGGAGCATTGCCCCTGGCCCCGAAAGTATAGGGCGCGGAAGAGGGCAGACAAGTTAGCGAACAAGCGCCCGACTTGCGCGCGGGAATTAAGCAGGAACCGTATCAGGCGGGCTGGAGCCTTGAATTGCCTGGCCGGTGATGTGGCAATAAAGAACCTCCGGATCAAAATCGACGTCATTGGGCCAGACGATCGTACCGATATCTGCATTCACGCTCACGCGCGAGAAAAATGCCTTGTCCTCCAGCGGCGAGAATACTCCGCCCTGGCCGACAACCCATGGCGCAAAATCGATGCGCCCACTCACGCCGTCGGCGAAGGTCAGTTCCAACTGGTAATCACGCAAACACCGAACGATTTTTATGTCTGGAAACATTGCAGGCATGATCGTTGTAATACATGGCAATTATAATCCCGAAAAATCGACTGATTTCCGGCATTGCTCCGTAGGACTATATCCGCCTGCCCGTGCATTGGCCGAGGTATCCGAGGGCGGTGAAGTGCGGCGGATGCCACCCGGCCCCGCCGATGGCCGCCAAGCGCGATGACCGGGGGTATTTCTTCGGGTCCTTCCAGTCGTTTTTCCGCCCGCGGCTGTGTCGGTCATAGGCAGAGCAGACAACGTCCCGTGCGTAAACCCAAAAACGCCCCCGTAATGGATCGTGCGGCAAAGGCCGGCGCTGACCGCCGGGCGAATTTGCGGACCAATGGCGGCGCGCGATAATGCTGCGGTCAAGTCGAAAGGGCACAAATGCGTCGATTAACACCAATCATCATCATTGCATTTGGCGTCATCGTCGCCCTGGTCGCGACCGTCTTTATGGTATCGACAAGGAACCGTTCGTCGGAGAAGTGGGAATATGGCTCACTTACGCATCGGCTACCGGTTGAGGCTTGGTTTTTCCAAGAAAGCAATCATCCAGAGTTTTTCGGGACCGATCAGCGCGGGGGCATGCCCGAATCGACTCCGTATGTCAATGACTTCATCAAGCAACTTGGCGGGCCTGGATCCCAACATGGCATCAGCGATGAACAAACGATTCTCGATGCGCTCGGCGCAAGCGGATGGGAGCTTGTATCACATGAGCATTTTACTAACTCCCCCAATGATTGGGAGGAATGGATTTTTAAGCGGCCGAAATAGCCAGCCGTAGTGAATTCAGAAGCGAGAACATCGGGCTTGATCCCCCGATGAAAGTTGGGCCAGCGGCGACGGGAAGCATCTACCCCGCCTGCCCTGGCCCGGCCCTTCCCGAAAGGTAGATGCAACATGCCAGACGATTCGATTGCTTCCAACGAGCCGAATCTCAACGCTTTTTATACCACCCCGCAATACTGCCTTGAGATTACCCATGCCCACGCCCAGTTTTTGCAGTGGCAAGACAAGCCGGGTGGCCCTGTGGTGGCGGGAACCATGGCGCAGCTGGTGAGTCACTGGGCTGACGTTTTGTTGCCGGAGGCAGAGCGGCTGAACGTCGGTATGCGCGCGTTTCGTTTGTGGCGCGCAGGCATTGTTGACGCGAGCGGCGTTGAAGGTGGAATTGGGGAAAGGGCCGGATATGCCTTTCGGACGGTCGATCAACTTTGGCCGAAGGTTGAGGCGGAACTTGAGCGATTGAGGGAAGCCGCGATTTCAGAGGCGACAGGGCAGACCGGAAACCGGAGAGTGAGCGGTTCCACGATCTGGAAATGGCTTTTGTGGCCGTTTGGCGAAGTCCCGAAGAAGGGAAGAGAACTTGTCGCAATATCATTTTGGCTTCTTGTCGCGCTAGGTGCCTGCTGGTTCTTGAATCGCTTTCTCCATTGGGGCATTGATCTAAACCGATTTGAATTCTGGCGAACCAAAAGCTCTCTCCGATATTAGGGGTTGAGCTAAAAGTGAGGGGTTGAACCAAAACCGACGTGAACCATTATTCCGATTTTGCCTCGTGGAATGGAACCGGGACGGAGAATGGAACTGGAGCACGCGACACGGCACCGCCGCCGGATCGTCACGAATGAATCGCTTCCCGTTTAATCCGGGGGTGTGGCGCTCAATTGTGGTCCGCCCAAATCGCATTGGCATTCAATCCCGGAGAAGGATCTCACGCGGAGACGCGGAGACGCGGAGGAAAGACAAAACGCCTTCTTCTCCGCGTACTCCGCGTCTCCGCGTGAGATTTGACTTCAATCGGTCGCCGAGCCACAAGAATAAGTTGCGCCCTAATCCGGATGTAGCTCTCAATGGTGGTCCTTCCCGATCCAATCTGAAATCCGCTTGAAAAAAGTGTCTCACGCAGAGGCGCAAAGGCGCAGAGTTCACCCTCTTTGCGCCTCTGCGCCTTTGCGTGAGACTCTTTCATCGAGTCCGTGGCCAGAGGGCAATTCAAAAGCGACACGGCGCCGTCACCGGATCGTCACGAATGAATCGCTTCCCGTTTATTCCGGATGTATCCCTCAATTGCGGTCCTTCTCGATCCAATCTGAAATCCGCTTGAATAAAGAGTCTCACGCAGAGGCGCAAAGGCGCAGAGTTCGCCCTCTTTGCGCCTCTGCGCCTTTGCGTGAGACTCTTTCATCGAGTCCGTGGCCAGGAAGCCCCGCCAAAAGCCGTGTTGCGCCTCTGCTTGCCCCCGCCCGCCACGCGAAGTGTGTTTTAGATGTAACCCCAATCCTCCAAACAACCTGTGATCGCAGCATTAAGTTAGCATATACTAATCAATTCCCGAAAAGTGTTCAGTTTTGTCCAGTTTTGTTCAGTTCTTTGAACCTCCTCCAACCGCCCCAAACCGGGGATGAATCACCTGCGCTGGTCGCGGCACTCGGGGCATTAGCGCGGTGCGGGAATGTTTGGCGCAAGTGGTTGCCTTTGCATTCGGCATTTGGCAATCGGCAATCGGCATTCGCAAAGGCGACCGGTCAACGATAGGCCCTACACGCTGTAATTGGTGTATAACGCTGATCGCAGCATGAACATCGCTCTGGTCATCTTCAACGCCGATCCGCAGCGCGGCGGAGCCGAGCGATATACCGCCGACGTGGCCGCGGCCCTCGCCCGCCGCGGACATCAGGTGGATTTGATCGCCAGCCGGTTTGGGCCGCCGATTGACGGCGTGAAATTCGTTTCGCTTGACGCCAAGGCCCCCACGCGGGCCGGGCGATTTCCCATTTTCCTCAATTCGCTCGATGCGCATCTGCGCGGACAGAAGTACGACCTGATCCATTCGATGCTGCCGGTGCGCCGCTGCGATATTTATCATCCGCATGCGGGGATGGCCAAGGCGGCGTTGGAGTCGCACCTATCACGCCCGTCGGCCCCGAGCCGGGCCCTGGCGCAACTGGCCAACCGCCTCAACCGCAAACGCCAGCTTTTCGCGATGGTCGAGGAGGCGCTGCTGCACGGCCCGGAGAAACCCTTTGTCATTTGTCTCTCGGATTACGTGAAGGGGATGATACTTAAATATTACCCGGATATCTCGGGCCAGTTCGTGAAGCTGTTCAACGGCACGGACCTGGTCGCGTTCGATCCGGCCACGCATTTGGGCGGCGGCCAGATGATTCGAAAGCGCTACAAGATTCCGCAGGATGCGACGGTGGCGCTGATGATTGCGCAGCATTTCGAACGGAAGGGTTTGGGCGAAGTGATCGAGGCGACGGCGAACTTGGCCAAGGCATCGCCATCGGCGGCCCCCACCATTCTGGTCGTGGGTCAGGACGATCCGGGCCGGAGCCGGGAGCAGGCCAAGCGTCTGGGCGTGATCGACAAGATGATTTTCGCCGGGCAGACGGATCGGGCGGCGGACTTCTACGCCGCCAGCGATTTCTTCGTTCTGCCGACGCGGCACGATTCATGCAGTCTGGTGGTGCTGGAAGCGCTGGCGATGGGTTTGCCGGCAATCAGCACGGTGTTCAATGGAGCCTGCGAGATCATGAACGATGGGGAGCATGGGTTCGTGCTGGCAAACCCGGCGGATGTGCCGGCGCTGACCGAAGCGATGGGCCGGCTGATGGACCCGATTGCGCGGCAACGGATGCACGAGGCGTGTTTGGCGCTGCGGCCGAATCTGTCGTTCGATGCGCACATGGATCGGCTGGAGGAGATTTATCGCGCGCGGATGGAGTTGCTCGCTAACCGGTGACATCCAAAGTCGATCCGATTGGAATGCTGCGCAATGCGGCGTTCGGATTTGCCGAGCCGCGCTGGGCGTCTTTGACTGCGGCCTGGAAATCGGCCTGAAATTGCTGAGGGCTGATCCCCATGGATTGAAGGAGGCTGGCGAACGCCTGGTTGGCCGAATCGCTGGGAGCGGTCGCCGAGGGATTGACGGTGGAATTCGCGGGTGAATTGGTAGTGGCGGCGGTGGCGGAATTGGAACCGACGCCCATGTTCTTCAGGAGTTTGGCAATGGAGTCTTCGACGATCTGGTTGGGATCGGAAGCGCCGTCGGCTTGGGCTGACTGCAAGGCGGTGGTCACCGCTTGTTGGACCTGGCTGAGGAAAGCAGCGTTAGATATGCCTGCGGCACCAGTGGAAC
>Ga0116134_1001651_pt1 | contig 11147 bp, 8 predicted proteins | sample June2015DPH_19_5_FD_89737 | JGI IMG/M metagenome (GOLD analysis project Ga0116134, IMG submission 89737) | Peatland microbial communities from SPRUCE experiment site at the Marcell Experimental Forest, Minnesota, USA - June2015DPH_19_40 | ecosystem: Environmental > Terrestrial > Soil > Wetlands >...
CAGACGTCCCCGAGCTCACGCCAATGGCCCCGCATGGCCGCGAAGCTCTCGGCCAGGTCCAGGTTGAACTGGATGAGACGGGCCCTGAATTCTTGCAGCGCCTCAATGTCGTTGATGACCCCAGCCATGCAGATTCTCCTGTGTGAGACAACCTCGGCGATCTACTTCGGGCCTACCCCTGATCACCTATAGAGACCCTCGAATTCAGCGGAAAGTTCATCGAGGCTCTGCTTAACGATATCCGGGTAACTTGCGACTCCGCCGGTGGCGATATGCTCGACCCGGCTGTCATACGGTACTTGGATATCCCGGCTCTTCATGATCGCGTGAATAGAGGCGGCCAGGGGCGGCAGGAGACGGTTAACCTTCGCATCCCGGCCCGCGAAGTCTGCTGGGACTTCACACAGTATCGCCCGCAGCACATGGATGGTTCTCCTGATCTCGCCGGGCGGCATTATGTTACTGATACCGTGCAGCTGCCCTCGATAATTCTCCCATGCTGCCTTACCCAATTCGGCCCGCAGGTATGCAGCCGCGCTGTCTTCTCCGGCGGTGGCGAAGAATGCCGCCAGTCGCCGCACTTCATCCCAGTCGCCCCGGTCAAGGAGCATCCTGGCGAGGGCCACAGTAGCGCCGACCACCTTCGCCCAGAGCATGCCGGCGTCGGCGTAAGCGTCCAGGATCTGAGCTTGCCGGTCACCACCATGCTCATGGGGAACTTCGGCGCCGGGCTCCGCCGCGAGGACGTGGATCTGCCCGGCGGTTTTCAGTAGCTCCCGGGTGAGCAGGAGAAGTTCCTCGCATTCTGCGGCCAGTTTTCCCGCTCGTTCCTGGTCCCCAGCCAGCAGGCAGTGAGCGACGATGGCCGGCCGGACCGCCTGGCGGAGGGCCAGGTAAGGGGACGCGGCCGTGGCCGGCGCGGCGGTACGTTCCTGCTCCGTCATGCTGCGCTCCAGAAGGCACCCTGGGCGAAGGCCAGGAGGGATGCCATCGAGTACGGCTTGAACTTCTCGACTTGTTCGATCGGCCACTCGGTTTCCCGGTACAGGGCGCGGTCGTCGTCCAGCCCGGCGGCGGCGGATACCCCCAGCAGCGAGTCGCTTTCCGCAGGTGACAACATGCGGAGTGCCGCACGCAGGCCGAAATGGGTGATGCCCGCCCGGCGGAGAGCCCGTTCGGCGGTGGAGTAGCTGTCGGTCCAGGCCACCAGGTGAATGCCGACGTCCGGTCCTCGGTCGGCCAGGCGGATGAGACGGACCGAGGTATCGCTCAGCCGGCCGTAGTCGCCCTCGGCGAGCAGTTCCTGCCAGCGGTGCATCCCGGCGATGAGGAAAAACCGCTCAGGCTGGACGGCTCCGTCCGGGTCGGCCAGCCGGTCGTCCAGGTCGGCGATGACCGCGTCCAGCGCCGCCTCGGCCGTCCGGCGGTCAGCGATCCGCACCGGGTGAGGCAGGTTCCGCACCGGGGCGAAGAACCCGTGGAACGGCGACGACGGACGGGTGAACTCGGCGATCGTGAACGAGACGTCCGCCGGGGAACACTGGACCGCGGCGCTGAGCAGGGTGGCCAGCAGCAGCCCATGACCGTGTTCCTCGCCGCCCACGATGAGCAGGTTGGACCGGGCGTAACGCTCAAACGTCGCGGTGGTGGCGGGCTTGATCTCGATCGCCTCACCCAGCCACGCCTCCACGGCATCCCCCGGGGCCCGCCACGGGCGGGGCCCGGAAGCGAAGATGGCGCACGCGCGGTGGGCGGCGAAGTCCGCGGGCGCGTCGGGGTCGAAGCTGGCTGGTGGGGGGTACTCCCGGCCGGCCGCGAGCACCCGGATGACCCCGATCAGCTGCAGCCGCTCCCGGGTGGGCAGCATCGCGATCCGCATGACCGGGTTGGCGCCCTCGCCGCGGCGGTCGTTGTATATCGCGTCCCCCGCCCAGATCAGCTTGGTAGCGGCGTCGTTGCCCTCGCCGAGGATCGCCTGGGACACACTCGGCTGCGTGCAGCCCAGGGCAATCCGCAGCGCCATCTGCTCATAAACGGGCCGCAGATATGCGGCCAGCTGGCCGCCAGGCGACTGGGTGGCGAACAGCAGATGCAGGCCGAACGCCGCGCCGCGTTTGGCGATGTCGGCCAGCAGGCGCGCGGCCTCTCTGGCGAGCCGGTCCTCCTCGCTGAACAGCACCTGGAACTCGTCCATGATCACCAATGCCCGGGGCAGCACCAGCCCGGTCTCCCGGCGGTAGTCGGGCAGGTCGGTGACCTTCGCCTCACGGCACAGCCGGGCCCGCCGGTCGATCTCGTCATGGAAGCGGCGCAGCATGCTCAGCCCGAACTCGCGGTCGGTACGAGAGGTGATGGCCCGGGCATGCGGCAGCCGTTCGGTCAGGTAGGCGTCGAACTCGACCTCCTTGAAGTCAAGCAGGTACAGCTCCAGTTCCTCTGGCGGGTACCGGAGGGCGAGCTGGCTGATCAGCACGTGCAGCAGGTTGGTCTTGCCCATCCGGACATCCCCGCCGACCAGACCGTGGTGCACACCGCGGACGCCCATAACGAAGTGCTGCGGCTCACCCTTGCTGTCTACGCCGATCTGCACGTCCAGGCCGTCGGTGGTGACATGGGCCCAGCGCTGCGACGGGGGGATCGCGATCCGCGCGAAGGGAAGATCCCGTGAGGCGGAGCTGGCGGCAGCACCGACCGCGTCCAGCCACGGGTTGGCGCGCGCCGCCGCCGGCATCTGGTCCGGCTCGATCACGGCCGGCCCGAAATCCGCGTCGTCCCAGGCAAGCCTCCCATGATCATCCAGGCCCAGGCTGGTCCCCGATGCGGTCAGGGCGGCCAGGTCGAAGCCCCGGGGCATCTCCAGCCGGGGGTCCAGCGTGGCGAGGACGTACAGGCCCGCTCTGGGCCCGTTGCCGGCCAGCTGGCCAAGCAGCTCCGCAGCCCGGTCGCTGACCCCGGCCGGAAAGCCGGTCAGGACCAGGACGTGGTAGGGAACCGTTGCCCCGGTGGCGCCCGCGTTGTAGGCCTCTACCGAGTCGTACACATTGGTCAGCCTCGTCTGGGTGACCTCCACGACGTGATCGGTCAGCTTCGCCAGCAGGATTTCGATGTCCGCTGGCCCGGCCGCGACCGCCTTCCCCACCAGCATCTGCGCTGGCAACCGCAGGAACGCACTCAGGTACCGGCCCTGCCCCACGGGATCGGCGAGCGCCAGCCGTAGCGTGCCCGGCACGGTGGCTGCCGCCAGCCGCAGGGTGAGCGCCTGCAACAGCGATCGCGCCCCAGCTACGAACCCGCTTTCGGTGATCAGAAGATGACCGTGCCGGGCGAACCGCGCCACCGCGGGCAGGGGCGGCAGCCCCTTCCCCTGCGTCTTCCCCTGGGTCGCCCGCAGCACGCCGACCCGCAGCCCATCCGGCGGCGGTGCGTCCAGCGCAGGCTGATAGGTATCCCACGCCTGGTCATCGAAGCCGCCCAGCGCCCATGGATGCGCAGCCGTCAGCGCCGTCACGGCGCCGAGCAGATCGCGGCCGGCCGGGCCCCGGGACGGCCCGGCCGGCCGCCGTGTCCCTGTGCGCCAGGGTGGCCGGCCACACTCCTCATCCGCAGCGGTAACGCCGTCCAGGTAGTGCCGATGGTGGTCTCGCACCATCGCGGCCGACTCGGCCAGGGATGCGTGGGCATCCTGGATCTCCTGCTCGACCGACTCGATCGGCATACGGCACCCCTACGGTCATCCTCCGGGGATCGACAACCCTGGCCGCCTGGGCATTCGCTTGGCTCCCGGCGGAGGGGTGTCCACATCAGCGCTGACGATCAAGAATTCCCGGAGAATGATCAGATAGCTCCCACCTGATTCCCTTTCTCCGATCGTGCAGCGAGCGTGACATGCCGTCAACAGGGGACCCCATGCCGCCGTTTCCGGCGGCGGGACGGTCACCGGCGTCAGGCGGGCGTCCCCTGGATGGTCGTGAACCCCTGGAAGTGGCCGTTGAGTACCTGCCCGACCGTGGCCATCAGGTCGGCCTCGGAGAACGGCTTTTCCATCAGGGCCACGCCGGGGTCGAGCCTGCCCTGGGAGGCCAGGACAGGCCGGGCGTAGCCGGACATGAACATTACTTCGATCTCTGGCTTGATCAGCCGCATTTTCTCCGCGACCTCCTTGCCGAGCATGCGCGGCATGACCACGTCGGTGACCAGCAGGTGGATCTCGCCCGGGTAGCCGCCGGCAATGCGCAGGGCGTCCAGGCCGTTCGCTGCGGTGATCACCTTGTAGCCGTTGCGGGCGAAGATACGCCTGGTCACCTCGCGCAGCGCTTCCTCGTCCTCAACGATCAGGACGGTCTCTCCCTTCGGTGCCCGCTGGTAAGGCACGGACTCCGTGATCGGGATGACGGCCTCCGCGGTGACGGGCAGCGTGATGGTGAAGGTCGTGCCCGCACCGGGTTCGGAGTAGATCCGGATGCTCCCGTCGGCCTGGGTGAGGATTCCGTAGACGGTGGCCAGGCCGAGACCGGTTCCGCCGCGGTCGGGCTTGGTGGTAAAGAACGGCTCGAATACGTGCTGCGCAACCTCGGCAGACATTCCGGTGCCGGTGTCGCTGACCCGCAGCCGCACGTTGCGGCCCTTGCGCGCCATAGACCCCCCGGCGATGGTGTCGGCGTCCACGGTGATGTTGCATGTGTCGATGGTCAGCGTGCCGCCAGCTGGCATGGCGTCGCGCGCGTTGACCGCGAGATTCACCAGCACCTGCTCCAGTTGGCCCGGGTCGGCCAGGATCGGCCAGAGGTTACCGGCGAGCGAGGTGACCAGCTCGACGTGCTCTCCGATGGTCCGGCGCAGCATTTCCTCCACCGCTGTGATGACGTTGTCGAGGTCGAGAACCTGCGGCCGGATCACGTCGCGCCGGGCGAAGACGAGCAGCTGGTGGGTAAGCCCGGCCGCCCGTTCGGCGGCCTTCTTGATCTGCGCGAGGTCGGCCCCGGCCGCTTTCAGGTGCGCGGCCGGTTCCGGGCCGGCCGCGGCCGTGGCGGCGGCGACTTCCTCGGAGACGAAGGAGACGTAGTTGAGGATCACGGCGAGCAGGTTGTTGAAGTCATGTGCGACCCCGCCTGCGAGCTGGCCGAGGCTCTCCAGGCGCTGAGCCTGCGCCTGCAATTGTTCCCTCCGCTCCAGAGCTTCCCGGGCCCTGCGGCGCGAGACGTCATCCGCCACCTCGGGCCGCTCCGGGGCCTCCCGGTCCGCGTGGCGCTCAGCGTCAGTCCCCGCCTCAGCCGTGTCCTCAGTCCGCCCGGGGGCCGCCTGCCCATTCCCTGTCGGCTTGACCACGTCGACCATCCCCAGACTGGCCGGAAGGCGCCTGCAGCGCCGAGCAGCCGATCAACACGCGTCGGGGCGCTCCGGGGTCGTTCCTCCCCCCGGCCGAGGACCGACGCTAAGCCAAACTGTCACTTAAGGTTAAGTATATTATACTCTAAGTAGTGACAGTTGTCGCCTGCCTTCTCATCCGAGATGAGCGGCCCGTCACCTGGGAGAGGGCGGGTGACCGACGGGCAGGATCCCCGGTGTTCTCAACTATCCGCCGGCCTGCCAACTATTGCAGAGCGCATCGCACCGTGCCACCATGCACCGCATGCCGCGCTCGAGGAAAATCAGGACTTCTACTACCGAAACGATTCCCGGCCTTGATTATGCGGTGGACCGGCGCATGATGACGTGGGGCTCGGGAAAAAATGTCGAAGACGCTGTCGGGGAAATGAAGGATTGGGCCGCCGAGCATGACTATGACGCCATTGTCTGCATCCGGCTGGAATCCGTTGCCGATGTTTCATCAAGCATAACCGGCATCGTAGAGACATCCATTTTCTGGATAGCATATGGCACCGCCATAGCCTTCAAGCCGCCATACCCTTAGCCGTCTGCGGCTCCTGCCGCAGACCCCGGCGGCAGCCAGGGGTGATTCTTCCACGGAGCAGGGCCCCGATCAGGGTCCGCGGCTACCGCCGCCGGGCGGGCGGCGCGAGCCGGGTGAAGGGGAAAACCATGGCAGAGCCATGTCGTCCTGCCGTTCCGGTGGCTCCGGCGGGGCTGCGGCCGATGATGTTCCCGGGAATGGCCCGCGAGAGCCACTCGAACGCGGTTCGCGATGTGGCGCCCCGAGCGCCTTCCGTCCGGGCAGGTCGGAGACGAAGCCACCACCTCGCGGTAACGGACCCGGATGGCCCGGTCCCGGTCGGGAGGGGCGTGATTTTCTTCCAGCACCGATTACGGCGGCACCGATTATGGTCGGGCCGAGATTGGGGCGCGTCCGCCGGCGCCCCGACGCGTGCGGCCCCCGGAGGCCATCAGACCGCCGGGGGCCGCGCCGAGCGTGGCCGCGGTTAGCTTCCTGCCTGCCAGGTGTTACTGAAATCACCGGACCCGTCTATCGCGCTCGTGGAGTCCAGCTGGTCGCCACTGCTGCCGACCATGGTGATCGACGTCGGATTCATCGATCCCATCGAGGTCCCGTTGACGGTCGACCCGGAGTAGTTGATCGCGCCGAAATCGGCGAGCGGGAGCGGGCCCGACGACGAGGAGGGTGCCTCGGTGATGACCTCAGCGGAGGAGTCGGCCAGGCCGCTCCCGGTCTCGTTTTCGGTCTGGGTCCAGTCCTGGGTGCTGTCGGTCAGCTTCAGCGTGTAGTTGTTCCCGCTGACCGTGACCGACGCGCTCATGCTGTCGCCAGGTGCGACCGGATTGGTGAAGTACACCGGGTCGGCGGGATACATCTCATACCAGCCGTAATCCGGTGACCCGCCGTCGCAGTCCGAGTCGGTACCGGTCTGCTCGACGGAATTGCTGTTGTAACCGTCCAGGCCGACCCAGAAGGCGGCGTATTCGGTGCCGCCGTCGTTGCAGGTGGCGGCGGGCTCCGTCCAGCTGGAGGAGACGCTGTTGAAGGCGTTGCCGGGGCCGGTCACCGCGTAACCCGACCAGTTGGTGCTCGTCGTGCCGTTCCTGACGCCGTGCGCGGCGGCGGATGAGCCGGTGTGCTGTTTGACCAGGCCGCCAGGCTGGAATCCGCCCACCGCGCCGCCGGGACGGGTGTGCGTCGTGCCAGGGTGCGTGGCGGCCGTGGCAGCGTTGGCGCTGCCGGCTGCCGCTCCCAGCGAGCCCAGTGTCAAGGCGGCGACGGCCAGCGGGATGCGCCAGCGCGAAATCGAACGTCCTCCAGGGATGTGCCAGCGGGAGTTCATGCATACTCCTAAGCCGGTAGGGGGTCAGGCCGGCGACATGCCGTTTTATGGCGGAAATCGCCGAACCTGCTTGACTAAGCCGTCCACGCTAGAGCAAGGTAAGGTCGCGAATGAATATATTTGATGTAAAGATTTCATAAATATCTCAATCACTCGCCGCTGAATGACCCCGGGGTGATGCCCGCCGGACGCCGGTCCATGCGGCCTGCCGAACGCGAAATGCCCGGCTGGTCGGCGCCGGGCATGGCCCCGTCTTCGGGACCTCCGGTGCCGTGGCCGCCGCCGTGCGCGGCGTGCTCGGCGGACCTGCGAGCACTGATACGGCCGGCTGCTTCGGCGTAGATCATGCCCACGCCGGTGCCCACCTCGCCGGACCTGCCCGGCTCCGCGGCCCTGATCGGCCATGCCCCCGGCCACCCCGGACCCGTCGCTGTCTCGTATTAGGGGCGTTCTACCTGCCGAGCAGGTCACGCAGGGCCTTGACGATCTCCGCGGGGCCGTTGCGCCGCATCGGGTAAATGAGCAGCGCTATGGCGGAACATCCGGCGCCCGGCCCTTGTTGCATACCATGTAACATTGCTCGTAGTGCAAATTTATATGTCATGCAAAGTTGTAGTGAGCGCAGGATGACACTGGCAAGTACCACCTCGGAAGGCGAGCCGCGCGGCTCGCTGCGCGAGCGCAAGAAACTGGCTACCCGCCGGTCACTCCGCCGGATAGCGCTCGACCTGGTCGCCGAGCGCGGCTTCACGCACGTCACCGTGGAGGACATCGCGGAGGCGGCGGACGTGTCACCGCGCACGTTCTTCAACTACTTCCCGTCCAAGGAGGCGGCGCTGTTCGGCGCGGACCCGGAACGGATTGCGGAACTGCGCCTGCGCGTCGCGCACGATGCGCCCGGCGAGCCCGTCCTGGACGCGCTGCGCATGGTGATGGTCAGCGACGCCCAGAGTGTGGCCGACGAGCTCAGCGGGCTGGGCGGCGACGCGGCGGACTGGCTGCGCCGGATGAAGGAGGCCCGCAGCGACCCGCATCTGCGCGCGGCCCACGCGGCGCAGATGGCGATGGTCGAGCGAGCCGTCACCGAAGGGCTCGCCGAGCGGCTCGGCACCGATCCGGAACGGGATCCCTATCCGGGCCTGCTGGCCGCCACGGCCTCCGGTGTGTTCCGCGCCAGCATGACGTTCTGGGCCAGTTCGGGCGGCACGGTGCCGCTCAGCCAGCTCATCGACCTGGCGTTCCGGGCGCTCGCCGACGGGCTGCCCGAGCGCTGCGCATTCAGAGACATCACGGCCAGTCCGGGGGGACGAGCCCTCCAGACCCCACAGGGGGACGTGGCCGACAGAAAGGACAACCACTGATGGCCTCAGCCACTCCCGCACCCGCGAGCGGCTCCCAGCCACCCGCTGCGGACGCTGTCGGCAACGGCGCCCTGACCGGGCTCGGCCGCCGCCGGATCCTGCTCATCATCGGCGCGCTCATGCTCGGCATGCTGCTCGCCGCGCTCGACCAGACGATCGTGTCCACGGCGCTGCCGACGATTGTCGGTGACCTCAAGGGCGGTTCCCATATCGCCTGGGTCATCACCGCTTACCTGCTCGCCACCACGGTGTCGACCCCGCTCTGGGGCAAGCTGGGCGACCAGTACGGCCGCAAGATCTTCTTCCAGGCCGCGATCGTCATCTTCGTGGCGGGCTCGATCCTGTCCGGAATCAGCTCGTCCATGTTCGAGCTCATCGCGTTCCGCGCGGTGCAGGGGCTCGGGGCCGGCGGCCTGATGGTGGGAGCGCAGGCCATCGTCGGGGACGTCGTCTCGCCCCGCGAGCGCGGCCGGTACGTGGGCCTGTTCGGCGGAGTCTTCGGCCTGGCCAGCGTGGTCGGCCCGCTGCTCGGCGGCGTTTTCGTGGATAACCTGTCCTGGCGCTGGATCTTCTACATCAACGTGCCGATCGGCGTGATCGCGCTGCTCGTGGTGGCCGCCCAGGTTCCCGGCCAGCTGAGCCGGGTGCGTCACAAGATCGACTACCTCGGCACCCTCGTGCTGTCGGCGGCCGTCACCTCGCTGATCCTGCTGACCAGCCTGGGCGGCACCACCTACCCGTGGCGGTCGGTCCCCATCTACATCCTGGGCGCGGCGGGCGCGCTGCTGATCGGCGTGTTCGTGCTGGTCGAGCGGCGGGCCGCCGAGCCGGTGCTGCCCCTGCACCTGTTCAAGCTGCGCACCTTCTCGGTGACCAGCCTGGTCGGCTTCATCGTCGGCTTCGCGATGTTCGGCGCGATCACCTACCTGCCCGCGTTCTTCCAGGTCGTTCGGGGCATCTCGCCAACCATCTCCGGGGTGTACCTGCTGCCGCTGATGGCCGGGCTGCTCGTCACCTCGATCTCGTCCGGGCAGATCATCTCGAAGACCGGCAAGTACCGGTTCTTCCCGATCGCCGGGGCCGGGCTGATGACCCTCGGCATGTACCTGCTCTCACTGATGGGCGTGGGCTCGTCAACGTTCCAGGACGCGATCTACATGCTCGTCCTGGGCATGGGCATCGGCGGTGTCATGCAGGTGCTGGTCATCATCGTGCAGAACGGTGTGCCGCACAGCGAACTGGGCGTGGCGACCTCCGGGGCCACCTTCTTCCGCTCGATCGGCGGTTCGTTCGGTACCGCGATCTTTGGCGCGATCTTCGCCAACGTGCTGGTCGGCAACCTGTCCAGGCACCTGCACGGGGTCACCCTGCCGAAGGGCTTCAGCGCCGCAGACGCCACCCCGGCACTGCTCGGTCACCTGCCCGCCGCCGTGCACCAGGGCTTCGTGGCCGGCTACGCCGAGTCGATCCAGACCGTGTTCCTCGTCGCGGTGCCGATCGCCGCGCTGGCCTTCCTGGCTACCTGGCTGATCCCGCAGGTGGAGCTCAAGCAGTGGCCCGAGGCCAGCGCCGCCGTGCCCGGCGCGGACAAGAACGCGGGCAAGAACGCGGGCAAGAACGCGGGCATGCCGGTAGCGGGCGCGACGGTGGCGCCGGAGGAGCTTTCCGGCAACGCCCAGCCAGCCCAGCCGCCGCTTACCCACGAGGCGCTAGACCCGCAGGATCTCGGCCGCACGGATCCCTGACCACGCGGCTCCCTGGCGATGCCGCCGCGGGTCTGAGCGAGGAGCAGAATCCGCCCTCGAGAGCCGAACGCGCTGACGTTCAGCTCTCGAGGGCGCTGGGGTCGGCGGGGACGTCGACGGCGTGCTCCTTGAGCACCGCCAGCGGCACGATCTCAAGCGCCCGCTCATGCGTGGAGGCCAGGACCACGTGCGCGGCGGCGCCTTCGTAGTGAGCGCGCAGCCAGTTCGCCGCCGTCACGCACCACCGGTCTCCCGGCGCGAGCCCGGGGAACCGGAACTGGGGCACGGGGGTCGTCAGGTCGTTGCCGATCCCCCGCTGGTGCTCGAGAAACTCGGCGGTCACCACGGCGCAAATGGTGTGACTGCCCAGATCTTCCGGCCCGGTGCTGCAGCACCCGTCCCGGTAAAAGCCGGTCACCGGGTCGGTCCCGCACGGCTCCAGCTCACTCCCCAGCACATTGCGATCGCCCATAGGGGAAGTATCCCGCATCAGACCATGCGCCCGGCAAGCTGATGCTGATCCTCGCGCCCGGATCGGTGCGGGGACGCCGCCCTCAGGTAATAAGACGCCGCCCTCAGGTAATAAGCAGTGTTATCGCCACGTACTGGCAGGCCGCGGCGGCGCACACATAAACGTGAAAGACCTCGTGGTAGCCGAACACCGACGGGTACGGATCGGGCCAGCGACGCTGATAGGAAAGCGCTCCGGCGATGTAGAGCAGGCCGCCGGTAAGTATCAGGACCGCCGGCGCGGCGCCCGCATGGATCCATACCCATGGCAGCGCCAGGCCGGCGGCGCAGCCCAG
>Ga0116134_1001652_pt1 | contig 11146 bp, 7 predicted proteins | sample June2015DPH_19_5_FD_89737 | JGI IMG/M metagenome (GOLD analysis project Ga0116134, IMG submission 89737) | Peatland microbial communities from SPRUCE experiment site at the Marcell Experimental Forest, Minnesota, USA - June2015DPH_19_40 | ecosystem: Environmental > Terrestrial > Soil > Wetlands >...
GACGACCTTTCCAGCCGTTGTACCCACCGCCCGCAATGTCCCCGGCTCATAGGGCACATCCCAGGATAGATGCAGATCGGCCGTCGTTCGGATCGCCCGGGCCCGAGCGGGCATGTTGCCGTACATCTCCGCCATTCCTTGTTTCGGGAACTCGTACCCCTTCACGCCGAATGATTTGCCATTGACGAACAATTCCACCGAATCGCAATTCGTATAACACGTGATCGGGATAATCCGCCCTTCGCGGCCTTTCCAGTTCCAGTGCGGGAATAGATGCACGACGGGTTTGCTGGTCCACTGGCTTTGATAGAAGTAATAGCCGTCCTTCTTGAACCCGCAGGTGTCGAGCACGCCGAACGACGCGCTCCGGGACGGCCAAAACGCCTCGCCCAGGTAATCGACCCCCGTCCACATGAAATCGCCGGCGACGTAGTCGTTCGTTCGGACGAATTTCCAAAGCTGTTCCACGTCGATCCGGCGGTTGCTCGGCGGAAGCTGGCGAAAACGGCGAAAAGTTGCGGGCATTGAAGGCAAAGTCGCCGGCGCCGCCGCCGAAGGATCATCGGGAAACAGCGATCGATAATCGCCGCGGGTTCCGCCCATCGAAACGCTCTCCGTGCCGACGAATTTGCGATTGGGAAATTGCCGGCGATCGACGCTGTAATATTGATCCGCGCGGTCCAGCCAGCGATCCACGTAATTGTATCCGACGACATCCAGAAGCGCGGGAAATTCCGGGGGCGCGCTGAGCGGCTGGGCGAAAAGCTTGTCGCACGCCGCCGTCACCAGACGCGTCGGATCTTCACGGTGAACCGTCGCAACCAGCGGCTCCAGCACCAGCGCGCCGCCGGGCAGAACCTGCTCCTGGATTTCGTTGCCCGCGCTCCATAGCACAACGCAAGGGTGGTTCCGATCGCGATGAATGAAATCCACCAGGTCGCGCTGAGACCAATCGCCGAAGAACCGATGATATCCGTCCAGGGTTTTGCCGGCCGTCCATTCGTCGAAGGCCTCGTCCATCACCAGAAACCCCAGCCGGTCGCACAGATCGAGAAATTCCGGCGCCGGGGGATTGTGGCTGGTACGGATGGCGTTGCAGCCCATTTCCTTAAGCAGCCGCAATCGCCGCACCCAAACGCCCTCGGGCACCGCCGCGCCGACGGATCCGCCGTCGCCGTGCAGGCAAACCCCGTTGAGTTTCACGTGGTTGCCGTTGAGCAGGAAGCCTTTGTCGACGTCGAACTCGATCGAGCGGATGCCGATGTGCGTATCGCATTGATCGATCACGTTTTCTCCGCTGAGCAGCGTGCAGCGAACGGTATAAAGATACGGTCTCTCGACCGACCAAAGGTTCGGATGATCGAACGTCAATTGCTGCTCGAATTGTCCGGCGGCGCCCGCGTCAAGTTGCCCGTCCGTTTGACCGCGTTGAATTTGCCGCCCCTCTTCATCGAGAACCGCGCAGCTCAGGCTGAATCGCGCCGAGGCGCCGCGCTGATTGCCAACCTGAACGGCAACCTGAATCGTGGCGTTTTGCCGGCTGAGCTGCGGCGTGGTGATAAACGTGCCCCACCTGGCGATCGCCAGCGGATCGGTCGCCGTCAGCCAGGTGTGGCGGTAAATTCCCGATCCGCTGTACCAGCGCGAATTGGGCTGCGCCGAGTTGTCCACCCGGACCGCGATCACATTGTTCAACTGGCCGAAATTCAGATAGGGCGTCAGATCGTACGAGAAGCCGATATACCCGAAGGGGCGTTTGCCGAGCCAGTGGTTGTTGATCCACACCTCGCTGTTTTCATAAACACCGTCGAATTCGACGGCGATCTTCTTGCCCTTGAACGAATCCGCAAGCGGAAATGTTTTTCGATACCACGCGATCCCCGTCGGCAAATACCCGCCGCCCCCGCCCGCCGGGGCGTTCTCGTCGAACGAACCGGCAACGCTCCAATCGTGCGGCAGGTCGATCGCCTGCCAACCCGACTCGTCGAGATTCTCCGCCTGCGCGCCGGCCGGATCGCCGAGCATGAACTTCCAGCCGAAATCCATGCTGAGGCGTTGCCGCGGCGAGTCGGCGGCAAACGCGTCGGCGCTCAACATGAACTGGGCCACAACCGATAATATAACGGCCAGCGATTTGAACATGATGCTCCTCGGCAATTGAACCATCGCCAGTTTGAGCAAATCCAGGGCGGATTTGCCAAAAATCGTCGGCGACGCGCCAGCATCCTTGGGGCCTTCTGTCGTAAATTTGAATGGATTATTCGCAGTTGTAGAGAGCGGGAGGTGGCGGCGGGAACTAGAATTGTCTGCCGTAATTGGTGTCAGGATGAGCGTGGAGTCACATCTCAATTGGTCGGCCGGAAGATAGGAGCGATTCATGAAAGTCGCACGTCAGGTCACAAAATCCTCCCTCAAGGCATTCACCTTGGTGGAGTTGCTGGTCGTCATTGGAATCATCTCGCTGCTGATTTCGGTTCTGCTCCCGGCGCTGAACAAAGCGCGCCAGCAGGCAAATTTAATTGAGTGCCAGTCCAACCTTCGCAGCATTGGCCAAATGGTGCAGATTTATATTACGGAGAATCAAGGCTATGGGCCGGCCGCATGGGATGGCGTTCAATATACGACCTATGCCGACACGCTGACTCTTCTGAATAATAAGACATCCCCACCGGCCCCATATCCGGGGCAGCCGGCAACCGCCACGCAATTTGAGCCTGCCCAGGATTCGCTTGTCTTTCAGGACACGGACACCGCTCCGGAACCCTGGTTCAACCACGCAACGGCATACGTCGCCAACGCTCGCGCTTTCGGACTGGTGAACAATAATGGTACGACCCACCAATTGTGGGATCCCTACTCTGGCGGCTATAATGGTTATCCCACGCGACATTTTGGGTCCATCAGGCGCTCGGCGCAAGTGATGGTGATGTGGTGCGGTTCCTGCAACATCGGCCTGGGCGTGAATTACGGCGTTACTCCGGTGTTCAGCGGCACGCTTGACAACTACCAGGCCACGAATGGACACGGGTTTTGTTATCCGAGTCCCGCCACCGCCGCCTTCTCGCCCGCTAATTACAACAATTTAATCTCGCTCGGCGACCCTTCATGGAATGGAGGCGCCAAGAGCAGTGAATTGCCGGGCAGCGTAACCAAGTCATACCTGCAACTTGCAAACGTCGATTTCACAAACGGCGCGTGGAACGGGGAGTTGGGTTGGGCAACTTGTAACATGCGATTCCGGCATATGGGCAATACAACCGTCAACGCCTTGTTTGCCGACAGCCATGTGGAAAGTCGCATGCTCGGTTCGGTGGTTGCCCAGGATATTTGCATGAATCCGAAGTGATTTCTTCGCGCCGCTGAACTTCGTCAGAGCGGGTTCCTCACTTGGGGTGCGAAGTGGATTCGGTTTGAGGCAAACATGTACATTCGCAACACGTTTAGTGAAAAAAAGAAAATGTCTCTCATCGCCGCATTGGGACTGTTGCTGCTCGCCGCGGTCTGTTTGGCATATCAGTATTGGCCGCAGAGAAAGGCGAATCTCGCCCTGGCCTATTTCACCGATGACGATGGCAAGACCTGGTTTAAGGAAAGCTCCTATCGCATCGCTCCATTTGACCACGACGGCAAAACGGCGGTCATCGCCAAGATTTATACCTACGACAACGGCGCTAAGAAATACTGCGCCTATGTGGCCGAGTACACTCCCCAGGCGAAGCAAAGGCTGGAAGCCGCTGTCGCCGACGCTCAAGCCAAAGGCGAGCCGCCAAGTTCGGTGGACCTGTTTCACCAGCGTGATTTCATCGTATCGGCGATGCAGGTGAAGCTGCCCGGCGACAATAATCCCTGGATTCCATATTTGGATCCGCGCGCCAACCAGGTGTTTTCAATTCATTCCCCCGACGGTAGCGTGGTGGATGAGGTATTCGTCTATTAAGGGGCGTTCATGGCCTTTCACGGAATATGGGGACGCCTCCGACTGTGCATAATCTGCGCCTGCGGCGCCCTGTTTTGTGGATTGGCCAGGGCCGACGACCAGCCGTTCATCACCGGCAGCGACGTCTCGATGCTCCCGACGATCGAAAAGGCCGGCGGCATTTTCAGCGACAACGGCAAGCCCGGCGATGCGATTCAGATCCTGCACGATCACGGATGCAATCTTTTTCGCGTTCGGCTCTTCGTGAACCCCAGTTCAGATTACGCCTCCACCTACGGCGCGGTGCAGGACCTCGCTTACGTTCGCGCCCTGGCAAAGCGCATCAAGGCCACGGGCGCGGAATTCCTGCTGGACCTTCATTACTCCGATACGTGGGCCGATGCCGGCAAGCAGTTCACTCCCGCCGATTGGAAGAAACTCGACTTTGACGCGCTTCAGCAAAAGGTTCACGACTACACGGCATACGTCATGACCTCCCTGCGCGACAGCGGCGTCACGCCGGACATGGTGCAGGTGGGCAACGAAGTCACCGCCGGCATGCTCTGGCCGCAGGCCCAGGTCCTGGACGTGCCGGCCGCCCAGCAGCCCCGGCAATGGCAGCGCTTCGCACAACTCGTCACCGCCGGCTGCAAGGCCGTGCGAGCATTTCAAACCGACGCCCATCCCATCCGCATCATGGTTCACATTCACGGCGGCGGAAAGGAAGGAATGGCCAAGTATTTCTTCGGGAAATTCAAGCTCGATCCCGCTGATTACGACATCGTGGGTCTCAGCTTCTATCCAGCCTGGGACGACTCGATCGACTATCTGAAGCAGAACATGGCCGACGCAATTGATCTCACCGGCAAGGACGTGCTCCTCGCCGAGACCAGCTATCCGTGGAAGGCGTTGCCGGACAAGGTCGGCCTGGCCACGCTTCAGTGGCCGCAAACCCCCGCAGGGCAGAAGCAATTCTTGAACGATTTGATCGACGAGCTTCACCGCGCCCCGGGCCATCACGGAATTGGATACGTCTATTGGTATCCCGAAGCGATTCCTGTGCCGGGGATGCAGATTTGGCGGCAGGGCTACGAGGCCCTCTTTGACTCGAGCGGCAACGCATTGCCGGGACTCGATGCTTTCGGCCGCCACGGGTGATTTCGATGGAGAGATTTACAACAGACCTGGGTCGGAAAGCCCCGGAACGAAGGCTGCGCAGGGCGCCAAAATCTCTGCCGATAAAAAGGCGGATTGGCGAACCTGGCGCCCAAGTCGCGGCGTCGCCGGGGTCTGGTCCGCGCTTGACCTCATCGCTCAACCAGGATTGGTTTTTTTGCAGGCTCGAATCGCCCGCGGAATCCGATGGGTTGCCGTCCTGGGACGGCGAGGTCGCGCCGGCCGGCGGCGAACGATGGGAGCGCGTGAATCTTCCCCACGCCGTGCGCCTCGAGCCGCTAAATGCCAGCGGCGGGCGAAACTTCCAGGGCATTTGCTGGTATTGCCGAAAGCTCGACCTCCCCAGCCAATGGAAGGGAAAAACCATCCACCTGCATTTCGAAGGGGCGATGCAGGTTGCCGAAGTCTGGCTCAACAAGCGCAGGCTCGCCACCAATCACTGCGGATATCTCCCGTTCGTCATCGATCTTTCGCAGGCAATCGATTTCGACGCCGACTCAAACGTCTTGTCGGTCCGGCTCGACAACAGGGACGATGCACGGGTCCCCCCCGGCAAGCCGCAACGCGAACTCGATTTTGCGTATTTCGGCGGGCTGTATCGCAACGTCAAGCTTGAGGTGATGGATCGGCTGCACATCGTCGATCCGATCCTCGCCGACGAGGTCGCCGGCGGCGGGGTCTTTGTGACCTTCCCCAGCGTTTCTTCCCAAGCCGCGACCGTCCAAATCCGCACGAGCGTTCGGAACGATTCCGCGGCCGCGGAGCAATGCACTGTTGTGCAGGAGCTTTCGGATCAGAAGGGCTTGGTCGTGGCCCACACGACTGCCAGCCGAACGCTCGATCCCGGCGCCGCCGCGGTCTTCGATCAAGGTCTTCAGGTGTCAAATCCCCGGCTTTGGCATCCGTATCACCCTCATCTGTACACGCTGCGCACGAGGGTGTTCGGCAACGACGACCCGGCCGACGAATGGACCACGCGGATCGGCATTCGCCATATCCGCTTCGACAACCGCGAGGGGCTCTTCATCAACGGTGAGAAGTTTCTCTCTATCGGGGCCAACCGCCATCAGGACCATCCCTACGTCGGCTACGCGATGCCCGACAGCGCCCAGTTCCGGGACGTCAAGAAGCTGCGCGAGGCGGGATTCACTTCGTTTCGCAGCCATTATCCGCAGTCGCCGGCTTTCATGGATGCCTGCGACGAGCTGGGGATGCTGACCATTGTTTCCAACCCCGGCTGGCAGTTTGTCGGCAATCGCGATTTTCAAACCCGGGCGATTCACAATACCCGGTTGATGGTCCGGCGCGACCGCAATCGGCCGTCCGTCATCATCTGGGAGGCGGCGCTGAACGAATCGAAGCATGGCCCCTTGGCGGCTCTGCTCCAGCGGGCCGTGCATGAGGAGTTTCCCGGCGACCAGTGCTTCACGGCCGGCGATCGCGAGGAGCATGGCAGCGACTGGGACGTGGAATACCTGCGCAACGACGGAAGCAAACCGATTTGGATTCGCGAATGGGGCGACCACGTCGACAATTGGAGCGACCAGCAATCCCGTAGCCGCGTGCCCCGCGGATGGGGCGAAATGCCCTTGCTCATTCAGGCCCGATCACACGCCGCCAGGATGGATGAAATCATCGCCGGCCGCACCACTAACGCCCCCGACGTTAGTCGCCTCTGCGGCGCATGCCTGTGGGCCGGCATCGACTGCCAACGCGGATATCATCATCAGCCTTTTTTTGGCGGGGTGTTGGATTTGTTCCGCCTTCCGAAATTCAGCTACTACTTTTTCCAGAGCCAGCGACCGCCCGATGTTCACGTCCCGGGCCTTGACGATGGGCCCATGGTCTTCATCGCCAACTTCGCGACGTTCCTCTCTCCCACAACGATCACGGTCTTCAGCAATTGCGACGAGGTCCGTCTGTTTCTGGACGGCCGGGAAATCGGGCGAAAAAAACCGGAAGCGAATTTCGCGATTCCCCATCCCCCATTTACCTTCGAGGTCGAATGCTTCGCCCACGAGCAGTCCACGATGTACATGACCGGCGTGGCAAGGGTGGAAAAACCTCCCGTCGAACTCATGGCGCGGGGATACATCGGCGATCAGGTGGCGGCGATACATCGCGTTCATCCGCCGGGCGGTCCCTCAAGGATTGAATTGCAAACCGATTTCTGCGGACGCGAACTGAGGGCCGACGGCTCCGATTGGGTTCGCGTCTATGCCAAGGTTTGCGATACGCGCGGAACGGTCTGTCCCTTTGCCGACGATTTCATCGAGTTTTCCGTTGAAGGCGAAGGTCGAGTCATCGGCGGCGGCGAAATCGGCGCCAGCCCCGTTCGCGCTGAAGCGGGCATCGCCACCGCATTAATTCAGAGCAACGGGCCAGCCGGCCCGATGATCGTGAAGGCCACCGCCTTCGGCCTGGCGCCGGGTCAAACCGAGATCACATCAGTGGATCCGGAGCAGCGCCGCGGTTCGATTCCTCAGCCGACCTTGTTGAACGGGCGGCGATAAGCAGCTTCCTCTTCAAGATTAGTTACAATGATGATATGGCCGGCTGAATGAGCGGATTGGGTCGACCCACCCTATGAAATTCGTCAAGCCCGTTATCTTCGCGATGCTGGCTGTCGTTGCCGGCGTCTTCCTGATCCTCGGGTCGCGACAAAGCGCGTCGAAGGCTCCACCGGGTTTTACGGTCGTGGAGTACTGGGAGAAATGGGTTGGCCCCGAAGCGGCCCAGATGCAGATCATCGTCGATGATTTCAACAAAACCGTGGGGCGACAAAAGAAGATCTACGTCCACTTTATGTCGATGACGGACATCGACCAGAAAACCCTGATGGCCACCGCGGCCGGCGTGCCGCCGGATATCACCGGCGCGTGGGACAACCAAATCGCCCAGTTTGCCGCGATCGGCGCGGTCGAGCCTATGGATGATCTGGCGGCCGCACATGGGATCACCGCGGACTATTATTTGCCCGTCTTCTGGAATGCGTGTCATTACAACGGCCATCTCTACGCCCTGGTCAGCACGCCCGGAACCGTGGCGCTGATTTATAACAAGCGGATTTTCCAGCAGTGCGCCGGGCAATTGCGGGCGGCGGGGCTTGATCCAGACCGAGCCCCGCGCACGATCGATGAATTCGACCGCTACGCAGCCGTGTTCGACTCTAAAAACCCCGACGGCCAGATCGACCGCGCGGGCTTTTGTCCCGTGCAAGGTTGGTATGTCCCGCAGGAATCGTTTTGGTTCGGCGGAAATCTGTTTGACCCCGCCTCGGATCGGCTGACCCTGGATTCGCCGGCGACGCTGCATGCCTTTCAATGGATTCAAAATTTCTCCAAGCAGCTCGGCCAGCAGTCGCTGATGGAATTTCAGTTCAGCCTCGGCAATTTCGATTCTCCGCAAAACCCGTTTCTGGTCGGGAAGCTGGTGATGCAGCAGCAGGGGCCGTGGATGGCAAATTACATCGCCCACCTCCAGCCGTCGCTGTCGGAGGCGCTCTGTCCAAAGAGCGAAGAATGGAAGCTCCCGGATCGAACCGCCAATTATGTCTGGGGCGTCGCGCCGTTTCCGTCGGCCGTACCCGGGCAGCAGGATGTCAGCTACAATAGTTTTGACGCGCTGATGATTCCGACCGGCGCAAGGCACAAAAACGAGGCGTTTGAATTCATCGCTTACGTCAATCGCCAGGACGTCGCGGAAAAACTCAACACGATGCACAGTAAGAATCTTCAGCTTCGCCACGCCAGCGAGGCGTTTCTGAAGCATCATCCGAATCCGTACATCGCGATTTACCAGGAGCTGGCGGCGAGCCCCAACGCGCACAGCGTGCCGGCGATACCGATCTGGACGGAAGTGTTCAAGGAACTGACCGACGCCGGACAGGCGGTGTCGGTCGAGGGGGTGGAACCTCTCGTCGCCGTGCGGCAAGCCCAACAGCGCATGCAGGCGCAGTACGACCGATTCCACCGGATCGAAACCGAGCGCCAGCGCCTGGGCATCAATTGACAAACTCATCATGACGCGCGAGCAACGCAGAAATTTCTTCAAAGGGATGGCTTTTCTGACTCCCTGGCTCGTGGGCTTTGCCGTTTTCACGGCCATCCCCATCGGCCTGTCGTTTTATTACAGCTTCTGCGATTTCGCCCTGACCGCGCCGAGGAGGGCTCCGCTGTGGATCGGATTGGACAATTACCGGCAACTCATCCACGATGCCCTGTTCTGGAAGAGCCTGGGCAATACGCTTTACTACGCCGCGATGGCGCTGCCGGCAGGAATGCTGGTGTCGCTTGGCCTGGCCCTCATACTCAACGCCAATGTTCGCGGGCAGACGGTCTATCGGGCAATCATCTTTCTGCCGTCGCTCATTCCCGCCATCGCGTCGGCAATGCTCTGGCTGTGGATGTTTAACGCCCGATTGGGTTTGCTGAATTACCTGCTGGGTTGGATAGGACTTCCCGGAGTGAACTGGCTCGGGGAGCAGTGGGCCATGCCGTCGTTGGCGCTGATGAGCCTTTGGGGCGTCGGCAATACGGTCATCATCTACCTCGCCGGTTTGCAGGACGTGCCGCGCGAATTACTCGAGGCTGCCGAGATCGACGGCGCCGGTCCCCTCCGGCGATTGGTCTCCGTCACCCTCCCCATCCTCACCCCCGTCATTTTCTTCAACCTCATCATGGCGATCATCGGCACGTTTTCGATTCTGACGGTTCCGTACATCATGACCCAGGGCGGTCCCAACAATGCGACCTATTTTTATACGTTTTTCAACTATGACCAGGCCTTCAAGTTCCTTCACATGGGCTACGCCAGCGCGATTGCCTGGATACAACTGGCCATCACGCTCGTTCTGACCGGGACGGCCTTCTGGTCGGCGAAGAAATGGGTGCACTACGGATGATGACCGCCCCGGCGACGACACGACCCCTCGGCAACCGGTGGAATGCGATGATGGTCCACCTCGGATTGATTTGCGTCTGCGCGGGTTATCTGTTGCCGTTTATCTGGATGTGCTCGACGAGCCTCAAGGCGGTCGAGCAGACCACCGAAATTCCGCCGCGATTCGTTCCCCATCCGCTGCGCACCGACAATTACGTCAAGGTTTTCACCCATCCCAGCTTCCACGCGGTTTTGTTCGCGCGAAATACCCTCGTGATCGCGATTTTCACGGTCCTGGGGACGACCCTCTCCAGCGCAATAGTCGCCTATGGTTTCGCAAGGATTCCCTTTCACGGCCGCGGCATTCTCTTCGGCATCATGCTGGCGACCATCATGATTCCGTTTCCCGTGACGATGGTTTCCGTTTTCCGGATTTTTCGTTGGATGGACGCCCACACCGCCCGATGGTTTGGCCCCGATAACGCCCTGCAGATGCTCGGGACTTTCAAGCCGCTCTGGCTTCCCGCATGGTTCGGGTCCGCGTTCAGCATCTTTCTACTCCGGCAGTTCTTCATGACCTTGCCCAAGGAACTCTCCGAAGCGGCGAAAATCGACGGCTGCTCCGAATGGGGCATCTTCTGGCGCGTGATTCTTCCGCTGACCAAGCCGGTCCTCGCCGTCGTCGCCCTGTTTTCCTTCATGAACGTCTGGAACGATTTTCTGGCTCCGCTGGTTTACATTCAGCGGCCCGAACAATACACCCTCGCCCTCGGCCTTGAGGCGTTTCAGAACAAGGTCGGCGGCAGCGAATGGAACCTGCTGATGGCCGCATCCATCGTCGTTTGTCTGCCGACGCTGATCCTGTTTTTCCTGGCTCAGCGCACCTTTATCGAGGGAATCGCGACAACAGGCGGGAAGTAGCGGCCATTCAAGGCTGAGACGCCCGCAGCGCGTCGATCGCCGGGAGCGCGCCGCCGTGGTTGTCGAATAGCGACATCTCTCCCCCATTCCAGTTGGCGCCGCTGTTTCTCATCGGAACCGATTCGGGATGCCAATACACCACGCCGATCCCGTGACCCCCCGGCGTGCCGCGCACCGCGCCGATCAGGTCCTCCATGAATTGCTTCTGACCGGCAGCCGATACCGGCCACGACATGTTCTTTCTCGCCGACC
>Ga0116134_1001653_pt1 | contig 11143 bp, 8 predicted proteins | sample June2015DPH_19_5_FD_89737 | JGI IMG/M metagenome (GOLD analysis project Ga0116134, IMG submission 89737) | Peatland microbial communities from SPRUCE experiment site at the Marcell Experimental Forest, Minnesota, USA - June2015DPH_19_40 | ecosystem: Environmental > Terrestrial > Soil > Wetlands >...
CGGGCCGTCCGCCGGGCCGTCCGCTGGGCGGAGAGCGCTCAGCTAGGTCCGTTACGTGAAAATGATCTGGCCGTAGGCCGCGAGGGCGTAGAACTCGCCGACGGTGGTAATGCCCCGGACCTGATCGATGAGGTCGTCCTTGGCCACGTCACGCGGCGAAGAACTGGCTGATTCCCAGGCTGAGTTCCGCGGTGTCCAGGACGCCGTTATGGTCCACGTCGAGCCGGCCGAATGCGCGTTCGGCCTCCTCGGCGCTGGTCCCGTAGACCGCGGCGAGCTGCCGGTATTCGGCCGGGTCCAGGACGCCGCGGCCATCTCGGTCCGCCACTTTGATGAGCGTGGCCGCGGTGGCGCGGACGGCGGATTCGAAGCCGGGCCGGTCTTCGATGGCGCGGCTCAGGCCCGCGATGAACTCGTCCGGCGAGATCTCCTGGTCGCCGTCGGTGTCCATGTGCGCCAGCATCGCCTCGAACAATGCTCGCTGCCCGTCGGCCACCGCGCGTCCCAGCGCCGAATCGGGCGCGTGGCCGAAGCTCTCACAGAGCTTGCGGGCCAGTTCCTCGCCGTCGTGGCGCTGCCAGACGCCGTTCCCGTCGGTGTCGACGATCGCGAACCGGCATTCCCCGATCGTCCGGTGCGCGTGATCGTGCCCTCCGGGACGCCGGACCCGCCCGGCCGCCAGGCCCGCGACCACGGTGAACAGCAGTATCGCGGCGACCACGGTCACCGATATCGGGGCCGGAATATTTACCGCCCATCCCACCCCGGAGCTGTCCAGCGCCTCCAGCAGCAGTTTTACGCCAATGAAGGCGCAGACAACGGCCAGGCCGGTATTCAGGTAGCGGATCCGGTTGAGCGTCCGCACCAGCAGCACATACAACTGGCGGAGCCCCATCAGCGCCAGCACGTTGCAGGCCACGATCAGGGAAGCCCGGGTCGTGATGCCGAAGACGGCCGGAATCGAGTCGAACGCGAACATGACGTCCGCCAGCCCGATCGCAATGGCCAGCATCAGCAGCGGAGTGGCTACTGGCCGCCGGGCCCGCCAGACGATCAGGCGGTTGCCGTGATCGTCGTCGGCGTGCCGTATACGCTGCCGCAGCCATGACCGCAGCCAGGTGTGCTGCTCATCCGCGGGGCTGCCGGAGCGGCCCGAGATCAGGCTGGCCGCTGTCCACAGCAGGAAGGCGCTCATCGGGTAGAAGAGCCAGCCGAAACGGTGGATGGCCGCGACCCCGGCCACGATGAGGACCGTTCGGATGACCAGGGCCAGCCCGATTCCCAGCAGGAGGACACGCTGCTGCCGGGCCGCGGGCACCGCGAACCAGCTCATGATCAAATAGAAGATGAACAGGTTGTCCAGGCTCAGGCTGTACTCGGTAAGGTAGCCGCCGTAGAACTGACCCGCCGCCGTCCAGCCGGCGGTAGCCCCGACCGCGAGCCCGAAGAGGACCGCCAGCGACACGTAGACCGCGGCCCACCTGATCGCCCCGCGGGCCGTAGGCAACCGGTGCCCGGGCCGCCCGGTCAGCACGACCTCCGCGGTGACCGCGGCCAGCAGGGCACCCGCCGTCACCGCCCAGACCCACACCGGGATCATCGCGCGGCCCGTGCCCGGTCGGAAGTCACACGCTTACTATCGCCGCCGGGGTCAGGGGCATCAAGTCACTGGGTAGCCGGACCGCCCTCGGGCTCGTCGCAGGTGGCGGCCTGCGCGAGGAGAGCCGCGGCCAGCCACCGCGCCTCGGCGGCCGTAAGCCCCGCCCAGGTTCCGCTTTGGGCCGTGGCCGTGGCGCCGATCCCGAGGCTGACGCGCCGGGCCGGGCGGTAACCGCCGCCGAGGATGAGATGGCCCACCCGGATGTCGCGGCCGCACGTGGTCCGGAGGCCGAGAGGGCTGCCTGCGCCATCGGTGCCCGAGATCGTCGCGTCCATGGGAAGCCTCCGTACTGCTCATCGACACCCGCTGGGGTACGAATAAGACAGCACGGGAAAGGGACCGCGCATTCCGGCAGCGCCTTCCGGCCGCGCATTCCGGATCGGCGGGACGGGCGCCCCGATCCGCTGGTGCTCCGCTGGCGATCCCTGTGCGGCCCGGTCAGGATGCCGGGCCGGTCGGCACGACGGGTTCGGTCAGGATGACGGGGCCGCGAGGACAGTGAAGAAATCGCGGATCCAGCCGGTGAGAAACTGGCTGGCGGGGCGGTTCTGGCCGGGGACCGCGGCCGTGAGCGGGCCGCCGGCGTAAGGCGCGATGTCGAGCTGGACCCACTCCGGGTTGATGTCCAGTTCCATCGCGATCCGCGCTCCCCGGGCGGCCAGCGCCGCCGCGAGGTCCGCGGGCGTCGCGGAGATGCTCCCCGCGTAGAGCAGATCGCCGTAGGAGTCCTGGCCGACGGCGCTGCGGGCGACCGACGCGCCGCCGCCCAGGGTGGCGCCCCACAGGCCCGGATCGGCCGCCGCGCTGGTCGGGTGGCCCCCGTAGACGAGGGGCTGCAGGTTCTGCCGGACGCTGTACACGGCCTCGCCCGGTGCGGGCACGCTGGCACCCCAGATCCCGATCCGGGCCTGGCCGGAGCGGTCGATCACCAGGCTGGCCAGGCCCGGGCGCAGGGCCGCGATGACGTGTCCCTCCTGCTCGTAGCCGCCCGCGCCCGCGGACAGCTTGAACCCCCCGTTGAAGGCGCCGAGCAGGTGCCGGCGTTCGGGGCCCGTGATGGCCGGCCCGGCCTTGACCAGCCCCGCCGCAGCCGCCCCGGGGTCCTCGCTGCCGTTGTGCAGCACGTACTGCACGGGCCCGCGGAACGCCGCCACGGTGACCACCGACCCGTCCGCCCCCCGCACCCGGGAGACGATGACGTGCGCCACCGGCGGGGCGGCCCGAGCACTGGGAGTGGCCGCGCTGGGGGTGGCCGGGCGGGACGTGCCGGCCGCGCCCTGAGTAGCCGGCGGAGTTCTGGCCCGGTGCGTCCCGTTCCCCGGCGGGGACGCAGCCGGGGAACCAGCCGGGGACGCACTGCACGCAGTAACGGTCACGCCCATAACGGCCAGGGCACCGGCCAGCCGCCAGATCGCGCTCACCCGCATAAGGATGCTCCATGCCAGGTGACGGCCTCATGAATAGACGCCGATCAATGGCATGGCCGCCCGAGCCAGCGACCTGGCTGGGTGCCGCTGCCGGGTTTCGGCTGAGAATCGGCGGCATTCGTTGCGCAAGGAGCGCGTTCTGCCGGTATAACCGTCCAAGGTAAGCATGTGGACATTTCCGGCATGCTCGAGCCGACGAATCCTTAACCAGGAGGAGGGAGGAACCCGGCGTGAGAGCTGACCTCCCCTGGTCCTCAAGGAATGTACTCACCATCGGTGCCGTCGCGGTGCTCTCCGTGAGCGTTCTGGCCGCCTGCAGCAGCGGTGGCGGTCAGGGCGGCAGTACCACGAGCGCGTCCAAGGGGCCCATCATCATTGGTGCGTCGCTGTCGCTGACCGCCAACGCCAATAACGACTTCTCGCAGGACGGTCAGTCGTTCAGGCAGGGGTATGAACTGTGGGCCAAGGACGTCAACGCCCACGGCGGCCTCCTGGGCCGGCAGGTCAAGCTGGACATCCTCGATGACAACAGCTCCCCGACCAAGGTGGTCACCAACTACCAGACGCTGATCGGCACGGACCACGTCGACCTGGCCCTCGGGCCGTTCTCCTCGTTGCTCACCGAGCCCGCGTCGGCGGTCGCGGCCCGGTACGGATACGCCTTCGTCGATGGGGCAGGCGGCGCGCCGTCCGTCTTCGACACCCCGCAGAATCAGGCCGACCACAACGTGTTCGACGCGAGCCTGCCCGTCGCGGACGAGCTGGTCCCGTTCGTCAACTGGATCGCCTCGCTGCCGACGAACGAACGGCCGAAGACCGCGGCCTTCCCGATGGCCCAGGACCCATTCGCCGACCCGCCGGTGCAGCTCGCCCAGACCCTGCTGACCAAGCTGGGGGTCCAGACGGTGTATAACCAGATCTTCCCGGAGAACCAAGCGGACTATAAGGCACCGGCCGACCAGGTGGCGGCGGACAGCCCGGACCTCGTGGTGCTCGGCTCCACGGACGCACCAACCGCCGCCGCCTTCATGCAAGAGTTCGAGCAGAAGAACTACCGGCCGAAGATGTTCATCGCCGCGGCCGGCCCGGACGCGGGCGCCCAATTTATTAGCCAGCCGGGCGTGGGCACGGGCAACGCCACCGGGATGATGGTGCCCGACAGCTGGTATCCCGGGGTCGACATCGCGGCCAGCAAGCAGATGGTCAGCGAGTACGTGGCGCAGTACGGCGGCAGCGTGTCCGGGATCAGCCCGGACGTGGCCGAGGCCTACTCGGCCGGCCAGGTGCTGGCCCAGGCGGTGACCGCGACCGGGAGCATCGACAACGCGAAGATCATCGCTTACCTGCACAGCGGCGTCACGCTGAACAGCGTGCAGGGCCCGGTGAAGTTCGACGCGCTGGGGGAGAATGGCGCGGCGTCGGCCTTCGTCTTCCAGTGGGAGCAGCATGGCAGCTTCAAGCAGGTCCTGCCGGTCGGCGCCCCCGGCTCCGCGTCAATCATTGCCACCAAACCGAATTGGGTCGCGAACGGCTGACCACTGACGGACGAAGTCCGCCGGACGGCGTCCGGGCCCCTTCGGCATTTCCGGCTTGGCTACGGCGGCATGGGCGGCGAGGCGAGGGTGCCGGACCCGTGAGAGCATCGCGCCCCGGAGCATGGCATCGACCGGAACTAGCTCGGTAACAGATCATGTTTTGTCGGATATTTCGTACCTAGCCACATTAGAGTTACGGACAACCCAAATTGGTGCCGCGAGAGACCGATGGTTTGAGGGGTACCCCGGTCGCATCAGTCCCCAGGGCTGAGCGGCTTACTAACAGCGCGTAGCCAGCGAGGACATAAGTAGTGGGAAACCATGGGGTTGAAAGCGGCAAGCTGCGCGAGGGCAGCGTTGTCAAGCGCGCCAAGAAGCCGGCGGTCTTCCGTCTTCCCAGTTCGCGGGCGGCGGTAGCCCTGCAGAACTGGCCGGTGTCGCGGCGCCTGATCGCCGTTATCGTGCTGGCGCTGATCATGGGCCTGGTCTTCGGTGGCCTGCGGGTGGCGTCGGCGGTCGGCAGCGCGGCCCAGTTTGGCCGGGTGTCGCAGCTCGCCAACCTCGGACAGCAGGTCACCGGCCTGGTCCAGGCCCTGCAGGACGAGCGGGACGAGACGGCCGGGGTCATCCCCCTCGCCAGCACCGCCGCGGCGGCGAAGACGTCGCTGCCGCACTGGTACAGCGCGACGGACGCCGCGGCCGCCAGCGTCCGGGGGCAGGCCGCCGCCATCGGCGGCTCCTTCCCGGCCAACATCCAGGCCCGGGTGGCCACCGTGCTGTCCGTCATCAACCATCTCGGGCAGTTGCGCAGCACGGCCCAGGCCAGCCAGTCCGCGCTGTCGGTGATCGCGGCCTACTCGACTCCCATCGCCGACATGCTCTCCCTGGACGCCCAGATCGCGCAGGGCACCTCCGACTCCGGTCTGGCCAACGACGTTCAGTCGCTCAACTCGCTGTCGCTGGCCAAGGACCAGGCCGCCCAGCAGCGCGCGCTCCTGTTCAACGCCTTTTCTGAGCAGCTTTTCGCGGACGGCGAGCAGCAGGCGCTGACGACCGCCGTGTCCGTTCAGAGTGCTGACCTGACGGCATTCGACACGACGGCCACGGCCGCGGAGCAGAACGCTTTCCACAACACGGTGGCCGGCCCGCTGGTGAACCAGTCACAGCTCATCGAGGAGTACGTCCTCAGCATCGGCAGCGGCGGCAACCCGCTGGACATCAGCAGCGCGCTGGGCATCCCCGCGGGGACGCAGACGGGCGAGGCGGCCCCCACGTGGTACGGGGCGATGTCCGACAACATCGACAAGATGCAGACGGTCGAGCTCGACGTGGCCAGGAATATCGTCGCCCGCGCCCACGTGCTGCAGCGCGGCGCGGCGGAGTCCGCGGTCTTCATCGCCATCCTGACGGTGGTCATCCTGCTCCTGGTGCTGGGCGCGACGGTCGTCGTGGCCCGGTCCCTGGTCCGGCCGCTGCGCAGGCTGCGGGCGGGCGCGCTCGATATCGCCACGGTGCAGCTGCCGGAACGGGTCCGGCTGCTGGGAGAGTCCTCGGACCCCGCGGAAAGCGTGGAGGTCGCGCCGATCGATGTACTGTCCGCGGACGAGATCGGCCAGGTCGCCCGGGCGTTCGACCAGGTGCACTCGGAGGCGGTGCGGCTCGCCGGCAACGAGGCCATGCTGCGCAGCAGCTTCAACGCGATGTTCGTCAACCTGTCCCGGCGCAGCCAGTCGCTGATCGAGCGGCTGGCGCGCACGATCGACTCCCTGGAGCAGAACGAGGAAGATCCGGACCGGCTGTCCAACCTGTTCGCGATGGACCACATGGTTACCCGGATGCGCCGGAACTCCGAGAACCTTCTCCTGCTCGCCGGGCACGAGAGCGCGCGAAAGTGGAGCGAACCGGTGCCGCTCGCGGACGTGGCCCGCGCCGCGATTTCGGAGATCGAGCAGTACGCCCGGGTGGGCCTCAACATTCAGCCCGGGATCGCGGTCTCCGGGCAGGCAGCATCCGACGTCGTGCGCCTGCTCGCCGAGATCATCGAGAACGCGACAACGTTCTCGCCCAAGGAAACCCAGGTGCGCGTGTCAGCCCAGGAACTGACCAGCGGGGGCGTGCTGATCGAGGTCAGCGACAGCGGGGTCGGCGTCTCCTATGCCCGGCTGGCGGAGATCAACCGGCGCCTGGATGATCCGCCCGTGATCGACGCATCGGTCGCCCGGCACATGGGGCTGTTCGCCGTAGGCCGCCTGGCCGAACGGCACGGGGTGCGGGTCCGGCTGCGCGCCGCAACTCCGCGCGGGCTGAGCGCTCTGGTATGGCTGCCGGACAGCCTCATCGAGCGGGGTATCCGCACGTACGGGGGGTGGTCGCAGCCGTTCGCCGCTCAAGGTGACGTCCAGGCCGGGCGGGCGACCGCCCGTCATAGTGTCCCCGCGCGCTCCGCCAGCGATGGCCAGTCCATGAACGACCGGCTGGATAACGGTGCCGTGCCCGACCAGAACGGCGGCGTGCCCGACCAGAACGGCGGCGTGCCCGCGCAGAACGGCACTGGACCGCGGGAGGCGATGCAGGCCGCCAGCCAGCCGACGTCGAGCTGGTTCCAGAGCCGCCGGCCGCCCGCGGCTCCCGCGGCCGGGAACGGTAGCAGCCCGTCCGGGCCATCCCTGCCGGTGCGTGGCGGCAGCCCGTCCGGGTCCGGGGAAGCCCTGCCGGTCCGTGGCGGCAGCCCGTCCGGGGAAGCCCCGTCGGCGGGCGGCGGCAGGCCACCCGGGACCGACGCGTGGTCGGAAGGCCGCCATGCCGCCCGGATCATCTCCGAGCCGGTCCGTAGCGACCGCACGGTCAACGGGCTACCGGTGCGCGTCCCGCGGGCGAACCTCCTGCCCGGATCCGTGGGCGGCGGCCAGCCGGACAGCCGCCTGACGAGGCGTCCGGCGGCTAGTCCGGAGGCGCAGGCGGCGGCCGCGCCGGAGCGATCACCCGAGCTTGCTCGCAACCGCCTGAGCGGGTTCCAGCGCGGAGCCCGCCGGGCCGAGGGGCAGCAGCCCCGCACCGAGGGAGCGGACCGTTGAGTTACGCCCACCGCCAGGACCTGGACTGGCTCGTCACCGACTTCACCATGCGCGTCGCGGATGTCGCGCACGCGGTCGTCGTATCCGCGGACGGTGTGCCGCTGGCGGTGTCGGAGGACATCCCCGAGGTCTACGGCGAACAGCTCGCGGCCATCACCGCTGGGCTGGTCAGCCTCATGGAGGGCACGGCGCGAATCTTCGAAGCCGGGCCGCCCGCTCAGGCGCTGGTGGAGATGGAGGGCGGGCTGATGCTCCTCAAGTCGATCAGCGACGGCTCCAGCCTGGCCGTGCTGGCCGCCCGGGACTGCGACACGGACCTGGTTTCGTACGAGATGACGCTGCTGGTCGAGGCGGTCGGCGAGGTGCTGACGCCGGCCGTCCGCGCCCAGGGACTCTTAGCGTCAAGGATCAGCCATCCGCCGTTAGCGGCCGACCGGTACAGCTGACAGGATGGCAGCATGGATAAAACGCAGCTCGAGAAGATCCAGTCAGGCCAGGGCTTCTTCGCTGCCCTCGATCAGAGCGGTGGCAGCACGCCGAAGGCGCTCGCCCACTACGGCATTGCCGAGAGCCGCTACCACTCCGAGGATGAGATGTTCGGCCTCATCCACGCGATGCGGACGCGCGTCGTCACCAGCCCGGCCTTCGACGGTTCCCGCATACTGGGCGCGATCCTGTTCGAGCAGACCATGGAGCGGGACGTGCTGGGGGTCCCGACGGCGCAGTATCTGTGGGCCGAGAAACAGGTCGTGCCGTTCCTGAAGATCGACAAGGGGCTCGCCGCAGAGCAGTCCGGCGTCCAGCTCATGAAGCCGATCGACACCCTGGACGGGTTGCTCGAGCGGGCGAACCAGCACCGGATGTTCGGGACCAAGATGCGATCGGTGATCAACGACGCCGACAAGGGCGGCGTGAACGCGATCGTCGATCAGCAGTTCGAGTACGGCGCGACGATCTCGGCCGCGGGCCTCGTGCCGATCCTTGAGCCGGAGGTCAGTATCGGCAGCCCGCACAAAGAGGAAGCGGAGAGCCTGCTCCACGACGCACTGCAAGCGCATATCGATGCCCTCCCCGAGCACGCGGTCATCATGCTGAAGCTGACGATCCCGACCCAGCCCAGCCTGTACGCTGACCTCGCCGCCGACCCGCGTGTGCTGCCGGTACTCGCCCTTTCCGGCGGTTACAGCCGCGACGAAGCATGCGAGTTGCTCGCCCGGGATCCCAGCATGATCGCGAGCTTCTCCCGCGCTCTGCTTGAGGGACTGTCCGACGGGCAGAGTGACGAGCAGTTCAACGCGCGGCTGGACGCATCGATCGCCCAGATTTACCAGGCTTCGGTGAACAAGGGATCAGCCCGCTGAGAAAGGCAGTGTCATCCCCGGCCGGCCGGGTGCCGTGGCTAGAAGTCGGTTAACACTTTAGAAACAATGCCGTCCGCGCGGCATTTTTCGGTCAACGCTCAAGCGGGAGATCCTGACGTCGGCCGGCCCGCGTCCGGTCGGCCCCGCAACCCTGGAGCGTGCCCGTGACACACCGCGTCTTCCGCCCGGCCGTGCTGGCCGCCGCGGCCGTGCTCGCCGCCGTCTGCCTCGCTGCCCCGGCCGATGCCAGCTCCTCGGCACTGCCGAGGCTTGATATCACCGGCGTCTATGTGACGGGCGTCTCGTCCGGCGGATTCATGGCCACGCAACTGCAGGTTGCCTATTCCGGTACCTTCGACGGCGCTGGCATCATCGCCGCCGGCCCGTACGACTGTGGTCAGGGCAATGTGATCGAGTTCGCCACCTGCGACGTCGGGGCCAGTCTGCCCACCCTGGAGCAGCAGGCGGTCAGCTGGTCGAGCCAGGGCCGGATCGACCCGATCTCGAACCTGGCCGGTAAGCCGGTCTACGTCTACCACGGCGCCCTCGACCCGGTGGTCAACGATCTGCTGTCCAGCTCGGGCGTCGGCTTCTATCAGCACTTCGGCGCCGGCGTCGAGTATCACGGCAACGACCCGGCAGGCCACGGCTGGCCGACTCCGGATGGCGTGCTGGCGTGCCCGCTGACCAGCGTGCCGTTCCTGATCAACTGCGGCGACGATCCCGAGGGCGAGATGCTGCGGCACTGGCTCGGCCGCGTCAACCCGCCGAACACCGGCACCCCGAAGGGAACATTGTCGTCGTTCAGCCAGGACCGCTACGCCCCGGGCGGCAGCGCTCCGGCGCTGAGCATGGACCGCAACGGCCTCCTCTACACGCCGCCGGCGTGCGCGGCCGGTGCCGCCTGCAAGCTCGTCGTTGCCCTGCACGGCTGCCTGAGCGGGGAGTACCTGCTGGGTAAGGAGTTCCCTGAGTTCGCCAACCTGGACACGTACGCCGACACCAGCAACCTGGTCGTCCTGTACCCGCAGGCGATCGCCAGCGTCATCCCGGATAACCCGGAGGGATGCTGGGACTGGTGGGGTTACGATGGGCCGGATTTCGCCGTGAAGACCGCCCCGCAGATGGTCACGATCATGAACGCGGTCACCGCACTGGGCGGCTGACCGAGGTCGTCGTGGTGGCGATGATATGTCGATTAAAGCGATAGGTATTGTGGGATATGCATCGGGCAATTATCGTGGTCGATGGTGAGAAGCGTCAACGTGAAGCCCTGGCTTGCTGATCGGCGGCCGTTCCGCAGCACGAGGAGAGGGCAGCCATGTCCGTTCAGCAATCCACGGTCGACATCGACGAGTTCGCCGGCGACTGGCACCGCTGGCACCGGCAGCAGGAGGGCCGCCTGGCCGATCCGCACGGGTTTCTCGCGATCACGAATCTGCACTGGCTCAGCGGGCAGCCGCAGCGCTTTCCGGATGCTCCGGGCTCCTGGTCAACCGGCTCCGACGGCGTGACCGTCGACCTCGATGACGGCGAGGAACTGCTCGTCGACGGCGTCATCGCGCGGGGCCGGCATGCGTTCGGGGTGATCCCGGAGCGCGGCGGAACCAGCGCGGTGTGGGGGGATGCGGTCATCGAGGTCGCCAAGCGAGGCGGGCACGACATCGTCCGGCCGCGGCACCCGGACACCCCGTTGCGCACCGAGTTCGCCGGGACTCCGGCGTACCCCCCGCGCCCACGCTGGGTCGTCACCGGCCGGTACGTGCCGTTCGCCAAGCCGCGCCCGATCACCGTCGGTGCCGCGGTCGAGGGGCTGGAGCACGTCTACGACGCGCCGGGGCGGATCGAGTTCAGGCTCGGCGGGCACTTGCTGAGCCTGACCGCGTTCCCGGGGCAGGCCCCGGGCAGCTTGATCGTGCTGTTTACCGACGGCACTTCGGGCATTACCACCTACGCGGCCAACCGGGTTCTTCGGCTGCCGACGCCGGCCGCGGACGGGACCGTGGTGCTGGACTTCAACCGGGCGGTGAACCTGCCGTGCGCCTACACCGATCTGGCCACCTGCCCGCTGCCGCCGGCGGAGAAC
>Ga0116134_1001654_pt1 | contig 11139 bp, 9 predicted proteins | sample June2015DPH_19_5_FD_89737 | JGI IMG/M metagenome (GOLD analysis project Ga0116134, IMG submission 89737) | Peatland microbial communities from SPRUCE experiment site at the Marcell Experimental Forest, Minnesota, USA - June2015DPH_19_40 | ecosystem: Environmental > Terrestrial > Soil > Wetlands >...
CCCGCCGCCCGCGGCCTCGAGCACGGCGGCGCGCCATTCGCGCTTGATCGGCAGGATCGGCGGCATCGGCGCGGTGTCGGGAACTGTCGTCGGCGCCGCAACCTCGGTGATGTTCTCGGTCTGCGCGCCGCGCCGCATGAACACGTTGTAGATTAGCCATTGCGCGCGATGGCGCCGACCGGACAGGGGAAAGCGACGCGCGATCGACGGCAGCGAATAGAAATTGTCATACGCCGAGGACTGGCCAAGCCGCAGTTCGTCGGGCGACATCTGCGCCGGCTGATAGACGACGTGGCCCTGATCGTATTTGGTCCAATTGTAGGAGAAGATGCGATTCTCCTTCTTCATTTCGTACCACGTCAGCGTGCCGGGATAGGGCGTCAGCACCGAGTAGGCGCAAGCGTCGTAATCCGCGTCGCGGTTGAAACGCACGGTTTCGTCGAACACCGAGGTGTCGTCACCGTCGAAGCCGAACATGAACAGGCCGAACACCATGATGCCGTAGGAATGGACCTTTTCCACCAGAGCGGCGAAGGTTTCCGGCCGGTTGACGTGCTTGTGCACGCTCTTGAGCGTCGAGCGCGAGATCGATTCGAAGCCGATGCTGAGCAAGGTACAGCCGCCCTCGGCCGCGAGTTCGAGCATGCGGTCATCCTGGGCGAGCTTCGAGGTCACGCCGGCCTGCCATTGAATGCCGCGGCCCTTGAGAGCGCGCATGACCTCCTTCGGCCGGTCCGGCGTACCGAAGAAATCGGCGTCGTTGATGGAGACGATGCGCGAGCCGCAATTCTCCATCTCGTTGATCACTTCGTCGACCGGACGGTAGCGGAACTTGAGGCCGTTCATCAGCGGCTCGGCGCAGAACGTGCAGCCCTGATGACAGCCGCGCGACGTCTGCACGAAGGTCTTGTTGACGTAGCGGTGCTTCTTCAGAAGATCGTAGCGCGGCATCGCCATGCCGACCATCGGATGCAGCACGTCCGACTTGTAGGTCCCGCGCATGCTGCCGTCCTTGAGATCGTCGAGCAGCTTGTCGATTACCAGCTCGACCTCGCCGATGACGACGGCGTCGCAGTGCTTGAGGGCTTCCTGCGGCATGAAGCTCGGATGCACGCCGCCCATCACCACGGGCACGCCCTTGGCGCGGAACTGGTCGGCGATCTCGTAACCGCGATTGACGTAGCTCGTCATCGCCGAAATGCCGACCAGATCGGCCTTGAGATCGAAGTCGATGGTCTCGATGTTCTCGTCGGTGAGAACGACCTCGTACTGGTCACGCGGAATGCACGCTGCAACCGCGAGCAGCCCGGCGAGCGGAGAATACAACGCCCGATTCATGTACAGCGGGCGGGTCGTCAGCGAATCGGTCTTGGGATTGATCAGATGAATGATGCGGGTGCGCACGACGTTGCTCCTGCGAGAGTGCCCTTGCGAGCGTGTCCCTGCGAACCAACGCGTTTCCATACACGCAGGTTCTGCCCCAGCGCGAATCTCAGTTGATCACTTTTGCCGTGTTTCGGCTATCCCCCTTCCGCTCACAAGGACGGGAGCCGGCAGATAACGATCGGCCGCACGCGTTGGGCTCTGGACTTGGACGATCGGGAAGCGGGCCGACGGCGTCTCGACCCCGCCGCGACTTCGCCACTACTCGCTCTTGTCCACGCCCTTGCCGTCTGCGGCGGGGCCGTTGTCGAACTTGTTGGACTTGGGAAATCCCTTCGGCGCCATCCGGCCGGCATCGGAACGGCTGCCGCGCCAGTCGGCAAGCTCCTTGAGCGAAAGGGTGAAAACGCGGCCGGCGGAGTCGGTCCAGGACAGGCCCTTGACCGCCTCGAACGTCTTGAGATCGGAGAGCCCGCCGTCCTTGTGGCGCTGCAGCCGAACGCCGCGCCCGCGCGTCATTTCCGGCACCTGGTCGAGCGGGAACACGATCATTTTGCGATTGTCGCCGATCGCCGCGACCAGTTCGCCCTCGGCCGGGGCGATCGCGCGCGCTTCATCGGGTGGCGTCACGTTGAGCACCTGCTTACCCTTGCGGGTGTTGGCGACGCACTCGTCCTCGGGGACGATGAATCCCCTGCCCTCTTTGCTGCCGACGATCAGTTTGCGCCCGCCTTGATAGCGGAACACGGCGAGCGGTTCCGCCTCCTGCTCGAGATCGATGAACAGGCGGATCGGCTCGCCATGGCCGCGCCCGCCCGGCAGCTTCGCCGCCTCGATGGTGTAGCAGCGGCCATTGGTGGCGAAGATGAGCAATTTGGAGGTGGTCTCGGCAAAGAAGGCGAGCTTCAAGCGGTCGTCGGCCTTGAAGGCGAGGCCGGAGAGGTCGGCGACCTGGCCGCGCAACGCGCGGATCCAGCCCTTCTCCGACACCACCACCGTGATCGGCTCGCGCTCGACCAGGGCTTCCTCGATCGCGGCCTCGTCGTGCGCGGGCGCCTCGGCAAAACCGGTGCGACGCTTGCCGAGCGGCGTCTTGGCGCTGTATTTTTCCTTCACGTCCCGGATCTGGCCGGCGATCGTCTTCCATTGCTTCGCCTCGGAGCCCAACAGCTCCTCGATGCCGCGTTTTTCGACGCGCAGCGCCTTGTCCTCGGCGCGGATCTCCATCTCCTCGAGCTTGCGCAGATTGCGCAGCCGCATGTTGAGAATGGCGTCGGCCTGGACGTCGGAGAGCTTGAAGGTCTTCATCAAGACCGGCTTCGGCTCGTCCTCGGTGCGGATGATCTTGATCACCTTGTCGAGATTGAGATAGGCGACGAGAAAGCCGCCGAGCATTTCCAACCGATGCTCGATCTCGGCGAGCCGATGGCGCGAGCGCCGCAGCAGAACGTCGCGGCGGTGGGTGAGCCATTCGGTCAGCGCCTCGGCGAGCCCGACCACCTTCGGGATGCGGCCGCGGATCAGCACGTTCATGTTCAGCGGCACCCGGCTTTCGAGCTCGCTGAGTTTGAACAGGCTTTCCATCATCAGCGCCGGATCGACGCTGCGCGAGCGCGGCTCGAACACAAGCCGCACGTCTTCCGCGGATTCGTCGCGCATGTCGGCGACGAACGGCAGCTTCTTTTCATTGATCAGTTCGGCGATGCGCTCGACGAGCCGCATCTTCTGCACCTGCCAGGGAATCTCGGTAACGACGACCAGATAAGTGCCGCGGCCGGTATCCTCGGTCTTCCAGCGCGCCCGCAGGCGGAACGAGCCGCGACCGGTGGTGTAGGCCTCGGCGATCGCCTCGGCTGGATCGACGATAACGCCCCCGGTCGGAAAATCCGGGCCGGGCACGTATTTCAACAGCGTGCGGGTGCGCGCGTTGGGCTGATCGATGAGATAGAGCGCGGCGTCGCACAGCTCGGCGATGTTGTGCGGCGGGATCGAGGTCGCCATGCCGACCGCGATCCCTTGCGCGCCGTTGGCGAGCAGATTCGGGAACGCCGCCGGCAGCACCACCGGCTCCTGCGACACGCCGTCATAGTTGGCGCGGAAGTCGACGGCATCTTCGTCGATGCCATCGAGCAGGAGCCGCGCGGCTTCAGTCAGCCGCGCCTCCGTATAGCGGTAGGCGGCGGCGTTATCGCCGTCGATATTGCCGAAATTCCCTTGCCCGTCGACCAGCGGATAGCGCGAGGAAAAATCCTGCGCGAGCCGCACCAGCGCGTCGTAGATCGCCTGGTCGCCGTGAGGATGGAAATTACCCATCACGTCGCCGACGATCTTGGCGGATTTTTTGAACGTCGAGCCCGGATCGAGGCGCAGAAGCCGCATGCCGTAGAGGATGCGCCGGTGCACCGGCTTCAAGCCGTCGCGCGCGTCCGGCAGCGCACGATGCATGATGGTCGAGAGCGCGTAAGCGAGATAGCGCTCCTCGAGCGCGTCGCGCAGCGTAATGTCCTGCACGGCATCGCCGCCGGGCTGGCCGGAATCTGGGGGAATCGGTGCTTTAGCCATGGCGGCAAAGCGCTAGCGCGGTTGTGCGACTGGAACAAGAGAGGAAAGTTTCGAACGAAGCTTTTTCGCGATGTCGGGCCCAGTGGAACATAGACCTGCTCAGGGCAGGCGGTACTTTGGATCGCGTCGGACTAGGCACGCTTCGGCTTTGGAAGGCTTCGCTTATGCTTGCTGCGCAGGAGATTTAACCAGCCGGCGGCCCTTGAATTTCTGCGAAAGCGCCAGTGCCGGTCTTTCGAAAACGAGAGAGAACACGTAGGCGCAGCCGACAACGGCCACGAGAGTTCCGAAAAATGGCGCAATACCGGACTGGTGCACCGAGTTGAAAAAGATGGAATGGATCAGCACGATGACGGGCAAATGGATGATGTAGATCGAGAAGCTGAACGTGCCGAACCACTGAAAAACCCGCAGCGGCAATGCGCGCCACCCCTGAGAGCGCTTCAGTACGACGAACAAGAAAACTGAAAAGGCGACAGCCCAAACCTGGAACGCAAGATATGGCGATACAAACATTGTCGCGCAACCGACACTCAAAAGAACAACGCTGCAGCCATATAATGCAGCACGAAACCCTGGCGACGACAGCCGGGCCGAAAGCAGACCGGCGGCCTCACTCTCCGCGACCAAGACGCCCAAGTACCACGACACGTAATATGACGAAAATAGCTCGTAACCGTGACGCTGAGCCACGAAATACGAAACGATGTTCCCAATCACAAGAATCCCGAGGCTCGTCACGCTACCGAGCCGGGAAATCAACACCAATAATAATGGATAAAGGACGTAGAATTGCACCTCGATCGCGAGCGTCCACAGCGGTAAATTGGAGCCGTAGGTACGGCCCGCGACGCCTTGCAGCGAAAACAGATTGACGAGAAACGAAATAGTCCCCGTGTCGCCAAGCTTATAGCTGTTCGGAACGTAGCGTCGGCTCAGGCTGTCGCACAGCAGGGTGAGGAGCAGCGCCCCGAAGAGCACGGGGTATATCCTGAAGAATCGGCGCACCAGGAAATTAGCGGAGGACAGTTGGAATGCGCCGCCGTGCGCGCGGGCGAAAGCTTGAGTCCGATGAATGCAATAACCACTGAGAACGAAGAATATGGGTACGCCAATCGCCCCCCAGACCAGCGGAAACGTAGCGTAGCCAACGGCAACGTCGGGCGCGAGGTCGGCCCCGTGCTGCTGCCAGAACACGCGCATGCCGACCCAGGTAATTTCTCGTGTGTGCATGGCAGCAACGACCAGCGCGGCAATCCCGCGCATGACATCGATGTCCGCAAGGTTTGAACGCGTGCCACTGCGCACGGACGCCGTTGAAAGTGACGCCACAGGCGTAGCCGGCAACATCGGCATGAAGATTCCCTAGCTCAATTTTGGGAGGTCGACTTGCTCCACCCCACGGCCCGCCCGCGCGAGCATACTAGCGTCAATCTGCTGAAAAGGAACAAAGTGGTGCATAATGGTTGATGTGTTAGCTGCGATGTACGGCCGGTGCGCTCGTGGCGGACAGGGCAGCACCGACAACACCCTTGCAGCTGATCGCCGACTCTACTGAGCGCCGCGGGCGAGCGCTGTAATCAGGTGCGAGCGCGCCTCCGGCAAGGCAAGGCCGCGCGGCGCAAAGGCATGACGGTCGAGGAAAAACCCGGTGAGCGCGAAGGCATCGGCGAGAGCGGTCGCCGTCTCCGGCTCGGCCTCGCTGTGCAGAAAGACCGGCAGCCGCAACAATCGGTCGCGATAGGCCTCGCCGGCTTCGCGCGAAACCGCCCGGCCCGATTTCGGCGACACGTAGATGAGATCGGCGGTCGCGCCGGTGGCGGCGCAGGACGACAGATCGAGGCCGAAACCCAGCTCGGCCAGAAAATCGAGCTCGAAGCGGGCGATCGCCGGGGCGGCAAGGCGCGGATCGCCGAGGCGGTCGAGTATGGCCTCGAGCGCATGATAGATGGCGGCATGCGGCTCGCGTTCGGCGAGGAGACGACATAGCGCCGCGAGGTGGGTCACGCCATGGACCGCGTGCGCCGCCGGCAAAAAACTGGCGGCACGCAGATTGAGGCCTTCAACCGCGAAATGACCGAGATGCTCGTCGAGCCGCGCCCGCCAGGTGGCGCGCAGCGTATTGCCCGGCTGCAGCACGCCGCGCAGCCGCGTGCCGGCGCCGCCGCGCACCAGCCCCAGATGCCGGCCGCGCGCTTGCGTCATCAGTTCGAGGATGACGCTCGTCTCGCCGTGGCGCTTGACGCCGAGCACGATGCCTTCGTCGGTCCATTCCATGTTAGTTCCGTCATCCTGAGGATGCCTGTCGCAGCACCAAGGCTGTGCGTCCTTCGAGGCTCGCCGACTTCGTCGGCGAGCACCTCAGGATGACGACGCAGATTGGCCGCGCCATCATATCACTCCCGCGGAAACTCGAGCCCCATCTCGCGGTAGCGCTCGGGATCGTCGCCCCAGCCTTCGCGCACTTTCACGAACAGAAAGAGATGCACCGGCTGCTCGATCGCCGCGGCGATCTCGGCGCGGGCGGCGGCGCCGATCGCCTTGATGGTCTGTCCGCCCTTGCCGAGCACGATTTTGCGCTGGCTGTCGCGCTCGACATAGATTGTCTGCTCGATGCGCACCGCGCCGTCCTTGAGCTCCTTCCAGACCTCGGTCTCGACGGTCGACTGGTAGGGCAATTCCTGATGCAGCCGCAGATAAAGTTTTTCGCGGGTGATCTCGGCGGCGAGGTGGCGCAGCGGCGCGTCGGAAATCTGGTCGGCGGGATAGAGCCACGGGCCGGCCGGCACGCGGGCGGCGAACCAGCTCCGCAGGTCACTGACACCGTCGCCTGAGCGGGCCGAGATCATAAAGGTCGCGGCGAAGGCGGTGCGCTCATTGAGCGTGTGCGCCAACGCGAGCAAAGCGGGCTTGGCGACCAGATCGACCTTGTTGAGCACCAGCACTTTCGGCGCGCGGATGTCGGGGAGCCCGCGCAGCACCGCCTCGTCGTCATCGGATAAGCCCTTGTTCCTATCCTTCTTGGCGTCGATCAACAGCGCGACGAGGTCGGCATCGTGCGTCGAACCCCAGGCGGTCCCGACCATGGCGCGATCGAGCCGCCGGCGCGGGGCGAAGATGCCCGGCGTATCGACGAAAATGAGTTGCGCATCGCCCTCGATGGCGATGCCGCGAATAAGCGCGCGGGTGGTCTGCACCTTGGGCGTGACGATCGAGACTTTGGTGCCGACCAGCGCATTGATGAGTGTCGATTTGCCGGCGTTCGGCGCGCCGATCAGAGCGACGAAGCCGCAGCGCTGGTCTTTCGCGTCAACGATTTGCGCCTCAACCATTGCGGCGATCGGGTTTGACGCCCTCGCGCGCCATCATGGCTGCGGCGGCGGCCTGTTCGGCCGCGCGCTTGGAACGGCCCGAGCCTTCGGCCGGCGCGAGGTGGGGAATCTGGACGGCGACGCGAAATTCCGGATCGTGATCGGGCCCGGACCGCGCGACCTCGCGATAGTTCGGTGTCGGCATGCCGCGGCCCTGCGCCCATTCCTGCAGCAGCGTCTTTGCGTCGCGCAGGGGCTGGGTCGTGGCGCGCATGCGCGCTTTCCACAGCCGCTCCACCAGCGCCGCCGCGGCCGGGTAGCCGCCGTCGAGATAGACGGCGCCGATCAACGCCTCGCAGACGTCGGCAAGGATCGCCGGCCGGGTGCGGCCGCCGGCATTGGCTTCGGACGAGCCGAGCCTGATCGCCGCGCCGAGATCGATGGCGCGCGCAATCTCCGCGCAGGTTTCCTTGCGCACCAGGTCGGCGAGCCGGCGCGACAGCTCGCCCTCGTCAGCCCGCGGGTAGGCGCGAAACAGCATGTCGGAAATCACCAGGCCGAGCACATGGTCGCCGAGAAATTCCATGCGCTGGTAGGAGTTGGCGCGGTTGCGCGCGCCTTTGAGCGCGGAAATGTGCGTCAGCCCGCAATCGAGCAGCGCGGCGTCGCTGAATTTGTAGCCGATGCGCTCCTCGAGCGAACCGTCGCCGCGGCGCCGACGGCGGCGCGGGTCTTTCTGGCCTTCTTTTTGTCCGTCCTTCGGCCCGTCTTTCTTGCCATTAGACGATGGCGGCGACGCGGGCGCTGCGGCCGCATCGGCGTCGGCGGAAATTGGCTGCGGCGCCGCCGTGTCCGACTTCGCCGGAACGGATTTGGCTTTGCGTTGGCGGCTCATCTCACCAGGGTGAACAAGCGGCTCCAGCGAACCGTCCACGGCCAACGCCAGACTTCCCAGGCGTGGGCGCCGTCGCGGATCGAGAAGAAGATGATTTGCGCTCTGCCAATGATGTTCTCATACGGCACATAGCCGACCGCACCCTGAATCCGGCTGTCGGTGGAATTATCGCGGTTGTCGCCCATCATGAAATAGTGGCCCGGCGGCACTATGTAGACCGCCGTGTTATCCCAAAACCCCATTTCCGGGTAATAGTGCGTGACATAGCTGACGCCGTTCGGCAGCGTTTCGCGATAGCAGAGTATAGGGTGGACGTCCTCGTCGGAGGTACAATCCTTCTTCACAAGCTCGCGCTTGACCGGCTCGCCGTTGATTTGGACGACGCCGTCGAGCACCTGGATGCGGTCGCCGGGAAGCCCGATCACGCGCTTGATGTAATCGGTGGTGTCGTCCTTGGGCAGGCGGAATACCACCACGTCGCCGCGACCGACCGCTTGGCCGAGCACGCGGCCCGAGAACACCGGCGGCGAGAACGGCAACGAATAATGGGTGTAGCCGTAGGAATATTTGGACACGAACAGATAGTCGCCGACCAGGAGGGTCGGGATCATCGAGCCGGAGGGAATGTTGAACGGCTGAAACAGGAAGGTGCGGATCACGACGGCGATGATGAGGGCATGCACGACCACGCGCACGGTCTCGGCGAATCCGCCTTCCTTCCGCTTGGCTCCGGTTTGCACGCTCATCGTCCCATTGTCCCGCTGCTGACGTCCCGCCCGCGACCTTGTAGCCCCTGAGGCAAACCCACGCAATTGCACGCGCGTTTTCGCCGCGGCCCCAATCGGTCGGGTTTACCTAAGCATGCCATGCGCTTAGTGCCAGAGTGGGCGAACATGACGAAGATTTCATCCCACCCCCGCGCCTGCCACTGGGACCGCGGAAATAATGACGAAGGCCTGGGCCATCGGTCCTTCGTCGGTGATGGTGAGGTCGATTCGCGCCTCGTGGCCCGGCGGCGTGATCGCCTGCAACCGACGCTTGGCCCCGCCGGTCAGTTCCATGCTCGGCCGCCCGGACGGCAGATTGACCACGCCCATGTCGCGCCACCACACGCCGGCGCGCAACCCGGTGCCCAAGGCCTTGGCGCACGCCTCCTTGGCAGCGAAGCGCTTGGCGTAGGTCTCGATGCGGTTGCGCCGCCGCTCGGCGCGGGCGCGTTCGACCGGGGTGAAGACACGCTGCAGGAAGCGGTCGCCGTGGCGCTCGATCACTTGCGCGATACGGCGGGCGTCGCAGATGTCGGAACCGATGCCGAGAATCATCGCGCGATCCCGTCCCGCCGTGCCCGGCCGCGATCCATCGCCGCCCGCATCCGCCGCACCGCCGGATCGAGCCCTTCGAAAATCGCTTCGCCGATCAGAAAATGCCCGATGTTGAGTTCGGCGATCTCGGGAAGCCTCGCGATCTCCTCGGCGGTCAAGAAGTCGAGACCGTGGCCGGCATGGACTTCGAGGCCCAAGCCCGCAGCGAGCGCCGCGCCGCCGGCGATGCGCGCGAACTCCGCGGCGCCGGCGGCGGCATTGCCCGCAGCCAAGGCGTCGCACCAGGCGCCGGTGTGAATCTCGATGACCGGCGCGCCGATCGCCACGGCGGCCTCGATCTGCTTGGGCTCGGCGGCGATGAACAGCGACACGCGAATCCCGGCGGCGCCGAGTTCGCCGACGGCGACGCGCAGCGCGTCGCGTTGGCCGGTGGCGTCGAGCCCGCCTTCGGTGGTGCGCTCGGCCCGCCGCTCGGGAACGATGCAGGCCGCGTGGGGCCGGACCTTGCAGGCGATCGCGACCATCTCGGGCGTCGCCGCCATTTCGAGATTGAGCGGCTTGTCGATCGTCGCCTTGAGCCGCGCGATGTCGTCGTCGACGATATGGCGGCGATCCTCGCGCAGATGCGCGGTGATGCCGTCGGCCCCGGCCGCGATCGCGATCGCCGCCGCCTTGACCGGATCCGGATGCCGCCCGCCGCGCGCATTACGCACGGTCGCGACGTGGTCGATGTTGACGCCGAGGCGGAGGGGTGGGTTTAGAGGCATGGGGAAAGTTCGACCGTTCTGCTTGGTTCGAATCTTTGGTCGCCCCAGCAGCTCAAGCGTAGAGGGGTGCCACCTCAGCGATTTTCAACAGTGGCTGGATCGGAGGAAAATTTATGAAAGTGGGCAGGCGGAACGGCATTTCGTCGCCTTCTAATCGCAATCTCGCGGCCGAGAATATGTCCGAATATTTGCTCGGCGCCGGTCCGAGATCGGCGAACGGCTCCTTGCCCGCTTCCGACGCTGGCACAACGTGCAGTAACAGCACTCGCTCCAGTTCATCGCGCAATTCGGGCAGAGTTCGGGCTTGGGCCGCGACATCATGCTCGAGGCATTGCGCAGACCACCATTCGCCTTCCGGGAGAAGGAGAACGCTGATATTGAATGGCAACGTCATTTCGCTCATTGCACTTATTGTGTATCTCCGACAACAGACTACACGGTAACGTAGAAACCATAGACTACTTAAGCAAGGCTTTCAAACTTCTGGGCTTTCAAACTTCCGGCTATCCCACTCAATTAGATAGGTCGCTCACGCTTCGCCAGTTCATTATCGCGGCCATTGCGCAAGGCTGCACAGAAAAATTCGCCCGCCGCGATATACCGGGTTCGACGGGGCCGCTGACCGGCCACTACCTGGTGAAAGGCGAATTAACGGCCATTCTGCCTAAGGTGCGCGAGAGCGACCCGCTCACGCCGACCGTGCTCGCCTATTTGGTCAAGGCGTTTGCACCAACTGGATTCGAGGATGAGTTAGATCGCGGCGGCTCTTGAAATTCCACTGCCCTCACCCATTCACCCGCTCGGCGCTGGCGATCACCTTCTTCGCCCGCAATTGCGAGATGATCGAAGTCAGATGTTTGAGATTGTAGACTTCAAGATCGATGACGAGGTCGGTGAAA